>Ga0081455_10005708_pt1 | contig 13580 bp, 12 predicted proteins | sample TabmetS3T2R1_FD_70207 | JGI IMG/M metagenome (GOLD analysis project Ga0081455, IMG submission 70207) | Tabebuia heterophylla rhizosphere microbial communities from the University of Puerto Rico - S3T2R1 | ecosystem: Host-associated > Plants > Roots > Rhizosphere ... | reverse complement strand
CTTTTTCTTTTTGCTGCTGGCATCGGCAGCGGGCGCGGCTTCCGGCGCACCCAACATGACGGTTGCGGCCGCGCCGGCGCCGAGCCCCAGCGCACCCAAAAGCGAGCGGCGCGTCACGCCGCGCTCGGCGGTGATCTCAGCATCGGTCAGGGTGACCGTTGCGTCTTCTGCTCGCTTTGAGGCCACGGCAATCTCCTTTGTGGCTCTTTTGTGGAAAGTGACTTTCAAGAATTAACCCGCGCCGGGGTCGAGTCAAGCCTCAGCTCGGCATGGCAGCTCTGTGCTGTGGCGCCTGGGCGCCAGCCCGGGGGCCTCAGGCGCATCTGAGCAGCAGCCCCTCGCGCAGCAGCCGGCGCGCGAGCACGATCTTGCCGGCCTCATCGAGGCGGCCTGGCAACGCGCCGACCTGGAAAGGTTCGCCTTTGAGGGCAAAGCGCAAGGGCTCGGCGGCAACCGCCGGGAAGCGCAAGCGCGAGGCGCCAAACAGCAGCGTCACGTCCCGAGCCTCCGCCTTGAGCCGCCAGATCAGGTGGGGCCGGGCGGCAAGGCGGGTGTCGCGCGTCAGGGTGGCATCGGCTTCGACCTCGTGCAGGGTGCCGGCGAAATCGGGACGGCGGGACGCAACAAAGTCCTGCGCCAATCTTTCCAGAATGGGAGCAAGCTCGGCCTCACGCGCAAAGCGCTGAACGAGGGCGCGGAATGTGGCGCTCGCTGCGCCGGCATCGAAGTCGGGTTCGGCAAAGCCGGCGGGCAGATTGGCGCGAAAGGCAGGCGCAGCGAGGCAGGCGGCCGACACCGCTTCCGCCATGACATCGGCCCAGGTCTTGCCGATCAGGCCAAGGGTGATGTGGAGCGAAGTTTCCTCGGTGGCGCGGGCGGAGTGAAAGAGGCCGCGCGGACAATAGAAAAGGTCGCCGGCGCGGAGCACGATCTCCCGTGCCGCAGGGCCGGGCTGGTGCGTGCCCTTGTCAAAGCCCTGCCCGTGCAGCGGCAGCTCGATCAGCGTGTCATAGAGCGTCCACGCCTTCGAACCGGCGACCTGCAGCACAAACACGTCGTGGCTGTCGAAGTGGGTGCCGAAGCCCTGCGCCTGGGGCGGCGACAAATAGACGTTGGCCTGGAAATGGGCGCTGAACACCTTCTCCATGGCCCGGCACAGGGCGGCGAGCTCGGCCACGCTTTCGTGCAGGCGCCGGATGGAAATGGTGGCCCCGCTGCGGAAAAGCTCATAGGCGCGCGGCAGGTCGAGCTGACCGGCGCCCTCCGGCTCGGCCAGCGTATAGTCCTCGGCCCCAAGCTTGCGCGCGGCATCGACCAGAAAGACATCCGGGTGGCAGGGCGAGGTGGTCGCCAGGAAGCGATCGATGCCCGCAAGGCTCAAGAGCGCCGCGTAGCGGGAGGGCTCGCCGCGCGCGATCAGCAGCGGCTGGCGTTCGTAGTACTCGGCGAAAAAGGCCTTGGGCGTGATGGGGTCGAGCAACCAGGCAAAGGAGAACGTCATCGGTTGACCTGAGATTAAGCTTCACGGGCTCGCCGCCTCCGCCGCGGGCTTGGCTTGCGTTCTAGCTCAGCATGGGGAAGGCGGCTACTTCAGCAAGCCCATCAGGCGCGGCAATCCCAGCGTCAATTCGGGAAAGAGCGTGATTGCCACCAAGGAGGCGAGCAGCGGGATCAACCACGGCAGGATCGCCATGGTGGTCCGCTCGATGGACAGCTTGGAAATGCGCGCCAGCACGAAAAGCACCATGCCGAGGGGCGGATGCAGCAAGCCGATCATCAGGTTGAGCGTCATCATGACCCCGAAGTGCACGGGGTCGATGCCGACCTTGGTGATGATGGGCATCAGCACGGGAACCAGGATGCTGATGGAGGCGATCGGCTCCAAAAAGCAGCCCACGACCAAGAGCAGAATATTGATGAGCAGCAGGATCAGGTAGCGGTTGGTCGTGAACGAGAGCAGCGCATCGGCGGCATACTCGGTGAGCCGCGTCGTGGTCAGAACCCAGCCGAACAGGGAGGCCGCGGCCACGATCAACAGCACGGCCGCCGTGGTCTCGATAGTATCGAGGGTGACCTTGTAGAATTGCTTGAAGGTCAGCGAGCGATAGAGGAAGAGCCCCAGAATGATGGCCCAGGCGCAGGCGGCAATTGCCGCTTCGGTCGGCGTGAACCAGCCGAAGGTCATGCCGCCGATGATGATCATGGGTGTCAGCAGCGCCGGCAAAGCCGCCACGAAGCTCGCGCCCAGAACGCGCAACGAGAAGGCCTGATCGCGACCCATGTTGTACTTGCGCGCGCAGTAGGTGACGTAGGCCATCATGAAAATGGTCATGACCGCGCCTGGCACCACGCCACCCAGAAACAAGGCACCGATCGAGACATTGGCCATCATGCCGTAAATGACGAAGGGCAGTGACGGCGGGATGATCGGGCCCAGCGTCGAAGAGGCTGCGGTTACGCCGACCGAGAACTCGGTCGAGTAGCCGTGGTCCTTCATGGCCTTGATTTCGATGGTGCCGAGCCCGGCGGCATCGGCGATGGCCGTACCCGACATGCCGGCAAAAATCACCGAGCCCACGATATTGACGTGCGCGAGCCCGCCGCGGGTCCAGCCCGCGATCGCCACCGCGAAGTCGTAGATGCGGTTGGTGATGCCGGCCGAGTTCATCAAGTTGCCCGCCAGGATAAAAAAGGGCACGGCCAGCAAGGGAAAGCTGTCCACGCCCCCGGCCATGCGATGCAAAATGACGAAGTCCGGAATGCCGGCGATGAAGTGGGTATAGATCAGCGAGGAGGCCGCGAGCGCGATGAAAACCGGCAGTCCCGCGAGCAGCACGAGCAAGAAAATAAAGATGACGAGGGTCATGAGGAAGCGTTCGCCGTCTCGAGCGGGGCCGCGATGAGGGCATAGGCCGAGTGCCAGCCGTCGCGGGCATTGCGCCAAACTTTCAGCGCCTGCCGTCCCAGCATCAGAAAACAACCGACGGCAACGGCGCCATAGACGAGGCTCATCGGCAGGTCGAAGACCGTCATGCGCTGATACTGCATGCGCTCCAAAATGAGCACGGAAAAGTAGGCAAGGAGCCCGAGGAAGCCGAGCGTGACAACATCGACGACGGCGATAAGCGCGCGGGCATAGCCCGCCGGCAGCAGGTTGGGCAGCAATGCCACGGCAATGTGGGTGTTCCGGCGTGTGACGACGGCGCCGCCGAGGAAGGTCAGCGCCATCAGGCCATAGCGGGCGATTTCCTCGGTCCAGGCCAGACTATCGTTCAGCACATAGCGGGTGAAGAACTGCAAAAACACGATGCCGGCCAGCGCCCAGAACAGGACAAAGGCCAGCCAATCCTCGAAATGGTGCTCGATGATGTAATCCTGATCGGCGACCTCGATCAGCCGTTTGGGCTCCGGGACTGCCGAGATCGGCGCTTCACCCTGCATGAAGATCTCCTGGGGACCCGCCGCCGGGCGCAGATGGAGGGCGCCCGGCGGTCGCTCAGCCGAAACCGTTTGCTACTTCAGGGCTTGCAGCGCGTCGTATTCGGCCTTGCTCCAGCCCCCGCTGCCATCATTGTGCAACGGCAGGGCGGCGGCGCGGAAGGCCGCGCGATCGACCTCGACCACGCTCTTGCCGAGCTTGCGGAATTCCTCGGCGAGCTTCTGCTCGGAGGCGCGGATCTGGTCGGAGGCTTTTGCCGCCGCCTCGATCAGCACCTCGCTGAAGGTCTTCTTGTCCTCCTCGGAGAGCTTCGACCACACGTGGTTGCCGACGATCACCAGCAGCGATTCGGTGATGTGGCCCGACAGCATGATGTGGCTTTGCACCTCGTAGAACTTCTTGGCCATGATGGTGGGCAACGGGTTCTCCTGACCATCGACCGTGCCTTGCTGCAGGGCGAGGTAGACTTCGGCAAAGGCGATTGGCGTGGCATTGGCGCCGACCGACTTGGTGAACATGAGGAAGAGCGGCGCCGGCGGCACCCTCAGCTTCATGCCCTTCATGTCCTCGGGCTTCTTGATTTCCTTGTTGGCGGTGACCATGCGCTGGCCATAGTAGGTGAGCGACATCACCTTGTGCTTGGTCTTGTCCTCGTAGCCCTTGGCGATTTCGCGGAAGAGTGCGGAGTCGCGATAAAGCTTCCAGTGCTCGAAATCGCGCAGCACATAGGGCGCATTGGTGATGGCGACCGGCTTATGGATCGAGCCCGCAAAGGCGACGCCGGTATAAATCATGTCGACGGTGCCAAGCCCCAGGCCTTCGTTGATCTGGTTCTCGTTGCCGAGTTGCGAGGCGGGAAAGACGTCGATTTGGTATCTGCCGTTGCTGCGCTTCTTGATCTCCTCGGCGGCCCACAGGGCCTGCGTGTGGTAGGGCTCACCGGTCTCGTACACATGCGCCCATTTGAGTTTGGTTTGGGCAAGTGCTCCCGGCGCCCCGCTGACAATCATCAGCGCCGCGAGCAACAGGTATTTGGCAGATCGCATTCTCGGTTTCCTCCGTCCCGCGCGCGCAAAAGCCGCACGCGAAGTTATCGTATAAGCAGACGACTTGGCGTGTTAGGCGATTTTTTGCCGAGCTTCAACCGCTGATCTTGAAGGGATTGAAGTCGATGTCGCGATCGAAGGGATCGAGGCCCTCGGCGCGCTTGAGGTGGCCCACCACGGCGTAGGTGACCGGCGTGAAGATGACCTCCACCAGGGTCTTCAAGCCGAACTGGGCCAGCATCACGGCGGGCAGGGCGGCATTGGGGATAATGCCGCTGGCGTAAAAAGCCAAGGGATAGAAGATGGCGCTATCGACGGCCTCCCCGCAGATCGTCGAGCCGATGGTACGCGTCCAGAGCGCCCGCCCGCCGGTCCACACTTTCATTTTGGCGAGCACATAGGCATTGACGAACTCGCCGCAGAAATAGGCGATGATGGAGGCGGCGACGATGCGCCAGGTGTTGCCGAAGGCAACCTCGTAGGCGCCCTGGTGAGGCCAGAAGGGCGCGGGCGGCAGCGCCACCACAATGGCCGCCATCCCTGATGCGAACAGGAGCGCGGCGAAGCCGGTCCAGATCACCTTGCGCGCCTCCCCATAACCGTAGACCTCGGTCAGGATGTCGCCGAACACGTAGGAAATGGGAAAGAAAATCGCGGCGGCGCCGAAGGCGAAGGGCCCCCACATCGGCAGATCGACGACGGCGATCTTGGCCGGGCCGATCAGGTTCGAGCACACCAACACCACGGTAAAGCCGACCATCAGCAGGTCGAAATAGCGGTAGGAGCGACGAGGCATGGGCGGGCGTCCCAAACGGCCGAAAGCCCTTCCTTAGCAAAGGAGCCCCGGTTGTCTAAGAAAAATTGTCGGTCTAGTCTGAGGTCTAGTAATACAATACGCGCGACGTGAGAGGACCGATGATCGCCAGCCTTCGCCCGGGGCTCGCGCCCCTTGGCAAACGCATTCAGCAGGCGCGCCGTGGCGCTGGCCTGACGCAGCCGCAGGTCGGCCGCGCGCTCGGCGTCAGCAAGCAGCAGGTCAGCCACTGGGAGACCGGGCGCTCCGACATCACGCGCGAGCACCTCCTGCACTTGGCCAAGCTCTTTAATGTCGAGATGGACTGGCTCGCGCGCGGCACCTTAATCGAGGTCCCGGGCACCCCAGGCGAGGCGCCGACACGCCGGGGCGGTGATGGCCTCGCCGCCCTTGGCCAGAAGGCACCGACGCCGCTCTCCCCGGCCACGGCGCTGTTGGAACGCGTCGCCAATCCGCACCCCGATACCTCCTATCTCGCCCGGTTTACGGCCCCGGAATTCACCACCCTGTGTCCCGTGACGGGACAGCCCGATTTTGCTCATCTGGTGATCGACTACGCACCCCAGCGCTGGCTGGTGGAATCCAAATCGCTCAAACTCTACCTCGCCTCCTTCCGCAATCACGGCGCCTTCCACGAGGACTGCACGCTGGCGATTGGCAAGCGCCTCGTCGGCTTGCTCGAGCCGCATTATTTTCGCATCGGCGGCTATTGGTATCCGCGCGGCGGGATACCGATCGACGTCTTCTGGCAGACGGGCACCTTGCCGGCGAACCTATGGCTGCCGGATCAGGGCGTGGCGCCCTACCGCGGGCGCGGCTGAGGAGCGTCAATCCTGCCTTTGCGCGGTCACCGAGCCGCCGGTGGCACTGCGGCCGCCGTCGATCACATAGTGCGCGCCGGTGACGTTGCCGGCGAGGTCCGAGCACAAAAACAGGACCACGTTGGCGACCTCCTCCGCGGTGCCGTAGCGCCCGAGCGGCAGGTTCGCCCGGTAGCGGTCGCCCACGCTCGCGGGATTGCCGGGGTTGAGCTGGCTTTCCAAGGAATGGATCATGCGCGTGTCGATCGGACCCGGACAGACCGCGTTGACGCGCACGCCGCTGCGGGCCACCTCGCCGGCGGCGGCCTTGGTGAGGCCGAGCACGGCGTGCTTGGAGGCAACGTAGGCCGACATGCCCGGCGTGGCGACGAGGCCTGCCACGGAGGCGGTGTTGACGATGGCGCCCGCCTTCTGCTTGAGGAGCACCGGCAGCACGTGCCGCAGGCCCAAGAACACGCCCTTGACGTTGACGGCGATCACCTGGTCGAACACGGCCTCATCGTATTCGGCCGTCGGGGCGACCTTGCCTTCGATGCCCGCGTTGTTGAAGAAGCAATCAATTCGGCCGTAGGCTTCAAGGGTAGCCTTGACGTAGGCGGCCACATCGGCCGATTTCGTCACATCGGCGCGAACCGCCAGCGCCGCCCCGCCTTGCTGCTGGATCGTCGCCGCCGTGCGCTCCGCGGCCGCCCCATCGAGATCGACCGCCACCACTTGAGCGCCGCGCGCGGCAAAGCCAAGGGCCGCAGCCCGACCGATGCCGTTGCCGGCACCTGTGATGAGTGCGACCTTGCCCTTAAACTCCATGGCTGCGCCTCCAAGCCTGCTCGGGAGGGCGAGGATAGCATGCGAGCTGCGCGTGGCCAGCCTGCAAAGGTGCGCCTTGCCCTGAAAGGAGAAGGCTGAAAAGGTCGCGCAAGCCCTTGGAACCCTGCCGCACGCGCATGCATGATCTGACACCCGCCGGCAAAATCGGCCATTGGCTTTGCCAATTCGAGCGCGCGCTCAGCGCGCGTGCAATCGAGGCCACCTTGGCCCTGTTCCAGGAGCGCTGCTTCTGGCGCGACATGGTGGCCTTCACCTGGAACATCAAAACCATGGAGGGGCCGAGCGAAATTGCCGCCTTCCTGGCGGCGACCTTGGGCGACGTTGCGCCCAGAAACTTTGCGATCGAGGGCGAGGCGCGCAAGAACGAGGACGCCATCGAAGCCCGCTTCACCTTCGAAACCCGCACCTTGACGGGACGCGGCCACGTCAGGCTCCGGGATGGCAAGGCTTACACGGTGCTGACGACCGCCAGCGCGCTCAAGGGCTATCAGGAAAAAGCCGGGCGCTTACGCGGGGCTGGGGTGGCACACGGCGTCCACCCCAACCGCCAGAGCTGGCTCGAGCTGAAGCTCAGGCGAGAAGCCGAACTCGGCAGCACGTGCCAGCCCTACTGCGTGATCATTGGCGGGGGACAGGGTGGCATCGCGTTGGCAGCGCGCCTGAAGCGCTTGGAGGTGCCGACCATCGTGCTTGAGAGGAATGCGCGCGCCGGCGACAGCTGGCGCAACCGCTACCAGTCGCTCTGCCTGCACGATCCGGTCTGGTACGACCACCTGCCCTATTTGCCCTTTCCCGATCATTGGCCGGTGTTTTCGCCCAAAGACAAGCTGGGCGATTGGCTGGAGATGTACGTCAAGGTGATGGAGCTCAACTACTGGACCTCCGCCCCGTGCCTTGGTGCCAGCTACGCTGTGGACGCCAAAGAGTGGAGCGTGCGCGTCGACCACAACGGTGAGCGCATTACGCTCAGACCTAAGCAGCTGGTGCTGGCAACGGGCATGTCCGGCTTCCCGGAGGTGCCGAACGTTCCGGGCCGCGACAGCTTTGAGGGCGAGCAGCACCATTCCAGCCGCCACACGTCGGGGGCTGCCTACAGCGGCAAGCGCTGCGTCGTGATCGGCTCGAACAATTCCGCGCACGACATCGCCGCCGATCTCTGGGAGCACGGCGCCGACGTGACCATGGTGCAGCGTTCGCCGACCGTGGTGGTGCGTTCGGAGACGCTGATCGAGAAGGCACACGCACCGCTTTATTCCGAGGCCGCGCTCGAAAAAGGCATCTCAACCGACATCGCCGACCTGATCCTGGCCTCGGTGCCACACCGTCTCGTGCCGGAACGGGCTAAAGTCATCTATGACGAGATCCGCGAGCGCGACAAGGATCTCTACACCGGGCTGGAGAAGGCGGGTTTTTGCTTTCACTTCGGGGGCGACGGCTCCGGCATCCACGCCATCTACGCGCGGCGCGGCTCGGGCTACTACATCGACGTGGGGGCCAGCGAGCTGATCGCCGACGGCCGCATCAAGCTCAAAAGCCGCGTTGAAGTGGAGCGCATCATGCCGAGCGGCGTGCGGCTCAGTGACGGCAGCTTCCTCCCCGCCGAGCTTATCGTCTATGCCACGGGCTTTGGCCCGATGAACGAGTGGGCCGCGCACCTGATCAGCCCCGAGGTCGCCGCCACGGTCGGGAAATGCTGGGGGCTCGGCTCCGATACGCCCAAGGACCCCGGCCCCTGGGAGGGCGAACTGCGCAACATGTGGCGGCCGACGCAGCAGGAGGCGCTCTGGTTCCATGGGGGTAACCTGCAGCAATCCCGCTTCTATTCCTTGCAACTGGCGCTGCAGATCAAGGCGCGCGCCGTCGGCATCCCCACGCCCGTCTATGGCCTGCAGCCCGTCTATCATCGTCACTGAGGCTTGGCGTGAGGCCTTGGCCGTTGCCCGGGCGCGGCGCCAATGCCATCCTCGGCACCCATCCAGGGAGCCCAAGCAGGAGACCGCAGCGCCATGAGCACCGCCGACCCCAACAAAGTGATCCTGACCGGCGAGAACCCCTTCGTCCGGCTGAGCCAGACCGACAGCGACGATTACTCAACCAACGCCAGCTTTTGGCGCATCATCTTTTCACCCGCGGGACCGGGGCACGTGCTCTACGTCAAAAGCGAGCTCACCGAGCAGCGCTGGCGCATCTATGCCGACAACATCGCCATGGCGCGCTGGCTGCAAACGACGGTGCAAGGCATGCTCAATGCCGAGCTGCTCGACACCAGCATTCCCGTGCTCGATGCCGAGTTTACGAAATCGGGTGATCCGCGTTACTTCTGGACCGAAAAGATTGCCGCCCGCGGCGAAGACCTTAGCCTCACCTGGTTCGATCTCGGCGATCCGCTCCTGATCCACACCCAGCCCAAGGCGGTGCCCAACCGGCCCTATGGGGTGTGCACGGTGCTGGTGCCGGCGCTCGGCACGCGCCTCTCCCGCAACGGCATCGAGGCCCAGGGACGGTCCTGGAAGCGCGAGCGCGAGGGGCGCCCCTTTAGCACCTCGGCGCTGGCCTTCTCGGAAAGCTGGACCGACGTCCGCTAGACGGCGCGCCACTCAATTGAGGCTTGCAAGAGGGGGCTTAGGCCTGTAGCCCGGTCTCATCCCCCGCCTTTCCCTGGCCTTGGAACCGCTGATGACCGACGCCCTGCCGTTCAAGACGACGATGACCTTCACCTACGGCGAGCCGCGCCGGCTCGCCCCGGGGGTCGTGCGCATTGTCGCCAACAACCCCAACCACTTCACCTTCAAGGGCACCAACACCTACCTTGTCGGTGACGACAACCCGGCCCTGATCGACCCGGGCCCCGATGACCCAGCCCATCTTGCGGCGATCCTGAACACGCTGCGAGGGCGCCGCCTGTCGCATATTCTCATCACCCATACGCACCACGATCATGTCGATGGGCTAGCGGCGCTGGTCGCGGCGACGGGAGCAAAAACCGCCGGCTACGGCCACAAGGCGCGGAACCACGGAAAAAAGCGCACCAGCGCCGCGGGGGGCGAGGTCGTGGAAGTGGATTTTGTGCCCGATGTGGCCTTGCGACACGGCGATCGGCTCGAGGGCCAGGGCTGGTCGTTCGAGGCGCTCTTCACGCCGGGACACGCGCCGGATCACTTATGCTTTGCGCTTGAGGGGACCGGGATCCTGTTTTCTGGCGACCACGTGATGGGCTGGAACACCAGCGTGGTGGCGCCGCCCGAAGGCCATATGGGCGCCTACATCCGCTCCCTTGAGCTCCTCACCCAGCGCCCCGAGCGCAGCTATTTTCCGGGGCACGGCGGCCAGATCGAGGAACCGCAGCGCCTCGTCAAGGCCTACCTCCTGCATCGGCGCATGCGCGAGCACGCCATTCTCGACTGCATTCGCCAGGGCCACGCCACGGCCGAGGCGATCGTCCCCGTGGTCTACCGCGGTCTCGACCCCAAGCTCCTCAACGCGGCGTCTCTTTCGGTGCTCGCTCACGTTGAGCACTTGAAGGAGCGCGGTCTCGTGGCGTACGAGGCGCCGCTTTCGAAGACTCGCGTTCTTTCAGCCGTTTCATCATAGCCGCACCACGCGTGGTGCGCAGGCGGCGGCGCCCGGCCACTGTCGTGGGCAGGGTTGCATCGAGCTGCGCCTGCACTTCCCCGTAGAAGCGGCGGATGCGCGTGGCATTCTGGCCGAAATCGAATAGGCCGTAGCGCGAGGCCGAGCGCACATCGATGCGCGAGCGTTGATTGGTCCCGCTGACACGGATGACGATGTCGTCGGGAAAACCCAAGAGTAGGGTTTGGTCGGTGGCCTCGAGCGTGCCGGGGCGGCCGACTTTGGGGGTCGGCGCCTCGGAGGCGGCCACCCTCCACCGGAGCCTGCGCACGGCCTCCTCGACCAGCTCGAACGTCTCCTCCGTCGAGCGGTCGATGGTAATGCCGCGCAAGTCGGGATAGCCCGCCTGCTGTAAGGCGGCAACGGGTTCGCCTGGGTAGGCCGTCGGCTTCGCGCCAAGCGCGCGTTGGCCCGCCAGCGCCTCGAAGCGCGGTGGCGTGCTCCAGTCGGTTGTAATGTCGTTAATGCGCGGCAGCTTGGAGAGCGCCGGCAGGAACGTCAGCGGCCACCCCAGGAACAGGAGCGGCAGGACTATGCCGACAAAGGCGCCGCCCGCACCCGCATAGCCCTTGCGCCAAATGCCAATCAGCGACAACAGGCCCAAGAGAATGGCGAGCGCCAAGCCGACGGCGCTGGCCGCGAACAGATTGATGGCGACCGGCGTCGGGAACGAGGTCAGGCGATGCAGCACGACGCCGGTTACGGTGAGGCCGGCCGAGAACAGCGCCAGCCGGCCCGACCAGCGCGCCAGCCGCGAATGGATTTTTTGCCCCTGCTCGATCATAAGCGCTACCATCTGTCGCCCCGGCTCATAGCAATGTTGGGGCAAGACTGCCAGCGCTTGCGAGGCTGGCCTCCCGGCCGAACCTCAGCTAGGGTTTAGGCTCAAGCCCATGCGCACCCCCCGTCAGGACCGCCCCGCCAGCGAGGATAGCGAGACCGCCGCCTTTGGCTTCCGCAAGGTTGCAGCCGAAACGCGGCAGGGCCTTGTCAATGACGTCTTTTCCAGGGTTGCCGGCCGCTACGACCTGATGAACGACCTGATGTCCGGCGGCCTGCATCGGCTCTGGAAGGACGATCTCATCACTTGGCTGAACCCGCCACGCTCGGGGCGCCCCTTTGCCCTCCTCGACAGCGCCGCGGGGACCGGTGATATCGCGCTCAAGGCCTTGAGCGATGGCGGGCCGGGCTGCCGGGCCATCCTCTGCGATATCAATCCCGCCATGCTGCAGGTGGGCCGGGACCGCCTGCGCCAGGCCGGTTTGGCCGACCGGGCCGCCCTGGCGATTGGCAATGCCGAGGCGCTGCCGTTTGCCGATCAGCGCTTTGATGCCATCACCGTCGCCTTTGGCATTCGCAACGTGACCCGCATCGACACGGCGCTTGCCGAGGCGCGCCGCGTGCTCAAGACCGGCGGGCGCTTTTTGTGCCTCGAATTCTCCTGCTGCGATGTGCCCATGCTCGACCGGCTCTATGACTTTCATTCCTTCGAGGTCATCCCGCGCCTGGGGGCGTTGGCCGCCGGCGCGGCCGAACCCTATCGCTATCTGGTTGAGAGCATTCGCAAGTTCCCGGATCAGCGCCGCTTTGCCGACATGATCGCCGCGGCCGGCTTTGGCCGGGTCAGCTTCCGCAACCTCACCGGGGGCATTGCCGCAATCCATTCGGGCTGGCGCCTTTAGGGGCACAACGCCAAGGGTCGCGCAACTATAGGTCGCTGCCCGGCTTGACCGGCGGCCCGCCTAAGGCAATGTCGCTCAACCCTTAGCCCCTGGCGCCCAGCAAGGTAGCCCGATCGCGATGGCCACGGCCCCTGGCAATATCTTCCGGCTCGCCCGCGCGGGTGTGGTGTTGGCCCAGCACGGCGTGCGCTTTGTTCCGGAAGGCACGCGCGTGCCCATGGTGTTGCAGCTAGCACATGCGGCGACGCTGCCGATCCGCCTGATCGCCTGGCCCCTGACCCGCGGCCAGGCCAAGGAGACCCGCGTCGCCGACGCACTGACGAGCCTCGGCCCGAGCTACATCAAGCTCGGTCAGTTCTTGGCCACGCGCGCCGATCTGATCGGCAATGAGCTCGCCGAGGATCTGCGCCACCTGCAGGACAAGTTGCCGCCCTTTTCCATGGGCGAAGCGCGCCAGGCCGTGGCGGAAGCGCTGGGCGGCAACGTCGAGGACCATTTCGCCGAGTTCGGCCCTCCCGTTGCCGCAGCCTCCATCGCCCAGGTGCACAAGGCGGTGGTGATCGATGGCGACGGCCGGCGCAGCGTCGCCGTCAAGATCCTCCGGCCCGATATCGAGCGGCGCTTTCGCCGCGACCTAGCGAGCTACCGCTTTGCCGCCCGGCAAATCGAGCGTTTTCATGCACCCTCGCGCCGCTTGCGACCGGTCGCCGTGATCGACACCCTGGCACACTCGGTCGAAATCGAGATGGACCTGCGGCTCGAGGCCGCCGCCATGTCGGAAATGGCCGACAACATCAAAGGCGATCACGTCCTGCCCGACGGCAGCTTCCGCATCCCGGCGGTCGACTGGCGCCGCACCTCCAAACGGGTCCTGACCACGGAGTGGGTCGACGGGGTGCCGATTGCCGATCATGCCGCCCTGCGCGCGGCGAACCTCCACCTCGGGAGCCTCGGCCTGACGCTCTTGCGCTCGTTTCTGCGCCACGCCATGCGCGATGGTTTCTTTCATGCCGACATGCATCAGGGCAATCTCCTGGTCGATCCGGCGGGCCAAATCGTGGCCGTCGACTTCGGCATCATGGGCCGGCTCGGGCCCAAAGAGCGCCGCTTCCTGGCCGAGATCCTGCACGGCCTCATCACCCGCGACTATCGCCGCACCGCGGCCGTGCACTTCGAGGCGGGCTATGTGCCGCCGCACCAGCCCGTCGAACTCTTTGCCCAGGCCATGCGGGCGATCGGCGAGCCGATCCATGGGCGAACCGCATCCGAGATCTCGATCGCCGATTTGTTGGGACAGCTCTTCGCCTACACAGATGTGTT
>Ga0081455_10005707_pt1 | contig 13581 bp, 17 predicted proteins | sample TabmetS3T2R1_FD_70207 | JGI IMG/M metagenome (GOLD analysis project Ga0081455, IMG submission 70207) | Tabebuia heterophylla rhizosphere microbial communities from the University of Puerto Rico - S3T2R1 | ecosystem: Host-associated > Plants > Roots > Rhizosphere ... | reverse complement strand
GCTTTGGGTCAAAAGCCGACATATGCGCCGCAACAAGCCATGTCCGCTTTACACCCAATAGCGACCCGATCAGTTGAACACGGCTGATCCCATAGCCTGACGTTACAGACGTGATGAAACGCCGTTACATGCCACCGAGGACGCCTTCAATGGAAAAAGGCCTTCGATCGGACAGCGGCGAGACGTAGTTTGACAAAGTAAGTTATACAATCGAGCCGTCACGATCGACGGGAGGTCAATCATGGGAATGCGCGGACCACATGCCACGCCATTTCTGTCCTTGTGGCGACCACAGCCCAAACCTCTGCGCAAGCGTCCCAAGCGTCGTGACGCCGTCTTTTGTTGCGGCGAATGTCGCACCGCGATTTACCGGATGCGCCTGGCCGACGCCGCGAAAACCGATAGCCGGCCAATTTTCACGGCCAGTTTCATTCCAGAGAGCGGCATCAATGGCCCTCGCGCATTCAAAGCATTGCTGAAAATTGCCGTGCAAAAATACGGCCTGCGCGCCGCGGTAATGCGAAAGGAAGAGGCGAAAAACGCCGAGTTGTGACAGCAAAATATTACAACTAACTCTCGCTAAATGGCTCCGCCGCTGTGAAAGCCACAACGAAATCAACACTTTTTGGGCCCCCCAGTACGTGCCTTGTTTTTATCGATGTAGATCGGCCTCGTTCTGTAAGGTTTGCCGTTGATGTCGCAGCCGCGCTGATACCCCAGGGCCTCGGAGTCCGACCAGATCCTGTCGTGGCATTGCTTGCAGAGAGATTCCAATGGTGAGTTGAAGAACAAATTGTAGTCGCCACGATGATCCTCAAGGTGGTGGGCCACTGTTGCCGCCTTGACGTAATTATCCCGCAAGCATGCGGCACAGAGTGGGTCTTTCCGCAGCTGCTGCAATCGCAGCTTGCGCCACCGCGCCGTGTGGTAGAGCCAATCATAACCGCCTTCGTGCTTGCGTAGCCGTCTGCCTTCCCATGTACGCTGCATCTTAGCCCTCCAGACCTTTGCTGGTTTTACCGACAAACAGATTCGGCCGGTGATCGAAAAACGGATGATCCTCCGGCGGGACCTCGTTGCGCATGATGATGGCCAGGGCTGACTCGACCGGGTCCGGGCCCGTGCACTCGCAAGCATATTCCGGCTGGCGGCATTTCCGGCAATGCCAGTGGCTGAGGTCACTCACCGGGTCCTCCTTTTTGCCAGCTGCGTCGACAATTCGACGTTTTGTCCCCTTTAGGGCGTCGACGCGTCGACGTGTGTCTAGGACACGTCGACGGGCGTCGACGCCTGGGACCATCAACGATGAACACTGGCGAATTAGCGTTTCCATAAAACAATGGATCCATTTAATTCTTGCGTCCCGACCAGGTCCCGCTCACGCAGGATCTCAAGGCCGCGATTGTAGGCCCGCCATCGCGTCTGGCGCTGCTGCGTGGCCGTCCCCTTCGCCGTGCGACGGTCGTAAAACTCCTTCTGCACGTCTTCGGCATAGACGGCCTGTACCGTCGGTGCGCCTGGGGCCGGTTGAAATGCAAAGCCATGCCTGGCCACCACATCGGCCAGGACCTTGGCCAGCAAATCGGCGTCCCGCGATTTCCGCCTGGTGGCTGGCGGCTTGGCCTGCTGCTGCTTGCCCCAATTCAGGATCACGGCCGTAGTGGGATCACCATCTTCATCGAGGCCAAGTTCGATCACCTCAGGCGTAAAAGGCACCTCAAAGCCTGACATGCCGTCCCGTTGCTTGCGGGCGGCCATGCGGGTCCTGGATATGGTGCCGGCATCTTCCCGCTCGGCCAGGGTGGCTAATACGGTATCGGCGTTGCCCTCTTTGGCCGAACTTCCTCTTGTGCCTGCTTCAGCAACTTTGCCGTAGTGGTCGACGACCAGGACGAAAGCCCCGCTATGGTTGGCCACGGCGCGGAGCGTACTGAAGGCCCGCTGGGTGACAGCGGCGTCATTATCGTCCCCCGCCGCAAGGTTAGCGGCGTTGATGTACGTATCTATCCCCACGAAAGACACAGGCAGATCATAGGTCTGGCGGAAGTGGGCCGAAGCTTCGTCAACGTATCTGTTGAGAATTGTCGCAGCCGCCCTGTCGGTGAGCGCGGGACAGTCGCAACGCCAAGCAAATGGGAGCTTGGCGGGTGCACCGCGAGCCTTAGCGACGGCAGTGAGGCGCGATTGCAACGTGCCCGCCCCTTCGGTGGCGAAATACAACACGGCACCCTGGCGCTTGATTCGATATTGGTTGGCGAACAGTTGGCCGGTCATGATGGACACGGCTAGTTCAAGTGCAGTCGTCGTTTTATAGCTGCCCCACATACCGGCTAAGACACCAACGCCTGTCTCCGGGATTATTTTCTTCACGCACCATCTCTGCGGGGTGATCTCGGTCGTATCGTAGTAGTTCCAACCACTGGGCTTTTGTGTATGAGTGCCCGCACCTGGGAGGCTATTGCTCTCGCTCGTGGTGGTCTTGTTTTCCCGGCTCCGGATATGCCAGCCCAGGTGTGGCGCGTAGGTCACTCTCGGCTCAGTTCGTCCCTCTGCGAGCCTGTCGCTCCATGCAGCAAATAATTTGTCGGGTAATAGCGAAGCTAGTTCGGGGTTCTTGCTGACGAAGTCGTAACACATGCGCTCAATCGACAGCTTTTCCAGGCTCCAACTCCAGCCATGGGCGCGTGGGTCGTCGGCAACAGCCTTCTTGGTGGCCTCTAGAATGCTCGCAACAACGTCATCAACCGGAATTCCGGATCGCAGCAACGACGCGCTACAATGCAGTTGCGTGACATGAATGCCGCTATTGCCCGCGCCTTGAAACTGCATCGATGCCAGGCGAGCCTCAGCGTCAACCGGCTCCTTGCGCGTGTCACTACTGCGCGGTTCACCTGCGCCGCGATCGTGACCGTTGCTGGCCAGAGGCTCGACCGGCGTCAGGATTGGGTCGGAGCCTAGCGCGTCAATTAAGTCCTCAATTTCAGTGATATCGACCGGGTTGCCGGGGCGAATAACCCGGCAATTCTTCGGATTTTCGTACTTGAAGTTCGGCGTGCCTAATTTCCTCAATAGAGCCGCCGCGTGGTTCGGTGCCTTATCGGCGCATAGAATGTCAGTGAGTATCGATCGCGCAGCGTTGGCACGATCGAATTCCACTGTACCGGCTTCCACTGGTTCCTTGAGCCAGATGATCAGATGAAAGCCGCCCCCGCTGTCGCGGACCTCGACCCATGGCGGCAGCGCCTGCATCAGCTTCTGCAAGGCTTCATCATACGTTTGCTTCAGGGCGCGAAGATCGATATCAAAGTGGATGTACAAAGAGCACCCGACATTCTCCAGCGAGCGGGTGCGCGATCCCGCACGCAACAGCGATACACACTCGTAAATGCCATAGGGTGCGCGGCTCCAACGGTTGACGAATTCCGCAATGGCTGTCGGGTCGTTGCTGAACAATTGCGGAATACGTCCGGCTCGTTTCGGATACGGCAAAGCACAGACGTAGTTGACGAAGTTTTCCAGATTTGTCATTGGCGCGGCTCGCCGGTGCGAGGACTTAGAAAAAAAGAGGCCAGCACTCGCGCTGGCCCCAGGTGCGGGGCATTGGTCCCCCCTCACTTCCCCAGGTGTGGAATTTCATCGTTCAAGTCGGTTTCGATGGCCGTGTGCTCCGGCCTGACTGCACTGCCTTGCGGACAATGGCCGATGATCTGAAACAAAGGCTTTGGTATCGGGCCAAGGCGCGGGTTCTTCTTGGAGATGAACTTGGCGACCTTCAGCTTTGCGATCGGGTACTCGCCAGGAGCCACATGCTGCAGTCGTCGATAGTGGTCCAGCAACTGTTGGCGGACCGCGATGCGACCGCTGACGGACGATGTAACGAATGTGAATAGCTGGCTCGAACCTACGTCCTGCATGGGTACGAGAAACTGGTATCGCCACGGATCTTCTTTTTCGCCAGATAATCCTACCGGCCACTTTTTTGGGTCATTATGGCCGAGTGCCGCGCGTGCCGGTGGAATGAAGCCGCCGTCGAATTAAGTCCTTGGATGCGTTCTGGAGGCAGGACACCGTCCGGATCGAACTTTACGTAACCGGCCAAAATTTGATCGGCCAGTATGATAAACGTCGTGTCGGCATCGATCTCTTCGCCGGTATCGGCGCAAACAATCTTCCCATCTTTACCGAGTTTCAGTAACCTTCCGATACCGGCCATCGGCGCAATTTCGTCGAGGTGCTTTTCCAGATCACTGCGATGATCCGGCAATGCCACCGCAGTATCCTTCGCAGGTACGACGGCCTTGGCGCTCTCTGCCTTGGCCGCAGCATGTGCCGCCTTTTCTGCTTTCGCTTGCGCCCGCTGTTCGTTGATGATCTCCGTGCTTGTACGTGGATGCGCTTTGTTGAGTGATGCTCGTTTACTGGTTTCTGGATTTGTCATTTTAGATCTCCGGTTACTTGCGCATGATTCGTATGACTCGCCGGGTCCATGCGCAGACCTGGCGAGAAAGGCCGTCAGGTCCCGTCGCGTCGCAGACGCTCGGCCAAAGCGTCGTCGACCCGCTCCGCCAGGCGGGAGCGATCCAGGGGTGAGAGTAATGTGTTGATCTCGGTCAGGGCCTTTTGCGCGACATCGTGGGCCTGGGCCACATCCTCGGTGGTCGCGATCTGCGCTCGATACGCCTCCACGCCACGCGCGACTGCCAGGGTCGAGGTCATGACGCAGACCCCGTGCATTGCAGGCGATTACGCAGCACGTCCTGCACAAAGGCATGCAAATGCTCGCGATATCGGGGCGACGCTGCCAGGCGGTCGACAAGCTCTCGCGCTTCGTGTGCCAATTCGCGTGCCAGGCGCACATCGTCGGTGCTGACGATCTCCTCAACCAGGCGACGCACACCGTATGGCAAGCCAATGCCGATCATGACGCAGACCGGCGTCGCACCGCTGGCGCTTTCCCTGGAATCATCACCTTCGCCGGGACATGATCCGGGAACCGTTCAGCGAACTCGGTCTGTGTGGTCGGAAGCGACGTGTAGTAGTCGTTCAGCTCTTGTCCGGTCCATTGACGATCGCGTGGCGTCAGCAGTCGTCCGGACGGAAATCCGAATTTCTTCTGCTTCTTGTCGAGATCATCGCGATCGCGGACCAATCCGGCGATCTGCAGGTGGCGGAATTTGTAGGTCTTGGTTGGATCGAAAAACATTAGCGCACCGAGAGGGTGCGCCAATTTCGGTCAAAGTTTCACAGTGGCGTAGGGGACAAAATTTCAGCGTCTTTTGTCCCTCTCCCGAACGCGTCTCTCGATCGCCTCGATCAATTCGCCCAGCCAGCTCCAGTCAGGCTTGTAGCGTTTAGCTACTTTCCTCGCGCGTTTCATGCGCTTTTCCATCGCCTCGACACTCTGCATACCAGCCTTTTTGGCGACCTCTATCTTGGCGTCAGCTATTGAGCCTGTTTCTGCGGCTTCCAGTCCAATCATTACCCGGCAACTGTGCGCTGTGGCCTGCTGGTCGAATTCCCGCATTTGCGCGGCATACTCTTTAGGGAACCAGAAGTGGAGAATGTTCTCGACAATGTACTCGTGCTGATCTGGCGTCAGCTCGTTAAGAAACAATAGCCTGGCCAGTCTGAGCCTCCCCGCTCGCTTCGCTTTCCGCTCGAACTCAGCAGCGGAGCCACGCACCATCAGCGCACCGCCTTCCGCATCATCACCACCTTGTCCGGTGACGGATGAAGGATGCTCTCGATGTGCGTGGCCAACGCCGCCAAGGCGTGAGCTTTTTGCTCGACATAATCGAACCTGTTGTAGGTGCCTTCGACGCCGACCAGCGCGTGACCCATAATCGCCTCAGCGACTTCGCGATTGATGCCGATCTTGGCCAACAAACTTCGTCCGGTTCGTCGCAAATCGTGCAACGACCATTCCGGCAAAGCGCAAGCCTTGGTGAACTGAGATTGCAATACTGAAATTCCAGCAATCGGCTCGTCAGTGCGATCGGATGCAAAGATGAATTCGTTGCCCGCGCGTTTCGGCAACGCCTTGATGATCTGCACCGCTATGTCGGGCAATTTAAGCTTGCCCGCATTGCCTTTCTGCCGGTCTAGTTTCGCTATATTCCAAATCAAGCCGCCGTCATTGGATGGCGACAAATCGGACCAGCGCATGGTGCGCAAGCAATCACGACGCTGCAGCGTGAGCAGCAAGAGTTTGACGAACGCGCCGTAGCTGCCGAACGAATCGGCTTGCGTCCATACGGTGCGAATTTCGGAATCATTCAAAACGCGGTCGCCTGGTTTGGCGCGGCTGCGTTTCATGCCTTTCACGCTGAAGGGTGAAACGTAATCGTCATCCCTTGTGCCGTACCAATTGGCGACACCACGCATAATCGACAGTGCAACATCGGCTTGACGCGCGCCGTTATGATCCTCGATCTTGTCCAACAAACGGGCAACGTCGCTGCGTTTGATGCTGACGAACGCGCGCTCGCCCATGTCCGGCAAGATGTACTTCCGCAACACGCGCTCGATTGCCGGTTGCGAAATGAGTTTTTGTTTTGCGACGTGACGCACGATCCAATTGCTGGAGACATCAGCGAAGGAATCCGGTTTGGTGGGCGTCAGCTCTTTCGCCTCTCCCTTTCGTATTCGCTTGATGATGGCCCGGGCTTCGTCGCGAGCATCCTCGACCTTCCATAAGTCAGTGCCACCGATGGATGCCCAAATTTGCTTGCCGTGTGGATCGCGCGCCACGGCACAAAATGTCTTGGTGCCGGTTGGCAACACGCGGACATAGTGGCCACTCAATTGTGGATCGGCGTGAAAGTAACGCTTGGGTTTGATCGGAAGCGCGAGCACTTGTCTATCGGTCAAATGCTTTCGACGTGCCACTGAATTTCCCCCTCCTCCTCGTGCTAACAACGGGCTAACAACAGCCCATTGTTGGACGTTGTAGCACGTTATAGGAGGATGTGCGAAAAAACCCGTTGAAAAACGTGGGTTTTCAACGTCAAACGTTGAAAAATCGATGAACGTCCAACCACGTCACCACATACTCGATCATATGGTGTGTCACTGAATTCGCCGGCGGCTGGCGGCCCAGCCAGCGGACATTTCCGGATAGCAACCAAACGTTCGCGGTTCTCAGTCGTTACGAGTTTTCGGTGGTAGGATCGATCATCTTGTTCACCGCCGTAATCTTCGTCGCCGGAAATCCGCTGATCTTGGCGTGTTCGCGGATAATCGCCTCATCCCTGGCGAGATAGACGCAGAACGTCTTGTTGTCGGCGACGTAACTCTCAACCCACTGAATATCGGAGCCGAGTTGACGCAAGACTTCGTTCGATTTCGATGCCGCTCCCCGTAGCTGTTCGCGTTCAAATGTGCCCACTTTTGGAATATCACGCTCGATGATGAACTTTTGCAAAGGCATTACTTTCCTCCAATCACTATGCCACACCCTGTCGAGTGTCCCGGCTTAGCACACTCATCGGGGCGTTTGGAAATTTCCGTCAGACTTATTGTCGACGCAGCGTGGTGCCTGGAAAGTTATTTCGGCGCCGAGGGCACGGTCGAGGAATGGTGGTCCACAATGAGCCAGTCGTTGCCGCGCTTCACGTACGTAAAGCTGTAGCGCGCAGGCACAGTTTTGGTCTCTCCATCCTTGACGAAAGACAAAGTGTAGTAGCCTGTGTTGACCGCCGCACTGTCGTATACGCGGATCAGTTGATCGCCATATGCGACCTTTAGGCCCGGCAGAGCCTTGAAGGCTCCCACAAAATAATCCCGCAAGGCCGCACGATCCGCGCGTACGGTCGGCGACAACGTTCCCCAAAGAACGGCGTCGTCGGAATATAACGGTAGCACCTTGTCGGGGTCGCCTTCGCCAATCACTTGCGCCCATTTTAAAGTTGCTGCTGCTACGTCCTCCTTTGGACCCGCGGAGGCGGCGTCGGCAAGAAAGAGAGTACGCTTAAAGCGATTCCTGCTGTTACACCTTTCAATGAAGAAAGCATGTCTCCTTTGCGCACGACAATCATGACAACAGACTCCTGGTTAATGACAGACTGGCTATCCACTCGCCCGACAGTCGTCGATTCTGTCGGCGGCCTCTTCGCATGCTTCCGCTAATTCCAAAAATTCCTGTTTGGCGGCCGCGTCCACCGCGGCGGCTGCAAGTTGTCGATAGTAGTCCGCTTGCTCTCGATAATAGTCAGAGTTGTGCATGAACTCCCGCTTCGGATGACAGATCCGGCTCGACCGAGTGGTAGGTGGCTGGCAGCCACGAAAGTTAGCAGATGGTTGTCTACAGTGGGTCAATCACGCTGACCCACTCCCGACTCGCCGGAAAGTTGCGGCCTCTTCGGACTGAACCGAGAGTTCGTTCGAGTAAACTCTGGCCGGTCACGCGAGAGGAATTGTTACCCGACCGCTCCGGGGATAAAGCACCTGATCTGCGTCCGGCCCTCATAGTCCTTGTAGGGCCATACCACTGCCACCCCGAACTTGTTTGATACGGTTACCAGCGCGTCGGGCGGTACCTCGATCCATTGGCCGTCAAGTCGCACTCGATATTTCCCATCTTTCGTATCCCAATCTACATCCTCAACGCTCTGGCCATCAGCAAATGAGCAGCAAGGCCCTCTTCGGCTTGCGAGGCTTTCGAACCACTGCTTGAGCGGCGAGTTTGAATATTTTCCGTCGAGGTCGCGGGTAAGAGCCAGTCCGGGAAAAAACAGCAATAACGATGCCGCGCAGCAAATAATGCCGAGCTTGAAAAAGGAACGCGAGGCTTTCGTCATACGCATCGTCCGATTTTTTCGATGCATAGGCCCCAAGCCAGATTAATTGCTCTAGGGCGCGCGAGCGAGTTGGACCGTAATCCAACTGGCTCCACCAATGTCCGCCTTCGCTCATTGGCGTTTGTCGGCGCAATGACTCCTTGCGTCGAGGCGGTCCTGCCATGCCTTACAAAAATAGACTACCGCCGAGCCGCGCAGCGCCAGTAACGGTGACCGTTTTGCGTGTAGGCAACCCGTCGCATGCCGTAACGGGCGCAAACATCCGAACGTCGCGCTGGCGTTTCTTGCAGCGCCACCTTGACCGGTTGTCGGTCGGCCTGTGGTGCCGCGGCGTAATCGAGCGATACGGCTTGCAGCAGTGGTGATGGATCCTCTGACAACGGTTGCATCGGCAGGCCGCCGATGAGGCCTTCTAGCGGGTCACGCGACGGCACTGGTATTGGTACCGGCAGCAACGGCGCGTCGGTGGCCGCATGCCAGCGGCGCTCGAACCCGTCGGTGATGGCTGCGCCCACAGTCTCAGCAGTCTGGTGTTTTTGCGATATGACCTTGCGGTCAACATCGACCGGCACCGATCGCGACGGCCGCAGCGTGAGCGGCGGCGACAGCGCCAACGATAACGAGATCATGGCCCCCGCGGCCATCGTCACTCCGCCCGACGCCAGCAGCTGCATCATCTGCATAAGGCGAAATCGTTTTGCCCCATTCGTGGCATCGGAATGACGCATCTGCCCAATAAGCGGCACGATGGTACCGTCTCCCCTTTTGATTGTGCAGGAACATGCAAAACGGCCCGGCGAAATTGGGCGATTACCATTTCCGACTATTCACGAACGACGATGTTCGTACGCCCCGTCCGCGCCTCAGCCGTCGCCTGCGCGACGATGGGGCGCGCTCCGGTGACTGGCGGCAAATCGAATCGGTGGCGCGCGCATCAGAAAAGCGTGGTGACGGCCACGCGATGACTCCCATCTTCAGCGATGCAATAATACCAACCGAATAAAAGAGTCCTGCAGTCTGGGGGGCCGCAAATGCGCGCCGGTTGCCGATCGGGTGGACGGTTGTGGTAAGTGAGTTGATATCGAGCCTTGCTCGCAGCACGCAGAATTTTCGTCCCCACCCCCTTGTGGGGCTATCTATTCTCTTTCGCCGCTACTCAATTCGAACGCAGTTACTCTTCATATTGATCGCTCTCTCCGCGATCGCATGGGTCGTTGGCGGAGTCGTTACCATTCTGCAGGCCAGGAAATCAACGCGCATTGAAATTAATGCTGCGATGAACCTCGCCGAAGCACTAATTCGCGACGCGATTCCGACCGTCGAAAAGAGCGATGCACCTCGTGAGGCTCTTGCATCAATCCCGACTCAGCTCGGCTCCATCCGCCATATTCGAATTTCGGTAAGAGAAACGTCTGATTTAGGCACCGAGTCCGGCTCACCGAAAGGGACAATGTCTCAAGAAACAATATTTGACGTTCGCCCATCCGCGCCCGGTTGGTTCGTCGCCTTCATCGCTCCGCCAGTCGACACACGCACCGTTCCGATCATTTCGCAGGGGCGTGACTTGGGCTCCATTGTGATTTCTAGCGCGCCCGGCGATGAAATTGCCGAAGTATGGGAAAATGCGACGGCGCTCGCTACGGCAGCGCTCCTCATTGGGATTGCCAGCATTGCGATTCTACATTTTCTTTTCGGTCGCGTGCTTGCTCCGCTAAAATCTTTGGCGGACGGTCTGCTTGACCTTGGACGGAGCGACTACAATGTTCGCCTGCCCCAGCCAAGGGCTCGGGAGCTGGCCGTCATTGCCGAACACTTCAATGGGCTTGCTACCGTGCTGGGCTCGATGAGAGTCGAGAACAGACGGTTAAGTAAACGCCTGATTACTGCGCAAGACGACGAACGTCGTCAAACGGCTCTCGACCTTCACGATGAAGTCGGTCCCCACCTGTTTGGCCTCAAGACCAACACAACATTACTCGCGAACACCTTAAGCGGAACACCGCTCGAAGGGCGAGCACGCGAGATGCTGGCGATGGTCGAAGGTCTCCAGTCCATCAACCGGGGCATTTTAAATCGGTTGCGGCCTATGGCACTTGGCCAAGTCCCTGTCACCGAGTTGCTGTCTGCCCTTGTTGCGGAGCGCGATGCGCAGCAATCGGCTGTATCTTTCGATTTTTTTTCCGAGGGCCTGCATCCTACCTATGGCGAGTCGATCGATCTGACTCTTTATCGCTGCGTGCAGGAGAGCCTCACCAATGTTATCCGTCATGCCAAAGCGCGACAGAGCCGAGTATCAGTGGAGCACCGGGCCGATCAAAACAGAGGTACCGACCCCCCGGCGTGGGTGGTTCTTACAATTGCTGATGACGGATGCGGCGTCGATAGTGCAGTGCTGCCAGGAAATGGCATCCAAGGGATGCAGGAACGGGTACAGGCCCTTGGAGGCACATTTAAATTGAAGGGTTCGATGAACCGCGGCACAATTGTACACATCGAGATCCCGGTAATGGATATGACCTCGATTCACGCGCTCAGGATGTCGATGCCGTGAGCGCCAGCGTATTGATCGTCGATGATCATCCCATTCTCTTGCAAGGATGCCGGCGTATCCTGGAGGATATCGGGATTGAAGCGATCTTCGAGGCACCTGACGTCGTCGCGGGATATCGGTTATTTCTCCGTCATTCACCCGACATGACGATTGTCGATCTGTCATTTCAAGGAAGCAGTCTCGCGGGCCTTGCCCTAATCCAGCGTATCAAGCGTTTCGATCGCCGGGCGCGCGTGCTTGTTCTCAGTATGCATAGCGACCCGATCATCGTTTCGCGTGCCCTGCAGGCCGGTGCAATGGGTTACATCATCAAAGACACCGCGACCGAAGATCTTATAACGGCAATCGAATCTGTTCTCAGCGGCAAAAAATACCTCAGCGATGAGCTCGCCAGAAAAATGGCATTTGCAGGAATTGGTGTGACAGGGGGACGCCTCGCGGACCTCACCCCCCGCGAGTTGCAAACTCTCGGTCTTTTGGCTGAGGGAAAAGCTTACGGTTCGATCGCGGCAGACCTGAACGTCAGTTACAAGACCGTCGTCAATACTTGCTGGCAGCTCCGACAAAAGCTTGAAGCGAAGAACCTTCCGGACCTGGTGCGCGCGGCAATCCAACTGCTCAACGCAAAGTAGCGCCCCATTCCTTTGCCAAAATATCCCGGATAGAAGTGCAAGTGGTTCCCGAGACGTACTGAAATAGTCTTCTTAGGCTAGGCTCCGCCGCGCATCATGGCGGGGTTACGGGTGGCAAAGATCGCAAATGCATTCGCGACGGTCGGCGTCGTGGTTATGGCGGTAACCGCGCTCGCGCTGCACACTGCTTCCGCGCAAGCTCCCATACAGTTGCCGCCGATCGATGTCATCGGCACCACTCCGCTGTCGACAGCCCCCGGCGCAGGTGGACCGGCCGATATTACTGCCATCGACCGCGACAAAGTACCTGCCAACACCCAGACATTGACGCCGCAAGACTTTGATCACGCCAAGTCGAACAGCGTGCCCGACAGCCTGCTTCAGCGTGTACCGAGCGTTTTCAACAACGACACCGCGGTAAATCCTTTCCAGCCGGATGTGCAGTTTCGAGGCTTTCTCGCCTCGCCTACGGTCGGAACGCCGCAGGGTCTTGCCGTCTACCAGAACGGCGTGCGCGTCAACGAGGTGTTCGGTGATACCGTGAACTGGGACTTCATCCCGAGCTATGCGGTCCATCGCCTGGATGTCGTGCCCAACGATCCCGCCTACGGCCTGAACGCCTTGGGCGGCGCGATCGCGATCCAGATGAAAAACGGCTTCAACTATCACGGCACTGAAGCCGAGGTGCGTGGCGGTTCTTTCGGTCGCCGCGCGGTCACCATGCAGTCGGGGCAGCAATTCGGCAACGTTGCGGCCTATGTGGCGGCTGATGCTCTCAACGATGACGGTTGGCGCGACCAGTCAGCGTCGAAGTTGCGCCGTGTCTTTGCAGATATCGGCGCGCGCAATGAGACATCGGAATTCCACATCAACTACACGGGAGCTCAAAACAGCTTCGGTGCGGCCGCAGCGACGCCCATCCAGCTCCTCGATCAACGCTGGAGCGCGATTTACACGACGCCGCAGACCTACAACAATCGCTTGAACTTTGTGAACGCGGTCGGCAGCCACAACTTCAGCGACAAGCTCAATATCAAGGCGAACGCTTATTATCGCGGCTTCCGCCAGAAACATGTCGACGGCAATGCCAGCGACGTAGAAGAATGCACCTTCGACCCGGCGATTCTTTGCCTTGATGACAGCCCGCTGAATGGCGGCGGCATCCCGACTTCAATCCTCGATGGCAATTTGGCCGGCTCCGTCGATCGCACCCAGACCAAGGCTGACGCCTACGGTGCCTCGGCACAACTGACCAGCACCAGCGAAGTCTGGGGACACCAAAATCACTTCGTCGTCGGGGCGAGCATCGACCGCGGCCGCGCCAATTTCCAGGCAGCGAGCGAGCTTGGCACCGTGGGGAGCGACCTTTTCGTCACCGGCACAGGAGTCATTGTCAATCAGCCCGACGGCCTTGTAGCGCCTGTCAATCTCATCACACGCAACACCTACACTGGCCTCTACGTAACCGACACCTTTGATATCACGCGCCAGCTGTCAGTAACCGCAGGCGGTCGGTTCAACATTGCCAACATCCAACTCGAAGACCAGATCGGCACCGCGTTGAATGGCACCAACAACTTTCAGCGCTTCAATCCCGTTA
>Ga0081455_10005706_pt1 | contig 13582 bp, 7 predicted proteins | sample TabmetS3T2R1_FD_70207 | JGI IMG/M metagenome (GOLD analysis project Ga0081455, IMG submission 70207) | Tabebuia heterophylla rhizosphere microbial communities from the University of Puerto Rico - S3T2R1 | ecosystem: Host-associated > Plants > Roots > Rhizosphere ... | reverse complement strand
CCCCACTCGGAATGGGATTTCCGCCTGGAACAGGTGCGCTCCATCAACGTCTCGGGACACAAGTTCGGGTTGGTCTATCCAGGCATCGGCTGGCTGATCTTTCGAGAGAAATCCGACCTCGCCCAAGATCTGGTTTTCGAAGAGAACTATCTCGGCAAGACCGACGCCACTTTCACGCTGAACTTCTCGACCGGCTCCTCGATGGTTCTGGCGCAGTACTACAACTTCGTCCGCTATGGCCGCGCCGGCTACACATACATCATGAAAAACATGCAAGAGAACGCCATAGTGCTCGCCGAGAAGTTGGAGTCGATGGGCAAGTTCGAGTTGATCGATCCTGATCAGGAGCAACTTCCGCTGGCTGCCTTCCGACTGGCGGTCGATGACGGCTACGACGAGTTCGATGTCGCTTGGCAGCTCTCAGCCGAACGCGGTTGGATGGTGCCTGCCTACACACTTCCGCCCGACGCTCAAGACGTCACCGTGATGCGCGCGCTCGTCAAGGAAACCTTGAGCCGGGAGCATGTCGATACCCTGGCACGAGACATCGAGGAGGCCTGCGACACTCTGGCGAAGAAAGGCCGAGCTCACGAGTCGGAGCGAAAAAAGATCATGACCGGTCCGGGCCATTGATTTCGGTGCACCAGCCATCCACGTGATGCTTGCCAGGACGTGCTGAGCAGAGAATGCTTTCCCCATGGCGAATAGGAAGAGCAAGCCTCAGGCGCAAGTCGGGGCTCCGCAGTCACGTGTTCGATCGACGCCGATCGGCGATTATGGGTTCCTGAGCGACGGGGAGGTGTCTGCTCTCGTATCGCCGAATGGTGCCGTGGAATGGATGTGCATTCCACGCTTCGACTCGCCCAGCGTGTTCGGCCGCATCCTGGGTCGGCATGCCGGCGTCTTCCGCATCGCCCCTGTCGATGTCACGGTGCCTGCTGATGTCCGCTACCTGCCAGGCACGATGATCTTGGAGACCAGTTGGGGCACTCCGACCGGATGGATCATCGTTCGCGACGCGCTCTTGATCGGCCCCTGGCACCACCCGACCGACCGTTCGCGGACCTACCGCCGGACGCCCAATGACTACGAGGCCGAGCACATCTTCCTCCGTACCATTCGCTGTGCCTCCGGCGAAGTGCAGACGACCGTGGACTGCGAGCCAGTGCTGGATTACGGCCGGGCCCACGTGCAATGGGAATACACCGGCAACAACTACTACCAAGGCATCTGCTCCGCTGAGGGTGTCGATCTCAAGCTGACCCTGACTAGCGACTTGCGGCTGGGGTTCGAGGGTGGTCAAGCCAACGCCCGGACACTGCTCAAGGAGGGCGACGTTCGCTATGTGGCGATGTCCTGGGGCGGTGCGCCGCCGCCCATGGACTTCGCGGACGCCTACAAGCGCCAAGTGTGGACTGCCCACCACTGGCAGCATTGGCTGGCCCGTGGGCAGTTCCCCGATCATCCCTGGCGCGGTTACCTGCAGCGCAGCGCGTTGACTCTGAAGGGACTCACCTACGCCCCGACCGGGGCGATCGCAGCCGCCGGCACGACCTCACTTCCCGAGACTCCGGGCGGCAGCCGCAACTACGACTACCGCTTCACCTGGATCCGGGACGCCACCTTCGCCCTCTGGGGCCTCTACACCCTGGGCTTCGACTGGGAGGCGGTGGACTTCTTCTCCTTCATCGCCGATCTCGTGGCCGGGGACGACGACATTCAGATCATGTACGGCATCGGGGGCGAGCGAGAACTCACCGAGCGTGAGCTCGATTATCTGCCGGGATATGCCAACTCGCGCCCGGTGCGGATCGGCAATGCTGCGTACGCGCAGAAGCAACACGACGTCTGGGGCGCGCTGCTCGACTCGATCTATCTGCACTTCAAAGCAGCCAACCGCCTGGACAACCGGATCTGGACGTTGATGGACAAGCAGGTCGGCGAGGCATTGAAGTACTGGCGCGAGCCGGACGCCGGAATCTGGGAAGTACGTGGTCAGCTGCAGCACTTCACCTCGTCCAAGATCATGTGCTGGGTCGCCGTCGACCGCGGCGCCAAGATCGCTCGAATGACGGGGGAGGACGGCAAGGCTGCCGAATGGGAGCTTGCCGCACAGGAGATCAAGGAGGACATCCTGGCCAACGGCGTGGACGAGCGTGGTGTGCTGACTCAGTACTACGGCAGCAAGGCACTCGACGCGTCGTTGCTGCTGGCACCGCTGGTGCGCTTCCTGCCTGCCGACGATCCCATCATCAAGAACACCGTGATGGCGATCGCGGACGAACTCACCATCCATGACCTGGTGCTGCGCTACAAGGTGGAGGAAACCGACGACGGGTTCACCGGCGAGGAGGGCAGCTTCACGATCTGCTCGTTCTGGTTGGTCTCAGCGCTCTGCGAGATCGGCGAGTATGAACGCGCCCGTAAGCTCTGCGCCAAGCTGCTGACCCTCGCCGGCGCACTGGATCTATACGGAGAAGAGATCGAGGCGCATACCGGACAGCATCTTGGCAACTTCCCGCAGGCGTTCACACACCTGGCATTGATCAACGCGGTAATCCATGTGATCAAACTCGAAGGGCGGCGGCACGATCACGAACCCGGAACCTGGGCCGGCTCGATCGAGGAGGGACAGTAACGAATTGACCCAGACCGCGGCAGCGTGGGTGCCGGAGAACGCTGATATCGAGGAGCTCAAACGCGCGGCTGAGGATTGCCGGGGCTGCGAGCTGTGGGAACCCGCAACCCAAGTGGTCTTTTCAGCAGGGAACCCACGAGCACCACTGGCGCTTGTCGGAGAACAACCGGGTGACGTCGAAGACCGTAAGGGCATTCCCTTCGTCGGTCCGGCGGGACGGCTGCTGCAGGATGCGCTCGATGAGGCTGGAGTCGCCAGGAAGGACGTCTATGTCACCAACGCGGTCAAGCACTTCCGGTTCACCGAGCGCGGCAAGCGGCGCATACATGCGACACCGCAGGTAACGCACATCAAAGCGTGTCGCCCATGGCTGGAAGCGGAGCTGACCCAGGTCGATCCGGCGCTTATCGTGTGTCTGGGTGCTGTGGCGGCCCGATCACTGCTCGGAACGACATTCCGGGTTACCCAGCAGCGCGGTCAGGTGCTGGAACTCGAAACGCCGATCGGTGCCCGCCGGGTGTTGGCGACCGTGCATCCTTCTTCGGTGCTGCGGGCAACCGCCGAGGACCGAAAGGAGGCTTTCGCTGGGCTGGTGGCCGATCTGCGGACCGCGAAGGCAGCCGTGGCCTAGCGCGCGGCGGCGGGTCGACCGCGATGATCGAACCATTTCCATTACCGCGTCGTGTAACCGTATAGGCGGTGTCCGGCCACTGGCCTGGGCCGCTGATCGTCATCGTGAGGAGAGAGTCTGTGTTCGACAAGATCGGGGACCTCCCGCTCCATCCACTGGTCATCCACGTCGTGGTCATCGGCATTCCGCTAGCAGTCCTGCTAGCACTCCTCTTCGCGTTCCCCAAGACGCGGTCCTGGGCGCGTTGGCCATTGGGCATCACCGTCGTCGGTGCCACCGCGGCAACCTATGTCGCCAAGCAGAGCGGTCTGGCCTTCGAGGCAGCCTTGAATATCAAGCCAGGAAATCCGGTAGGTGATTTGATCTTGAAGCATTCACAGCTCGCCGAGCAGCTGTTCTGGATCATGATCGCCTTTTCGGTGATCGGCCTGCTCAATGTGTTCGTGGTGTCCAGGCGTACCTCGGACAGCACAGACGATGCAGTGAAGCAGCAGCCTGCAATCGTACGTATCGTGCTGCCGGTGCTGCTGGTGGCCGTAGCGCTGGTCGCGTTGTTATGGATCGTTCGGGTCGGTGACCTCGGCGCTCGGGCGGTCTGGAATCCGACGTCGCCGCCGATCTTTCAGTTCTGATCTGTGACTGCTTACCGCCGGATTGAGTTGACCGACAGCAATCGTTACGGCGACTGTGACCTATGTCACATCGATAACGGGTCTATAACACTGGCGTAGCAGCTCGCCGGGCTTCTAGTCTCTGAAGTTGTCCGGCCCAGAGAGCGGCATCTGACCGCGTCTGGGGAAGTCTGCATCGGGGGCGCCGCTCGGGGGCCGCTGCCGATTCACGCTGTTCCTCAAGGAGCATTCGTGCGTGCTCAGCGCGTGGTCGCTGCGACCGTGGCCGTTGGTCTTGTCTCTGTCTGCTGCGCGGCGAGCATCTCCGTCGGCTCAGCCTCATCGTCTGACTCGATCAGCACCGTGTCGATCAGCACCGTGCCAGACCTCGGCGTCGTTACCGGAAACCAGGACGTAACGAACGCCGTCGCGGGCAAAGTCAAGACCAGCCGCGGCAGTGCCACGAAGACCGGACAGGTTCGATCAAGCAAGCTTCGCAAGCGCGAAGTGTTCACGGTGAGCCAGAAGGAGACCTCTCTCACCATGCGGGTCGGCACATTCAATGTCCGCACCGCACGTACCAACGACGGTGGGAGCTGGCTGCACCGCGCGAATGATGTGGCACGTGAGATCGCCAGCCGCAGTCCTGGCGTGCTGGCGGTTCAGGAACTCGGCCCGGGACGTGCAGACGGCTCCAAGGGAACAACAACCGGACATCTCCGCCAGACGACCAGCCTGGAGCGCTCGTTGAAGAGTGTCGTCGGCGATAGCCGATATCAGCTAGTCCGGACGACGCCGTACGTCAAACCGGGCACCAACCACGGCACCCAGGGCGCCCGCATCCTCTACGACACCCGGAAGTTCAAGCTGTTGAGCCACTGCCCAGAGAAGACCGGCAGCAAGAACTACAACTCCTCCTGCAGCATGAACCTGCCGCTGCGGAGTTCTGATAGCGAATCGCTGCGTCGCAGCGCCGCGTATGCGAAGTTTGCCGACCGCAAGACCGGAGCACGGTTCTGGGTCGTCTCGGTCCATCTGGACGACCGCCACAGCAGCTCGCTGAGTAAAGAAAGGAGCTACAACGCGCTGCGCGGAGCCCAGGCCAGGGCGGTCTATCTGAAGGTCAACGGCCTGCGGAAGGCCGGCGAGAAGATCATCTACGGCGGTGACTTCAACTCTTGGGCGACCAACCGCGCCGGAGATGCGCCGCGCGAATATCTGATACGCCAAGGGTTCCAGGACACTGCCACCGCAGCTGCCACCCGGATCAACATCAAGTACCCGACGGTCAATCATTACAAGACAACGCTGGCGGCCAAGCAAATCCGGCTGGATCTTGTGATGATCAAGGGCGGCAAGCGGGTGCTTCGGTACGAGAACGTCATGAAGCGGGTCGACTCGAGCCGTCCCTCCGATCACAACCTGGTGATCAGCGACGTCGTGCTCTGAGCGCTGAGCTCACTTCCCCTGAGCTCACTTAGCCATTGCCAAGGGCGGCCGGACCCTCCTCGCGACGAATGTCGATGATGTGGCCGGTTAGGTGGGAGAGCAAGACGTCGAGGGACTGGCGGGCTACCTCCTCCGAAGAGAGCAGGGTGCCAGGAGGCTCCTCTCCGAAGGCCTTGGTGCGCATCGGCGTGCCGGTGCGCTCAGGATTGACACAGTTCACCCGGACACCCGAAGGCGCCCACTCGTCAGCTAGCGCCTGCGTCAGGTTCACAATCGCAGCCTTGGCGGAGGAATACAGCGAATAGCCGGATCGCCCGCGGGTGTACGACGAGGAGGTGAACAGCAGCATCGACCCGGAGGACGCCGCGAGGTGCGGGAAGAACTCCTGCGCGACGAAGATCGGCGCGAGGTAATTGACGTCGGTCGAGGAGTAGATGGTCTCCTCTGAGGTTTCCGCCAGCTCGCCGCGTACCAGCACACCTGCGGTGTTGACCACAAAGTCGATGCGGCCCGTCTCATCGAGCACCTGCTGGGCGACCTTGGCGACATCGGCGCGCTTCTCGACGTAGGTGCCGGTGGTCGACCGCGAGAAGGTCTTCACGTTTGCCCCGTACGCTCGGGCCAGCTCGGCGATGTCGCCACCGATCCCGTATGAGCCGCCGAAAACGACGACAGTCCGGCCATCGAGCCTGGCGTGGTACTGCTCATTGGACAGCGGGGTGGGCCGGTCCGCCGACGTCAGCTGGAACAACTTGTCGGCGATGTAGACATCGATGGGTTCAGTGACCTTCATATTGCGTTCGTGGCCTGCGACGACCGCAATCGAGACCTCGGGCAAATAGCGCAGCACCACAGTGCAGTCATCGGTCGCAGTGAACCCGGGATCCTGCGCGGCCTTCGCGTAAGCAGCCTTGATCGTCGACAGGCGGAACGATTGTGGCGTCTGTCCGCGACGCAGCAGGTGCCGCGGCAGCACGTCGGCGAGGTTGCCGTTCTCCGGGGTGACCTCGATCACGGTGTCGGCCGACGGTATTGCGGTGTCGACGGCCTCATACCTCTGCAGCGCTTCCACATTCGCGGCGATGATCGTTTGTGAGACGAGCGGCCGCACTGCATCGTGCAGCAAGACATTGCATTCCTCGTCGCCGAGGGCGGCGAGCGCGGCCGCCGTGGTCTCATTGCGAGTCGCGGCACCTTCCAATATCTGCGTGACCTTGGAATAGTCGCCCTTCTTCACGATGGCGCGGACTTCGTCCAAATGACCTGGCGCCATCATGACCACGATCCCGTCAACCAAGGCGGACTGCTGCATCGCCGCGATGGTGTGCTCGATGATCGGCTTGCCGGCAATCTTGATCAGCTGCTTGGGAATGTTCAGGCCGATGCGGGTGCCAGTGCCGCCCGCAAGGATCACGGCAACGTTGCGCAATCTGGTCACCGGCTGACCCTATCGCCTCCAAATGCATTGTTTGTTTGCGTGCGTAGGGTCGCGATACAGGCGGCAGCCTGAGATTTCCCATGGTCGGAGTGGGCTGGATGATCCAAGCCCGTGCTTATGAAAGAGTCAACCGCATGCTCAAGGTGAGCGTCGTGATCCCGGTGTACAACCCCGGGGAGTACTTCACGCCGTGCATCGAATCGCTGACAGCGCAAAGCCTTCCGCAAGACGAATTCGAGATCATTTGCATCGACGACGGTTCCACCGATGACACACCGGAACGCCTTGACAAGCTCGCGGCCACCTATCCGAATTTCCGGGTGATCCACCAGCCGAACTCAGGCTGGCCTGGACAGCCGCGCAACGTCGGCTTGGACGCCGCTCGTGGCGAGTACGTCTTCTTCTCCGACCACGACGACTGGCTGGGGACGGAGGCCCTAGAGCGGCTGTATGACTTCGCGATCAGTTGTGGCTCAGATGTCGTGCTTCCGAAGATGGCTGGTTTGCAACGCCGCATTCCGCGCGTCGTCTTTCGAGAAACGATCCGGCGGTGCACCATCAGCGATTCCTCGATCATGGACAGCCTGACGCCGCACAAGCTGTTCCGCCGCGATTTCCTGAATGATCACCAGATCCGATTTCCCGAAGGCAAGCGTCGACTCGAAGATCATCATTTCGTGGTGACCAGCTATCTGCTGGCGAAGGTTGTCAGCGTCTACGCCGACTACACCTGCTATTTCCACATCCGCCGGGTCGACGAGGCCAATGCCGGCCTTCGCAAGACTGATTGGCGAGGCTACTTTGACAACCTCGCCGACGCCATCGATGTCGTGGTGAAGTACACCGAGCCGGGAGCCGAGCGCGACCGAATCTTCCGCCGCTGGCTGCAAGTTGAGATGGTGCAACGGCTCACCCGTCGCCGGCGGCAGAGCCTCGCAGACGAAGAGGCGGCTGAGATCTTCAGCAACGCGCATCGAGTCGCGGCACGTTACTTCGACGAAGGTGTCGTCGGGCTGCTGCAGCCGCTCTCCCAACGGGTGGCGCGGGCCCTCATCGCGGGGGATGCGAAGGACGTGCAACGCGTCGCAGAAGAAACCGCGCCATGGCTGACCTACCCGAGCATCTTGCAGGCCGGCTGGGTCAGCGACAGACTGCAGATCAGCGGAACCGTCCAGCTGACCGACATCAGGCCCCGCGGTGAAACCGCTCCCAGCGAGCTCGACATCCTCGACGAGGCGGAGGCGATTTTTGCTGAGATGCCTGACGAGCCGCTGGAAGAGAAGCGCTTCGCGGCACTGCTGGGTGAGTTAGCGCCGGAAACCCTGTGGCTCGGCATGGCGAACTCTACGATCCGGTTGGATCTGACCGAACGCGCCACAGGTGAGACCTGGCCGGTGCAGGCCACGGTCCACCGCCTGGGCCTTGCCGCGTCGTTCTCGGCTGAGATCGATCCGAATACCCTTGCGGCCGGGGCCAGGCTCGCGGACGGTTTGTGGGACCTTTACCTCCATTACGGCGTTCTCGGGCTGGCCATGCGTCGCCGCACAACCCTGACGCCGGAGAGACGACCAGGCGCAGCCCTTCCGGAGCGAGTCAAGAACGGGCTGCCGACGATGGCGGCGTACTTCACGCGGCGGACCGCAGGACTGTCGCTCGATGTCGGCCTGATCAAGCATCCCAAGCTTCGTGCCCAGCCAAAGACAGGAAGGTCACCGCTCGCGCGCCGGGCAGTTCGCAAACTCCGCCGAATGCTCAATCGGTCGTAGCGCATCTAGACCACACGATCTATGAACGACAGGAAGCGACGACTCAACGCACTGGCCCGCCGCCTTGCCAGCCGCCTCCCGGGTCCGGTCAAGTCGGTGCTGCGGCAGCCCGTGACACGCCCAGCCACAGCTGACCAGTCGGCGCTGGCCCCGCTGTTGAGCGTGGTCGTGGTAGCGAGCAACGCGGAGACCTGTCTCAGGGAGTGTCTGGACAGCCTGCAGTCACAGAGTCTCAAGAGGCTCGAAGTGCTGGTAGTCGACGATGGCTCGACCGACGCTACAGCGAGGGTGGCCCAAGAGGTGGCAGCCAAGGATGCTCGCTTCCACGTCCTGGTGCGACCACGCCTTGGCTCGGGTGCCTCCCGGAATGCGGGGGCGCAGCTAGCGCGTGGCAGGTTTCTCGCCTTCCTCGATGCGACCGATACCGTGCCGCGTCACGCGTACGCGCAAATGGTTGGATCGCTGCGACGTACCGGCTCGGATTTTGCAGCCGGTAGCGTCCGAACCGTCGTTCGAGACCGGATCCGCCGCCCACCCTGGGCCACGCTGACGCATGACCGTGACAGGCCGGCCCAGACACTCAGCGAGTTTCCTGTCGCGTTTCAGGACATCAGCCCTACCAATCGCGTCTTTCGCCGAACCTTCTGGAACACCAGTGTCGGAAGCTTTCCGGATTCGGCAGGCGGCGAGACGTTTGCCATTGCCATTGCGACCTTGCAGGCGAGAAAGTTCGACTTCCTTCAGACGATCAGCTGCATCCAGCACACTCAGCATGTCCCGGGAACTTTGCTGCCCGCTCCGATGTCGGCAAGTGAGCTTCACTCCCGCCTCAATTGGCACCGGAGGACCTGGCGTTTGGTTCGTGACAGCGTCGATGCCAGGATCGCGGGTCCTATGCTCGGCAGGCTGATCGATGGCGATCTTGGCGACTTTGCGCCTGACGCGCACCGAGCCGATAACGGATACTCCGAACAGCTCCAAGAGGCCGCACGGGAGTGTCTGGCGATGGCTGACGACACCGTCTGGCCCCATGTTCGGGTGGAACGCAAGGTCGGCCTGTGGCTCGTTGCGAATGGGCGATGGAGCGACCTGGAGCTACTTACCCACCACTTCGCAATCTACGGGTCGATGCCGAGAACTGAGGTGCGCGATGGGCGGGTGTACGCCGCCACAGAGCAGCTTCCGGGCATCACCGGAATTCCTCCGGAGTATCTGGAGTTGGGGGAGGGCCAGACTGCGTTCGCCGGCTGCATCGAGCGCCTTGCATGGGATGGTGACAACCTCGAGGTCCACGGTTGGGCCTTCATTCAAGGGCTCGATCTGGCTACTCATCCGCCACAGTTGACTGCCTGGCTCACCGAGCCAGTGACGGGCTTCTCGCACCGATGCGAGATCAGGCAACTCCACAAAGCGGCAGCCAATCAATTGTCGAGGTTGCGCTACCAGGACGTGGCAGCAGGCGGCTTCATCGCCAGCATCGATACAACGCGTATTGATAGCACCCCGGGCCGTTGGCAGCTACGCCTGACGGTCCGAGCAGCAGGGCTAGAGCGAACCGCTTCCATTCATGCCGTTGCCCCGGGCGGTCTCCGCCGCCTGATGTCGCCGCGCAACCTGAAACAGCCTGATGAGCAGAACAGGGTCGTCCCGAAGCTCGATTCAGAACTCGGCTTCGGAATTCACGTTCGTCCGGAACGGATCCAGGCGAGTTGGCTCGCCACGGATGGTGCGGGTAAGGCATCAGGCGCGCTGCGGCTCGTCGATTCGCGGCTCGGTGCACTGGTGTCGGTAACAGCGATCGGTCCACGGGGTTGTGTGGCCGGGGACCTCAGCGAGGCTGATGCAGACGGATTGCAGCACTTCGAGCTGGACCTGCCGGCAAATGCGCGGGCGGCCGCTGACTGGGAATTCCGGGCTGTCGACGTGAATCACCATGAGCATCGGGTCTGCTGGCCAGCTGAGACTGACTTCGGTCGTCAGTTCGGCGGCGGCCTAGGTGACGCATGCTGGAGGCGATCCACCACCGGATATTGCGACCTGACAACCGACTGGGCAGTAGCCGAAGCCGAGCACGTGACGATCTCTGCTGCAGAGCTCAGCATCGACCTTCGACTTACCGGGCTTGGGGTCTCCGACTGCACTGGTGCCAAGCTGTCCGGGAGCCTCGTCGACGTGCCCGTGCGTGACCTGGAACCGGTGGGCGATGGCGTACGGCTGGTCTTTCCGTTGCGCGCTACGCGCTGGCGCGCACCCGAGCTTCCACTCCCGAGCGGGGACTACCGGATCCTGCTGAGGTCGGGGGACAGGGTGCTGTGCTCTGAGGAACTGATCAATCTGCTACCTGACGAAGGCCTAGCTGCTCATCACAGTTACCGGGTGGGCCGTGACGGCCCAGCTGAGCTGCTGATAAGTCTTGCGGCGCCGCTGACCGATGAAGAGCGCAGCCGAGTAGCCCAACATCAGCTCGGCACGTGGTACCAAGAGTCCGCCTTCACGCCCACTGAGAGCATTCTCTTCCAGAGCTATCGCGGCGAGTTCGCCACCGACAGTCAGCTAGCACTCCATTCTGAGCTGCGCAATCAGCGACCCGACCTGGAGCTGCTGTGGGGGGTCAGAGACCTGTCCGTTGCCGTGCCCGATGGTGGTCGCCCGCTGCTGATCGAAAGCCGGGAATGGTACGCCGCCCTGGCCAGCAGCCGCTACTTGTGCCAGAACATCGAGTTCGAGCGGTACTTCCGGAAGCGGCCTCATCAGCGCTATCTGCAGACTTTTCACGGATATCCGTTCAAGTCGATGGGGGAGTCGCTGTGGCGCGCTCAGGGTCGACCCGAATCGGTGATAACGAGTGAGTGCGCTCGCCGCGGCGGTGCCTGGGATGCGATCGTGGTGCCGGAAACGCTCTGCGTCGATCTGTACCGGCGCGAATACCGGTACACCGGTGAGATCCTGGCCACCGGCTACCCGCGGAATGACGCGCTGCTACGCGAGGACGCTGCCGCGGCTCGTGCTCGGGTACTCGAGCAGCTTGGCATCGGTACCGACCGGATCATCGTGCTGTACGCCCCTACCTGGCGCGACACGGTCGCCACGAGCCCGTGGACGGCGAAGCTGTTCGACGGGCTCGATGTCCAGGCGCTGGCCGCGCAGCTGGGCGACGACTACGCCGTTCTGCTCCGCGGACACAACTACAACCTTCGGGAAGGTCTGACGCCCATCACCGGGCACGTATGGGACGTTTCCGCCTATCCGGAGATCAACGATCTGTTGCTCGCCGCCGACGTCGCGGTCCTTGACTATTCCTCCATTCGGTTCGACTGGCTCGTCACCGGCAAGCCGGTCCTGTTTTTCGTCCCAGATCTCGTGGACTATCTGAGCTCGCGCGGGGTTTTGTTCGACTATGAGTCGACAGCACCGGGCCCACTGCTCGAGAGCACCGCTGAGGTAGCGGCGACGCTACTTGACCTCGGTGGCGTCGCTTCCGAGTACGCTGCCGCCCGGGAATTGTTCAACAAGCAGTTCAACAGGCTCCATGATGGGTACGCGACCGAACGGGTTATCAATGCGTTCTTCTAGCTCAGCGGCGGGCAGGCGGGCGGCTGATGTCGTCTTCGACTGGCTGATCGTGCTGCTGGCGTTTGTCGGCGTCGTGCTGGCGCTGGCTGGCTCGCAATGGGCACCGCTGTGGGTGCTCGGCTCAGTGGCGGGGATGGCCGGCCAGCTTGTCCAGACAGCGCGCGACCGCACCGAGGATTGGACCCCGTTCGGCAAGTCGCTGGTGCTACGGGCTTGTGCGGCCGTGGCGACAGCGGTCTGTCTGGCGAGTTCGGTGCCAAGTTTGCCGCAGGATGTGGGCGCGAGTCTGGGCGCCGCAATTCTGGTCGGAGCGATCGCGGTCGAGCCTTTTGTCGCTCGGGCCACCCGATTCCGAGTGCCCATCGCCGTGCGGCTACCGAATCTGCCGTCACGGCGCCCGCTTCGTGATCTTGGCCCGCTTGCGATCGCCGCCAGTGCGGTGGCGACCCTGGCCGGGCTGCTGCTTGCTGCTCTCGGTGCGTCGTCGTGGTGGTGGGTGGCCATCAGCCTGCTCGCGTTGGGCCCGGTAGCGGTACTCGCCGTCGATGGTCGCAGCAAGATCGTCCTGGCACGCCGGCTACGGAGGCTGGTACCGCGAGCCGTTGCCGCGTACGCCCCGGACTTCGTGGTCTATACCTCCCGCCCCGACGACGCGGCGTACCAGGTGATGATGTGGCTGCCGTACCTGAAACGTGCTGGGCTGCGGTTCATCATCATCGCGCGTAACGCCGTCCCGGCTGCGGCGCTTGCGGAGCTGACCGATGTCCCGGTTGTCGAGGCCCGCGGTATCGCTGATCTTGATGCTCTGGTGGTTCCGTCGCTGAAAGCCGCCTTCTATGTCAACGCCTCATCCGGCAACGGGGCGTTGGTTCGCTTTCAGCACCTCACTCACATCTATCTAGGACATGGCGACTCCGACAAGCCGCCTTCGTACAATCCGACGCACGCGATGTACGACCAGATCTTTGCCGCTGGTCCAGCGGCAACCCGCCGCTACGCCGCCCACGGGGTGCGGATCCCGAGCGAGAAGTTCACGATTGTCGGCAGGCCGCAGGTCGAGAACGTCAAGCAGAGCACGACTCGGATCGCAGACGTGCCCGAGCCGACCGTGCTGTACGCGCCGACGTGGCGCGGCCATGTCGAGGAGACCATGCTCTACTCGCTGCCGGCTGGCGAGCGGATCGTGTCTGCGTTGCTGGCCCGCGGTGCGACGGTGATCTTCCGGCCGCACCCCTTCAGCTACGACTTCCCGGACGACGCGGTAACAATCGCGCGGATCATTTCGCTGCTGGAGGCAGATCGTCGCAAGACAGGACGGCCGCATCTGTGGGGTGCGGCGGCCGAGAAGGATCGCAGCATCCTCGACTGCATCAATGACTCCGACGCCATGGTGTCTGACGTTTCGAGCGTGGTCTCGGACTACCTGTTCTCCGGAAAGCCCTTCGCCATGATCGCGGTGCCGGCTGAGCCCCAGGC
>Ga0081455_10005705_pt1 | contig 13582 bp, 16 predicted proteins | sample TabmetS3T2R1_FD_70207 | JGI IMG/M metagenome (GOLD analysis project Ga0081455, IMG submission 70207) | Tabebuia heterophylla rhizosphere microbial communities from the University of Puerto Rico - S3T2R1 | ecosystem: Host-associated > Plants > Roots > Rhizosphere ... | reverse complement strand
TCAACTGGATCAGCGATCTATATTCGAGCACCGAAGAGATCAAGGCGAACGGTCAGACGATTGTCGGCTTGATCCACGAGGACATCGGTCATCTCGGTATCTTCGTATCAGGCAAGGTTGCGAAGAAAGAACACACGCAGATCGTCGAAGTGCTGAAATACATCCAGCAGTTGCCGCCGGGTCTCTACGGGATGGAGATCGAAGAGATTCAGAAGCCCGACGGCGAGGTCGAATACGACGTCACGCTTCACGAGCGGAAGCTCGAAGATCTGAAGCGAATGCAGAAATTCGATCGCGTCGACGAGAAGCCTTTCGAGGCAGTCGCTGCGTTGTCGGAGTTGAACGAGCGCGCCTATGAGCTGCTGTTGCGACCCGCCGTGCGCGAATTGACGCCGGAATGGTTCGCGAAGGTTCTACGGGAATGGCACCCGCTCCGCGTGCAGCGCTGGGCGTTCTCGGACCGCAATCCGCTGCTCGCCGCACTGCCGTTCGCAGCTGCATTCGCGCACGCGTATCGGCAACCGCGCCGCGACGACAACGTCGGCCGGCGCATCGAGCATCGGCACGCCCTTGGCGGCCATCGCCGCGCCGATCTTCTTCACCATCGACGGGGCATTGGTGCTGAGGTCGATGTAGGTCTGCTCGGGGTCGATGTTGGCCAGGATGCCATTGTCGCCGAGCGCGACGGCCTCCACATCCTTGGGCATGGGCAGCGAGGTCATCACCACGTCGGCACCGCGGGTGACGTCGGCGATCGACTTGGCGGCGGTGGCGCCGAGGTCGGTGCAGGTCTTCACCGCCGCCGGGTTCAGGTCGAACACCGTCACCTGATGATTGCTGCGCTTGACGATGTTGCGGCACATGGGGCCGCCCATGTTGCCGACGCCGATGAATCCAACCTTCACGATGTCCTCCCGAGCAGATGCGGTGACCGACTATACGATAGAATTCGACACGCCCAGTCTGCTGGGCGGAAAAGGATGCGATGAGCCTGCCGACCAGCCGCGATATCGAACGCGCCCGTGATCTGCGGCGCATCAAGCTCGCCGCGACGGTCCTGCTGATCGGCACGGCGACGCTGTTCATCGTCGCGCGTCACCTCGAACCGATGCACTGGGTGTGGGGCTATGTCGCGGCCTTCGCTGCCGCAGCGACGGTAGGGGGCCTGGCCGACTGGTATGCCGTCGTGGCGTTGTTCCGCCGGCCGCTCGGGCTGCCGATTCCTCACACGGCGATCATCCCACGCAACCACGTGCGCATCGCCGACACGCTGGGCGAATTCATCGAGACCAATTTTCTCGCGCCCGAGCCGGTCGAGGCCAGGCTGCGCGAGGTCGATTTCGCCGCCCTGATGGCGGACTGGCTGTCCGACCGGGAACGGTCTGCCGCGCTCGCAGCCTTCGTGATGCGGCTGATGCCGCAGGGCCTCGACGCGATCGAGCAGTCGGGGCTCAAGGGTTTCCTGGGCAAGCGCATCATGGCCGAGCTAGAGCGGGTCGAGCTGGCACCGCTGGCCGCCGGGCTGCTGAGCGCCGTCACGGAGAAAGGCCGCCACCAGCGGCTGCTCGACGAGCTTCTGGCGGCGCTGGAGAAGGTGCTGACAGACGAGCCGACGCTCGAGGCCCTGCGCGAGCGCATCCGCAAGGAGCTGCCGGCACTGTTCAACCTCTATCGCGCCGATGCCTATCTCCTGCGCAAGATCATCGCCTCTACCAGCGGCTTCATCCAGGATGCGCGCGCCGATCCCAACCATCCGCTGCGGCAGGAATTCGACAGTTTCGTCAAAGGTTTCATCGAGCGCCTGCGCGCATCGGAGGACTTCGCCCGGCGGGCCGAGACGTTGAAGCGCGACCTGCTGGCGCGGCCGGAGCTCGCCGCCGTCGCCGAAGGGGCGTGGGAAAGCTTGCGCACTTTCCTGGAGAGGGACTCCCAGGCCGCCGACAGCCAGATCCGCCGCGAGCTCGAAGCCATGCTGGTCGAGATCGGCGGCCAGCTCGCCCGCGATCCGGCCATCCGCACGGAGATCAACCGCGGCATGGTGCGGGTCCTGGCCGACTTCGTGCAAAGCCAGAAGAGCGGCGTCGGGCGCTTCATCGCCGATCAGGTGAAGTCGTGGGACATCGACAGGCTGATCGGCCGCATCGAGCTCACGGTCGGCCGCGACCTGCAATACATCCGCTTCAATGGTGCCATGATCGGTGGCCTCGCCGGATTGGCCTTGCACGCGCTGGAGCAGGGGTTGAAGCTTGCCTCCTGAGCCAGAGGAGAGTCGCATGGCCGAGGCACCTCAGAATTTCACCGACGTGTTCAGGAAGTGGGGCGAGCAGCTCAAGATCCCGTCGTTCGACATGACCAAGTTCATGGAGCATCACCAGAAGAACCTGGAGGCGATGAACAAGTCCTGGCAGGCGGTGGCGAGCGGAGCGACCGAGATTGCGAACAAGCAGCGCGCGATCTTCGAGCAGGCGATGACGGACGTTGCCGACATGGCCAAGGAATACAGGCCTGGCGGCAGCCCGCAGGAGATCATGGCCAAGCAGACCGAGTTCGCGAAGAAGGCGATGGAAGCCGCGATTGCCAACACGCGTGACATTGCCGAGCTGGTCCAGAAGTCGAGCACGGAGGCTTTCCGCGTCGTCCAGGACCGCATGAAGGAGTCCTACGAGGAGATTCGCGCCAGCCTGGAGAAGAAGCCTTAGGGCCTGCTCCAGTCCGGGTAGACGAGGCCCTTCCAGCCTGAACGATCGAACTTTCGCCACTGGCCTTCAGGCTGAGCCAAGCGGTCGGCGACCGCGTACACCGCGGCAGGATGATGGCCGAGGCCGCAATGGCTGCCTTGGACTTCAATGTTCTCGACCTGCTCGCCGTCTTGATTGACGCAGGTCTGCCAGGCGCAGATGCCGTCGGTGCGACTGAAGATCGAGGTCGTTGGCACCGGTGGCGGCTCGGCGAGTGGACCTGCCAGGTAGCCGTCGCGATCCTCGACGCTTCGGCCTGAGGTGAGCTCGTAGAGGCGCCAGACGTTGGTGGCCTTCGGCGTACCGGCGAAAGGGCTGCCGAGCGTGATCACGCAGCGCACCTTGTCGGGCAGGCGCTTGGCGAGTTGACGGGCGTAGATGCCGCCCAGGCTCCAGCCGACGAGGCTGATCTTGCGGCCGCCGTAGCGTTCGTAGAGGCTTTCCAGGCGCTCGAGCATCTGATCCTCGACGCCCGGTCGCAGGCCGAGATTGCGGCCCTGCTTCCAGCCGTGAACCGCATAGCCCTGCTCCTTGAGGAAGCCGCGCAACGGTTGAGTCGAGAAGTCGCTGGCCAGCAGGCCGGGAAACACCAGCACCGGATGTCCGTCGCCGCGCGGCCCGGCAAGCCACGGCCGAAGCAGCATGAAGGCCGCCAACTCATGCACGGCACGGCCCTCGAGCATCAGCAGTGTGCGCGAGGGAGGGCGCAACGCCGGCGAGCCAGCCGCCATCGGAGCTCCTTGTCGGTTACGGCCAGGCTTTCCCATATCGGAGTCGCTTGAGTGCTTTCAAGATGGAATGATGGCGCGGGGAGGACAGCATGGATCGTTTCTGGCTCAAGAACTATCCGCCGGGCGTGCCGTCGGACATCGATCCGTCGATCTATCCCAGCCTGGTGGCTCTTCTGGAGGAGAGCTTCACGAAGTATCGCGAGCGGAAGGCCTATGTCTGCATGGACAAGGCGCTCACCTTCGGCGAGGTCGACACGCTGTCCAAGGCGCTTGCCGCGTGGCTGCAAAGCCGTGGCCTGCGGAAAGGTGCACGTGTGGCGATCATGATGCCGAACGTTCTGCAGTACCCCGTCGCCGTGGCCGCCGTCTTGCGGGCGGGCTTCATCGCCGTCAACGTCAATCCTCTGTACACGGCGCGCGAGCTCGATCATCAGCTCAAGGACTCCGGCGCAGAGGCCGTGATCGTGCTGGAGAACTTCGCGTCGACGCTGGAGCAGGCGATCGCCGGCAGTGCGGTCAAGCATGTCGTCGTCGCCTCGATGGGCGACCTCCTTGGCTTCGCCAAAGGCCGGATCGTGAACTTCGTGGTGCGCCACGTCGCCAAGATGGTGCGCGCTTTCTCGCTGCCAGGCCATTTCAAGTTCAACGACGTGATCGCGGCCGGCCGCAAGACGGCGTTCTCGCCCGTAGCGCTTGGACCCGACGACGTCGCCGTGCTGCAATACACTGGCGGTACGACAGGGGTCGCCAAGGGGGCGGTCCTGCTGCATCGAACGATCGTTGCCAATCTGCTGGCATCGGAGGCCTGGATGCAGCCCGGCCTCAAGCGCAAGCCGCTCGCCGGCCCGATCACCATCGTGTGCGCGCTGCCGCTCTACCACGTGTTCGCCTTCATCACCTGCGGGCTGCTGGGCATGCGCACCGGTGCGCTCAACATCCTGATTCCCAATCCGCGTGACATGAAGGGCACGGTGAAGGAGCTCGCCAAGTACCGGATCAATATTTTTCCCGGCGTGAATACCCTGTTCAACGGCCTCGCCAATCAGCCGGATTTCGCCAAGCTCGACTTTTCCGAGCTGGTGATCACCAACGGCGGGGGAATGGCCGTTCAGGAGGCGGTCGCCAAGAAGTGGCTCGCCGTCACCGGTTGCCCGATCTGTGAAGGTTACGGTCTCAGCGAGACATCGGCGGGCGTCACCTGCAATCCGACCGACTCCGAAGTCTATACCGGCTCGATCGGCCTGCCCCTGCCCAATGTCGAGATCAAGATCTTCGACGAGCGCGGCCAGGAGCTGCCATTGGGCCAGGCCGGCGAGATCGCCATTCGCGGTCCCCAGGTCATGCAGGGCTATTGGCAGCGGCCAGACGAGACGGCGCTCGTCATGACTCCCGACGGCTTCTTCAAGTCGGGCGACATCGGCGAGATGGATGGGCGCGGCTACATCAGGATCGTCGATCGCAAGAAGGACATGATCGTGGTGTCGGGCTTCAAGGTCTTCCCCAACGAGATCGAAGCCGTGGTCGCAAGCCATCCAGGTGTGCTCGAATGCGCCGCAGTCGGCGTGCCGGATGCAAGCTCCGGGGAGGCGGTGATGCTGTTCGTGGTGAAGCGGGATCCATCGCTGACGAAAGAGGCCTTGGCCGCCTACTGCGCGCAGCAGTTGACCGGCTACAAGCGGCCCAAGTACATCGAGTTCCGCGACGAGCTGCCGAAGACCAATGTCGGCAAGATCCTGCGTCGCGAATTGCGTGACAGTCAGCTCAAGAAGGCTGCCTAGCCAGTACACGCATGCTGCATGCAACCGCCTGGGTCTGCCCCCGTTTCACCGAGAGGCCCTGCCACAGGAGGGGGCTCATGATGCGAACCCAGCTCGTTGCCGCGGCCGCCATCGGCCTGGCGGCTTCTGCCTGCACTTATTCCGAAACCACGACACCAGTGCCACCACCCCCGCCTGTCGCGGTTGCCCCCGCACCAGTCACTTATGTGGCTTCTGCGCCGCCACCGATAGCCACCGCCACCGTCTATACGCCCTATGCGCCCCCCTATGCGCCGGTGCCCGCGCCGGTGACGGTTACCCCAGTTGCTCCCTCACCGCCGGTGGGCGTTGAGGCCTTCCGCGACGAGTACGGTTTCCGCTATGATGCTTTGGGGAACCGGATCGACCGTTACGGCAACATCATCAGCCCGCAGTCGACCATCCCCTGAACAGGGGGAGCGATGGCGGAAGGTCGGTTGGTTGTTGCCGCATTGGCGGGACTGGCGCTTGTTGCGTGTAATCCACTGCCGCGACCCGACTATGTCGACGTAACGATGCCGCCGTCCTATCGGACCGAGGCGGGCACACGCGTGGACAATGACGGCTACAAGCTCGATGCGCAGGGCTATCGCCTCGACGGCGATGGCGAGCGTATCGGCATGGTCGACATTCCGGAGAAGACGGCGGGCGACAAGTCCAATGCCGTGGCCGGCTACTACATCAGTTCGACCGGCCAGATCGCTCCCGGCAGGGTGGCTTCCACGAGCGACATCGTGGCCCCGCCCAGCCAAGCCCCGACGCCGGCGCAGATGCCGCAGCAAGCGCCGATCTCGCCGGCGCCGGCCAACGTTCCGCCGCCGCCGGGCTACAAGTAGGCGCTACTCAATCTTCACGCCGGCCGCGCGGATGACCGGCGCCCATTTGGCGATCTCGTCCTTGATGAACTTGGCCGTGCGCTCGGGCGAGGTGTCCGTGGTCGGCACGGCGGCGATGTCCTCCAGGAACTTCACCATGTCGGCGTCGGCCATCAGCTTGCGCGACGCCTGGTCGAGCGTGTCGACGACAGGTTGCGGCAGGCCGGCCGGACCCAGGATCAGGTTGAAGGTATAGGCTTCGTAACCTTTGACGCCGGCCTCGATCATGGTCGGGATCTCCGGCGCGATCGCCGCCCGCTTGGCATAGGCATAGGCGAGAATGCGCACCTTGCCGGCGCGGTGCTGTTGGAGGGTCGTGCTGAACGTCTCGAACATCCAGGCGACCTGGCCGGACATGAGATCCTGCAGCGCCGGGCCCGAGCCGCGATAAGGCACATGCACGACATCCATGCCACCCACCTCGCGTTTGAAGTACTCCGAAGCCAGGTGAAGGATGCTGCCGTTGCCCGACGAGGCATAGGAGTACTTTCCGGGATTCTTCTTCATCTCCTCGACAAGGCCCATGACGGTGCTGGGCATTGAAGGATGCACGACCAGCACCAGCGGGTTGACGCAGATCGAGGAGATCGGCGTGAAATCCTTGACCGCGTCATAGGCCGGATGAACGAAAGCCGTCGGGTTGACGGCGTGGGTCGAGGATGGCGCAAACAGGAGCGTGTAGCCGTCGGCCTTGGCATTCTTGACCTCGACCGCACCGATCGAGCCGGCCGCGCCGGCCTTGTTGTCCACGATCATGGTCTGACCGAGGAGCGGTGTCAGTTTCTCGGCGACCTTGCGGCCGATGATGTCGGTGGGGCCGGCCGGCGCGAAGGGCACAACGAGGCGCACCGTGCGCTCGGGATATTTCGCCTCGGCGCGTGCAAGCGAAGGCGCCGCGAGCGCAGCCGTGGCCGCGGCCAGAAGATGACGGCGTTTCATTGAACTCCTCCCTCAACTCTCTACTTCAGCGTTTCATCGAACAGCTCGATCATGGCGTTCCACGACCGGCGGTCGGTGGCTTCATGATAGAAGAAGCCTTTCATGCCGCGCGAATCGGCCGCCGGATTGGTGAAGCTGTGGCCGGCTCCGCCATAAAGCTGCAGGCGCCAGTCGATACCTGCCTCCTTCATCTCCTTCTCGAAGTCGGCGCGCTGCTCGGGCGGGATGATCGGATCGTCGGCGCCGATGCAGACCAGGACCTTGCCCCGGATGTTCCTGGCGTCCTGCGGCCGCGCGGTGGCGAGTCCGGAGTGGAAGCCCACGATCGCTTTGACATCGGCGCCGCTGCGGCCGATTTCCAGTGCCGTCGTGCCGCCAAAGCAATAGCCGATCGCGGCCAGCCTGGCGGAATCGACCTCTTTCTGCGCTTTGAGCACCTCGAGTGCCGCAAGGGCACGAGCGCGGATGCCCGTCGGATCGGCGATCCACGCCGCGATGCGTGGCCGCACATCGGCGAGATTGGGCAGCGGCTTGCCATCGCCATGATAATCCATGGCAAAGGCGGCGTAGCCCAGCTCCGCGAGTCGCGCCGCGATGTTCTTGGTGTGCTCGGTGAGGCCTGGCCCTTCATGGATGACCAGCACGCCGGGCCGCCGGCCGCTTTTGCCGTCGTCGACGACGTACTGCCCGACCATGCGCGCGCCGTCGGCCTGGTACTCGATGTCCCGGCTCTGCATCCGTCGTTTCCTCCGTCCCCTTCTGCGCCGCTTGACGACGACACTAGCGGAGCCGGCTTGACCCGCCAACGGCTGGCCGCCACAAGTCGCCTCCCATGACCGATCCTGCGCCTCTCACAGCTCCGATCGTCCGCTTTGCACCCAGCCCCACCGGCCTGCTGCACGTCGGCAACGTGCGCGCGGCACTCTTCAATTGGCTGTTTGCCCAGCGACATGGCGGCACGTTCATCCTGCGGCTCGATGACACCGATCTCGCGCGCAGCAAGCCCGAATTCGAAACCGCGATCGAACGCGATCTCTCGTGGCTTGGCCTGAGCTGGACGCTCAAGGAACGGCAGTCGGAACGGCTGTCGCACTACGACGCTGCGCGCGACCAGCTGGTTGCCGCCGCTCGTCTCTACCCTTGTTATGAGACGCCAGAGGAGCTGGAGTTCAAGCGCAAGCGGTTGCTCGCCCAGGGCCGCCCGCCTGTCTACGACCGAGCGGCCTTGCGACTCAGCGATGCCGATCGTGCGCGACTCGAGGGCGAAGGCAGGAAGCCGCATTGGCGCTTCAAGCTCGCGCCGGAAGAGGTGCGCTGGGACGACCTGGTGCGCGGGCTGCAGCATGTCGACGAGGCGAGCCAGAGCGACCCCGTGCTGGTGCGGGCTGATGGGAGCTATCTCTACAGCTTCACCTCGGTGGTCGACGACATCGCTTTCGGCATCACGCATGTCATCCGTGGCGAGGACCACGTCACCAACACCGGCGCGCAGATCCAGATGTTCCGCGCGCTGGGGGCGAAGGAGCCTGTTTTCGCCCATCTGTCGCTGCTGGTGGATGCAAGCGGCGGAGGCTTGAGCAAGCGGACCGGCTCGCTGTCGGTCGCCGACCTGCGCGAGCGCGGCACCGAAGCGCTGGCGATATGCGCCCTGCTGGCCCGGCTGGGCACGGCCGATCCTGTCGAGCCGGTGGCCTCGCTCGATCCGCTGGTGGCGACGGTCGATTTCGGTCGCGTCGGCCGTGCAGCCGCGCGCTTTTCCGAAGAGGAGCTCGCGCATTTGAGCGCGCGCACGCTGCACATGCTTCCCTATCCGGCAGTGCGCGATCGTCTGCCCGACGGCTTCGGCGAAGTGTTGTGGCTTGTCGTGCGCGGCAACCTGTCGACGCTTGCGCAAGCGGCCGACTGGCAGCGTGTCGTCGACGGTCCGCTGGTCCCTCGGCTCGAGGATCCCATCTTCCTCCATGACGCGGCGGCCCACTTGCCCGACGAACCCTGGAGCGAGGCGACGTGGAAGGCGTGGACGTCGGCAGTGTCGGTAGCCACTGGACGCAAGGGCCGTGCGCTGTTCCATCCGCTGCGGCTGGCGCTGACGGCACTCGAGACCGGGCCAGAGATGGCCAAGCTTCTGCCGTTGATCGGCCGGGCGAAGGCCGAAGTACGTCTCAGGGGAATGACGGCATAGGCGACGCCAGTGGTGGGGAAACATGCTGCTGCGCCTGTGCATTTGCGTAGAAGGAACGCGTCCGATAGAGTGTCTACATGTCCCCGCTTCCTTTCCCTGGCGCGATTCCCGCGCGATGTAACTGAAGCCTGCGCCCGGCCACGGGTGTTTTCGCTTCGGACAATGCTGATCGGGGAGTAGGGGACCATGTCCCTCGTCATCTACAACACGCTGTCGCGTGACAAAGAAACGTTCGTACCGCTCGATGAGCGCCATGTGCGCATGTATGTCTGCGGCCCGACCGTCTACGACTATGTGCATATCGGCAACGCGCGGCCGGTCGTGGCCTTCGACGTGCTCTATCGCCTGCTGAAGCGGCGCTATCCGCGCGTCACCTACGTGCGCAACATCACCGATATCGACGACCGCATCATGGTGCGCGCGGCGGACAACAAAGAGCCGATCGAGGCTCTCACCACGCGCACCGCCGACGCCTATCAAGGCGACATGCGCCGGCTGGGTGCGTTGCCGCCCGACGTCGAGCCGCGCGCCACGCAGTATGTCGCCGAGATGATCGGCATGATCGGGCGGCTGGTCGAGAAGGGCCATGCCTACGCCGCCGAAGGCCATGTGCTGTTCAGTGTTCCGAGCATGAGCGATTACGGCCGGCTGTCCCGGCGCAGCCGCGACGAGCTTGTCGCCGGGGCGCGAGTCGAAGTGGCACCCTACAAGAAGGACCCGGCCGACTTCGTGCTGTGGAAACCCTCGATCGACGATCAGCCCGGCTGGCCAAGCCCGTGGGGCCGCGGCCGTCCAGGGTGGCATATCGAATGCTCGGCGATGAGCGCCAAGCATCTCGGCGAGACCTTCGACATCCACGCCGGCGGCCTCGATCTCATCTTCCCGCACCACGAGAACGAGATCGCGCAAAGCCGCAGCGCCTTCGGCCATGCCATCATGGCCAAGTACTGGATGCACAACGGCTTCCTCAACATCTCCGGTGAGAAGATGAGCAAGTCGCTCGGCAACTTCTTCACCGTGCACGAGCTCCTGGACCAGTATCCCGGCGAGGTGATCCGCCTGCTGCTGCTGTCGGCGCACTATCGCCAGCCGCTCGACTTCACGCATGAAGGCTTGGTCCAGGCCAAGGCGACACTCGATCGCTGGTATGGCGCCTTGCGCGGCAAGGATGCGGCGGCTGCCGCTGCCGTGCCGCAGTCGGTCGAGGATGCGCTGTCGGACGACCTCAACACACCACTTGCCATCAGCGCCATTCATCAGCTCGACGATTCGGCAGCCCTGCGTGCCGGCGGTCAGGCGCTGGGTCTCCTGCAGCAGGATGCCGAGGCCTGGTTCCGCTGGGCGCCGGCTGGATCGTCCGGGCCGGCCGATGCCGAGATCGAAGCCGCGATCGTTGCCCGTCAGGCGGCGCGCAAGGCGAAGAACTTCAAGGAGTCCGACCGCATCCGCGACGAGCTCAAGGCCAAGGGCGTGGTGCTGGAGGATGGCCCGAAGGGCACGACCTGGAAACGGGTGTAGGTCCTTCAGCGCCGCTCGAGCAGCACGCCCGCGCTATAGACATCAGTGTTGTTAGCCCTGCCTTGGTAAGATCATGATTCTTATAAGGTGCTTCCCTTCGTGCAGTATCCGAAGGGAAGTCGCTACGCGCTTTGTGATACCCCACATGCTTCCGAAGGGAAGTCGTTTCTAGAGACTTCCCTTCGGAAGTCGTTACTGCGCAGCCCGAGCGGCTCCCGGCACGGCAGATTCGGTCCCAGGCTTGACGAGAGGTCACTCTGTATTTAACATATACGTTAAATATGGATACGCTCTCTCAAACATTCTCAGCGCTCGCCGACCCGACGCGTCGTGCCATCCTGGCGAGGCTCGCCTTGGGGGACGCCACCGTGGGCGAGCTTGCCGAGCCGTTCGACATGTCGTTGCCCGCGGTATCGCGACACCTGAAAGTGTTGACCGATGCCGGCTTGATCGAGCGCCACACGGAGGCGCAGTGGCGGCGCTGCGAGCTGCGCGCCGAAGGGCTGCGTGCCGCGGCCGACTGGATCGAGGAATATCGTCGTTTCTGGGAGCAGCAGTTCAGCAGGCTCGAGGCATTCCTCGAACGCACCAAGCCTTCGTCGCCAGATCAATCACCGCCAGCACGGGGGAACATCGATGGTCGCAGACGTCGCCGCTGACGAACGCACCCTGTGCATGGTGCATGTGTTCGACGCGCCGGCTGGACGTGTGTTCGAGGCATGGACCGACCCGGCGCAATTCATGCAATGGTTCGGTCCGCACGGCATGACCATCACGCACTGCGAGATGGACCTGCGCCCAGGCGGACGCTGGGCCGTCGAGGCCGAAGGGCTGGGCACGCTGCGCGCGGTGTCGGGCAAGTATCTCGAGATCGATCCGCCGCGTCGGCTGGTCTTCACCTGGGCATGGCACGAGAACGGCCGGCTCGCCACGCCCCGCGAGCATGAGACCACGGTCGCGCTCGACTTCAAGCCGCTCGGTGCGCGCTGCGAGCTTACGTTGACGCAGAGCCGTTTCCGCGATCGCACTGGCACTGACAATCATCGCTGGGGTTGGACCCAGTCGTTCGAGAAGCTGGTCGACCTGCTCGGGAGGAAGACATGACGATGGCACGCGTGGTTTCACACGACGAATGGCTGGCCGCGCGCAAGGCGTTGCTGGCCAAGGAGAAGGCTTTCACTCGTCAGCGCGAGGAACTCGCACAGGAGCGGCGCGCACTGCCCTGGGAGCGGGTCGACAAGGCGTACGCCTTCGAGGGGCCGGAGGGCAAGCTGTCGCTTGCCGATCTTTTTTCGGCTCGAGGGCAACTCGTCGTTCAGCATTTCATGTTCGGCCCTGACTGGGAGGAGGGCTGCCCGAGCTGCTCGTTCTGGGCCGACAACTTCAATGGCATCGACGTTCATCTGGCTGCGCGCGACACGTCATTCGTCGTGGTCTCGCGCGCGCCGCTCGCCAAGCTCGAGGCCTATAAGAAGCGCATGGGCTGGACCTTCCGCTGGGTGTCGTCGGCCGGCGGCGACTTCAATTTCGATTACGGCGCATCCTTCAAGCCGGACGAGGAGGGGCTCGTCTACAATTTCGGCACGATCAAGCCCTACGGCGAAGAGACGCCGGGCATCAGCGTCTTCCGACTCGAAGACGGGGCGATCTATCACACCTATTCGACCTATGCGCGCGGGCTCGACGTGCTGAACGGAGCCTATCACCTGCTCGACCTTACCTCGAAGGGCCGGGACGAATCGGGACTGCCCTGGCCGATGGCCCTGGCTGAAGCGCCACGACCGTTATTGATCACTGACAACGGAGGCAAGAATGGCTGCGATCAAGATTCACGGCGTGCCACCCAGTACCTTCACCCGCACGGCCCGCCTGGCTTGTCACGAGAAGGGCATCGACTACGAGCTGGTACCGGCCACGCCGCACGACGTCGCGCCGCTCAATCCGTTCCGCAAGATCCCGGCCATCACGCACGGCGATCTGGTGCTGTTCGAGACGACCGCGATCCTGCGGTATCTCGATCGCACCTTCCCGGGACCAAAGCTGTGGCCGGAGGACTCGCTCGGCATCGCGCGCTGCGACCAGTGGATCAGTGCCTATTGCGATTCGTTGGTGAACTCGGGATTGCGCTACCTGGCGGCTCGCTTCGGCTTCCTGCCGGTGCCCACCGAGATGGAACGGCAGTACCTCGACAAAGCGCGCGAGGTGATGCCGATCTTCGATCGACAGCTGGCCAAGACGCGCTTCCTCGTCGGCGAGTCACTGACGGCAGCAGATCTTTTCCTTGCGCCGCTGCTCTTCTACTTCCCGGACATTCCCGAGCTGAAGGCGATCGGTGACACAGCGCCGAACTGTACGAGGTGGATGCACGAGATGGCGGCCCGGCCAAGTGTGCAGGCCACTGAGCCGGAGCAGAAGCCACGGCTCGCCGCCTGAGCCGATCTGGTTGAAAGTGCCGGGTTGCGGCATCATCTTGTGGTCGAACGTCCGCAATTGGAGGACCGCGCCATGACTCACACTGCAACCTGGCAGGGCAAGGTGCTCGCCAGCAGCGACCAGACTCTGGAGGTCGACGGCTACCGCTACTTTCCGCGCGAGACGGTGCGCATGGACCTGCTCGCGATCACGCCCAAGACGGCGAATGATCTGAAATGCCCGCACGGGGTTCAGTTCTACGATGTCGTCGAGGGCGACCGGCGCAGTCCGCGCGCCGCGTGGTCCTACGAGGCGCCACAGGCCAAGATGAAGCCGGTCGACCACTGGATCGGCTTCTGGGAGGACGTGAACGTGAAGTAGTCTGGTCGGA
>Ga0081455_10005704_pt1 | contig 13582 bp, 11 predicted proteins | sample TabmetS3T2R1_FD_70207 | JGI IMG/M metagenome (GOLD analysis project Ga0081455, IMG submission 70207) | Tabebuia heterophylla rhizosphere microbial communities from the University of Puerto Rico - S3T2R1 | ecosystem: Host-associated > Plants > Roots > Rhizosphere ... | reverse complement strand
TCCGTTATCTCAATGGAAAGCGCGTAAGTTGCCCGCGATTGCCGGAATACGATGGAAAGCACCACAGCTTTTGGCACTGTGTTTCCGAAGGGGCGAATGAAGCGGATCGGAAAATAGATCTGCGTCGTTGCGAGAGAATCGAATGGATTGGTTGGGCGATCGAAAACGCGGGCACCGACAAAATCCTGCAGTGGCAGAACGAGCGCCATAACAAGCAGAGACGCTTGCTGCTTCATGTGCCAGAGAGCTACTTAGTGGTGTTGGACGAGCGACGCGATTTCCACATGCTCGTAACGCACTACGTATTGGATGATCGGCGGCTTAGGAAGCAAATCGCCGAACATGAGGCTTATAAAGCCCAGAAAAGCAGAAGCCGCCCTTAGTGACCCAAGGACGGCCTCCATACTCCTTCTACAACTTGGTAGATGAGCTGGACGCGATTATGGGATTTTCAAAGCCCTTTGCAAGTGAATTCTGTTGCAACGGTAGAGGTTCGGTGGTAAAAGCGCCGCCCCATAGGTGTAGCTTTCCGCCTACACCTATTTCGCGCACTACAGACGCCCCGTAGCTCTCGCTTGCCATTTATCCAAGTTGGATAGGGCTAGACGGTTATAGCTGTGACAGCCCGTCCTAGGGTCTATAAACGCGACTGGCGATGCTTAGAAGAACCTGGACTTGGCTCTCAGTTCGGCTCATTGGTCGAATCTTGATCAACGCTTCGTCCGGTCGGGCGGGGTCTGGAGAAGCCGCTCCACTACATCTTGAAATGGAATCGGCTTCTTTCGACCGAACTTCTCATTCGAGATTCTCGGCCGACTCCTCTTCTTACTGCCTTTGGTGCTCTTGGTGCGCTTAGCCATGGGCCGAGCGTAGCCGGAGTGCAGACGTCTGCACAGCCTCAGTTCCCACGGGAACTAGGCGCAGGTAACGGCGTGTTACCTGCGCCCTCTGCCATGTACTCAGACCCGGCCTGTCACGCGCCTTACATTGTAATGTCGACGGGTACGTCATGTATACAATCGCCAAATTTTTCCCAAATTCCCAGAACCCGAAAACGGCACCCACAGGGGACGACATCATGAGAATTTCCGACGACCGCTACAGCCGCGACCGGCTGAGGCTCGACCTCGCGCTGCGCTTCATCCACCACGAGGCGCGCACGCACACGATTCGCGCCTGGACCGGCCTCACCGACGACCGCATCCGCAAGCTCTACCGCACCTATCTCCACGAGAGCGACGGCAGCGGCGTCACGCGCCATCGCGGCAAGTCGCCGCGGCAGGCGTCGTTCTTCACGCGCTCGCAGCGCATGCGGCGCGAGAGCGCAGTGCTCGCGAGCGTCAGCAGCATCTTCGGACTCATCGCGCCGCGGACGATTACGCTCGAGCGCGGCGCCGCGGAGCGGGCGGCGCAACCCGCGCCGACCGTCGCGCGCGGCGCCCTGTTGTGCGAGGCGTTCGAGACGTACAGCGCGCTGGTAGCGGAGCCGCAGATCTCCTTCGAGCACGCGGTGTACCTCATCGGCGCGTTGCACGCCGGCGACGAATTGCGCGTCGCGCACTGTCGGGACTGCGCGGGAGTGGTCGTCACCGATCGGCTCGCTTTGCGCACGCCCGTGTGCATCGAGTGCGCGCCTGCGAAAGGCGGTGAGTCGCCGGACTGACGCGCGCGGGTCGCGTGCCGGTGCGGTAGAGTCGCGCCGGTGACGATCCGCCCCACGCTGTTCGCCGGCCCCTATCTCGATCGCCGCGCCGAGCAGCGCGACGATCCCGACTGGCTCACGGCCGCGCGCGAAGACCGGGACACCCGCTACATCATCGCGGCGGGCCCGCGCCAGCTCGTTTCGGCAGGCGCCGATGTCGCGTTGCTCGACAATGCCGCCGCGCTCGTGCGCGACCTGCCCGATTCGATGTTCACCTTGTTAGGCTGGTTCCGCGGTGCGCGCACGCTGCTCGTCGAGTACGCCGCGGACGCGCTGGCACCGGCGGCATTGCCGCCCGGCACCGAGCTCGCCGAGCTGCGGCCGCTCGCGCCGCAGCTGCGCGGCGACGCGGCCTCGCTGCTCGCGTATTCGCGCGCGCTCGTACTGTGGCGCGCGCGGCACCGGTTCTGCGGCGTGTGCGGCTCGGCGAACCTGCTGGCGCGCGCCGGGCACGTCATGCGCTGCTCGAACGCAGACTGCGCCACTGAGAATTTCCCGCGACTCGATCCGGCGATCATCGTGCTGGTGTCGGATCCTTCCGGCGAACGCGCATTGCTCGGACGGCAGGCATCCTGGCCCGCGGGGCGCTATTCCACGATCGCCGGTTTCGTCGAGCCCGGTGAGAGCCTCGAGGACGCGGTCGAGCGTGAAGTCGAGGAAGAAGCCGGCGTCCACATCGGGCAGGTCGAATACCTGTCCTCGCAGCCGTGGCCGTTTCCCTCGTCGCTCATGCTCGGCTTCTACGCCGTCGCGCGCACCGAGGAGATCCGGCTGCGCGACGGCGAGCTCGAGGACGCGCGCTGGTTCTCGCGCGCGGACATCGCGGCCGGGCACCCGGCGTTGCCGCCGGCGGGATCGATCTCGGCGCGGCTCATCGACGGCTGGTATCACGCTCGTCCCGGCGGCTGACGATGTGTTTGTTAGTCCTCGCCTGGCGCCGCCATCCGCGATACCGCGTCGTCGTCGCGGCGAATCGTGACGAATACCATGCACGGCCCGCCGCGCCGCTCACCGAGTGGAACGATGTCGCCGGCGTGATCGGCGGCCGGGACCTCCAGGCGTCGGGCGCGTGGTTCGCGGTCGATACGGCCGGGAGATTCGGCGTCGTCACGAACTTCCGCGAGTTCGGCCGACGGCGCAGCAACGCACCGTCGCGCGGCGCGCTCATCCCGGCGTTCCTGCGTGGCGCGAGCCCTCCCGCCGCCCATCTGCACGGCATCGAGACGGACGCTCCCGGCTACGCCGGCTTCAACCTGCTGCTCGGCGATTCCGGATCTCTCTGGTACGCGTCGAACCGCGCCGATTCGTTCGCGCGCGAGCTGCCGCCCGGCATCTACGGCCTGTCGAACGACTTCCTCGATACGCCCTGGCCCAAGCTCGTCCGCGTGCGCGAACGGCTCACCGCCCTGCTCGATGCGTCGCCCGGGGACGACGCTGCCGCGCTCATCACGGCCTCGTTCGCCCTGCTCGCGGACCGGGAGACGGCGCCGCCGGAAGCGCTGCCGCCCGGCGACCTGTCCCCTGAATGGGCCCGGAAGCTTTCGGCGCCCTTCGTCCTGGATGCGACATACGGCACGCGTTGCTCGACGGTCCTCACGATCACGGACACGGACGAGCTGCGGATCGCCGAGCGCAGGTTCGACGCCGACGGCCGCTCGACCGGCGAATCTGAACGCGTCCTGAACGTTCGCGCGTCCTGAATTCCGCCCGCGACTCGCCGACGGAACCCGCGCGCCGCGGGGTGACTCTCATTAGAATCCCAGCCACTTCCGCCCAAGAAGCGGTGACATGCCGACGTTGCAGCCCAAGTTCCGCCCGCGCCGCTCTTTCAAGTTCGCACTCTTTCTGGCGCTGGTCGCGAGCCGGGCGCTCGCGGGCATCGAGGTCCGCGTCGAAGGGATCGAAGGCGAGATGCAGAAGAACGTGCTCGCCTATCTATCGTTCGAGCGCTACAAGGAATCGAAAGAGCTCACGCGCGATTTCATCGAGCGGCTGCAGGAACGCGCCGAACGCGAGGTGCGCGGCGCGCTGCGCCCGTTCGGCTTCTATGAACCCACCGTCACCTCGCAGGTGAAGCAGGAAGGCGACGAGAAGTACATCGTCACCATCAGCGTCAAGCCCGGCGAGCCCGTGGTCGTCGACCAGGTGAACGTGAAGGTCACGGGACCCGGGGCGGACAATCCGCGCTTCCGGTCCATCGTCGACAATCTCGAGATCCAGAGAGGCACGCGCCTCAATCACTCGAAATACGAGGAGCTCAAGGGCGCGCTGCTGCGCACGGCGGCGACCTACGGCTGGCTCGACGCGAAGATGACGCGCAACGAGATGCGCGTCGATCCCGAGGCACGCACGGCCGACATCGACATCGAATTCGAGACCGGCCAGCAGTACAAGTTCGGCGCGACCACGATTCGCCAGGAAGTCATCGACGAATCTCTCGTGCGGCGATTCGTGCGCTACCACGAAGGCGAGAACTACGATGCGACGCAGCTGCTGCGCACGCAGTTCGCGCTCGACGACAGCCTCTACTTCTCCACGGTCGAGGTGCTGCCGGCGGATCGGGATACCGCGAATCTCACGGTGCCGATCAACATCAGCGCCGATCCCAACAGCCGCAACCGCTTCGAGTTCGGCGTGGGCTATGGCACAGACACCGAGGAACGTGGCACTGCCTCGTGGGAGATCAGGCGCGTCAACCAGCACGGACATCGCTTCCGCACGGAAATCCGAGCGTCGGCCATTGAGCAATCGCTCGATTCGCGTTACATCATTCCGGTCGGCGATCCGGCGACGGAGAATTTCACGCTGCCCGTGATCGGTGAGCACCAGCGCATCGCCGATACCGACAACCGCACGCTGCAGTTCAAACCCGGCTTCACTCAGCTGCGCGGATCGTGGTTCGGTGAAAAGCAGCAATGGCAGCGCGTGACGTACATCGAGCTGCTGCACACGCAATCCGAGTTCATCGAGTCCGGCACGCGCGATCAACAGAATCTGCTGATCCCGGGCGTCAGCTTCTCGCTCGTGCCGAAGGGCTATCTCGGCGAGGTGCTGTTCACGCGCACGCTGTATGCCGAGCTGCGCGGTTCACATACGTCGTTGGGCTCCGATTCGGATTTCCTCCAGGTTCGCGTGCAAGCCGAGCGCGTGTTCGACATCGACGCCTACAAGAAGTGGCACGTCTACCTGCGAGGTGACATCGGCGCCACTGCGCTGTCGAAGACCAGCGCGCTCGCCCCGACCCAGCGCTTCTTCGCGGGCGGTGACCACAGCGTGCGCGGTTTCGGCATCAACGACCTCTCGCCCGTGCAGCCCGCCATCGACCAGAACGGCAACCCCGTGCTCGACGACAAGGGCAACCCGGTGCTCGAAAAGGTCGGCGGCAAGCACATGGTCGCGGGCTCGGTCGAGCTCATCCGCGATCTGCCCTGGCAGAACCTGTCGATCGCCGTGTTCGGCGATGCCGGCAACGCATTCGACTCGTTCGGCGATCCGCTCATGTACTCGGTGGGCATCGGCATCCGCATCAGGCTGCCCGTCGTATCGGTCGGCATCGACGTCGCGCAGGCGCTCACCACGCCTGCCGGCAGCACCGAGCGCCCGGGTCCGCGCCTGCACCTCAACTTCTCGCCCAAGCTGTGATGAAGCGCCGGCTCAAGATCGCGGCCCTGATATTCGGGTTGTTGCTCGTCCTGCTGGTGTCGTTCCTCGCGTGGATCGTCTACACCGAGTCCGGCCTGCGCTTCGCCGTCGCGCGGCTGCCGCAGCACATGGGCAAGGTCACGCTCCAGATCGAAGGCGTGAGCGGCACGATTGCCGGCGGACTCTCCGCCCAGGTGGTCGACGTCGACCACGAGCTCACGCACGTACGGGTCGAGAATGGACACGCGCGCGTGAACTTCTGGCCCATCCTCGTCGGCCGCATCGCCGTGCGCAGCGCCGCCTCGGATCTCGTGCTCGTCGAGGTCAAGCCGCGGCCGAAGGACCGGCCGAAGACGCCGTCGCGGTTCATGCCGCGGTTCCTGAGCATCGGCGCCGAGCAGGCGCAGACGAAGCTGCTCGCGATCGTCGCGCCGAACGGCCGGCGCGTGGAGTTCACCGACGTGCACGGCGCGGGCATCGTCGGCACCAGGTCCATCCGCATCTTCGATGGCGACCTCGTCTACGGTTACCTGCGCGGCCGCGCGATCGGCGAGCTGCTTGCCGACGATCCGATCAAGCTGCGCGGCGAAGCCACGGTCCGCATGATCATCGAAGGCCAGCCGACCTGGCGCGCCGACGCCAGCTTCGACGGCGATCTCGACAAACTACCGCTCACGGGCAAGCTCCAGGAGCCGTTCCGCGCCGACATGCGCGGCGCGCTGCTCGACCTCAGCAACCATTTCAACTGGACGGGAAAGGCGCAGGTCCACAACTTCGACCTGCGCGCGTTCGGCGGCGGCAGCGCGCTCGGCATCATCGAAGGACCGCTCGAGATCGGCGGCGAGATGAACGCCTTCCACGCGCGCGGCCCGCTCACGGTGCCCGGGCTCGGCGCGGGCCCGTTCGACGTCGTGTTCGAGGGCTACTACGACGACCGCGTCGTGCACACCACGCACTACGAGGCCACGCACCGCGCCACGGGCAGCCACGTCACGGGCGAAGGCACGATCGAGACCGCCGAGAACGGTCCGAAACTCCTCTTATATGGTGCATGGAACGGGCTGCGCTGGCCGCTCGCGGCGCGCTTCACCGCGGAGACGCCGCAGCTGTTCTCGAGCCCCGCGGGCAAGTACCGCCTCGAAGGCCTTTGGCCATATTCGATCACGGCAAACGGCGACCTGTACGTGCCCGGCGTCGATCCCATGACGGTCGCCGTGCATGGCGCGCTCGACAAGGATCATCTCGGCATCGAACGGCTCGATCTCGGCGCCTTCGGCGGCACCGCGCAGCTCGCGGGCGAGGCGCGCTGGTCGCCGGCAGAAAGCTGGTCGCTCGCGGGACCCGTGAAGGGGTTCAACCCTGCGACGTTGCGCGCCGGTTTCGTGGGCGCCCTCGACTTCGATCTCACGGCGAGCGGCAAGCCGTTCTCGGCGGACGAGATCCTCGACGTGACGTTCGCATCGCTCACGGGCAGGCTGCGCGGCAACGCGGCGACGGGCAGCGGTCACGTCGTGCGGCGCGGCGAGGACTGGACGTTCGACAACCTGCGCTTCCGTGCGGGTAACACGCGGCTCGCGGTCAATGGCGATCTCGGCGCGAAGCGCGCGCTCAATCTCGATTTCAGTCTCGACGCCGACAATCTCGCGCTGCTCGCGGACGGCGCGCGCGGCGAGTTGCACGCGACGGGCCGCATCGGCGGCACCTCCGACGCGCCGGTCATCAAGTTGATCGCGAATGGCAAGGACCTCGAGCACGAGGACGTGAAGGTCGACCGCCTCGCAGCCAACATCGATCTCGACTGGCGCGGGCAGCGCACCTCGCACGCGGACATCGCGATCTCGCGGCTGACGGTCGACAATCGCGCGCTCACGCAATTCAACGCGCTGCTCGACGGCACCACCGCCGATCACACGCTCAAGATCGACGCGCTCGCGGGCAACACCGGCATGCACCTCGCGGGCAAGGGGTCCTTCACCAACGGTGTATGGAACGGCGCGATCGCCGACCTGTTCATCGACGACACGACCAACGTGAACCTGCAGCTCGAAGCGCCGTTCACCGTGTCGGCGAGTGCGAAGGTCGGCAAGGTCACCTCGATGTGCCTGCGCGGCAAGATCGCACGTCTCTGCGGTGAAGGCGCGTGGAGCGAGTCCGGCTGGAATGCGAAGGCCGACGCACACGACCTGCCGATCAGCACGCTCACGGCGGGGCTCACGCCGAAGGTCGAGTACGAGGGCACGGTCAACGCAACGGCGCAGGCGAGCTCGACGGGCGACGCCCCGTTCGTCGGCGAAGCGCGCGCGGATCTCACGAATGCGGCGATCCGCCACAAGCTCGCGAGCGGCCGTACCGACGTCATCACGTTCGGCTCGGGCTTCGTCACGCTGCGCGCCGACCCCGCGCAGATGACGGGCGAGCTGCGGCTCGATGCCGCCCAGCGCGGGCTCATATCGGGCCGCATGCGCGCGGACCGCGGCGCCGCCGACATGGCCGACTGGCCGATCCGCGGGCAATTGCAGATGGCCACGGGCGAGCTCGGCTTCATCACGCTGTACGCGCCCGACGTCGATCGCGTCGCGGGACACTTCGACGCGAACATCGACTTCACGGGCACGTTCGGCGAGCCGCGCGCGAGCGGCATCGTGAAGCTCTCGAACGCGGAGATGGATCTCTACCAGATGAACCTCGCGCTGCGCGCCGTCGAGGCCGAGGCGAAGCTGGCATCCAACAACCTCGAGTTCAGCTCGAGCGCCAAGGCCGGCGCCGGCATGCTCGCGAGCTCGGGCAAGCTCGAGTGGCGCGACGGCAAACCGTTCGGGGACATCCAGCTCAAGGGCGAGAACCTGCGCGTCGTCGACGTGCCCGAGGCGCGCATCGACGCGTCTCCGGATCTCGCGTTCAACATCGCGGCGGACGAGATCCACGTGAAGGGCGAGGTGAAGGTGCCGTTCGCGCGCATCCAGCCGGCCGACCTGACCAACGCGGTGCTGCCATCGGCCGACGAGCGGCTCGTCGGGCCGACGAAGCAGATCGAAGAAGATCCGTTCAAGGTGACGAGCGAGATCACGCTGACGCTCGGCGACAAAGTGACGATCGAGACCTACGGTCTGTCGGGTCACGTCACGGGCAGCATCACGGAGATCTCGGCGCCGGACCAGCCGACGCGGGCCTCCGGCGAGCTCCAGGTACGCGACGGCGAATACACCGCGTTCGCGCGCAAGCTCGACATCGAGCGCGGACGGCTCATCTTCGCGAACACCCTGCTCATCGATCCTGCCGTCGATATCCGCGCGGTCAAGGTCTATCCGGAAGTGAAGGCCGGCGTGAACGTGCGCGGCAGCCTGCGCGAGCCGCGCCTCTCCTTCTTCTCGGAGCCCGCGCGCCCGCAGTCGCAGATCGTGTCGCTGCTGCTCGCGGGTGGATCGCTCGGTGACACGGGAGCCCACCAGGACAGCAGCCTGGGTCCCGCGCAGGGCACGGGATCGGAGGCCGCGGGGCAGGCCGCGGTCATCATCGCCTCACAGCTCGGCCGGTACGTGAACCTGCCCGACATCAGCGTCGAGACGGATCCGAGCAAACAGAACGAGACCTCGGTGGTGCTCGGCAAATATCTCTCGCCGCGCCTGTACGTGAGCTACGGCATCTCGCTCACCGAGTCGATCAACACCGTGAAGATGCGCTACACGCTCAACGATCACTGGACCATCCGCACCGAGGCCGGCAGCAAGGATCGCGCGGGCGACCTCGTGTTCACGATCGAGAAGTGAACACGCACGATCTCTTCGAGACGCAGGCCGTCGCGCTCGGCGACGGCATCACGCTGTTGCGCGGCTTCGCGGATACGACGGCGCTCATGCCGCGGATCCTCGAGGTGGCCGCGCGCGCGCCGTTCCGCCATCTCGTGACTCCCGGCGGGCAGACGATGTCGGTGGCGATGACCAACTGCGGCGCCGTGGGCTGGGTGAGCGATCGCAGCGGCTATCGTTATAGCCCGCGCGATCCGCAAACCGGCCACGACTGGCCGGCGATGCCGCGCGAATTCGGCGAGCTCGCGTTGGCGGCGGCGCGCATCGGCGGGTTTCCCGATTTCGCGCCCGACGCGTGCCTCGTCAACCGTTACGCCGCGGGCGCGCGCCTCACGGCGCATCGCGACGCGGACGAGCAGAACTTCGCGCAGCCCATCGTGTCGGTGTCGCTCGGACTGCCGGCGAGCTTCGCGTTCTACGGTCTCACGCGGGGTGGAAAGGGTCGGCCGGTTCCGCTGACGGATGGCGACGTGCTCGTCTGGGGCGGACCTTCACGGCTCGTCTATCACGCGGTGCGGCCGATCAAGCCCGGCATTCATCCACTCACGCGCGAATACCGCTACAACCTCACGTTCAGGCACGCAAGGTGAACGTGCCGTTGGAGCGGCGCGGCGTCCGCTCCGACGGCGCGCAGCCTCACTTCCGTGCGTGCAGCATCTTGTAGAGGCGGTCGCCCTTGAAGCCGTTGTTCTCCCGCGCGTACGCGTACTCCCACAACAGCGGCGTCGAATAGAGCACGGTTCCGACGCCCGACGTGGGATCGAGCGTGAGCGTGACGCTCGCATCGCACGAGGTGTGGAATCCGTCGCCCTTCGCCGGGCACCAGCGCCAGATGCTGAACTTGCGGTCGGCCTCGTCCGCGGAGTCGCCCTCGAGCGTCTCGATGAGCACGCGGCCGCGGCGCAGGTATCCTTCGGGTTCGCCGAACTTCGCACGCAGCTTCTCGAGCATGCGGTCGTAGTTGGTCACGTAGTCCGCGGGCTTGCCGCGCAGTTCCTGGCGCGTGTCGCTCTGGAACATGAAGCGCACGCCGCACAGCTTGTTCATCGCGTCGAAGGTCGGCGGCTCGCGGTTGCGCTTGCTCGAGGCGCCGCCCCAGTTCGCACAGAACTGGTAGACGACCGGATGCAGCACGATGGCGTCCTGGTCGTCGCCGAAGCGAAAGCCCTGGTCGGGAATCGTGAACTCGGACAGCACGTAGGTGCCGCCACCCTCGAACGACTTCTTGAGTCGCAGCAGCGTCTGCTGGAAATCGCAGCCCCCAACGGCGCCCGAGATCTGCGGACCGGCGTAGCCGAGCGGCACGCAGGTGAAGAAATCGGCGTCCTGCTTTTCCTTCGAATGCATCCAGGCGGCGCCGACGCCGATTGGCGCCTCGGGCAGCCGGTCGAACGACGAACGCAGCTCGCCCCACTTGTGACCGGCGAAGCCCTCGGGCGGTTCGTACTTCACGCGTTTCGGTTTGTCGGCGGACGCGGCGGGCAGCACCGCGGTGACGGAAAGGACGGTCAGACAAATCGTGGCAAGTAGCTTGTGCATGGGTTCAGTTCGAAGTGACGGTGAGTAGTAAGGCGGAATCGAAGATGGCGGCCGGAGAGATTACGGGTTCTTCCAGCGGAAGCAATTTTCCGTAGCGCTCGCGCAATTTCGCGCGAACCAGGGGGTCCGTGAGGTCGAAGTCGCGCAGGTGCAGCCGCTTGCCGAGCTCGACTCCCAGCGCCTCGTCGTAGATCTTCCAGACGAGTTCGGAGCAGTAGATCCGTTCGTCGCTCCATTCGAAGTAGAGATCGTACGGGCGGCCCGTGAATCGCCGCGCTGCCGAACGCAGTTTCGCCGCGTCGGGCTCCGGGCCCTTGAGGCGCTTGATCACGTAGCGCGCGCCGTTCCCGCGGGCGATCCACGCGGCAAGCGGCGTGTAGCGGACCGTCGCGACCGCCTCGAGCACCCAGGGCTTGCCGGCGCGCATGAAGACGACGCCGACGTGGCTGTAGCGCGAATGGGTGGCGCGCTGGATCGCCGCACTCTGGGCGGAGCGCGACGTGTGAAAGATGATGTCGCCGTCGCGGAGCCCTGACGGATCCGCCGCCAGCACGATCCACGGGAAGAGCAGAAATCCGACCGCGAGTCGCGCGCCACGACGAATTTTCATGGCGCTATCATGCGCGACTTTTCCCGGGGCGGGAGACGCCATGCACTTTCTCCTCTTCTATACATACGTACCCGACGTCCTCGAGAAACGGCCGCAGTTCCGCGGCGCGCACCTCAAGCATGCACGCGCGGCCCACGAACGCGGGGAGCTCAGGCTCGCAGGCGCGTTCGCGGAACCGGTCGACGGCGCCGCCCTGTTCTTCTCTGCGCCCACGAAAGCGGTCGTCGAAGACTTCGCCCGCGCCGACCCGTACGTCACGGGCGGCCTGGTCACCCGCTGGGTCGTCCGTGAATGGACCACCGTGGTCGGCGACAACCCGGCACACCCGCTGCCGCCCGGCGTGTAACTCCGGGGACATCTGCACGGGCTAGAACTTGCGGCCCGGGGCGCAAAAGGCGACGCGGCTCATTGACGCCTCGTGCATTTTTATGCACCATGCACGCACTTTATGCACACCGACCACCATCGCGAGGCGCGTCGCACCGCCATCGTCCGTCTGCTGCGCTCCTCGTCCGTGCGCCGCCAGCAGGAGCTCGTGCGCCTGCTGAAGCGCGAGGGTCACGCGGTCACGCAGTCCTCGATCAGTCGCGACCTGCGCGAGCTCGGCGTGTTGAAGCACTCGGACGGCTACGTGCTGCCCGACGATGCCGAGATTGCCGCGCGCACGCAGGACAAGTTCAGCGCCATCGCGCAGTTCGTGCGCGAGATCCGCACGGCCGGTGCGTCGATCACGGTCGTGAAGACCAGCATCGGCGCTGCGCAGAGCGTGGCCGCGGCCATCGACAAGGCCGGTTGGGACGAAGTCGCCGGCACGGTGTCGGGTGACGACACGATTTTCATCGCAACCGCCGATGCGCGCGCCCAGTCGCGCGTGCTCGAGCGTTTGCGCGATGCCTTTGGAGTCTGAATAAAAATGCCTTCCGAGAATTCATCCCCCATCGTGCTCGCCTATTCCGGCGGCCTCGACACGTCGTTCCTCGTGCCCTGGCTCAAGGACAACTACGGCCGCCCGATCATCACGGTCACCGTCGATACCGGCGGCATCGATGCCGCCGGCGCGAAGACGCTGAAAGAACGCGCGCTCGCGCTCGGCGCCATCGAGCATCACCAGGTCGATGCGCGCGCGGACTATTTCGAGCAGGTGCTGCGCTTCCTCGTCATGGGCAACGTGCGGCGCGGCCAGCTCTACCCGCTCTGCGTCGGCGCCGAGCGCGTCATGCAGGCGCAGACCATCGCGCTCATGGCGCGCAAGCTCGGCACGAATTCCATCGCGCACGGCTGCACGGCCGCGGGCAACGACCAGGTGCGTTTCGAAGTCGCGATGCGCACGCTCGCTCCCGAGCTCGAGGTGATCGCGCCGGTGCGCGACAAGGCGTTCAAGCGCCAGGAAGAGCTCGACTATCTACAGAGCCGCAAGCTGCCGGTGCCGCCGTTCGGCGCCGCCTATTCGATCAATCGCGGCCTCTGGGGCGTCACGATCGGTGGCAAGGAGACGCTCACGTCCGAGGGCAGCATCCCGGATTCGGCCTGGGTCCTGTCGAAGGATGCTTTCACGAAGCCGCGCACGCCCGAAAAGCACACGCTCGAATTCGAGAAGGGCCGCCCGGTCGGCCTCGACGGCAGGAAGCTGTCTGCCGTCGAGATCGTCGAAGCGCTCGAGACGCTCGGTGCGCCGTTCGGCATCGGCCGCGGCATCCACCTGGGCGACACCATCATCGGCACGAAGGGCCGCGTCGCGTTCGAAGCACCGGCCGCCGAAACGCTGCTCGTCGCGCATCGCGAGCTCGAGAAGCTCGTGCTCACGCCGCGCCAGCAGCGCATCAAGGAATCGCTCGCCGGACCGTACGGCGACTGGGTGCACGAAGGCCAGCTGCTCGATCCCGTGTGCCGCGACATCGAGGCGCTGTTCCTGTCGTCGCAAGCGCGCGTGACGGGCAAGGTCCACGTGCTGTTCCGTCCCGGTAGTTTGTTCGTCGAGGGCGTCGAATCGCCGCATTCGCTGATGAGCGTCTCGCGCGGCGTGTATGGCGAGGCGGCCGGCGAATGGTCGCCGCAGGATGCGCTCGGCTTTTCGAAGATCGTTTCGCTCACGGGCATGTTCCATGCCCGGGCGGGAGGCAAGTAAATGCGTACCGTAGTCGTCGACAAGATCGCCTCGGTGACCCAGGCCTGCGGCCTCGGCAACGAGGTGCGCGTCGCCACCGACAACATTCCCGCCGAGGAAGGCGTGGTCGTGGTGGTGGAGGTGCTCACCAACAAGTCCACGTACAACACGCTCGAGCT
>Ga0081455_10005703_pt1 | contig 13583 bp, 11 predicted proteins | sample TabmetS3T2R1_FD_70207 | JGI IMG/M metagenome (GOLD analysis project Ga0081455, IMG submission 70207) | Tabebuia heterophylla rhizosphere microbial communities from the University of Puerto Rico - S3T2R1 | ecosystem: Host-associated > Plants > Roots > Rhizosphere ... | reverse complement strand
TCGCCTTTCGGTGCGATGCGACGAAATGGGGAGCGTTTCGCCCTGCTTTCTGCCTGCCAGAAGGGCCATCAGACGCTTTTATTGCGCCTTTCTGCTATTCTGCGCAATGCCGTGGCCATGTGGAGACCGCTCATAACTCCTGACAATTGCTCGCATAAAACTACTTGGCCAGAATTTCAGCCTTCGCTACCCCCGAGCCTAGAATGTACCTTTTTGGGGGGTTGCTCCTGGAGGGCCAAGCTGAGACCGACAGAAGCAGGGTCAGAAGCTGGCTCAAGATTTCCTGATGGCTGTCGAATGCGGTCCGCCCCGTTCGACTACCGGGTGAAGGCGCCGGATGAACACCGACCGCCGAGATCGATGCACACGCAGCACTCAAGGAGATAGCCATGCCCCGTACGCCTATTGTCTCAATGCAATAAGGAGAGTGACCCATGCGGCAGATTATCGTTGGCGCCCAGGTTTCCATGGATGGCGTCATGCAAGCGCCCGGCGGGCCGACCGAGGATCCGACCAAGGGCTTCAAGTTCGGCGGCTGGGCGATGCCCTATTTCGATCACGTGTTCGGCGAAGAGCTCGACCGCGTCTTCAAGCAATGCGACCTCCTGCTCGGCCGCAAGACCTACGAGATTTTCGCTGCGTACTGGCCCTACTACGACGAGGCTTCCCATGGCGGCATCGCCCAGCTGTTCAATGCCATCAAGAAGTACGTGGTGTCGCGCTCAGGCGAGGTCGATACGAGCTGGGCGGGCTCCGTGCTCCTGCGCGACCTCGCCGACGTGAAGCGCCTGAAGCAGGAAGACGGCCCGCACCTCGTCACCCAGGGCAGTACCGAACTCGTCCACGCGCTGCTCGCCAATGACCTGGTCGACGCGATGAGCATCTTCACGGTGCCGGTCGTGCTTGGCGGCGGCAAAAAGCTGTTCGCCGACGGCTCGGCGCCGCATGCGTTCAAGCTGACGAAGTCCCGCGTCTCTCCACATGGCCTGATTGTCGGCCATTACGAGCGAGAGGGTGAGATCAAAATGGGCGACACGACGCTCGATGCCCCCAGCGAACGTGAGATGGCCCGCCGGAAGAGAATGAAGCGCGAGGGCTAAAGGTTTGCCGACCCCGTCGAGCCAATCCCCTTCGACTGCGAGCACATCGTTGTACTGCGGTTTCGGGTGGCTCATCACGATGGAGAAGTGACATGATGCAACAAGCCAAGAACACGATTTGCCTTTGGTACAATGGCGATGCCGAGGAGGCGGCGCGTTTTTACGCCACGACCTTCCCCGATTCGTCCGTTGGGGCGGTGCACCGCGCCCCGGGAGATTTTCCGTCCGGGAAGCAAGGGGAGGTGTTGACGGTCGAGTTTACGGTCATGGGCATTCCCTGCCTCGGGCTCAATGGCGGACCCGCCTTCACGCACAACGAAGCGTTCTCGTTTCAGGTCGCCACCGCCGACCAGGCCGAAACGGATCGCTACTGGAACGCGATCGTCGGCAACGGCGGCCAGGAGAGTGCGTGCGGCTGGTGCAAGGACAAATGGGGATTGTCCTGGCAGATCACGCCGATCGCTCTGACGCAAGCGGTCACCGATCCCGATCGCGCCGCCGCCAAGCGCGCGTTCGAGGCGATGATGACGATGAAAAAGATCGACATCGCGGCCATCGAGGCGGCGCACCGCCAGCGATGAAGCTGGAGCCGGTTGCGCTTTTGAATGCCGCCTGATGTGCGGGATTGTGGGCGACTACGGCCTCATGCAGCCTCATCTTTCCCCCAGAGCCCAGGATTGTACGTCACGGCTTGCTTATCGGCGTCAAGGAAAATGCGGTGCAGTGGCTCCTATTTTCCCTGACACCCGCAAGCCATGACGAAAAAAGTATCCACCTGGGGGAAAGAATCTCTGGGAACAACCCGTGCATAGGCGCATAGCCAAACATCAGCGTAGGCGTCCGGGGAGAGACCCTATGGCATGCAGGCATTGTCAACTTAACGACAGATACCCAATTTCCTGGGATTTCCCTTGACACTCACGTACCAAAAAACAAGGGGTTGGCAGATCGGTCGTCAAGTGTTTTCCTCGTTTATTGGGGACTTCCTCCATAAGTTGACAATGCCCCCGCAAGTTTTTCAACACTCCGCCCTCTGCTGGCCTTCCTGCTTCTCCAGCGCCCCCATCTCATGGCTGCTAGTGGATTTATTGTTCCTTCTTTCAGTCCGCAAAAGCTCCTCATACCTTCTATTTTCCTATGTTATGCTCCTTTGAACCTCGTGTGGAAGTGACATGTGTGCGCTTGACATGCGGTGCTCTGCAGCCTATGATGCCGCGCGCTCCCATGCACTGTCCGAGACTCCAGCACCCAGCAAGCCGATGGTGCAGTGCACGAGCATTGGCTGCCAGCGATAGGCATGTTGGGGCCTGTGTTCATCCATGTGTCTGCGGCACCTCTTGAGGCCCAAGCGGGGTCCACAGGATACACGAGGCTCTCATGGCGGCGGCGGCTTGAACGCCTGCCGCAACGGCCTCTGGCATGACGGTGCGGGCGTATAGGTGGAGACATCTACGCGCGTGCGGCCGGGACCTCACACTCGCCACCAGTGCACCGGCAGCGTCTTCAGTGGTGCGGTGTCACTGGAGAGAGAGGCGCGGCACCCTTGCACGTCGGCCAATCACACCGCACAGCAGGAGGGAAGCATGGCAACGGCTTATGACGTCATCGACGCCGATGGGCATATTACGGAGGAAGACTGGCAGTTGCGGAACTATATGGAAGCCCCCTACTGCAACCGCCAGGCGACGCTCTACCCGCAGGACAACTGGGATCGCTCGCTCGGCGGCACCTTAGGGGCGACGGCGAAGGATGCCCAAAGCTGGCTAGATGCCATGGATGCGGGCGGCGTGTCCACGGCCGTCCTCTACCCCACTGGGGGCCTGGGCATTGGCTGGGTGCGGGAGCCGGACTTTGCCGTGGCGGTCTGCAAGGCCTGGAACAATTTCGTTGGCGAAGAATTCCAGAAGGCCAGCCCCAGACTCAAAGGGGTCGCGCTGGTGCCGTTGCAGGACGTCTCCGAAGCGGTCAAGGAACTGCGCCGGGCCGTCCAGGAGCTCGGGTTGGTGGGGGTGATGCTGCCGGCAGTCGGCTTACGGCAGCCCCTCGGGCATCAGGAGTATTGGCCCCTCTACGCGGAGGCTGAAAAGCTCGACTGCATGGTCGGTGTGCACGCCACGGTCCGGGGGCCGGAGTATTTCGGGGCCGGGACCTTTGACCAGTTTATCGATGTGCATACGCTGTCACACGCCTTTGCCCAGATGAGCCAGATGACCAGCCTGGTGCTGCGGGGTGTCCTGGAAACCTTCCCGCAGCTGCGCCTGGCTTTTATGGAGGCTGGGTGTTCGTGGGTCCCCTACTGGGCCGGGCGTATGGACGAAGAGTGGGAAAAGCGTGGCCAGAGCGAAGCCCCTTTGTGCACGCAGCAACCCAGTACCTATGTGCGGAGCGGCCGGGTCTATTTCCATGCCGAGGACTATGAGCCGCTCCTGGGCGCCACGGCGAGCTACCTGAGTCCAGAGGTGCTCTACTATGCCTCTGACTGGCCGCACTGGGACACCGAGTTCCCGGCGAATATCACCCATCTGAGCCAGCGCCAGGATCTGTCGCCCGCGGACAAGCGGTGGCTGCTGTCTGCAACCGCCAAAAAGCTCTACAAGCTCAACGCATGAACGGCTTGGGGCAGCAGCGCCGTGCCCCCGCGTGGTCTCTCTTAGGGCGGACCACGCGGGAGAGCACGCGCTTTATAAGGTGGACAACACAGGTGCAGAGGAGGGTCCCGTATGGTACGACATCGACTCGTGTGGGTGGTCCTGGGCACGGTGGTGACGCTCGTGGGCCTGGCGGTGGCCGCGCCTAGCCAACCCGAGGGCCAGCTCGTGATTGCCTTCGACACCACCATCGCGCCCTCCTATCTCGATCCGGCCGAGACCACCGGGCTCGCGGCCCCGTTTGTGTTTCTCTATGCCCTGCATGACGCGCTGGTCAAACCTCTCCCCGGCAACCCCATGGCCCCCTGCTTGGCCGAATCCTGGACGCAGAGCCCGGATGGGCTGGTGTACGACTTTACGCTACGACCGGGCGTCCAGTTCCACAATGGGGACCCCCTCACCGCCGAGGATGTGCACTTTAGCTTCCGCCGGTACAAGGGAACCTCGGCCCAGCTCTTGCACGACAAGGTCAAGACCATTGAGGTCCTCGATGCCGCGCGCCTCCGCTTTGTGCTGCATGCCCCCTGGCCCGATTTCCTGACCTTCTACGCGACCCCCGCGACCGGCGCGGCCTGGATTGTCCCCAAACAGTATCTCGCCCAGGTCGGCGAGGAGGGGTTTAAACGCCACCCGATCGGGCTGGGCCCCTATCGCTTCGTACGTGCGGACCCGGGGGTGGAACTCGTGCTCGAGGCGAACGCCCACTATTGGCGCCAGACCCCGTCGATCCAGCGGCTCATCTTTAAAGGGGTGCCCGAGCGCCCCACGCGCCTGGCCATGCTCAAGACCGGGGAGGCCGACCTGGCCACCTTTATGGTCGGCGACGAAGGAGCAGCGGTGCAACGCGACCCGAAGCTGCGGCTGGGGGTGGTCATTGCGCCTGTGACCTGGTGGCTGGAGTTCCCCGACCAGTGGGCCCCCACCTCCCCCTGGCAGGATCGCCGCGTGCGGCTGGCCGCGAACCTGGCACTCGACCGGCAGGCGCTGCTCGAGGTGGAGCGGCTCGGCTTGGGGCAGCCGACGGGCTCGATCATCCCGCGGAGCCTCGAGTTCGCCCTGCCACTGGAGCCGTTCCCGTATGACCCCGCCCAGGCCAAGCGCCTGCTGGCAGAGGCGGGCTACCCGCACGGCTTTGAGGCCGGCGACCTGACGCCGCTCCCCCCGTTCGTCACGATGGGCGAGGCGGTGGGGATGTACCTCGGCGCCGTCGGCATTCGCACCCAGCTGCGCACCATGGAGCGGGCCGCGTTCCTCGCTGCCTGGCGGGAGAAGAAGTTGCAGGGCCTCATTCTGAACGGCTCAGGGGCGCTGGGCAACGCCGCCACCCGCCTCGAGACGTTTGTTCTCAGCACGGGGACGTATGCCTCTGGGGGCTATCCCGACCTTGACGCCCTCTTCGGGCAGCAGGCGGTGGAAGGTCAGCCTGGCCGGCGCGAGACGGTGCTCCATCAGATGCAGCGGCTCATGCAGGAGCGCGTCATGCACGCCCCGATCTTTGAGCCGGCATTGATGCATGGCGTGGGACCCCGGGTGGAGGAGCCCGGGATCGGCTTGATCCCGCTGTTTGCCTACTTCGGTCCCTATGAGGAGATGCGCTTAAAACGGCCCTGAGCGCGGCCTGCGGGGTTCTGGGGGAGCCGGGGCGTTGGTGAGGGCCCCGCACCCCGCTCACACCAGCGCAGGCCGAGGTTGTTAGACCATTTTTCCCCATATTGTATCGAGGTACATGGTGGAGCGTTGGAGCTGCTCATCGACGTTCGCCCAATTTCTCGCAGTTTATAGAAGGTCAAAGTTGGTGGACATAGGAACGAGCAGGCATCGAATGTGAAGTGCTGATGGCACGCCCCGATGTTGTCGCACAGCATCCGCACCTGGCTACTGCGGTGGCGCGTGCCATATCCCGTGGGGGTACGCTGTTTCATAGCCAGCCCGAGGCCGCGAAAACGGCCCTACGGGGGCATCGCTTCTCCAATCCGCACATGCTCGATGAGGCGGTGTTTCACCTGGCCTATGCGACGGTCGCAGCGGCCATGCCGCCCTGGGGCGACATGACCGTGGCGGGGTGGCAGCAGGTCATTGCTTTTGCCATTGGTGCAGGGATGGTGTAGGAGGCGGCCACAGCGCCTTCCGCGGCGGAAGGGGTGCTATGGACGAATGCCTATGTAGGCACCGGTCCATAGGGGGCGTGAGTAACAGGGCAGGTTCTCCCCTCGTTGTCTCGTACAAACACCGTTGCTCTTGCACGTGTGACGACGCGGCTACTCGCCAGCGAGCATGCCTGGGGTACCCCTACCAATTTGTGACCATACGGACTGGACACACACGGCAAGACGGGGTATGGTGGGACCGCTCAGGGCAACACGGGTAGAGCAGCTCGGGGAAAGCTGCGCAGGGGGCGGGATGGCCCCGTCTGGGCACGGCTGCACGTATGGCATCCCCTCGCCTCCACGGTCGAGCCGAGGAGTGCGTAGTTGTTCCCGCTGATGAGAAGGAGAGACGTGATGGCCATGCTGTTCCGGATCATAGCGATCGCCCTCAGCCTGACGGTGGGCGTCTGCTCCACCCTTGCGCAGTCTACATACCCGGAGCGGGCAGTCGAGATGATCATTACCTTCCCGCCTGGCGGCCCAACGGACACGGCCGCGCGGCTTGTCCAACCATTCCTGGCGGCGAACCTGCGCGTCCCCGTGGCACTGGTTAACAAAGGCGGGAGCGGTGGCGCGGCCGGCATGGATTTCGTGGCCAAGGCGAAGCCAGATGGCTACACGATGGCGGCCACGGTGCGCTCGACCGTCTCGATCACGCCGGTGATCCAAGCCACGGTGCCCTACCGCCTGAAGGACTTCGCGATGATTGGCAGCTACGCGGCCTCCGCCCAGGCCATCGTCGTCAAGCAGGGCGCGCCCTGGACAAGCCTTGAGGAGCTCATAGCCGATGCCAAGGTCCATCCTGGCAAGCTCACCTACGGGTCGGCCGGCCAGGGCACCAACAGCTACTTCACTATGGAGCTGCTCAAGCTCGCGCACGGCCTGGACATCGCCCACGTCCCCTTCGGCGGCTCGGGTCCTATGAAAACCGCCATTCTCGGCGGTCATGTGCAGATCGGCGCGATTTCCCTGAGCACGATGATCCCCGTGATCAAGTCCGGCGATGTGACGTGCCTCGTCATCAGTGGGGACAAGCGCCATCCGGCGATTCCTGACGTGCCCACCATGGCGGAAAAGGGCATGGCGGAGGCGTCGCTCAGCACGGTGATGGAGCTGTACGTCCCCGCGAAGACGCCGAAGCCCGTCGTTGACCGGCTGGCCCAGGCGCTCGCCGCTGCCATGCAGCAGCCTGAGGCGGTGGCCGCGCTCGAGCAGGCCGGCCTCGAGGCCTATTACCATCCGCCGGACGTGTCCCTCCAGCAAGCAGAGCGCGAGTATGAGCTCGTGCTGGCGGCGTCCAAGCGGCTTCCCCCTACGCAGTAGGTCACACGCCAATGGGCTCGATAGTATGGCGAGATGCGGCCAGCGCGGGGAGTCTCGCGCTTGTCTCCCTCTACGCGCTGGTCGAGTCGACCCATCTCAATGTTGGTACGATCACGCGGCCCGGGCCGGGCTTCTTTCCGTGCGTCCTCGCGGGCGCCCTTTTCCTGACGTCGCTCGCCCTCGTCGTGCGGGCATGGCGCGGGTGCGGTCCGTCGGCACCCGCACCGTCCCCCAAGGAAGGAGACACCGTGCGTCGCCCCTGGGTGCTTGTGGCCACGGTGGCGGCCCTCGCGATCTACATTGCCATGTTCGAACGCGTGGGTTTCCTCCTCGCCACCGTCGCCCTCCTGGCTTTCCTCTTCGGGACTCTGGCCCGCTACCGATGGCCCATCGCTATCGCCGTCGCCGTCGTGGTGACCCTGGCGTCGTACCTGGTCTTCAACACGGGGCTCCAGATCAGGCTGCCGGCCGGCGTCTGGGGCTGGTAGGGCCATGGAGCTTCTAGGGAATCTCGCATACGGGCTTGCGGTCAGCCTCGTGCCGGCCAACCTCATGGCCTGTTTCATCGGCGTCTTCGTCGGCACGCTGATCGGCGTGCTGCCGGGTATCGGGCCTGTGGCGACGATGTCCCTGCTGCTCCCCGTCACCTATGCGATGTCGCCGGCGGCCTCGATCATCATGCTGGCCGGCATCTATTATGGCGCGATGTATGGCGGTTCGACCACCTCCATTCTCGCCAACATCCCGGGGGAAGCTGCTTCCGTCGTCACGTGTCTGGATGGCTACCAGATGGCACGCGCAGGTCGGGCAGGTCCCGCGCTGGGCATTGCCGCCTTCGGCTCGTTTATTGCGGGGACCCTCAGTGTACTGGGCATCACCGTGCTGGCGCCCCCACTGGCCCGGGTAGCCCTGCGCTTCGGTCCGCCGGAGATCTTCGCCGTGCTGCTCCTGGGGTTCACGTTGGTCACGTATCTGAGCGGAGGTGCGAAGCTCCGCACGGCGGCCATGGCGCTGCTCGGCATGCTCCTGGGCACGGTGGGCATCGATCCTATCTCGGGTGTGGCGCGCTTTACCTTCGGGACGCTCACGCTCAACGACGGCGTTGGCCTGGTGCCGATGATCATGGGGCTCTTTGGGGTGAGTGAGGTGTTCCTCAACATTGAGGGGCAGAGGCGCCAGGACGTGTGCCAGGCCCGGATCGCTGGTCTCCTGCCGACGCGCGACGACTGGCGCGCGGCGGCCGCGCCCATCGGCCGCGGGAGCGTGCTCGGCTTCCTCCTCGGCATCGTGCCGGGCATCGGCGCTATTATCCCGACGTTCATCGTGTACGCCCTGGAGAAGCGCCTGTCGCAGCATCCCGAACGCTTCGGCCAGGGCGCCATTGAGGGCGTGGCGGGTCCGGAGGCCGCCAACAACGCGGCCACGGGCGGCGCGCTGATCCCGCTCCTCACCCTGGGCGTGGCGCCCAACGTGCCGATGGCGGTGCTCCTCGGCGCCTTGCTCCTCCACGGGGTCCAACCGGGCCCGCTGATGATCACGGAGCGGCCGGAGCTGTTCTGGGGCGTGGTGGCCAGCATGTACGTGGGCAACGTGCTCCTGCTGGTCCTGAACTTGCCCCTGATCGGTCTCTGGGTGCAGCTCTTGCGCGTGCCCTACGGGCTCCTGTTCCCACTCATCCTGCTCTTCTGCGTGATCGGCGTATGGAGCGAGTCAGGGAACAGCGCCGACCTCGTGGTTCTGCTCGGCTGCGGGCTGCTGGGCTACCTCATGAAGAAACTCGACTTCGAGCCGGCACCGCTCGTGCTGGCGTTCGTGCTGGGTCGTATGGCCGAGGAGGCGCTCCGCCAGTCGCTGCTGCTGTCGCGAGGGAGCCCGGCCATCCTCGTCACGCGCCCACTCGCGTTGGCCCTCTTGGCTCTGGCCGTGGCCGTGGCCGGGCTCCCCACCCTGGTGCCAGCCATCCGGGCCCGCCTGCGCGGGCTGTCGGATTAGGCGTATGGGACAGCCCGCTCTGGCCTTCCCATCCCTCCATGCTCGGAGTACTCCGGCACAGTCAAGGAGCTATCGCAAGGTGGATTTGCGGAGGGTCATCCCATGAACATGTGCGATATCACTGATCAGCGTGCGCAACCCGTTTACCGGAGCTGCGGGTAGCCCGCCGCCGCCGCCGCCTGCTGCCAGTCGAGGAAGAGCTGGAAATCCCCCTCGGCCGCCGGATCAAACCGCAGCAGCAGGAGGTCGCGCATCACGGTAGCGAGCTCCGGGGCTTCGTGGGCCGTCGTCAGCGCCGTGGTGAGTCGCGCGCGCGCACGCCAGTCCATCGACGGAGAGGCGACGAGGGGCGGGCTGGGCGCAGGCGCTGTGGTGGCGACCACGCGCAACCGCTCCGCTACCGCCGGATCGTGGCGCCGCAGCAGGTCGTACGCGTAGCCATCGATCGCCGCCACGTCGGCCTCACCGTCCAGCACACCCTGGATCACCGTGCGCTGGCGGACATACGGGCCTTTCACCTGAGCGAACAGCGCCGGCCGCAGGGCGGAGCGGTACCGGAGCAGGTGGTAGCGGGCAGCATTGTAGCCGGAGTGCGAATGCTCAGTCGAGTAGGCGATGGTGCCCCCAAAGGTGTCCTCAAGCCGCTGGTGGGGGCCGTCCGCGCGTACGATGAAGTCGGTCACATACACCGCCGTGCCGCCAAAGCGCGCTGGGGACGGCACAGGCGCCGCCAGAAGGGCCGGGCGGTCGGCACGCAGCGCGTAGGGATAGCCACACATGAAGACACAGCCCATGTCCTCGCGTGCCCAGAGCTCGTCGAGTGAGACAGAACGGTTGCCCACGAATGCGAGCGCGACCCTAGCACGGGCTATCACGCCCTGGAGTAGCTGACGCCACGCCGTGACCAGCGACGGCGTCCACTCATCCATGCGTGCCGAAGCAAGCATGGATGGCCTCCTGAGGTGTGCGGGGCTGATGGTGTGTGTCGCGAGGCAGGCCTGCGACGAGGCGGGCCCCAGCCGCTGGTATGGTACCGGAGAACTGGACAGAGTCAAGTTGCATCGTGGTGACCGGTGGTTTAAGGTGTGAGAGGCGGTCCGAGCGGAGTCTCCAAGCGAACCTCAGGAGGGCAGTATGCACGCAATGCTGGTGGTGATCGTGAGTCTGATGGTGGCACTCGCGGGGTCGAGAAGCGCAGCCCATGAGCCCGGCAGCCTCTCGGGGCCCCCTGGCGAGAGGCTCGGCACAGTGACGTTTCCGATTGCCTGCCAGCCGGCGCTGCAGTCGCCGTTCGAGCGGGCGGTCGCGCTGCTCCATTCCTTCTGGTATCTCGAAGCGCTTAAGGCGTTCACCGCGGTGACGCAGGCCGATCCTGACTGCGCCATGGGCTACTGGGGCATCGCGATGAGTCACTGGTACCAGATTTGGTCACCGCCGAGCCCGGCCGCCCTCCAGCGGGGGTGGGAGGCGGTCGAGAAGGCCCAGGCAGCGCCGAGCACCACACCCCGGGAAAGCGACTACATCATGGCTGCCGCGGCCTTTTTCGAGGGGTGGGAGACGCGCGACCACCGCACGCGTGCCCTCGCCTACGAGCAGGCGATGGAGCAAGTCTATCGCCGGTATCCGGATGACCGCGAGGCCGCTGCCTTCTACGCGCTTGCATTGCAGGCCACGGCTGATCCGAAAGACAAGAGCTATGTGCAGCAGCGCAAGTCGAGTGCGATTGCGGAGCAGATCTTCGCGGCTGCACCCGATCACCCAGGCGCAGCACATTACCTTATCCATGCCTATGATTACCCCACGCTGGCCGCCCGCGGCCTGGACGCGGCCAGACGGTATGCTCAGTTTGCCCCGTCGGTGCCGCACGCTCTCCATATGCCCTCGCACATCTACGTGCTGCTCGGCATGTGGCCGGAGACGATCCAGGGCAACCTCGCGGCGGCCGCCGCCGAGCAGCAGCGTGGCAACCCCGATGACCACCTGCATGCGCTCGACTACCTGGTCTATGCCTATCTCCAGCAAGCGCAGGACCACGAAGCCCAACGCGTGCTCAACGAGGGGCGCGACATCGTCGCCGAGCTGGCCACGCGCCACTACGACTCCGGGCGCTCCACGGCGCACTTTGCCATCGCGGCCATGGAGGCCCGCTGGGCCATGGAACGGGAGCGCTGGGCGGAGGCGGCGGCGCTCTCGCTCCGCCCCAACAAGTACCCGCACACGGAGGCGCTGATCTTTTTTGCACGGGCGATTGGAGCCGCGCGCACCGGCAATGGCCCGCAAGCTCGGGCAGAGGCCGCGCAGCTTGCCCGCCTGCGTGAGGCGCTGCTGCAGGCGCAGAATAGCTACTGGGCCGAGCAAGTGGACATCCAGCACCGCGCCGCGGCGGCGTGGGTGCTCCACGCCGAGGGTAAGGGCGATGAAGCCCTGGCGATGATGCAGGCCACCGCCGCACTCGAAGAGTCGACAGAGAAGCACAACATTACCCCGGGCCCCATCGCGCTCGCCCGTGAGCTGCTCGGCGACATGTTGCTGGAGCTGCACCGGCCTACTCAGGCCCTGCGCGCGTATGAGACGGCGCTCCGCACGGCGCCGAATCGGTTCAAGGCCATTCATGGGGTCGCGAAGGCCGCGGCGCTCGCAGGCGACCGCGAGACAGCGGGCCACTATTATGGTAAGCTCGTGGAGCTCGCAGCCCCCGACGAAAGCACACGATTGGCGCTCCAAGAAGCCCGTGCCTTTCTAGGAAGCAAGTGAAGCAGCAGAATTGAGTTTATCCCGATTAAAGCATCGGCTGCCAAGGGATCAGGCGCACCCAGAGAGTGCTAAATTCCGGGGGAAGCCCTTGTAGTTGAAGGGATGGCAGCATACGCTCTGCGCATGAAACACGACCAGCCGCCCCCAATGATCTACCAACTGCGCATCGTCCTACGAGACATTAGTCCGCTCATCTGGCGGCGCCTTTTGGTCCACAGCGACACGACTTTGGCGCACCTCCACCACATGCTCCAGATTCTCTTTGCGTGGAGCGATGAACACCTGCACCATTTTCATATCTTCGGCAAAGACTATGGCAGCAATGCGGCTGATACCCGGCACGTCACCCTCCAGAGTTTTGCCTTCCAGCCGGGTGAGCGCTTCCGCTATGTCTACAATTACTATGCTCAGTGGCAGTGTGACATCCGCCTGGAAGCCACGGTACCTTATGATACCACGCGGTTTTATCCTGTCTGTACCGGCGGTAAATGGCCTGCGCCGCCCGAACATGTGCAGGATGCGCAGAGCTATCTGGCACTCCTCGACGAACACCGTTATCCCGCATGGGACGCGTTACGGGTGCTGGCCGATGCCGCGCAGGTGCTGTTGGAGGCGCCTGCGGACGTGTCAATTCGTGAGGCCCTTGGCGCTCTGGACTCCATTCGCGAGGCGATGGAGCGTCTGGAAACCTACCAGCAGTTGCAGGCCAGTGCGTTTCAACGGCGCTCCATCAATACCCAGTTGCGCCAGCAGATCTGGACAGGAGCACAGGAGTCATGACATTCAAAGTGCAGGTAGTGACTGTCACAGAGAGCGGCGAGGAAGTGGTGCGTGACGTGGCCTGTGTAGAGCGTCAGGAGCTCACCCCCGCCAGTCTGGGCTTAGCGATTGTGGACAGTAAGGCGATCCTTCAAGGCCTGCAAGAAGTGGTGGTCGAATGGCAGATGCGCACGTACCTCGACACCCAACGCCATTGTCCGCATTGCGGCAAGCTGCGCCAGAGCAAAGGGGGGCATCACACCGTGTTTCGTACCGTGTTTGGCGACCTGCCCGTGGAAAGCCCCCGCTTCACCCATTGTCCCTGCCAGGAGCAGGCTACTGCGAGTTTCAGCCCCCTCGCCACGCTGTTGCTGGAGCGCACCACCCCAGAGCTGCTCTATCTGGAAACCAAATGGGCCTCCTTGGCGTCGTATAGCATCACGGTGAAGCTGTTACAAGACGTGTTGCCCTTCGACGAGCCACTGGAGGCCGTCACGATTCGCAACCACGTCTGTACCCTGGCAGAGCGCTTGGAGGAGGAGCTAGGCGAGGAGCAGGGGGCGTTTATTGAGGGCTGTCCCCGCGATTGGGGGGCACTTCCCACGCCAGACGGGCCATTCACTGTGGGGATTGACGGCGGGTACGTCAAGGCGCAAGGTATGGAGCAAGGGTGGTTTGCAGTCATCACAGGGCAGAGCCTGCTGGCATTCCGAGGCGGCGAAGACCACCCCACCCCGTCCAGCAAGTGCTTTGCCTTTGTCCAGACGTACGACCAGAAGCCACCACGCCGGCTGTTCGAGTTGCTCCAATCCTACGGCCTCCAGATGAACCAGCAGATCGAGTTTCTCTCCGAGGGGGGC
>Ga0081455_10005702_pt1 | contig 13583 bp, 11 predicted proteins | sample TabmetS3T2R1_FD_70207 | JGI IMG/M metagenome (GOLD analysis project Ga0081455, IMG submission 70207) | Tabebuia heterophylla rhizosphere microbial communities from the University of Puerto Rico - S3T2R1 | ecosystem: Host-associated > Plants > Roots > Rhizosphere ... | reverse complement strand
ATCGAGCAGCCGAACAACCGCGTCGACCTGATCTTCACGATCACCGAGGGCACCAAGACCGGTGTCAGGTCGATCGAGTTCGTCGGCAACGTCGCCTATTCGTCCTATCGCCTGAAGGACGTCATCAAGACCCGCGAATCGAACCTGCTGAGCTTCCTCGGCGGCGCCGACGTCTACGATCCGGACCGGGTCGAGGCCGACCGCGACCTGATTCGCCGCTTCTATCTCAAGAACGGTTACGCCGACGTGCAGGTGATCGCCGCGCTGACCGAGTATGATCCCGACAAGAAGGGCTTCTCCGTTACCTTCAAGATCGAGGAAGGGCAGCAATATCGCGTTGCCTCCGTCGACTTCCAGACCTCGATTGCAACGCTGGATGCCGCCTCGATGCGCAGCTTCTCGCGCGTCAGCGTCGGCTCGGTCTACAATGCCGAGGCACTCGAGAAATCCGTCGAGGAAATGCAGATCGAGGCCTCGCGGCGCGGCTACGCCTTCGCCGTGGTGCGCCCGCGCGGCGATCGCAATTTCGAAGCGCACACCGTTTCGATCGTGTTCGCCGTCGATGAAGGCCCGCGAACCTATATCGAGCGCATCAATATCCGCGGCAACACCCGCACCCGCGATTACGTGATCCGTCGCGAGTTCGACCTGTCCGAAGGCGACGCCTACAACCGCGCGCTGGTCGACCGTGCCGAGCGCCGGCTGAAGAACCTCGACTTCTTCAAGGCGGTGAAGATCCTGACCGAGCCCGGCTCGTCGACCGACCGCGTGATCCTGGTCGTCGATCTCGAAGAGAAATCGACCGGCGACTTCTCGGTGTCGGGCGGCTACTCGACCACGGACGGTGCGCTGGCCGAAGTCAGCATTTCCGAGCGCAACTTCCTCGGCCGCGGCCTGTATGCGAAGGCAGCCGTGACCTATGGCCAGTACGCGCGCGGCGGTTCGCTGTCGTTCGTCGATCCCTACCTGTTCGACTATCGCGTCGCGCTCGGTCTCGACCTGTTCTATCGCGAGCAATTGGCCAACAGCTACATCGCCTACGGCACCAAGACGCTCGGCTTCAGCCCGCGGCTCGGCTTCACCCTGCGTGAAGACCTGGCGCTGCAGTTGCGCTACTCGATCTACCAGCAGGAAATCCAGCTGCCTAACACGCTGGCGAACTGTAACAACAACTCGTCGAACTCGCTGCTCGCGTTCAACCCGTCGCCGGCCTTTGCGAATCTGGTGGGCGCTCCTAACGGCGGATCGATCACGTCGGGAGGCCAGACCGCCACGGATACTTCCGGTGCCGGCCTGTGGTGCTACAGCGACGGCGAAGCTTCGCTGCCGATTCGCAAGGAATTGCAGAGCGGCAAGGCGCTGACGTCGGCGGTCGGCTATTCGCTGAACTACAACACGCTGGACAACAACAAGAACCCGACCGACGGCTTGCTGATCGACTGGAAGCAGGACTTCGCCGGCGTCGGCGGCGACGTGAAGTACATCAAGTCGGCGATCGATGCGAAGTACTACACCCCGCTGGTTGCCGATATCGTCGGCCTGATCCATCTCCAGGGTGGCATGCTGAACCAGTTCGGCGGCAGCGAGCTGCGCATGCTCGATCACTTCCAGATGGGCCCGAACCTCGTTCGCGGTTTTGCGCCGAACGGCATCGGTCCGCGCGATCTCAACCCATTCGGCACGCGTGACGCGCTGGGCGGCACCAAGTACTGGGGCGCTTCGTTCGAACTGCAGATGCCGTTCTGGTTCCTGCCGAAGGAAGTCGGGCTCAAGGGCTCGGTCTATGCCGACGCCGGCGGATTGTGGGACTACAAGGGGCCGACGTCGTGGGCGGCAACGGGTGAGGTCAACGTGCCCGGCTGTATCAAGCCGACGCAATCCCCGAATGCCAATGCGGGAACGTGCTTGGGACTGCAGTATGACGACGGCAACGTGGTCCGTAGCTCGGTGGGTGTCGGCATCATCTGGGCCTCGCCGTTCGGTCCGCTGCGCTTCGACTATGCGGTTCCGCTTACGAAGGGTCAGTTTGACCGCGTGCAGCAATTCAAGTTTGGCGGCGGCACATCGTTCTAAGGTGTCTTGAAGCGACCGGACGTAATAAGGTCCGGGAGACGAGAGCACCACGGAATAAGAGGAGAGGGCGGCTCCGTTTCTTCGGAGCCGGCACTCCGGTGTAGAGGGCCGGCCGGACTGCGGCGGATGGAATGGCGCAGCCGATATTCTTCAAGCAACCTCCTTCCTCGACGCTGGCCGAGCTGGCCGCGTCGACGGGGGCGGCATTGGTCGACCCCGCGCGGGGCGGTCATGTGATCAGAGGCCTCGCTTCGCTCGACGAAGCCGGCCCCATGCATCTGGCGTTCTTCGACAACCTCAAATACGCCGATCAGCTCAAGGCGACCAAGGCCGGCGCCTGCCTGGTCAGCCCGCGTTTCGAAGCCCAGGTGCCGGCCCATGTGGCGGTGCTGCGGGCGCCCCAGCCGTTCCGCGCCTTCGTGAAGCTGGCGCGCGAGTGGCACGCCGACGCGCTTCGTCCGCAATCCTGGTTCGACATCGACGGCATCGCGCCGTCGGCGATCATCGACCCGTCCGCCCATCTCGAGGACGGCGTCATCGTCGATCCGCTGGCGGTGATCGGCCCGCGGGTCGAGATCGGCACGGGAACCGTGATCGGCGCCGGCGCGGTGATCGGCGCCGACGTCAAGATCGGCCGCGACTGCAATGTCGGCGCGCGCACCACGATCCAGTTCGCGCTGATCGGCAACAACGTCCTGATCCATCCCGGCTGCAGCATCGGCCAGGACGGCTACGGCTTCATCTTCTTCGGCCCCGAGGGGCACCTCAAGGTGCCTCAGACCGGCCGCGTCCTGATCCAGAACGATGTCGAGATCGGCGCCAGCACCACCATCGACCGCGGCAGCCTGCGGGATACGGTGATCGGCGAGGGCACCAAAATCGACAATCAGGTCCAGATCGGCCACAATGTGACCATCGGCAGGCACTGCCTGCTCGCGGCCCAGATCGGGCTCGCGGGCAGCCTGACGATCGGAGATAACGTGGCGATCGGCGCCAAAGCGGGGCTGAACAACCACATCAAAATCGGCGATGGGGCACAGATCGCGGCCATGAGCGCGGTGAAGGACGACATTCCCGCCAACGAGCGTTGGGGCGGTCATCTGGCTCGGCCAACCAGGCAATGGTTCCGGGAGACGCTGGCGCTTGAGCGCTTGGCGCGCGATGGCACACCCCATCCAAAGGGCGAGGGGAAGGAGTGATGGAGGAAGCACCGGTCAGGTTTGAGCTCGTGGATATCAACGAGATCCTCAAGACGCTCCCGCACCGCTATCCGATGCTGCTGATCGACCGGGTGATCAAGATCCGGACCGACTACAGCGGCATCGGCATCAAGAACGTTACCTACAACGAGCCGCCGTTCCTCGGCCATTTCCCCGAGCGTCCGGTCTATCCCGGCGTGATGATGATCGAGGCCATGGCGCAGACTGCCGGCGTCATCGGTATCAAGTCGGTCGAGGGCACCGAGAAGCCGCGGGCGGTCTACTTCCTGACCATCGACAAGTGCAAGTTCCGCAAGCCGGTGATGCCGGGCGACACCATCGAGTATCACATGCGCTCGATCGGCCGCCGCAAGGCGATGTGGTGGTTTCACGGCGACGCCAAGGTGAATGGCAGCGTCGTCGCCGAGGCCGATGTTGGCGCAATGCTGACGGATTGAACCTGGTTGAATTTATCCGTCACACAACCGGCGTCTTCCTGATATCTTTGCTCAATCGCTGGTAGTGGAACCCACGCCGAGTGCGATTGATGAAATTTTCGGTTTAAGTCCGGTTTGGGGCCACGCTTTTTCAACGGAGGCTTCCGTGAACAGGCTTGCGTCCATTTTTTCGTGTTTGATCATTTTTCTGCTGACGTCGCCGCCAGGTTTCGCGGCGGATCTGGACGGTCTGGTGTCGTCGCTGAAGGGCGGCGGCTACGTCATCGTGTTTCGCCACGGCGCCACCGACGACAGCCAGAAGGACGTCTACCCCTTCAAGTTCGACGACATGAGCGCGCAGCGGCAGCTGAGCGAGAAGGGCCGCGCCATGGCGCGCGATCTCGGGGCTGCGCTTGCCAAGCTGGGCGTGCCGGTCGGCGAAGTCTACACCAGCCGGCTCAACCGTGCGGTGGAGACCGGCAAGCTGATCGGCCGCAAGGACGTGGCTGCGGTGGATGAATTGACCGACAGCGGCGCCGGCAGTTCGTCGGCGATGGCTAACCCCGACGGCAAGAACGCCAAGGCGGGACGCGCCGTGCGCGATCTCGTCAACGTGGCGCCGAAAGCCGGCGTCAACAATCTGGCGGTGACGCACAAGACCAACGTGGCCGATGCCTTCGGCAAGGAGTTTGCCGATATCCGCGAAGGCGAGGCACTGGTGTACAAGACCAGCGCCTCGGGCCCGGCCGTCCTGGTCGCGCGGGTGCAGGCGAGCGAATGGATCGCGCAGGCCGGCAGCTAGATTTGGTTTCGCCACCAGGGAACTTCGGCCCGCCCACAGGTTTGTAATTCCGGTGGAAGAGGTTGTTGCGGAGATGGGCCGCATGAAATTTCCTGGAGCCGCCGTAGCGCTGATCGCCTCAGCCGCTGTTTTCGCCGGAAGCGCAATGGCCCGTGATGATGGCCGCTACGCGAATTCCCCGCTCAAATCCTGGTTCGACAGCCTCAGAAGCGGAAAGGGGCCATGCTGTTCGGACGCCGATGGCGCCGTCGTTTCCGACGTCGATTGGGAATCGAAGGACGGTCATTACCGCGTCCGGCTCGAGGGCCAATGGATTGATGTCCCCGACGATGCGGTCATCACCGTGCCGAATCGCGCCGGCAGGACAATGGTCTGGCCGATCAGGGAGACGCTCGGGATTTCGATCCGCTGCTTCCTGCCCGGCAGCATGACCTGACGGCGGCGATCTCAATAGTATTGCGTGGTAAAGAGCCCGTTCGCGCCTTGTGTCACGATGGCGCTGGTTTGCGCCCTGCCGGCAAAATCGACGGTGCCTGGCTTGGCGGAAGCCTTGGCGAAAGCCTTGGCGTAGTTGATGATCTGGCCTTTCGTTGCAGCTCCTTCGCTAACGTAGCATTTGGTAGTCACCGGCACGACATTGAACGTGTCGTTGGGTTCTGCCGTGAAGGTGGCAACCGGCGAGGGGACGCCGGGTACAGCGCCGGTCAGCGCAAGCCCAAACAGATATCCATTGGACGCAGTAAAGTCGCTCGAGGCGATGATCCGGTAAGCCCCTGCGAGCGCGCCGCCCGGCGTCACCGTTCCGAAACCGGTCGGGACCGCGCCGATGAAGGGCACACTGTCCTGCTGCGCGACGTCGACCGCGGCGAAGCCGCTTCGGCCCATCGTCGCGCCCGCGGCGACGGGCATGACGGAGGTCGCCCAATAGGCGAATGTCGAATCCGGGTAGGTAACGGTATCGATGCCGTTGGGCAGAATGCCGTCGAAGGTGACCCAGGCATTGCTGTAGACGACGGTCTTGCCGCCGCCGCCGGTCACCTGCGGCGGCTCCATGAACAGCACATAGCTCTTGGCAAAGCCCGAAGAATTCAGCACCTGAACCGTATACGTCGTCATCGTCTTGCGCCGCCGTTGCGCGATCAGATTCCAGCCGGTTGAAGGCAGAGGGAGGTCACTGCTTTCCCTTGTCGAATGGCGTCGGCCGCGTAGCTAACGGTCTCTCGAAGGTTGGAAGCGCCTACCGCCGTGAGATGGTGGTTTCACCGCGGCGGCGCCTGGAATATGTTGCACGGCCGGCGTCAGACGTCGGGCGCGGGCCGATGGATCACATCACGGCGCGCGCCCGCCTTGCCCTCGATGAATCGCTAGCGCTTCTCCACCTTCATCTTCACCTGACCGCCATGGACGGTCATTTCGACGCTGGCCGGCGTGATCTCCCCGGGACCGAGCGTGTAGACAAAGCTCGCCGTGGCGCGGGCCCTGTTCCCGATTTCGTGAACGTCCGCCGGCCGCGACGGCTTGGCGCGGTGGCCCGCTGCATCGACCATGACCAGGGTGATGGCGGCGGCATCGAGCGGTGGAAGTCCGGTCGGCCGGGTGACCACGACATGCAACTCCGGCGCGCCCGACTCCGAATTGTGGGTGAGGTGAACGCCGACGATCTTGTCAGCTGCCTGAAGGCTCGTCGTCGATGCAACGGCCGGCGGTTCCATCGTCACTACACTCCCCGTTGTCGTCCACGTTTTCGATATCAGTATGGTGCCGCCGGTGGCGGTATTGATCAGCCTTCCTTCAAATGAGAGGTCGACACTATAGGTCTTTCCCTTCGAGATGTTGCTGAAACCAGGCGCATCATACATCTTGAAGTCGCAGCCGTCTGCCCGCTGGGGCAGGTACTGATCGATGGGGTCCTGCGGACAGGAACGGTGGCCATAGGCGGTGCAGCTGCCGGACGGGCAGCCGTCCTCCTGAAGTATATTGGGCTGAAGTTTCACCTGACCGCACAGGATGTGATCGAGCGTCGTACCGTTCACCTTGAACGTGCCTTTGACCAACTGGCGGTACTCGCCTGCGGCGCAGCTTCCGCCGGGATTGGAAAAGGTTGCGGTGACATTGAAGGGCGCATTGAAATTTGTGCCGTTTACCGCAGGAGCGACGTTCCCGACTGGTGGTACAAAGGATGTGTAGCTAAGGGTCACTTTTACCTCCCGTGTTTTCGCGCATCGGCTTGATCTGTTGAAATCTTTCGCGTGGGTCTCGATGTTGCGGACCGTCTTTCGGCCGCTGGATCTCGATCCGCCGGCCGAGGCCGCGACGAACTACGGTCGTGGCGGCCCTGGCTGTCGAAATTCTCAGTAGTACTGCGTGGTGAAGAGCCCGTTGGTACCCTGCGTCACGACGGCGTTGGTCTGCGACCGGCCGGTGAAGCTGACGGTGCCGGCATTGGTCGAAGCCTGGGTGTAGTCGATGATTTGGCCGGGCACATAAGCGCCGTCCGCGACATAGAAATTGATCACGGGCGTGATGTTGAACGTATCGTTCGGTTCGGCCACGAAGGTGGCGACCGGCGAGGGGATGTTCGGCACGTTGCCGGGCCGCGCAAGTCCGAACAGGTACCCGTTCGACGCATTGAAATCGCCTTGGGCGATGATCCGGTAGGAGCCGCTCGCCGCGCCGCCCGCCGTAACCGTTCCGAAGCCGGTCGGCACCGTGCCGATGAAGGGCACGCTGTCCTGGGCTGTGATGTCGACCGCGGCGACGCCGCTCTGGCCCATCGTCGTACCCGGTCCCACCGGCATGGTGGCGGTCGCCCAATAGGCGAACGTAGAGTCGGTATAGGTGACGGTGTCGGTGCCGCCCGGTTGAATGCCATTAAAGGTGACCCAGGCGTTGGTGTAGACAACGGGCTGGCCGCCGGTGGACGTAACCTGCGGTGGCTGCATGAACAGAATGTAGCTTTTCGAGAAGCCCGAAGAATTCAGGACCTGAATGTTGTAGGTCGCCATGTTGCGTCTCCTTGAGCGGTTTGCGAGGAAGGACTGGTTGGAACCGGTGCCATCGGTTGCGATCCGTCATCGACCCGGTGATCCCGGCCTCAATTCATGGGTTTGGTATTCGCAGACACAACCTCAGGATGCTTCAAGGCCGGTGTTACCGCTATGGCTCCGATGGCGTACTCGCAGCGCGAAGCGCGTGGGCGAACCGCATCAGCTCGGCCATGCTGTGGATTTCAAGCTTGCGCATCGCGTTTTCGCGATGCTTGCGCACCGTCAGCGGGCTGATGCGCAGCTTTCTCGCGATTTCCTTGCTGGTCAGTCCGTCACCGACCAGTCCGACGATCTCGATCTCGCGCGGCCGCAGCTGCCAACCACCTGGGAAAAGGAGCTGAAGGCTTCTCCTCGCCTGCGGAGGCCATCGCGTGCGCCGTCAATTGGGCCGTGGTTCTCAGGTCCAGTTTGCGCATGATGCTCGCGCGGTGCTTGCGCACGGTGAATTCGGATATCTGCAACGCTTCGGCGATGCGCCTGCAATTCATCATCCTGCCGATCAGCGTCAGTACCTCTTGCTCCCTGCCGGTAATACGCGACATGCACGACACGCCCGCGACCAAACGATCTGCAGATGTGTCACAATTATATACAATCAATAGTTGATATCAGGTTTAGCGTCCAACAGCGCTGCGTCACTGACGTGACGGAGAGAGTGTCTTCGCGGCCACGTTTGGCCACCTGCGATGGTGCTGAAACATGGCGTAATCAGACGTCACTGGACAGTATTGAGCGCACGCGCTAACCAGCTGAAAATTCAACACATTAGTGAAAGCCCCGAGACTGCAATGAGAGTTCTGGATGACGATGATCGATCCAACCGCGCGGGTTGAGGATGGCGCTGTGATCGGCGAGGGGGCGACAATCGGTCCCTATTGCATCATCGGTCCCAATGTCGTCATCGGCGCGAACTGCAAGTTGATCGCGCATGTACACGTCACCGCGCAGACTACGATTGGCGACGGCTGCACGATTTATCCGTTCGTCTCGCTCGGCACGCCGCCGCAATCGCTGAGTTACAAGGGCGAGCTGACGAGGCTCGAGATCGGCGCGGGCTGCACCATCCGCGAGTCCTCGACCATGAACGCCGGCACGGTTGCCGGCGGCGGCGTGACGCGGGTCGGCGAGCGCGGCTATTTCATGAACTGCAGCCATGTCGGACACGATTGCCAGGTCGGCAATGACGTGATTTTCGCCACTTCGGCGACGCTCGGCGGCCATTGCGAAATCGGCGACTTCGTCTTCATCGGCGGGCTGTCGGCCGTGCACCAGTTCACGCGGATCGGGCCACAGGTGATGGTCGGCGGCGTCTGCGGCGTCCGCGGCGACATCATTCCGTTCGGGCTCGCCAACGGCCAGTATGCGAGCCTCGAGGGGCTGAACATCATCGGCATGAAACGCCGCAAGTTCACCAAGGAGCGGCTGGCGAAAGTGCGTTCATTCTACCAGAAACTGTTTCACGGCCCCGGCATCTTTGCCGAGCGGCTGAGCGCGGTGCAGCCGTTGGCCGGCGAGGACCCGGCGATCGCCGAAATCCTCGCCTTCATCGAGCAGGGCAAGCATCGCGCGTTGTGTCTGCCCGCCGACGACAGCCACAAACAGTGATGACGGGATCGCCGCAGCCATGATCTCAGCGGCAACAGACATTTCATCGCCGGTCGGCGTCATCGCCGGCGGCGGCGCAATGCCGTTTGCGGTAGCGGATTCGCTTAAGGCACGCGGGATCGCGCCGGTGCTGTTCGCGCTGCGCGGCGCCTGCGATCCGGGTAGGGTCGAACGCTTCCGCCATCACTGGATTTCGGTCGGACAGTTCGGTCGCGCCACAAAACTGTTCCGCAGCGAGGGCTGTCGCGACCTGATCTTCATCGGCACGCTGCTGCGTCCGGCGCTGTCGGAAGTCAGGCTGGACTGGGGAACGCTGCGTGTCATCGGCCATGTCCTGGCGGCATTTCGCGGCGGCGACGATCATCTGCTGTCGGGGATCGGCCGCCTCCTCGAACAGGAGGGCTTTCGGATGGTCGGCATCAGGGATGTCGCGCCTGATATCCTGATGCCGGAAGGAAACATTGCCCGCGCCGCGCCCGATCCGGCCGCCATGGCCGATATCGCCAGGGGGCGCGAGGTGCTCGGCGCGCTCGGGCCCTTCGACATCGGCCAGGCTGTGGTCGTGATCGACGGGCACGTGGTCGCGGTCGAGGACATCGAGGGCACCGACGGGCTACTGGCGCGCGTGGCGCGGCTGCGCGAGGCCGGGCGTATCAGAGCCAAATCCGGCCGCGGCGTGCTGGTGAAGGCGCCGAAGAGCGGCCAGGATTTGCGCTTCGACCTGCCGACCGTCGGGGCCAAAACCATCGACGGCGCGGCCAAGGCCGGGCTCGCCGGCATCGCCGTGATCGCCGGCCACACCATTGCCGCTGACGCGCAAGGTATGATCGAAGCCGCGGACAAGGCCGGCCTGTTCATCCAGGGATTGGCGGCGTGACGCCGTCTCGCGCGACCGCCGGGATGGAGCGGAGGATCTTTCTGATCGCGACGGAAGAGTCCGGCGATCGCCTCGGCGCCAATTTGATGAAGGTGCTGCGCCAGCGCCTTGGCGACGGGGTGCAGTTCGAAGGCGTCGGCGGCCGCGCGATGGCGCGCGAAGGCCTGGAGTCGCTGTTTCCGATCGAGGAGCTCTCGATCATCGGGCTTGCCGCCGTCGTCAAGGACCTGCCGAAGATCCTCGGCCTGATCAAGGAAACCGCGATCGCGGTGACGGAAGCCGCGCCCGATATTCTCGTCATCATCGACAGTCCCGACTTCACCCACCGCGTCGCCAAGCGCGTCCGCGCCAAGGATCCGACCTTGCCGATCGTCGACTATGTATCGCCCTCGGTCTGGGCGTGGCGGCCGGGCCGGGCGCGGGCGATGCTGAAATATGTCGATCACGTGCTGGCGCTGCTGCCGTTCGAGCCCGAGGCCTATCGACGGCTGCACGGCCCGCCCTGCAGCTATGTCGGCCATCCCCTGACCGAGCAACTGGCCTCGCTGCGCCCGGACGCCGACGAGGCTGCGCGGCGGGCGGAATCGCCGCCGGTGCTATTGGTGCTGCCGGGCAGCCGCCGCAGCGAAATCCGCCACCACATGGCGGTGTTCGGCCAGACGGTGGCGCGGCTGCAGGAGCAGGGCACCGCGTTCGAACTGGTGCTGCCGACCATGCCGCATCTGCAGGAGACGGTCGTGGAGGCCGTGAAGGCCTGGCCGGTGCAGCCCCAGGTCGTCATCGGCGAGCAGGAGAAACGCGCGAAGTTTCGGATCGCGCACGCGGCACTGGCCAAGTCAGGCACGGTGACGCTCGAACTGGCGCTGGCGGGCGTGCCGATGGTGACGGCCTACCGCACCGGCGCGATGGAGGCGTGGATTCTGCGCCGCGCGATCAAGGTGAACTCGGTGATTCTCGCCAATCTCGTGATCGGCGAGAACGTCGTTCCCGAATTCCTGCAGGAGGACTGCACGCCGGACAAACTCGCAGCCGCCTTGCGCGATGTGATGAGCGACAGCGACTTGCGCCGGAAGCAACTCGAGGGCTTCGCCAAGATCGACGGCATCATGTCGACCGGCAACCAGCCGCCCAGCGTGCGCGCCGCCGATATCGTGCTGGCGACGATGTGGCAGGCTAAGGCGGGATGATTTTTCTTCGAGCAGTCATCCCGCTTTTCGTTTTGTGAGAGCATGATCCCCACGCAAACGCGTTCGCGTTTGTCGCGAGGGAAAAACCGCTGCGCGCCTTTCCGGATCGTGCCCCAGGCGGCCAAACTAGGCCGCCGTTTTCATCTCCTCGATCGGCTGCCAGATGCTGATCTTGCGGGTCTCCGGCATCAGGAAGACGGCAAGCACGAAGCAAACCGCTGGAACCAGGATCGGGTAGATCAGCGCGTAGCCGATGCTGCCGGTGGCCGCGAAAGCTGCCGAGGTGATGAACGGCACCAGTCCGCCGCCCCAGCCGTTGCCGATGTGATACGGCACCGACACCGACGTGTAGCGAATCCTGCCGGGGAAGAATTCCGCCAGGAACGCCCCGACCGGCCCGTACACCATCCCGACGTAGCAAACGAGGATGAAGATGATGAAGACCGCGACCGGATAGTTGATGTTGCCTGGCTGCGTGACCGTCCCCAGCCACGAATACAGCGGATAGTAGGTGATCGCCGCCAGCAACATGCCGCCCAGGATCACCGGCTTGCGGCCGATGATGTCGGACAGCCAGCCAAAAAAGATCAGGCTTGGCGTTGCAAGCAGCAGCGCTGCTCCCACGATGTAGGCTGAAGTCAGCGGGTCCACCTTGGAGACCTGCTGCAGGAAGTACAACGCCCAGAACTGGCCGCTGTACCAAACCACGCCTTGCCCGATCAGCACGATGGTGGCGATACCTACGTATTTGATGTTGGAGCTGAGGAAGGCCTCCTTCCAGGGATTTCTGGTCATCTGGCCCTTGGCCTTTATCTCCTGGAAGATTGGCGTCTCCTGCAATTGAAGCCGGATGTAGATTGCAATGCCCACCAGCAGGAAGGACACCAGGAACGGGACGCGCCAGGCCCACGCGTCGAAGACCTGATTGCCGAAATAGGTGCGGGTTGCGATGATCACGGCCAGCGACACGACGATCCCGAGCGTCGGCGAGGTCTGAAGCCAACCGGTGTAGTAGCCGCGGCGCTCGTCCGGGACGTGCTCGGCGACATAGGTGATGGCGCCGCCATACTCGCCGCCCAGGCAAAGGCCCTGGATCATTCGCAGACCGAACAGGATGAACGCGGCGGCCAGACCGATCTGTTCGAAGGTCGGGATCAACCCGATAGCCCCGGTGCCGATTCCCATTCCGCTGAGCGTCACGAGGAAGGTGTATTTGCGACCGACCCGGTCGCCCATCCATCCAAACAGGAAAGCTCCCAACGGGCGAATGAGAAATCCCGCAGTGAACAGCGCGATCGTGCTGAGCAGGGCTGCGACCGGGTGGGATTGTTCGAAGAACTTGACTGACAGGACCGCGGCCAGACTTCCGAAAATGTAGAAATCATACCACTCGATGACGTTCCCGACCGACGCGGCGACGATCACGCGCGAGAGCCGGCGACTCTGGAGATCACTGCCGACGATCGACTCGGGCGTGAACAACAAAATGACAGCCGGACACTGCAGATCGCCCATGCACCCGAGCATACGTCAGCCTGTGAACCCGCGCCTGCCGGCACGCGGTCTTCTCGCGCTTCATTCGCTCGCGGCCCACGGCCCCTCACTCGGCTGGAAAGGGCGCTCCGCGTGATGGGCCAGCGACTGGCATGCGGTGCGAAACGCGGCGTCGCTGCTCGCGACTGCCGCGGAACGAAACGCGGCCGCGGCCTCGTCGCCCCGGCCGGCGGCGGCCAGGGCCAGGGCGGTCACGGCGCCGCAGTAGCCGGCGCCGGCCCGCTCGCCGGTGGCGCGGCTCACCTCCCGCAGCAGGTCCAGCGCCGCCTCGGGGTCCTCGCACTGGAGCTCGAGCAGGGCCCGGGACACGAGGTACTCCCCGGCGCCGGCCGTCGCCAGGTCGTCGGAGGACAGCGCACGGGTCGGGAGGACGTCGAGGGCGGCGGTCGCCCGGCGCCGGTCGCCCACCTGGACCGCCGCGCTGAGCAGCCCGGTCCCGGAGAAGGCGGTGAAGCGGGGCGAGTGGCTGGGCAGCAGCGTGGCCCGGGCCTGCTCCAGCACCGCGAAGCCCTCCTCGACCCGGCCCGCGGTCACCAGCGCCCGCCCGAGCGGGAGCCGGGCCTGGACCCGGCCGTAGGCGTCGTCGATGGCGTCGAAGGTGGCCAGGGCCTGGCGGGCCCGCTCGACGGCCGACTCGGCCCGCCCGGTCCAGAGGCGGATGCTGGCCGTCAGCACCTGGCCCATGCCCACGGCCCAGCGGTCGCCGGCCTCGCCGGCCGCGCCGAAGACCTCGTCGGCCATCGCCTCGGCCTCGTCGGGGTAGCCGGCGTGGAAGCGCGCGAAGGCCAGCAGGCCCATCGAC
>Ga0081455_10005701_pt1 | contig 13585 bp, 7 predicted proteins | sample TabmetS3T2R1_FD_70207 | JGI IMG/M metagenome (GOLD analysis project Ga0081455, IMG submission 70207) | Tabebuia heterophylla rhizosphere microbial communities from the University of Puerto Rico - S3T2R1 | ecosystem: Host-associated > Plants > Roots > Rhizosphere ... | reverse complement strand
ACCTGGTTCGGACCGTGACCGACGCCGACGCAACGCGACTCGCCGTGCTCATCGACGCGGACAACTCGACCGCGAGCGTGACCAAGGAGCTGCTGGACGAGATCGCCACGTACGGCACGCCGACCGTCAAGCGCGCGTACGGCGACTGGACCACGCCGCACCTCGCGGGCTGGAAGGACGAGTTGCTGCGCCACGCGATCCAGCCCATGCAGCAGTTCGCCTACACGCGCGGGAAGAACGCCACCGACTCCGCGCTGATCATCGACGCGATGGACCTGCTCTACTCCGGCAACGTCGACGCGTTCGCCATCGTGTCGAGCGACAGCGACTTCACCTCGCTGGCGATCCGGCTGCGCGGGTCAGGGCGGACCGTCTACGGCCTGGGGCTGCGCGGGTTCGTCCCGCTGCTGGCCCACCCGGAGCGAAACCGGGAGGTGCAGGCGGATCCGGGCCGGCTCGGGGAGGCGGTGCGCGAGGTGCGCGCCGCCCAGGGCGCCGACGCCTTGCTGCGGGTCCTCCCCGTCGACGCCGCCTCGCGCGTCCCCGAGCGGCGCGATCTCCTCACCCCCTTCCCGGAGGTCTGATGGTCGGGCCACGCCGTCTCAACGAGCCGCGGCCGGTGGCGGTGCGCGCCGATCCGGAGGGACCGCCGCAGGCAGTCGAGGCGACCGCGGTCGAGGCGGTGCGCGAGGAGTGGCTGGTCGAAGACCGCTGGTGGACGCCGACCCCGCTGCGCCGACACTACTTCGAGCTGGCGCTCGCCGACGGCCGCGCGCTGACCGTCTTCCGCGACGCCGACGACGGGCGCTGGTTCCGCCAGCGGGCCTGAGGCGAGCGATGCCCGACTCGCCGCCCTACATCGAGCTGCACGCCCACTCGGCCTTCTCCTTCCTCGACGGGGCCTCGACCCCGCTCGAGTTGGCGGGCGCGGCGGTGGCGCTCGGCTACCCGGCGCTGGCGCTGACCGACCACGACGGCATCTGGGGCTCGATGGAGTTCGCCCACTGCGCCAAGGGCCTCGGCCTGCGCCCGATCACCGGCGCCGAGTTGACGGTTCGTGTTGATGGGCCGAAAACCGGAGATATAGACCGGTTTTCGGCCCATCAACCTGAGGGGGCGGCGCACCTGACGCTGCTGGTCGAGGACGGGGTCGGGTACAGGAACTTGTGTCGGTTGTTGACGGCGGCGCACTCGCATACGCGAGACAACACGGCGCGGGTCGCGGAACCGGCCTGGACGACCCTGGAGGAAGTCGAGCGGCACGCCGACGGGCTCGTCTGCCTGTCGGGGTGCGCGCGGGACGGGGCGCTCGCCGGGGCCTTCGCGCGCGGCGACACGGCGCTCGGCGAGAAGCTCGGCCGGCTCCTCCTCGCCGCCTTCGGCCGCGAGCGCTTCCGGGTCGAGCTGCAGCGGCCCTACTGGCGCCGCGACCGGGCCCGCAACCGCTGGCTCGCCCTGCTCGCCGAGCGGCTCGGCGTCCCCACCGTGGCCACCGGCAACGTCCACGCCCACGCCCGCTCGCGCTCCCACGTCCAGGACGCGCTGGTCGCGATCGGGCTGAACGAAACCCTGGAGTCGAGCGAGCCGCGGCGGCGCGGCAACTCGACCTCGGCGCTCGCCTCGCCGGCGGCGATGGCGGCGCGCTTCGCCGAGCACCCCGAGGCGGTCACCGAGACGGTCCGCCTCGCCGAGCGCCTCAGCTTCGACCTCACCGCCGAGCTCGGCTACCGCTACCCCGGCTCCGAGGACGAGGCCGCCGACGGGGAGCTGGCCCGCGTCTGCGCCCACGCCTTCGCCGAGCGCTACGCCGGCAACCGGCGCCGGGCCGAAGCCGAGCGCCGGCTCGGGGAGGAGCTGAAGACGATCCGCGGCCTCGGCCTCTCCGGCTTCTTCCTGCTGCACCGCGACATGCTCGAGCTGGCCCGCGAGGTCGCGCTCGAGGTGCGCGGGCCCGGCTCCGCCCGCTCCGTCCTGCCACCGGGGCGCGGCCGGGGCTCCAGCGTCAGCTCGATCGTCTGCTACCTCACCGGCCTCTCCCACGTCGACCCGGTGCAGGCCGAACTCTTCTCCGGCCGCTTCCTCAACGACGAAACCTCCTCGATGCCGGACATCGACCTCGATTTCCCCCGCGACATCCGCGAGGTGCTGATCCCGCGCGTCCACGAGCGCTATGGGCACGAGCACTCGGCGCTCGTCGCGGCCTTCCCCACCTACCGGCCGAAGGGCGCGGTGCGCGACCTCGGCAAGGCGCTCGGGCTGCCACCGGAGGAGATCGACAAGGTGGCGAAGACGGTCGGCTTCCACGAGTCGGCGATCGAGGTGGAGCGCGACCTGGTCGCCACGCTGGGCCCCGGGCGCGCCGCCGAGCCGCGCTGGCGGGTGCTGCTCGAGCTCGCCCCGGAGATCATGGGATTGCCCCGCAACGCCTCCCAGCACCCGGGCGGGATGGTGATCTCGACCCGGCCGCTGATCGACGTCTGCCCGGTGGTCCCGGCTGCGATGGAGGGGCGCCAGATCGTCCAGTGGGACAAGGACTCCTGCGGCGACGCGGGCTTCCTGAAGATCGACCTGCTCGGGCTGGGGATGCTCTCGGCGGTCGAGCGCACGGTCGAAGAGGTGGCGCGGACGCGGGGCGAGGCGCTCGACCTCTCTCGCATCCCGCTCGACGACGAGCAGACCTACGAATCGATCCGCGCCGCCGACACCACCGGCGTCTTCCAGATCGAGAGCCGCGCCCAGATGCAGATGCTTCCCCGCACCCAGCCGCGGGACCTCGACGACCTCACCGTGCAGGTGGCGCTGGTGCGGCCGGGCCCGATCCAGGGCGGCGCGATCCACCCCTACATCGAGCGGCGCAAACGGCTGCGCGAGGACCCCACCTACGAGGTCCCCTACGAGCACCCGCTGCTGCGGCCGGTGCTGGAGGAGACGCTGGGGACGATCGTCTACCAGGAGCAGGTGATCGAGGTGGCGATGGCGCTGGCGGGCTTCTCCTCCTCGGAGGCGGAGGGGCTGCGGCGGGCGATGTCGAAGAAGCGCTCGCTGCAGGCGATCGAGTCCCACCACGAGCACTTCGTGCTGGGGGCGGCGGAGCGCGGCGTCGCGCCGGAGATCGCCGAGCGGGTCTGGCAGCAGATCCAGGGCTTCTCCGGGTTCGGCTTCCCCAAGGCGCACTCGGCGGCCTTCGGCCTGCTCGCCTACCAGTCGGCCTGGCTGCGGGTCCACCGCGGGCCGGAGTTCCTCTCCGCCTACGAGGACGTGCTCGCGCGCCTCGCGGACCTGACGGGCGGCACCGACGTCGCGCTCTTCACCGGCAGCGGCACGCTGGCCAACGACGTGGTCGCGTGGACGCTGGCCTCCGACCACCGGCTGCGTCGCGGCCTCGTGCTCGTCAACGGCGAGTTCGGGCGGCGCATCGCGGCCCAGGCGCGGCGCGCCGGCCTGCAGACCACGGTGCTCGCCTGGGACTGGTGCCGGCCGTGGGATCTCTCCCTGGTGGAGCGGACCCTGGAGCAGGACAGCCGCCTCGACTGGGTGTGGGGCGTGCACCTCGAATCCAGCACCGGCATGCTCAACGACGTGGGCGCGCTGCTGGAGCTGCTGCGCGCGCGCCGGGTGCGGGCCGTGCTGGACGCGGTCTCGGGCCTGGGCGCGGTGCCGCTGGATCTCACCGGCGTGCACCTGGCCAGCGGCGTAGCCAACAAGGCCCTGGGCGGCGTGGCCGGGCTGTGCTTCGTGCACGCGGCGCGCGGCGCGCTCGATGGCGTGGACGGCGGGCACGTGCCCAGCACGCTCGACCTGCGCGAGGCCCTCGCCACGCGCGCGGCCGAACCGAATCCCTGGGCGTCCTGACCGCGCCGGCGCCCACGGCGTCGTACCGCGCCGGTCTCGTCCTGCTCGTCACGGTCGTGCTCGCGTGGGGTCTCACGTGGCCGGTCAACAAGGTGATCCTCGCCAGCGTGCCGCCGCTCTGGGCCGTTGCGATCCGCACGGCCATCGGCGCCGTTGCGCTGGTCATCCTCTCGCTCGTCACGGGTCGTCTCGCGCGGCCGCCGCGCGCCGACCTGCCCGTGCTCGTCAGCGTCACGCTGCTGCACATGGTCGGCTTCACGTCGCTGTCGAGCGTCGGGCTCGAGCTGGTGCCGGCAAGCCGCTCCGCGGTGCTCGCCTACACGACGCCGCTCTGGGTCGTCCCCGGCGCCAGCCTGTTCCTCGGCGAGCGCCTCACACGGCGCCGACTCATCGGCGTCGTCGTCGGCCTCGCGGGCCTCGTCGTGCTTTTCAATCCCACGGCGCTCGACTGGAGCCAGCCCGCCATCGTGCTCGGCAATGCCGCGATTCTCGCGGCGGCGCTGCTCTGGGCCGGCGCCATCCTGCACATCCGCGGACACCGGTGGCGGTCGACGCCCTTCGACCTGCTGCCATGGCAGATGTTGCTGGCGTCGCTGATTCTGGTGCCGCTCGCCTGGATCGTCTCGGGCCCGCCCGCGTTCGCATGGACGCCGCCGCTCGTGGTCCTGTTCGTCTACGCGGGGCTACCCGGATCGGCGCTCGCCTACTGGGCGAGCGCGATGGCTGGCCGTCGACTGCCCGCGGTCACCACCTCGCTGGGACTGCTCGCGACACCCGTGGTCAGCGTCGGGGTGGCGACGCTCTGGCTCGGCGAGCGGCCGGGCGCGTCGCTGCTGGTGGCCGTGCTGCTCATCCTCGGCGGCGCCGTACAGAACCTGTCGTCCGGGACGGAGCTGACCACGCTCGCCGGAGGCTCCCAGACCGTCACCGGTGGCCCCGTTGCGAGCCAGGAGGCGATCAAGGAGTTGGGCACCAACGGCGGTGGGTTCTACAACGTCAATTCAGCCCACCCCTTCGAGAACCCGACGAGCTGGACGAGCTGGCTGGAGAACTTCCTGCTCTTGGTGATTCCGTTCAGCATGCCCCGGCTGTTCGGCCGGATGGTGGGCGATAACCGCCAGGGCTACGCCATTCTCGCCGTCATGGTTGTGCTGGCCGTCGCCAGTGTGGCGCTGACCAACGTGTTCGAGCTGAGCGGTGGCGGCACCGTGCCCCAGGCTGCGGGGGCGGCGATGGAGGGCAAGGAGGTCCGGTTCGGCGTATCGAACTCGGCCACCTGGGCCGCTTCGACGACCCTTACCTCGACTGGTGCGGTGAACTCCTTCCACGACTCCTACACCGCACTCGGCGGGATGATACCGATCGTCAGCATGATGCTCGGCGAAGTCGCGCCCGGAGGGGTCGGTTCGGGCCTGTACGGCCTGCTCGTGGTGGCGGTGATCACCGTCTTCGTGGCCGGCCTGATGGTTGGCCGGACTCCCGAGTACCTCGGCAAGAAGATCAGGGCCCGCGAGATCAAGTTCGCGTCCCTGTACTTCCTGGCCACCCCGGTCCTGGTGCTGATTGGCACTGCGGCGGCGCTGGCCACCGGCAACAGCGGCACAGCGCTGAACGTCGGTCCGCACGGCTTCTCGGAGGTGCTCTACGCGTTTACGTCGGCCGCCAATAACAACGGCTCGGCATTCGCCGGCATCACCGTCAACACGACCTGGTGGAACACCGCGCTCGGTCTAGCCATGCTGCTCGGCCGGTTCGTGCCGATCGTTTTGGTGCTAGGCCTCGCCGGTTCCCTCGCTCGGCAGCAGCCTGTACCCGCCGGCGCCGGCACGCTGCCGACGCACCGGCCTTTGTTCGTCGGCATGGTGGTTGGTGTCCTCGTGATCCTGGTCGCGCTGACATTCCTGCCTGCATTATCCCTTGGCCCCTTGGCCGAAGGTCTCTAGTCAATCCGAAAAAGAGGGAGAGATGTCGGTCACGTCAGCAGCGGTATCGGAGACCGCCCTGCCGTCAGGCCGGGTCGCCGCCGGGCTACTGCAGCCGAGGCAGCTCTGGACGGCGCTGCCCGGGGCGCTGCGCAAGCTGAACCCGGCCACCCTGTGGCGGAACCCGGTCATGTTCATCGTCGAGGTGGGCGCCGCGTTCACCACCGTGCTGGCGATCATCAATCCGTCTGTGTTCGCCTGGTTGATCACCGCTTGGCTGTGGCTCACCGTACTGTTCGCGAACCTCGCCGAGTCGGTGGCCGAGGGCCGCGGCAAGGCTCAGGCCGCTACGCTGCGTCGGGCCAAGCAGGAGACCGTCGCCCGACGCCTGATCGGGTGGACTGCAGCCGCCACCCCGGCGACGTACCGGGAGGAGGCAGTCGACGCCGTCGCGCTGCAGCAAGGCGACATCGTGGTCGTCGAGGCGGGGCAAATCATTCCTGGTGATGGTGACGTTGTCGAAGGAATCGCCAGCGTGGACGAGTCGGCGATCACCGGAGAATCAGCCCCGGTCATCCGGGAGTCGGGCGGCGACCGCTCAGCAGTCACCGGCGGAACCCGCGTGCTGTCCGACCGCATCGTGGTCAAGATCACTCAGCGGCCCGGCGAGAGCTTCATCGACCGGATGATTGCCCTGGTCGAAGGCGCTAACCGGCAGAAGACCCCGAATGAGATCGCGCTCAACATTCTGCTCGCGGCGCTGACCATCATCTTCCTGCTCGCGGTGGCAACCATGCAGCCGATGGCGATCTTCGCCAAGCAGTGGCAAGCAGCGGCACCGGATACCCTCACACTGACTGAGAACGGCGTCGCCGGCGTTGCGTTGGTCGCCCTGCTGGTGGCCTTGATCCCCACAACGATCGGGGCTTTGCTGTCCGCGATCGGCATAGCCGGCATGGATCGGCTCGTGCAGCGTAACGTGCTCGCGATGTCGGGCCGTGCGGTGGAAGCGGCGGGTGATGTGAACACGCTCTTACTCGACAAGACCGGCACGATCACCCTGGGTAATCGTCAAGCTACTGACTTTCTGCCAGCCGACGGCGTATCCATCGAGGATTTGGCCGATGCGTCCCAGCTAGCCAGCCTCGCCGACGAGACGCCCGAGGGTCGGTCGATCGTCGTGCTGGCCAAGAATGCCTACGGGCTGCGGCAGCGGGACGAAGGCGTCATGCCGCATGCCCACTTCGTGGCTTTCACCGCGGAGACACGGATGTCGGGGGTGGATCTGACCATTGACGGCGGCGGTACCCGCTACATCCGCAAAGGTGCAGCCGCTGCCGTTATGAAGTGGGTGCGAGATCACGGGGGGCATCCCACCGGCGGCGTAGGACCCACGGTAGACGGCATCAGCGCCTCCGGTGGCACACCGTTGGTGGTGGCCGAGCACGTCAACGGCCATCCTGCTCGGGCGTTGGGCGTCGTCCATCTGAAAGATGTCGTGAAGACCGGGATGCGTGAGCGGTTCGACGAGATGCGCCAGATGGGCATTCGTACGGTGATGATCACCGGCGACAACCCGTCGACCGCCCGGGCGATTGCTGGGGAGGCGGGCGTCGACGACTTTCTCGCCGAAGCCACACCGCAGGACAAGATGGCCCTCATCCGCGCCGAGCAGCAGGGCGGACGGCTCGTCGCGATGACCGGCGACGGTACCAACGACGCTCCCGCTCTGGCGCAAGCGGACGTCGGGGTATCGATGAACACCGGTACCTCAGCGGCCAAGGAAGCCGGGAACATGGTCGATCTCGACTCCGACCCAACCAAGCTGATCGAGATCGTGGAGATCGGCAAGCAGCTGTTGATCACCAGGGGTGCCCTGACAACCTTCTCGATCGCCAACGACATCGCGAAGTACTTCGCGATCATCCCCGCTATCTTCGTGGGGGTCTATCCCAGCCTGGCCGCGCTCAACGTGATGCAGCTGCACTCGCCGGCCTCGGCGATCACCTCGGCGATCATCTTCAACGCGTTGATCATCGTCGCGCTGATCCCACTCGCGCTGCGGGGAGTGCGCTACCGGCCGAGTAGCGCGTCCAAGCTGCTCTCCCGCAATTTGCTTGTCTACGGCCTTGGCGGGGTTATTGCGCCGTTCGTCGGCATCAAGCTGATCGATCTGCTCGTGCAGCTCATCCCGGGGATGTGAGAGATGCGTCTGCCCAATTGGATCGCCCAGCACTTGGCCGCGCTACGGGCGTTGCTGGTCTTCACCATCCTGCTCGGACTGGCTTACCCGCTCGCATTGGTCGCCCTTGCTCAAGTTCCCGGGCTCGCCGACAAGGCCCAAGGATCGCTCGTAGACGGTGCGGACGGTAACCCCGTCGGGAGCAGGATCATCGGCCAGTTGTTCGCAGACGCTGACGGCAACCCGCTTCCGCAGTACTTCCAGAGCCGCCCATCGGCCGCCGGCGACGGGTACGACCCGACCTCCACGTCGGCGAGCAACCTCGGTCCTGAGAGCATCGAGGACACCTTGCCGGTTCCCGGTGCAGTAGACGAGGAAGGCGCCCCTGACGAGGGGAGACAGAGCCTCCTCACCCAAGTCTGTGCGCGCAGCCTTGCGGTTGGCCAGCTGGAGGGCGTCGACGGCAGCCGCCCCTTCTGCAGCAGCTACGGTGTCGGTGCCGTGCTGCGGGTCTTCCGCAGCGAGGGTCTGACTGGAACGGTCACGCGAGCGGTGTCGGTGAACCAAGCCTGCCCGGCCACCCCCTTCATCACCTCTTACCAGGGGGTGAGTGTCGAGTGCGCCCAACCGGGTGAGGACTACAGCGGCGGGGGGCTTACGCCAGTCCGCGGCGACGCGGCCGCCCCGCCGGCCGTACCGGCCGACGCAGTCACCGCGAGCGGCTCCGGACTTGACCCGCACATCAGCCCCGCCTACGCCGAACTACAGATCGCTCGAGTGGCCCGGGAGCGGGGCGTGAATCCGGCGCGGGTACGCCAGCTGGTGGCGGAGCACACCATGGGCCGGGCGCTCGGTTTTCTAGGCGAGTCCGGCGTCAACGTCCTCGAGCTCAACCTCGCCCTCGACCGCGCGTTCCCCGCGCGCTGATCGAGAAGTCGATCGCCGATGCTTCGGAGAAGAGAGAGGATCTGTCTGTGGCACGTGGACAGCTTCGGATCTACCTTGGAGCCGCACCTGGCGTGGGCAAGACGTTCACCATGCTCGAAGAAGCGCACCGGCGCCGCAGTCGCGGCACCGACGTGGTGATCGGCTTTGTCGAGACTCACGGAAGACTGCATACCGAGGAGCTGATCGGGGATCTGGAGGTGGTGCCCCGCAAGACGCTGGAGTATCGAGGCGCCACCTTCACCGAGATGGACGTCGACGCCGTCCTGGCCCGGCGGCCGCAGGTCGCACTCGTTGACGAGCTGGCGCACAGCAACGTGCCGGGCTCTCGCCACGCCAAGCGCTGGCAAGACATCGAGGATCTGCTCGAGGCGGGGATCACCGTGCTCTCCACGGTGAACATCCAGCACTTGGAGTCGCTCAACGACGTCGTGTATCAGATCACTGGCATCGCGCAGCGGGAGACTGTGCCCGACGAGGTGGTCCGGCAAGCCGACCAGGTCGAACTAACAGACATGACTCCCGAGGCGCTACGCCGCAGGATGGCGCACGGCAACATCTATCAGGCCGACAAGATCGAGGCCGCACTCGGCAACTACTTCCGGGTCGGCAACCTCACCGCGTTGCGTGAGCTGGCCCTGCTCTGGCTGGCCGACAAGGTCGACGAGCAGCTTGACCGGTACCGAAACGAACACGGGATCGGCGACACCTGGGAGGCCCGGGAACGGGTCGTTCTGGCCTTGACCGGTGGCCCGGAGGGAGAAACGCTGATCCGGCGGGCGGCCCGTATCGCCGCCCGGACGAAAGGCGCTGATCTGTTGGCCGTGCATGTGGTGCGCTCGGATGGGCTCGCGGGCGCCGACCCTGCCTATCTTGCTCACCAACGGTTGTTGGTCGAAAGCCTCGGCGGCACGTATCACGAGGTGGTCGGGTCAGACATCCCGACCGCGTTGCTCGATTTCGCACGCGGTGTGAATGCCACGCAGCTGGTCCTTGGGGGCAGCCGCCGGGGGCGCCTCGCGCAGATTCTTGCCCCTGGGGTGGGCGTGACGACGGTGGCTCGCTCCGGTGCTATCGACGTCCACTTGATCACCCACGAGAAGATCGGCCAAGGGCGTCGGCGGCCGCTGATCAGCGGCACGGCATTGTCGGGCCGACGCCGTCTGGCGGGTTTCATCGGCGCCGCGATCGGCCTACCGCTGCTCACCTTGGCCCTCCACATGATGCGCAGCCAGCTGTCCCTGGCCAGCGTGATGCTGCTTTTCCTGGTGGCGGTCGTCCTTGCCGCATTGGTGGGCGGGCTCTTGCCGGCCTTGTTCGCTGCGGTCGGTGCTTCCCTGTTGCTGAACTACTTCTTCACTCCACCGGTGTACACGTTCACCATCGCCGAACGTGAGAACCTGCTGGCCCTGATCGTGTTCGTCGCGGTCGCCGTAGCGGTCAGTGCAGCTGTCGACATGGCTGCGCGGCGAACTCGCCAAGCTGCCCAGGCCAGCGCCGAAGCATCTACTCTCGCCGTGGTCGCCGGCAGCGTGCTGCGTGGTGACCGTCCCCTCACCGCGCTGCTGGAGCGCCTGCGAGAAACCTTCGGCTTGGAGTCGGTCACGCTGTTGGAGCGTCGAGCCGAGGTGCCGGCCGGCCCCGAGCTCCAGCACGACCCCGCTGCTTGGCGAGTGGCAGCGTGCGTGGGTGGCCCACCCTGCGCCTTCCCGGGCGAAGGTGATGTCGAGGTTCCCGTCCCGGGAGCCGGCGACCTGGGCAACGGTGGTGAGCTGGCCCTGGTGCTGCGCGGGCACCCCCTGGACGCCGGTGATCGGCGAATTGTCGAGGCGTTCGCCGCCCAGGCTGCTCTCGCGTTGCGGCAAGAGCGGCTCGCCGAGGAGGCTGCCGCCGCGCGGCCGCTTGCCGAAGCGGATCGTATGCGTACGGCGTTACTGGCCGCGGTGAGCCACGACCTGCGCACTCCACTTGCCTCCGCCAAGGCTGCGGTGACCAGCTTGCGCGACACGGGGGTGTCGTTCTCCGACGACGATCGCGACGAGTTGCTTGCAACAGCCGATGAGTCCCTGGACACACTCACGCGCCTCGTTGGGAACCTTCTCGATATGAGCCGGCTTCAGGCTGGGGTCCTAGGTCTGGCCGAGGTCGACGTGGGCATCGAGGAAGCGGCGCCGCGGGCGCTCGACGAGCTCGGCGAAGCCGGCCGGACTGTACGTCTGAAGTTCCCTGACGATCTACCGACCGTGCGCGCAGATCCCGCATTGTTGGAGCGTGTCCTGGTTAATGTGATTGGTAATGCGCTGCGGTTCAGCCCTGCAGGGCAGCCACCCACGGTCACGGCCATTGAGCACGACGGGATGGTCGAGCTGCGAGTCATCGACCATGGTCCCGGTATTCCGGAGCTCGACCGCGAAAGGGTCTTCCTGCCGTTCCAGCGCCTAGGCGACCGCGACAACGAAACGGGGGTTGGCCTGGGGCTAGCACTGTCTCGCGGCTTGACCGAAGCAATGGGGGGAAGCCTCAGACCTGACTCGACTCCCGGAGGCGGGCTGACCATCGTCCTGGCATTGCCCGCCTCGGAGACGAGAGAGGAGGCTCGTGAAGAGGGATCGGCTCCGCTGGGCGACCTCGCCGGCAGGGTCTCCCGTCACCCGCTCAGCCGGGAGAACGCCAAATGATCAAGGTCCTGGTGGTCGACGACGAGCCGCAGATCCTACGCGCCCTGCGGATTAACCTGCGCGCTCGCGGATACGACGTGGAGGTCGCAGCCTGTGGGAAGGAGGCGCTACGCGTCGCGGCCGCCCAGCAGCCGGAGCTCGTCGTGCTCGACCTCGGCCTGCCCGATCTCGATGGTCTCGACGTCATTCACGGTCTGCGCGGTTGGACAGCGGTGCCCATCATCGTGCTCTCCGGCCGGTCGGGCAGCAGCGACAAGGTCGCCGCCCTCGACGCTGGCGCCGACGACTACGTCACCAAACCATTCGGCGTAGACGAGCTCCTCGCCCGGATCCGCGCGGTCACTCGGCGGTCGGTCGGGCAGGCCAGTGGCGCGGCCACAGTAACGATCGGCCGGTGGCAGATCCAGCTCGCCGACCGGGTGGTCTGCAGCAGCGAAGGCACCGAGCAGGTACGGCTGACTCCGACCGAGTGGAAGCTGCTGGAGATCTTGGTCCAGAACCCTGGAAAGCTGGTCAGCCAACGCCAGCTGTTGCAGGAGGTGTGGGGACCGCAATACGGGAGCGAGACCAACTATCTGCGCCAGTACATGGCGCAGCTGCGTCGCAAGCTAGAGGATGACCCTTCACATCCGCGTCACCTGCTCACTGAACCCGGCATGGGTTATCGACTGCACCTCAACGACGGGGAGCAGCGCGCCGAGGTTTGATCACCGGCCTTCGAGCGCCAGAGCTTCGCCAACCTGGTCGGCCATCAGGCAGGCCACTTTGCGCTGCTCGATCGTCGGTCGCGCTACGTGTGTGGAGGCCGTCAGCAGAAACTCACCGTGCGTGACACCTGCATTGCGGACCAGCAAGCGCAGCTCGGAATCGGTGGGCAGGCCTTGACGATCGACGTCGATTTTGTGTGCACCAACCATCACATCACCGTCGGGCTCAAAGGTGGGCAGCTGCTCGCTCGTCGCTGCCTGGAAGCGCGCGGTGTCGAGATCGAGCACGTCGATGAGCTGCTGTTGCACGTGCTCGATCACCGAGGCCGCGGGGGCGGAACCGGCGCCGATCTGCTCTGCGGCGCTCAGCACACCAGACAGATAGCCCGATTGACGGCTGGCCTTCGCCTCCTGGCGACGGCCCCACAGGCAGAGTTCGGTGACCGCTACGCCGACCACTATTAGTAGGACAGTGGTCTCGATGTCAGCACGGTCGTCGATGGTGAACCGACCGTACGGAGCGGTGAGAAAGAAGTCGAACCAGGCCGCACTGGAGGCGGCGGCGAGCAGCCCGGCCCACCGCAGCCCTGTCGAAGCCGCACCGACGATGAGCAGGACGAGTATCAGTGCCGCGTTCGTGGCATCGATGGCGTCGCGCACCGGATTCGTGCCGAGCGCGAAGCGAGGATTGAGCGCCGTCGTCGTCGCAACAAACACGCGCTTGAGCGGCCGGAACGTCACGTCGAGCACCGCGCGAACGCCACCGTGATCGTTCGCGTTGAGTGCCGAGATCGCGCGCCACAGATCCGGCGAATTCACCTGGGCGTACTCCCGCTGCCCATCCGCGCCATTGCGCCAGATCACCGGATTCTCTTTGTCGAACTTGAGATCGAAGGTGTTCTCGAGCTCTGCGAGCGCTTCCGGATCGATGCCGAGCGCCGCGGACTTCGCGCGCACGTCGGCCGCCACGGATCCGCGCAGCGACGCCGGCACGTCCGCCGGCTTGATCGGCGTGAGGAGGAAATCGCCTTCGGGGCCGAGCGCGGCGGCGGCGTCGAACAATGCGGCGCCGATGCGATAGCGATCCGCGCGACGCACGATCGCGCCGGCGTACTCCGCCATCGCCTCCGCCGGGTTCGCGATCGCCTTCCGCGATCCCTCGAACCGCTCGACGCCCGGCCCGACGTTCACGACGCGCTTGCTGTTCGGGCCCGCCTGCAGGCCTTCGCCAATCTCTTTCGCCGTCGCCGTCCGAATACGCCGGTAGGGGACGTACAACGCGTCGGATGCGCGCATCCG
>Ga0081455_10005700_pt1 | contig 13586 bp, 13 predicted proteins | sample TabmetS3T2R1_FD_70207 | JGI IMG/M metagenome (GOLD analysis project Ga0081455, IMG submission 70207) | Tabebuia heterophylla rhizosphere microbial communities from the University of Puerto Rico - S3T2R1 | ecosystem: Host-associated > Plants > Roots > Rhizosphere ... | reverse complement strand
GGGGGGGGGGGGGGGGGGGGGGGGGGGGGGGGGGACGGGGCGGGGGGGGCGAAGGGGAGGGAGGGTGAGAAAAGTTCGCGAGGGTGGGCGGGTGAGAAAGTCCTCGATCCCTCGCTCGCCGCGGCCTCTCGAGCACCCTTAAGAATTCTACAACTATGCCATCTGCGGATGTTCGAGAGCAGTTGACCCACCGACTGGCCGATGAGCTCGGTTTGTCAACCGCTCTCGCGTTGGTTGCGCGGTTGGAGGGGTCGGCCGTCCAGCTGGTGCAGGTCTTAGAGTTGCTGATCGAGCTCGAAGCGGTGTCGACGAAGATTGCGTGTGCGGCGATCAACGCGCTTCCTGAGTTAGATCGGCGCGCGGGATGTTCGCAGGTCGTCTCGTGGCTAGACCTCGGTGTGGCGCTCGCCGAATCATCTGGAGCAACGGCATTGAAATACTTCAAGGACAGTCCCCTTCTGTTAGGAGTGATCGAGGATAGCGGCCAACGGCACTCGGTGCTGTCGGTCGGGCTCGAATTGGCCGAACAGGACGCGAATGTGAGCTGGGAATATCTCAAAAGCTCGGCTCACATCGTGGCGGCCGTGCCTTCCGACCAGTTGCCGCGCTGGCTGGAAATCGGCGTGGACCTGACGCAGACGGACCTTGTCGTAGGGCTCGAATACATCCGGCAGATTCCGGCATTGACCCCGGTCCTGGAATGGGAGGCAGTGCGGGACTGGCTGGCCTTCGGCATGAAACTCACCGTACCGAACGCGTTCGGCAAGCCGGATTATCTCGGAACGATGGAATACTTGCGGACCAGTCCCGCGATTCTTGGTGATATCGAGGCGCCGCTTCGTCCTCACGTGATTACAGTGGGCATCCTGCTCGCGGCGCATGCCCCGGCAACCGGAATCGCCTGGCTCGCCGAATCTCCTGCGCTGCTTCGTGGATTACCTTCCTCGCCATGGCGGCTGAAAGTGCTGCAATACGGAACCCTTCTGGCCGAGCAGGATCCCGAGGCCGCGTTGTCGTATCTGCGCCGCAGTCCGGAGCTCATCGGTCTTCTGGGCGAGGAGTCCTCGGCGTTCGGCCGATTTGAAAACTGGTTCAAGACGGGGATGGAGGTTCTCTCCTATGGTTCTGAAGGGGCGCGCGCGTATTTCTCGGCGGAATCACGGAAGGCACTTTCGTCCGTCGAACAGGCTTTGAGCGGCGTCCCGCTGAAACAGGTTGCCCGCAGAATCAAACTCTTCGTTCAAGGCCTTTGCGGCTCGGAGGTCACCATCGCTGCGCGGACCGACGCGGTTGTGGAGCCGACCGCGCGTCCCGTTGTCAGCGCCGATGGAAAGACCATCACATTGCCGGCGTTGCTGCGGCGCTATGCCACTGCTGAAGACAACGAACGGCTGTATCTCATCATGGCTGCGCATGAGGCCGGACACCTGGAGTTTGGTACGTACCGGCTTCAGATGGATCAGCTGACCGATTTGGCCACGGCCGTCTGCCGTCGTTATCACCGGCCCATGCCGGTGACGCTGCGGACGCTCGGGGATATGTTTCGCCTGTATCCGCAGCCACGCCTGGTGCAGGATCTGTGGGCGGTGCTCGAGGACGCACGTGTTGAGTACTTGCTCCAGACGCATTACCCAGGCCTACGAAATGACCTCGCGCAGCTCGCTGCTGACACCATTACCGCTCGGGATCCTGCGCACGCTCTGACGGTAAGAGAGCTTGTGGTGGATTGTCTGTTGCGCCTCTCGGCGGGAGCATCGCTGTCCTCTGCGGTCCCTCATGCGATCACAGAGGAAGTCTCGATGCTCTGGACACTCTGCCAGTCCGTCTTGACGGCTCACGCGACGGCGGAGGATGCCCTCCGCATTGCTGACGAGGTGTATGAAGGGCTTGAAGCACTTGTGCCTACAACGGCTGAGACACCAGCGGAGCCTCCATCGTCGGACATGAGCGTGAGGCCTGGGGCTTCCAACATGGGGGCCGATTCCTATCGAACGGTCGAGAATTTGTTCTACCGCGGCGAAATGAACGCCGATCTCGTTGGGGGACAGACGGAACAGCATGAGCGTTTGCAAATGGCCGGACAGGCAGATGGATCGGCCGAGCGGACCGCTTCCGGAAGAGGGGCTCGAAGTGAACAATCCTCTCTGGCCGGCGATGCCATCAGAGGAGGCCGTTCGCTGCCTTCCGTCGTTGAGGAGTTGCTCGCTCTCGAGGCCGACGCGGCGCCACTGGGCGCCGATGGCGCAGCCGAACGAGTCCGCCGCTATCCTGAGTGGGATTATAGACTTCAAGACCACCGCATCAACTGGTGCCGGGTCGTCGAACGTGCGGCAAACCGCGGCTCAGACGAGAGTGTCTCTGCCACGTTGACTGCCTATCGCAGTACGGTGCGGTTGCTGCGCCGATTCTTCGAAGGTTTGCGGCCGCTGGCCTTTCGCCGGCTTGCAGGACAGCCGGACGGAGAAAACCTGGACATCGATGCCGTGGTGCGGAGGGCGGCCGAGCAACGAGCCGGTTTTGAAGGCAGCGACCGGATTTATGTCAGACATGAAAAAAAAGTGCGCGACGTCGCCGTGGTCTTCCTGGTCGACGTCAGCGGATCGACCGGACGCCAGCTCGACGGCAACCGCCGGGTCATCGACGTCGAGAGGGAGAGCCTGGTGTTACTTTGCGAGGCCTTGGAAGCTGTGGGAGACCAGTATGCGCTTTATGCCTATTCTGGTCAGGGACGCGGGGGCGTCGAAGTACAAGTGATCAAAGAGTTCGATGAACACCTGGGCACGACGACTGCTCAACGATTGGGCGGCCTCGCTCCCCGGCAGCAAAACCGGGATGGAGGGGCGATTCGTCATGCGGTGGCGAAGCTGCGGCAACGGGAGGTGAAAACCCGTCTGCTGGTGCTGTTGAGCGACGGGCGGCCCTTGGACGGGGAATACAAGGATGAGTACGCGCTTGAAGACACCAAAGCCGCGTTACGCGAGGCGAGGCGAGAGGGCATCCATCCTTTTTGTGTCACAATCGACCGCGAGGCAGACGGGTATGTGCGCCGGATGTATGGCGATGTGGACTACACGGTGATCGACCGCGTCGAATCGCTTCCGACGAGACTGCCGAGGATTTACCAGCGACTGACGACCTAGCGATATGAGCGCAGTGCCCTGCAAGCATTGGAGAGGAACGGCATGAAAAGCCATGTCTTCAACGCATGACGGATCAACCGACCAGACGGGCTGTACCACCATGGCTGTACAAGCTTTTTACGGGCCACCAGTATCCCTATGTGCGCCGGTTGGCCAAGTTTGCTCAGCCTCTCCACCCGGGCGAAGACCGTCCGGAACCGACCAAAGAGATGATCGAAGGCAAGTTTTGGGAGGTCTTTCCGCATTGCTCGGCCAAAATCCTTCAGGAAGTCAAAACCGGAATGATCGTCGTCTTTCACGACCTGGGAGAATATCCACCCGGCGGCTATCAGGAACTCATAGACAACCCAGAGGATTTTCTGGCAAAAACGTACGGGAAAAAGAAGATCAAGGTGAATTTCTATCATGGCGAGAATTTCGTGTGCACGATCAACTTCAAGGTTGCAGGGTGGACAGAACACGAGCATTGAAACGTTCTGAGTGTCCAAGCAGACGAGAACTCAGCATGTGACCGAGCGGAGGGCGGTATGGGGCGACCGAAAATTACGGTAGTGGGAGCCGGGAATGTCGGTGGAACAACGGCGCAACGGCTGGCCGAACGCGACGCGTACGACGTGGTGCTCGTGGATATCGTTGAAGGCGTGCCGCAAGGCAAGGCGCTCGATATCTCGCAGGCCGGTCCCGTATGCGGCTACAGCACGAAGGTCGTCGGGACAAACGGCTATGCAGAAACCACCGGCTCCTCGATCGCCGTCATCACCTCCGGCATCCCGCGAAAGCCCGGCATGAGCCGGGACGAGCTCCTCGCGACGAATGCCAAGGTCGTCAAGTCAGTGGTGACTGAACTGGTGTCGCGTTCGCCCGGCATCATTCTCATTCTAGTGACCAATCCGTTGGATGCGATGGTCCACGTGGCCCGAAAAGTCAGCGGGCTGCCCAAAACGCGCATCATCGGCATGGCCGGCGTTTTGGATTCCGCCCGGATGCGCACGTTCATTGCGCAAGCGCTCGGCGTTCCCGGCAAAGACGTCGAAGCGATGGTGTTGGGCGGACATGGCGATACGATGGTGCCGCTCCCGCGATACACGACGGTGAAAGGCCGGCAGGTCTCGGAGATGATGTCGAAGGATCAACTTGACGCGATTGTCCAGCGCACTCGCGACGGAGGTGCAGAGATCGTCGGATTGTTGAAAACCGGCAGCGCGTTCTATGCGCCGTCCGCATCGGCGGTCGACATGGTCGAAGCGATTCTCAAGGATCAGAAGCGTGTGATGCCCTGCGCGGTCCTCTGTGAAGGCGAATACGGCTTGCAGAATGTCGTGGTCGGTGTGCCTGTCCAAATTGGCAAAGAGGGCGCTGAACGGGTAATGGTCTATGACTTGACGGCGGAGGAACAGAAGGCGCTTGAACTCTCAGCGAACGCCGTGCGAGAGTTGTGCGCGACCGTCGACCGGTTGATGACCTAACGAGCGATATCTCGCTTCTTCCAACCCCATTCACGTCAACAGGAGCCGTGAGTGCAGCTCGGTACGACTGCCACGCCCTGGTGCCTCGCTTGACAATCTGCAGGGCCTACAGTACAGAAAGCGATTTAGCAGTGCACTGAACGAGGAGATGCTATGAAATTTCTTGAAGATCCGATGCAGACGATGGGCGCCGGATTCGCCTTGGCGCTCGTGCTGATTGTGGTGTATCTCGGCATTGCCGGCGTCGGGGCCGGGGAAGCGGACTGGGGTGGAATCATCATCCGCTGGATTCACTTCCTGGCAGGCATCACCTGGATCGGGCTGCTGTACTTCTTCAACCTGATCAATGCGGCCTTTATGAAGAGCCTGGATGGGCCGACAAAAAATATCGTCATTCCGAAATTGATGCCGTCTGCGCTGAACTGGTTCCGTCACGGAGCCACGGTGACGGTGTTGGCCGGCATCCTGCTCTACATCAAGCTGTACATGAATGGAGGGACAGGCGCCTACGCACTGGCCATCGGCGGTCTGTTGGGGATCATCATGATGGTCAACGTCCATGCCATCATTTGGCCCAATCAGAAGAAGATCATTGCTGCGGTGACGGCTGCCGCACAAGGGACGCCCGCACCGGCTGAAATGGCGCAATGGGGCCGTACTGCCTTGCTGGCCTCCCGAGTCAATTTCATGTTGTCGATCCCCATGTTGTTTTTCATGGGTGCGGGCAGCCATCTGAAATAGTCAATCTCCCTATGCCGGCTGGCGGGCCAGTCCTGTCAGCCGGTTCTGTGATTCTCCCCAAACCCACCAGAGTCCGGCCAATATACCCAGATACCCAGGATCGACTAGGGCTGTCGTCCTAAACCATTGAGAATCAGGCCTATTCTCGGGGCTTTGCCTTGACGGGACGGGAGCAGGGCCCGTATAGTATCCACTCACCTTTTCTACGGTTCTGGAGTGCATCTGATGATGACGGCAGCGGAAGCCCGCCTCGTCGAAAAGATCGATGGCGCCCCCTGGGACATCGATGCCTATATCAAGGTCGGCGGTTATGAGGCCTGGAAAAAGTGCGTCAAAGAACTGACGCCCGAGCAAGTGGTACAGGAACTCAAAACGTCAGGGCTTCGCGGTCGCGGCGGCGCAGGATTTCCCACCGGTGTGAAGTGGGACAAGGTGCTGAATCATCGGGTCAAGGAACGGTACTTTGTCTGCAATGCCGGCGAGCATGAGCCCGGCACGTTCAAGGACCGCCATTTACTGAAGACGGTTCCTCATCAACTGATCGAAGGCTGTCTCATCGCATCGCGAACCGCGCAGGCTAAGGCATCTTTCATTTATGTGAATCACGAATACGAGGAAGAGCGTGAAAATCTGAAAAAAGCGCTGGCGCAGGCCAAGGAGCGGGGGTTCGTCGGCAAAAACGTTCTCGGCAGCGGCATCGACATCGAACTCCAAGTATTTGAAGGCCACGGCAGCTACGTGGCCGGCGAAGAAACTGCCATGTTGGAGTCCATGCAAGGGCGACCCGCGATGCCCCGTCAAAAGCCGCCGTTCTATCCAACGGATTACGGCCTGTACGGCAAGCCCACGTTGGTCAATAACGTCGAGACGTTATGCAATGTGCCGCGCATCCTCCACAAAGGCGCGGCCTGGTTTACCCAAGTGGGTACGGAGAAATGTCCGGGAACGATGATGTTTTCCCTGAGTGGCGCCGTCAACCGCCCCGGCGTCTATGAGATGCCGATGGGGGTCACGATGCGGGAGTTGATCGAGCGGTGCGGGGGTGGCGTACCTGGCGGACGAAACATCAAGGCTGTGTTCCCCGGCGGACCCGCCTTCTCGATGGTCACGGCGGACCAACTCGATCTTCCCATGGATTTCGATTCTCTGAAAAAAGCCGGGACGGGATTGGGCTCAGCGGGCGTCATCGTGGTGGACGATGCCACGTGCATGGTTCGCCAGACGTTGAAATTTTCAAATTTCTTCAAAGGTGAAAGTTGCGGGCAGTGCCCGCCCTGCCGCATGGGCACGATCAATCTCGCGACGCTGATGACGAAGATCGAAGCAGGGGAGGGCACTCAAAAGGACCTCGACAGCCTCCTGCAGCTCTGCGGGTTCGTCAAGGGAACGGGATACTGCACGCTGGTGACCGGAGCGGCGGTGCTGGTCCAGAGCAGCGTCAAGCTCTTCCGTCATGAATTCGAAGAACACATCAAGTTGCAGCGTTGCCCCTATCCTTCGAACCCGGCGCAGGTGATGACTCATTGAAGGAGGCGAGCGGATGCCATCGGTGACGTTTCTTCATCCCAAAGGCCGAAGCGGGACGGTGCCCCGGAACACGACGCTGCTCGATGCCGCCAAGGAATTGGGGTTCCCCCTCAATCATGATTGCGGAGGCAATGCCTCCTGTACCACCTGTCGAGTCGAGGTTCAGCAGGGCGCTGAGCATCTGTCGGAGATCGACTTTGAGGAGCAGGATCTCCTGGACCGGGAGGCGCTGAGCGAGCCATGGCACCGACTGGGCTGTCAGGCGAAGGTGCTTGGCGATGTGGTGGTAAAAGTGCCTGAAACTAAGTGGGCGGCGCCGAAGACTGGCCAGCCGGAGGCGCAGGGTGTTGATATTCGTTAAATCGGTGTTACACTAAGCAAACCAGGCGGTTGTGACGACCGGCCTGCTGACAAGGAGGAGCATGATGGTCACGATTACCCCCGTTGCGGAACAGAAAATTCAGGAATTGATGAAGGAAGAGAAAGACGTCGTCGGGTTGCGGATTTACGTCCGTGGCGGCGGCTGCCATGGCTATCAATACGGCATGGCATTCGAGTCCAAAATGGCTGAAGACGACACCGTCATCGAGAAGGGCGACGTCAAAGTCATCATGGATTCTCAGAGTGCGCCGTTGCTCCAGGGGGCGGAAGTCGACTATGTCGACAGCGTCCAGGGGTCGGGGTTCTCCATCAAGAATCCGCAGGCAAAGACGACATGCGGCTGCGGCAGTTCCTTCAGCGCATAAACGGCTAGCCCGGCACGAGGAAACGATTGGAAAGCCAGGGTTGCCCGCTCAGGGTGATCCTGGCTTCTCTGTTTCTGTATGCCGATACGGCCGCCTGTACCGGCCTGAAGCGACCGGCGCAAAGGATGGCGATGACACAGATCACCATGACGAAACGGTATCGCTTTTGTGCCGCTCATAGGCTGCACACCGATTTCCTTACGCCTCAACAGAACTGGGCGGCCTTCGGAAAGTGCAACAACCCCAATGGCCATGGCCATAACTACGTCGTGCTTGTCACTGTCATTAGCGCCGCAGGGGCGGCGGGGTCTCGACCTGAGGATCTCGATCGCGTGGTGGAAGAGGTAATTGTATCGCGCTTCGATCATCACGATCTCAACGAAGACCCGGCTTTCTCAGAGACCACCACCACAGGGGAAAACTTGGTCAAACTGATCTGGGATCTTCTCGTGGACAAGCTTCCGCCCGGCTCGCTGAAGAAAGTCGGCGTGATCGAAACCAGGGACAACTATTTCGAGTATGCGGCGCCTGCCGCGGTTCGTTAACCGGAGCGCAAGAGAGCTATGGCACAACGCCGGCGCCGTTCACAGATCAGTCGCATGGAAGACCTTCCTTCCGTCTCTCCCCCGCAAGATATCGCCGTCATGACCCGCTTGGTCAGCCAGCTCTTGAAGGCTTTGGGGGAAGCTCCCGGTCGCAACGGGTTGCTCAGGACGCCCGAACGGGTGGCCAAGGCCCTGCTGTTTATGACCCAAGGGTATCACCAGGATATCGAGCGATTGCTCAACGGCGCGCTGTTTCCCATCGAATACGATGAAATGGTCATCGTGAAGGACATCGATTTTTTCAGCATGTGCGAGCATCACTTGTTGCCGTTCTTCGGAAAATGCCATGTCGGATATCTGCCGAATAAAAAGGTGGTCGGCCTCAGCAAGATCCCGCGTGTCGTGGACGCATTCGCACGGCGATTACAAGTCCAGGAACGGTTGACCACTCAGATTGCTGAAACGCTCAAACACAAGCTGGATGCGCACGGCGTGGCCGTGGTCATGGAAGCGCGCCATTTGTGCATGATGATGCGAGGAGTAGAAAAGCAGAACACGCTCGCAGTCACCAGCTCCATGCTCGGCGCGTTCCGCACGCAGGATCAGACCAGGAACGAATTCTTGAAGCTGATCCGGAGAAATACCGTCGGAGAAGCCTAGCGTTCCGCCGGAAAGAGAGTCCTGGCGAAGCCCTCCACCGCAGCCGTGAAACGGTCCGGCTGCTCCAGATTGCTCAAGTGACCGGCGTCGGGAATTACCACAAGGTCTGCCCCCGCAATTCCTTTCGCGATTCGTTCCGCATCCGCCGTGGGTGTCAATACATCGTCTGCGCCCACCAGCACCAACGTCGGGAGCTTAATAACCGACAAAAGATCCGTTGAATCCGGCCGTTCGGCAATCGCCGTCAACGCGCCTATAATCCCTGGGATGGGCGCCGCGGACAGCATGGCTTTCACCTGCGCCACGAGATCGGGATCTCGATCATATCGTGTGGGGGCGAGCAGCTTGGGCAGCATTTCCTCAATCACGGCCGCCGGCCCCCTGGCTGCCGTTCGCTGTGCGAGATGGAAACGCCATTGGATCTGCTCCGGCTTGTCCGCCTCTGCCCGCGTATCCGCCAACACAAGGCCGAGCATCATTTCCGGATAGAGACGGTACAGCGTGAACTCGAGGTAGCCGCCCATCGAGAGTCCGACGAACAAGGCCTTCTCAACGCCCAGACGGACCAGGACCTGCTGCACGTCCCGGGCGTATTGCTCAAGACTGTAGCGCCAATATGGCGCGTCTGATTCTCCCAGCCCGCGTACATCGATCGTAATCGTTCTGAACCGCCGGCTCAGCATGGCCGCTTGCGGCGCCCACATCTTGCGATTGAGAGGAAAGGCATGCAAAAAGACGATGGCAAGGCCGGTCCCGTGGTCCTCATACGCAATTGTCACACCGTTGACTTCAGTTTTCATCGCGTCACGTCTGCTTCGTAGCATCGTGAAGGGTCAGGGTCAAGGGGCGCATTTGAGGAGATTTGCTCTGTATTGGATCGGGCGTATAAAATTTTGCATCCTGAGGATGCCATGAGCCGTCAAAGAGAACCTGCTCAAGATTTATTTGATGAGCCGAAGCGAGATCGCATGATGCATGCGCCTCTGGCCGAACGGATGCGGCCGCAGTCGTTCGACGACCTGACGGGACAGGATGACATCGTTGGAAAGGGACGCCCGCTTCGAAACGCAATTGAAGCTGATCGTCTGTCGTCAGTCATTCTCTGGGGACCTCCAGGGTGCGGCAAGACCACCCTCGCGCATCTCATTTCCCGGTCGACCAAGGCGCATTTCGTATCCTTCTCGGCCGTCACCAGCGGGGTGCCTGAGTTACGGGAAATCATTAAGGCGGCCGAGCATCGCCTCGCAATGAAAGACCAGAAGACGATTCTCTTCGTCGATGAGATTCATCGCTTTAACAAGGCGCAGCAGGATGCATTCCTGCCGCATGTGGAAAAAGGCACGATCATTCTCATCGGTGCGACCACCGAGAATCCCTCGTTCGAAGTCGTGTCGCCGCTGTTGTCACGTTCGTTAGTCGCGGTGCTACGACCGCTGGATGACGAAGCGTTGGCGCACATCCTTGCCCGTGCAGTCGCCGATGCCGAGCGTGGACTTGGTACGAGCCGGCTCGTGCTTTCCGAGGAGGCACGCCGGCGTCTGATTGCCTTTGCAAACGGCGATGGCCGTTCACTGCTCATGGCCCTGGAATTCGTCGCGGAGCAGGCCGTGCTTCAACCGGACGGCACCCGAAGGCTTGACGATCCCGTCGTAGAAGCGGCGCTACTGAAGAAGACCTTGCGCTATGACAAGGGAGGCGAAGAGCATTACAACGTCATCTCGGCCTACATCAAAAGTCTACGGGATTCCGATCCCGACGGCGCGTTGTATTGGCTGGCGAGGATGCTGGAGGCGGGTGAAGACCCGAAGTTTATTGCAAGAAGGTTGGTCATTTTTGCCTCGGAGGACGTCGGCAATGCTGATCCGCTCGGGATCGTGGTGGCTACGGCCGTGGCGCATGCGGTGGAGTTCGTTGGCCTACCCGAAGCCCAAATCAACCTGGCGCACGGCACGACATTTTTGGCCACAAGACCGAAGGACAATGCGTCCTATACGGCACTCTTGGAAGCCCTCCGCGACGCGAAGGCCGGGGGAAATCTCGGCGTTCCACTGCATCTGCGCAATGCCGTAACCTCCCTCATGCGTGATTTGGGGTATGGCAAGGGCTACCGGTACGTGCACGACGATCCGCACGCGCGGGACCAAGCCCATCTGCCTGAGCCCTTGAAAGGCCGCAACTACTACAAGCCAAAGGGAAAATAGCCGCGTAGTCCGTCGTTGGACAACGGGGGCTAATCGGTTATACTTAGCCCCATGAAGCGTTCAGAAACTAAACCCAACCCTGCGCAGGCGGCGGCAAACGAGCGTCGAAAACTGATCCGGGCCACTCTCGTTGGTTCGGCCTTGGTGTCGCCAAAGGGGGGCAGCAAAGCGATCACGGCAGTTTTGGACAACGTCAACAAGGTCGGTGCTGGCCTGCACGCGAAAGAGAAGCTGGTCAACGGCGAAAAAGTCACCGTGTCGCTGGCGTTTCTCGACTCCGATCGCGTCGAGCAACAGGAAAAGCTGGACGGAACCGTGGCTTGGGTGAAGATTTGGGAAAAGGGGTTTCTGATCGGCGTGGTCTGGGATGAAGTCGTGACGAAAGAGAAAAACAAGTGGCTGTATTACTACCTTGAAGAAACCATCAAGTCTGCACCGTAAGCGTCCTGTCTGCTAACCGATCGCCGCCAGTTTTTGCTTCACCTCCGCCAATTCCGATGACAAAGATTCCCACCGGGCGGTGAGGCGTTCCAGTTCCTTCTTCCAGATATCCTGTTCTTGGTGAAGGCCGTTCCATTTGGAAAATTCCTGATAGAGGGCGGGATCCGCCAGCACTTGATCGCGTTCCTTGATCTTTGTCTCATGCTCCGCAATTTCAGCTTCCGCTCGCGCCACTTGCTTCTCGAGTCGCGCCTGCGTCTTGTTCAAATCACGCCGGTCTCCGGCAGCCGACTTCGACGCAGATTGCGACGCCATGACCTTCGTAGGACCGGCAGGTTTTGCCTGATTCTTCGCGCCCAATTCTTCGCTCGATTCTTTGATCGATTCGAATTCCTGAGCCTTCTTCCACAGATAATATTCATAGTCGCCAAAGAAGTTGCGTGCGTTCCCGTCCTCGATTTCCACGACGCGGGTCGAGATTCTGGTGAGGAAGGTCGGGTCGTGCGAAATGAAAATGATCGTACCAGGAAAATCGATCATGGCATCGGTGAGAACGTCCACAGAAGCCGGATCCAAATGATTTGTGGGCTCGTCCAACAACAGGGTGTTGGCCGGTTCAACCAGCATGCGAGCCAGCGCGACGCGATTTCGTTCTCCGCCGCTTAGCGCCTTGATCGGCTTTTTCTGATCTTGCCCAGAAAAGAGAAACGCGCCTGCCAATCCGCGCAGAAAATTCGTTTCCGCCGTGCTCGAGACCTCTCCCAGTGATTCGAGGATCGTATGTTCCGGGTTCAGTGTTTCGGCCTGATGTTGGGCGAAGTAATGAAGACTCACGCCGTGGCCGACGGTTCTTGTGCCTTTGTCAGGCGGCAGGACGCCGGATAGCATCTTCAACAGCGTGCTCTTCCCCGCGCCGTTCTCGCCGACGAGAGCCACCCGCTGGCCGCGTTCCACCGAAAAATCCAACGAGGTGTAGACGACTTTTTCTCCATAGCGTTTACTAACGCTCTGCAGATCCAACACGTGGCGTCCGCTTGTAGATGGGAGAGGGAACTTGAACTTGACCCGCTTCGTGTCCCGCTGCAATTCGATCAACTTGACCTTTTCCAGCTGCTTGATGCGCGACTGGACCTGGCGGGCCTTATTCGCTTGGTACCGGAACCGATCGACGAACTGCTGGACTCGCGCCACTTCCTTGGCTTGCCGGTTGGCAGCCGCATGTAGCTGGGCATCGCGCGCGGCCCGGAGCTCGCGGAACTTCGTGTAGTTGCCGCGATATTCCTGGATCGTTTTGTCGCGAAGCTCCCACACATGGGTGGCGATGCGATCCAGAAAGGCGGTGTCGTGGCTGATGACGAGCAACGTCAGCTTGGAGTTCAGCAGAAATTCTTCGAACCAGCGCTGCGTCGGCTTGTCGAGATGGTTGGTCGGCTCGTCCAGCATGAGTACGTCGGGATTCGACAGAAGCAGATGGGCCAGCGCGACCCGCATTCGGTAGCCGCCTGAGAGCTTGTCCACCGGACGCGCAAAATCGGCATCGCTGAACCCGAGGCCGGAGAGGATCCGTTTGGCTTCATGCTCCGGGTATTCGTCTCGATGTGCGGCATCGAGCGCCGTTTTCCCTGTGATGGCCTCGAGTTCCTGCGGCAAATACCCGATGCGCAAGCGAGGCCGTTTGCGGATCGTGCCGTTATCCGGCGACTCGTCGCCCAGGATCATCTTGAAGAGTGTAGTTTTGCCGGTCCCATTCGGACCGACCAGGCCAACTCGGCTGTGAGGACGCAAGTGCGCTGAAGCCCCGTCGAACAGGACTTTCGTGGAAAACTGCTTATGGACGGACTCAATTTGCAGCATGAGCGTGTTTCGTGAAAAAGAAAGCCGTTGAGGAGAGGTGAATTCTCGTCCTAGCGCACTGGCGGATGGCGCATCGATGGGATGGGAGAGGAAGACTTCAATTTATCTCCTTGTGAGCCGAGAAATTTTATCCGTCGGCGAGAGCGTATAGCCTACCTGAGCCTCAACTGTCCGACGGTACGCACGAAGTGCGGTTTGGTGGAGCTGGCGGGGATTGAACCCGCGACCTCGTGAATGCCATTCACGCGCGCTCCCAGCTGCGCCA
>Ga0081455_10005699_pt1 | contig 13587 bp, 11 predicted proteins | sample TabmetS3T2R1_FD_70207 | JGI IMG/M metagenome (GOLD analysis project Ga0081455, IMG submission 70207) | Tabebuia heterophylla rhizosphere microbial communities from the University of Puerto Rico - S3T2R1 | ecosystem: Host-associated > Plants > Roots > Rhizosphere ... | reverse complement strand
TGACGGCGATAACGGACCCGGCGCCGAATACAACGTCTATCCCAAGGAATTCACGCCCCTCTACGACGCGCGCCGCAAACTGGTCGGCAAGCAGCTCTATACGTTGCTCGGGGTGCCACGCGGCGATGCCGCCGGCATGCTGAAGCAGTTCCGCAAGAACTACGACTTCTTCGACGCTCCGGTCGGCATGATCCTGTGTGTCGAGCGCCGCATGGGCAACGGGCAGTGGATCGACTGCGGCATCTTCCTTGACCAGCTGATGCTGCTGGCGCGCGAGAAGGGGCTGCACACCTGCCCGCAGGCCGCATTCAGCCGCTACCAGCACGTCGTGCGGCGCGAGCTCAAGATCCCCGACGAGCAGGTGGTGATCTGCGGCCTGGCGCTCGGCAAGGCCGATCCCGACGAGGTGCCGAACAACCTGATCACCGAGCGCGCGCCGATCCAGGATTTCACCTTCTGGTTCAGCGAATGACGGCAACGCCGAAAGTCGAATTGCGGGGGCCCGCGGCGACGCGCTAAAACCGCATTTAATTCAAGCCACAAAGGCATCCGGGAGGATTCCATGAGCGACGAACTGATCGCCGTCAGCCCCGACTGGGCCAAGCGCGCCTACGTCGACGACGCCAAGTACAAGGCGATGTACGAGGCTTCGGTCAGCGACCCGGTCAAGTTCTGGGGCGAGCACGGCAAGCGGGTTGACTGGATCAAGCCCTACAGCCCGGGCGCGGTGCGCGACGTCGACTATACCGGCAATGTCCACATCCGCTGGTTCCATGACGGCGTGCTGAACGTGTCGGCGAATTGCGTCGATCGGCATCTCGTCAAGCGTGGCGAGCAGGTTGCCATCATCTGGGAAGGCGACGATCCGGCGAAGTCGAAGAAGATCACCTATCGCGAGCTGCATGGCGAAGTCTGCCGCATGGCCAACGCGCTCAGGGAGCTCGGCGTCAAGAAGGGCGATCGCGTCACCATCTATCTGCCGATGATCCCCGAGGCGGCTTACGCCATGCTGGCCTGCGCGCGCATCGGCGCCATCCATTCGGTGGTGTTCGGCGGCTTCTCGCCCGACAGCCTGGCCAACCGCATCGTCGACTGCGAATCGAACATCGTCGTCACCGCCGACGAGGGCCTGCGCGGCGGCAAGCCAGTGCCGCTCAAGATCAACACCGACGAGGCGCTGAAGAAGGCGCCGGGCGTGAAGAAGGTGCTGGTGGTGAAGCACACCGGCGGCAAGGTCGGCTGGGACGCCAAGCGCGACGTGTGGTGGCACGAGATCAAGGCCAAGGTGCCGGCCGACTGCCCACCCGAGCCGATGGCGGCGGAGGACCCGCTGTTCATCCTCTACACCTCGGGCTCGACCGGAAAGCCCAAGGGCGTGCTGCACACGACCGGCGGCTACATCGTCTTCGCCTCGATGACGCACCAATACGTCTTCGACTACCACGACGGCGACGTCTACTGGTGCACCGCCGACGTCGGCTGGGTGACCGGTCACAGCTACATCCTGTACGGGCCGCTCGCCAACGGCGCGACCACGCTGATGTTCGAAGGCGTGCCCAACTACCCCGATTCCAGCCGCTTCTGGCAGGTGATCGACAAGCACCAGGTCAACATCTTCTACACCGCGCCCACGGCCATCCGTGCCTTGATGCGCGAGGGCGAGGCGCCGGTGAAGAAGGCGACGCGCAAGAGCCTGCGGCTGCTCGGCTCGGTCGGCGAACCGATCAATCCCGAGGCGTGGCTGTGGTACTACCGCGTCGTCGGCGACAGCCGTTGCCCCATCGTGGATACGTGGTGGCAGACGGAAACCGGCGGTATTTTGATCACACCGCTGCCCGGCGCCACAAAACTCAAGCCCGGCTCGGCGACGCGGCCGTTCTTCGGCGTGTCGCCGGTCATGGTCGATGCGGCGGGCGACGTGCTGCAAGGGCCGTGCACCGGCAATCTCTGCCTGATCAATTCGTGGCCCGGCCAGATGCGCACGGTCTATGGCGACCACCAGCGCTTCATCGACACCTACTTCAAGACCTATCCCGGCAAGTACTTCACCGGCGACGGCGCGCGGCGCGACGAGGACGGCTACTACTGGATTACCGGCCGCGTCGACGACGTGATCAACGTCTCGGGCCATCGCATCGGCACGGCCGAGGTCGAGAGCGCCCTGGTCGGCAACACCAAGGTGGCCGAAGCGGCGGTGGTGGGCTTCCCGCACGACATCAAGGGCCAGGGCATCTACGCCTATGTGACGCTCAAAGCCGGTCAGAACTCCTCGGAGGAGTTGCGCAAGGAACTGGTCGCCTGGGTGCGTAAGGAGATCGGCCCGATCGCCACGCCCGACGTCATCCAATGGGCGCCCGGCCTGCCCAAGACGCGCTCGGGCAAGATCATGCGCCGCATCCTGCGCAAGATCGCCGAAAACGACTTCAGCAATCTCGGCGATACCTCGACCCTGGCCGACCCCTCGGTGGTCGACGATCTGGTGAAGCACCGCGCCAAGTAAGGAGACTGATGGCCAACCCGACGATCCTGCAGCTCGCCGCGGACCTGGCCGCCGGCCGCACCACATCCCGCAAGCTCACCGAAGCGGCACTCAGCCGCATCGAGGACCCCAAGGGCGAGGGCAAGCGGGCCTTCATCAAGGTCTACAAGACCCAGGCCCTGGCCGCGGCCGAGGCGAGCGATGCGCTGCGCCAGGCCGGCATCGTGCCCTCGCCGCTCGCCGGCCTTCCGGTGTCGATCAAGAACCTGTGCAACGTCGCCGGCGAAACCACGCTGGCCGGCTCCAAGGCGCTCGACGATGCGCCGCCGGCCAAGGCCGACGCGCCCGTGGTGGCGCGGCTGCGCGCGGCCGGCGCGGTGATCGTCGGCAGCACCAACATGAGCGAGTTCGCCTTCTCGGGCGTCGGCTTCAACCCGCACTACGGGACACCGGGCAATCCGGCCGACCGCACCCGCGTGCCGGGCGGCTCATCATCCGGTGCGGCCGTCTCGGTCGCAGACGGCATGGCGGTGGCCGCGCTCGGCACCGATACGGGCGGCTCGGTGCGCATTCCGTCGGCGGTGTGTGGCCTGGTCGGCTTCAAGCCCACCGCGCGCCGCGTGCCGATCGATGGCGTCATACCGCTCGCGGCCTCCCTCGATTCGATCGGCCCGCTCGCCAACTCCGTCGAATGCTGCGCGATTGTCGATTCAGTGTTTGCAGGAGAGCCGATCGTGGTGCCGGAGGCAGCGCCCCTGGCTGGCCTGCGCTTCGGCATTCCCAAGCACTTCGTCATGGAAGAGCTCGACACTACCGTCGCCAAGGCCTTCGAGCGGGCGTGCAAGGCGCTCAGCGCCAAGGGCGTGCGGATCGAGCATATCGACCTGCCGCAACTCAACGAGTTGCCCGCGATCAACGCCAAGGGCGGCTTTGCCGCAGCCGAAGCCTACGCCTGGCATCGCAAGCTGATCGCCCGCCGCGGCAAGGACTACGACCAGATCATCCATCCGCGCATCATGCGCGGCAGCGAGATGGGCGCTGCGGACTATATCGAGTTGCTGGAGGCGCGCGCGGATCTGCAGAAGCGTGTTGCTTCGGTGACCTCGAACTACGACGCCGTGATCATGCCGACCTGCGCCATCGTGGCGCCGACCCTCAAGGACGTCTCGACGGCCGAAGGCTTCACCAAGAACAACATGCTGCTGCTGCGCAACACGGCAGTCGGCAACTTCCTTGACCGCTGCGCCATCAGCCTGCCCTGCCATGCCGAGGGCGAACTGCCGGTCGGCTTCATGCTGATGGGCGAGACGATGGCCGACAAACGGCTACTGGCCGTCGCGCGTGCCGTCAAACCGGTGGTGCAGGGCTAAACGGAACGCCCGTTCCGTTGTCGCTCACTGATAGCGTGGATCGTCGGGACGGCGCATTTTCCAGACGTTCTCGGTCGTGGTGTATTCGCTGTAGCCCAGGCGCGCCACGGGCCGGAAGGCCATCACGTCGACGCGGCCGTCCTTCAGGATGCTGTCGTCGATATGCACGCCAACCACCTGGCCGAACACAACCGATCCGCGATGTGCTTCGTGTCCTTTTTCAACCGGAAGTTCGAGCGTCTTCCAGTACTTGCACTCGAGCGCGACAGGCGATTCGGCGACGCGCGGCGGCTTCACGTACTTGCAGGGCGCGGGCGTCAGGCCGGCGAGCTTCATCTCGTCGACGTCGCGCGCCACCATCGCGGTCGTGATGTTCATCTTCTCGGCGAGATCGCCCGCCACCATGTTGACCACGAACTCGCCCGTCTCCTCGGCGTTCATGCGGCTGTGTTTGGTCGGGTTGTCGCCATAGGTGCCGGTGATGGCGAAATAGACCATCGGCGGGAACTCGCTGACGCCGTTGTAGAAGCTGTAGGGCGCAAGATTGACCTGGCCCTGGCCATCGACCGTCGAGATCCAGCCGATCGGCCGCGGCACGATCAGCGCCTTCAGCGGATCGACGGCAAAGCCATGGTCGCGCTTGGCGGCATCGTAGAACATCCTTGATCTCCCCCTCAGTGCCGTCAGGCGTTGAAACGCGCCCGGGCCTCGGCATGGGCCTGATCGAACGCGGCATCGAGGGCGGCATTGAGCCCGCGGCAGGATCGCACCACCGCCTCGGCCCAGTCGACATAGTCGCGCAGCCGCTCCCTTGTCCATCCCGCCGGCGGGCTGGTCACAAGCCCACGCAGGTTGGAGGTCTTGTCCGCGACCTTGAGCAGCTTGGCACGTCGTGACTTGTGCGGCGTCGTCTCGACCTGCAGCCGCTTGCGCTCGGCCTTGGGCAGGCTCTTGTCGTCGGTGACCTCGACCACCAGAGTCGCGACCTCGGGCCCGAACCGCCGGTGCAGGTCATCGTAGGTGGTGCCGGTGTCCTCGATCGTGTCGTGCAGCAGGCCGCCCATCACCAGCACGGTATCGTTGCCCTCCGTCGTCTCGGCCAGCAGCGTCGCCACCTCGGTCAGGTGGTTGATATAGGGCTCGGCGCGCTCGCCCTTGCGGCGCTGGCCGATGTGCTGTCGCGCGGCATAGTCGGCTGCCTGCATCAGCCGCACGAGATCTTCCGTCACTTTTCCGTGCTCCATATGTGTCTTTCCCGTGCAGCGTGCGACCAGCGGTCCGGCTTGTCGAGCCGCCGACACTTGGCCATGTTGAGGCCATGTCACGTACCATGAAGGCCGTGCTCGGCGTCTGGATCCTCGTGCTGGTCGGCGCCGCGGGCTGGATCGGCTGGGATGCCTGGCGCGGCAACCAACCGACAATCGGCGGTCCGTTCTCGCTGGTCAACCAGGACGGCCGCACGGTCACCGACGCCGACCTCAAGGGCAAGCCGACGCTGCTCTACTTCGGCTACACCTTCTGTCCCGACGTCTGCCCGACCTCGCTGCTCCTTATGGAAACGGCGGCCGAGAAGCTCGGTGCCGATGGTCCGAAAAAAATAAATCTGGTGTTCATCACCATCGATCCGGAACGCGACACGCCGAAGCTGATCAAAGGCTATGTCACCAACTTCGGTCCGACCATCGAGGGCCTGACGGGTACCCCCGAGCAGGTCGCGGCGGCGGCCAAAGCCTATCGAGTCTATTACCAGAAGGTGCCGGGCAAGGACGGCAGTCCTTACCTGATGGACCATTCCTCGATCGTCTACCTGCTCGATCAGCGCGGGCGCTTCGTCACCCATTTCACCGACCAGAGCAAAGCGGAGACGATTGCCTCTGCCGTGGAGCGGCTGCTCTGAGCCCTTGGCGCATGCGCCCAGTGGCTTTCCGAGGGTCACCCTTGACGCCCCTTTGAGCCGACAAACAGTGCGGCAAGGGCCCCCCGACGATCCTCGTTGCGCACTTTATGGCCCAGCTTGCCTGACCGGCCCTTGCGAAGTTGCGTGCCGCAAGCGACCAATCTGCGGTGACTTTGGACAGCCCACGCAGCCTGCTTCGGTCTGAAGCGTTAACGCCAAATGGATACCGAAGGCGAGAGCACTTCTGTCGTGAGCTATAGCGATGGGCGGATCCATCCCCTCGCGCTCTGCCACTGGGCGTGGAGGCAAAGCTGGACCGCGAAATGCCTGAACTCCACTTGTCGCTCACTGAAACATGTGTGGCTGCGATCCAGATCGAACGAACGATTCCGTTGAAACACTGATGGACGCCTAGATGGCCACGACCATTGGGATGAAAAGATCCCGAACCGTGCACTCCGGGAAGCGTGCGGATTTTCTAGCCTTCCTTCAATGCTGGTGCCGGAGCCCGGCCGCTGTCGGCCTGCCTTTCGAGAGTAGTCAGCGGGCGGCGCAGCGGCTGGCACAGACGACTCTGGAGGCAGCAAATCCGGACGAAGGCCCTATTCTCGAACTCGGAGCCGGGACAGGATCGGTCACCCAGGCCCTGGCAGCACTGGGCTGTCCTTTCGAGCAAATCGTTGTGGTCGAGCGCGACGCCCAATTGTGCCGTTTGCTCCGGAAGCGCTTCAAGGGGTTACGCGTGCTGTTCGGCGACGCTCTTCAACTGGGCAAGCTGCTCGAAACCGAAAATATTCGCTCGGTCCGGACGGTGCTGAGCGGGCTTCCGATGCGCGCAATTCCCTTTGGTCTCGCCACAAGCTGTTATTCGCAAGCGTTCCAGCTCATGCCGAACGGCGGCGCAATCATTCAGTACACATATGGCTTGCAGCCACCTGTCGATCTCCATGCCAGCGATCTAAACCTCGAAGCGATGTTCATGGGCCGAGAGTGGCGTAATTTTCCACCAATCGGCATCTGGAAGTACCGCCTCGTCTCGTAGTCGGCTGGTTCTCGCCCGATCGGGCAACACATGCACCATCGCGGTCAGATTTTTGATCGCGCCGCCAGATCGGTGGCGACGGCAAATACCGGAACGGGCTGATCGAAGCCCTTCAATGTCCGAGGATCCAGTTCGACGAGGGCAATTTCCGAACCAATCGCGCTTGCCGCGACACGGTCGATAAGGATCTCCGAATCTTCGGCACTCGAACACAAGCGCGACGCCAGGTTCACGACGTTGCCAATCGCCGTGTAGTGCAGCCGTCCTTGAGAGCCGATGCGGCCAACGGTGGCAGGCCCCATGGCGAGTCCCACCCCGAACCCAAGCCGATCATCCAGTGCGCGCCAATTTGCGAGATGACCTTGCATGCTCTTCTGCATGGCCCTAGCCATGCCAACAGCACGAAATGCGGGATCGACGCATGAGACCGGGGCGTTGAACAGAATCATCGCTCCGTCGCCGAAGAAATTGATCAGCGTTGCCCCGTGATCACTCACGACGGTTTCGAGCGCATCGTAGTATTCGCGGAGCACCCGGATAACGGTTTCGGGCTCGGCACGAACCGAAAAGGCGGTGAAGCCGCGCAGATCGCAAAATACGGCAACCACCTCGACGCGCCGGCCATCCAGAACCTGATCGTCGCCGCTGCGCTCGATGAGTTCGGCGACCTGGGGTGCAAGAAAACGCTTGAGCCGGTTTATGCGTTCCGAGCGCTCCTGGGAAACGGACAGCTCCGTCGCCATTTCGTTGAATCGAGTCGCAAGCCGCTCGAATTCATCGCTTGTCGCGAGGTTGATGCGGTGCTCGAACTGGCCCGCGCCAATTCGGGCGACTCCGTCCTCCAGGACACGTATGGGCCCAACCATTCGTTGGGTCATCCAATAGGCCAGTATTGCCGCGAGGACCGCGCCGGCGATGAGCAGCACACCGGTTCGCCATAGGGCGGTGTAGATCGGCCCGAATGCCTCGGCCAGAGGCTGGGTGACGATGACGCTCCAATCCAGGCCGGGGATGGGTGCCATGGCCGCCATCACCATGTTTCCCGCAATATCCTGCCCGGCAGCGGCCTGACCGGACCGCGTGAGAATCGCGGCACGCAGGGCTTGGAGCGGCCGCTGCGCGGCTTCGTCGGCTTGCAAGACGAGGCCGATATCGGGATGAGCAACGAGACGCCCCGGCCGGTCGAGGACGAACGCCTCTCCTGTGCGTCCGACCCGAATCCCCGACACAACTTCCCAGATGAACTTGAGATTGACCTCGGCGACGGCCACGCCAGCGGCCGCGCGCGTGCCCGCGATTGCGATGGTCATGAAGGGTTCCGAACCGTCCTGGAAAGTGACGGGACCAAACCAGATTCGATCTGAGCGCGCTCCAATGACGGCGGGTTTCGTCGAATGATCGTCGCCACCCTCGATCCTGTTCAGGCCAATGCGGGACACGAACAGGCGTTCCTTCCCCTTGCCGTCCACCAGACTGAGGCTTTCGACAGCCGGGGCCTGGTGCAGCAGCCGCAACGCATCGAGCCGGCGACGGTCCCCGGGATTGTCCGACCAGGGCAACTGCACGGTCCAACCCAACTGGTCGCGAATCCCCTCGATGAAATCTGCAATCTTTTCTGCCGCCAACCGGGCTTCTGCATCGAGAAGATCGTTCAGTCTGGCGCGCTGGTCGCGATAGCCGAACCACGCTTCGCTTCCGCCCGCGATCAGCAGAGGTATGACCGCTGCAGCAAACAGCGTGCTGAAGTACTTCAGGAACAGCGACGAGCGTGGGGTGGTGGCCTTGGACATCTCAGTGGCTCGCGCGACGACCGCCTTCGCGGTCATTCAATGACCTGATCAGCGCTGCTCAATAGCGAGGACGGAAAGACTAGGTTGAGGGCGCTGGCGGCATTGAGATTGATGAAGAGTTCGACTTTCGTGACTCGCTGGACCGGCAGATTCGAGGGCTTCTCACCCTTGAGAATCCGTCCAGCGTAAACCCCGGTGTGATAATGCGACTGGTGGAAATCGCCGCCATAGCTCATCAGCCCACCGGCGAGCGGGAAGTCGCGGGATTGGGTAATCGTGGGCACGCCACGACGGCTCGCGAGCGCGGCAAGTTGCTGACTGCGGTAGGCAAAATAGGGATCCGAGCTGAAGACGAGCCCGCCCGCCTGCATTTCATGGACAGCCGCGAACATGCCCTCGAACTCCTGTTCGGTGCTGGCTTTCAGCACGACCAGGTTCAGTCCAAGGCTATCGGCGGCGACATGAAGGTTCTTCAATTGCGAGTCCGAAGTCGGGCTTCTCGGATTGATGGCCACAGCGAATACCTTCGTCTCCCGACGCACCTCACGCATGAATTCCAGGCGCTTGCGCGAGACCTCCACGCTCAGGCTCGAGACGCCGGTCAGATTGCCTCCCGGCCGGGACAGGCTATCCACCACGCCAAGGGCGATGGGATCACCGCCCATCTCGAAGACAATTGGGATTGTCGCTGTCGCCGATTTCGCCGCAAGCGCCACCTCGGCGCCACCCGGCGCCACCATGAGAGTGACCTGGCTCCCGGCTAAATCTTTCGCAAGCGACGGCAGTCGACTGTACTGACCCTGTGCCCATCGAAACTCGATCGAGACATTGCGCCCCTCGGCATAGCCCGACTGTGCGAGGCCATCGCGAAAAGCACTGAGGCGACTGGCGTAGCGTTCCGGGGATTCAGATCCAAGATATCCAATGACCGGCATGGCCTGAGCGTGGGCCGGGATGATCGATGCCGCCGCAGCGCCGGTGAGCGCGATGAAATCGCGCCGCTTCAATCCGTCTGTGGCTTCGGCAAAGGCACGGGGCACCCAAAGCAAGATGGTCTCCTCGGCCAACATCGCCTATCTGATCAACCGCAGTATATCTGCATATCTGCTGAACAGCGAGCGGGCGAGCTTGGGCACCCATTCATCTGACGGTGAGACAGGGATCGCGCAGGCCGTATTCTCAATGTCTGGAACCCAATCCCTAACGTTGCCGATTAGGATTCGTGTTCAGCACTTTGAAAGTAGAAGGTCCTCAGATCGCAAAATCGACAAACATCTGGCATCTTGGTTTCGGCATTCTTGTCTGCCTTTGAATACTCAGTCGCCTGCCTGCTCGCCGCTTCGGATCCAGCCGCGTACTGGTTGGCGCGCCGTCATCATCCTGCCTGTCCGGATTTTCACCTGCCGCATTACACCTGGGACAAGCCTTGGGTGAGCCGTTCATTGGACGAAGCCAGCCGCGGGACGCTGCAAAGGTCGCAAAGTTAATTGCCGGCATGTCCGCACCACCCCACACGATGCCTTGTCGGGTCGAGACGCACTGAACTCGTCCGTCGCTCCGCCGCGGATCGAGCTTCTGGCGCAGGAGCGACTCGGGCGATGCATCGCGCAGGATGACTGAGGCATGCCTCGTCTCATCAGCGGAATTGCCCTGCGTACTGCCGGCGCCTGTGACCAGATCGCTTGTCGAAATTGCATCCTATGCTGCAATGCCACAAAATAACTGCGGCACACCGGGTCCGATCTAACTATATGATTGGTACTGAAGGGTGTTCATGCGGCTGTCACCTTGACGCGCCGCAGCAAGCAAAGGCGGGTACAAATGCGGCCACTTTCGCCCACGTCTGCCGACAATATCCAATAAGAACAACATGCTAGACACCAACGTGCTCTACTACGCCTACGAACTGAACCGCCATCTTGCCCAGCCCGTGCGGCTCTGGGCGAACACCGTCGGCCGGCTCTACTCGAGCCCCTACAATCCGTGGGCCGACACCTGGTTCGGCAAGTCGGTGACGGCGAGCGCCGAGATCGTGTCGCGCCTCACCCAGGACTACGGCAAGCCTGCCTTCGGCCTCGCGACCACCCGAATTGGCGAGGAGACTGTCGCGGTCAACGAAGAGGTGCTGGTCCGCAAGCCGTTCTGCCAGCTCCTGCGCTTCCGCCGCGACACGACGCGACGCGATCCGAAGGTGCTGCTGGTGGCGCCCATGAGCGGGCACTTCGCGACCCTGCTGCGCGGCACGGTCGAGGCGCTGCTGCCCGAGCACGACGTGCACATCACCGACTGGGTGGATGCGCGCGAGGTGCCGCTCTGCCAGGGTAACTTCGATCTCGACGACTACATCGACTACATCATCGACTTCTGCCGCTATCTCGGCCCGGACGTGCATGTGATCGCCGTCTGCCAGCCGTCGGTGCCGGTGATGGCGGCGGCCTCGCTGATGGCCCAGGCGCGCGATCCGCGCCAGCCGCGCTCGCTCACGCTGATGGGCGGACCGATCGACACGCGCCTCAGCCCGACCGTGCCGAACGATCTTGCGATGCGCAACTCGATGATGTGGTTCCGGCAGAACGTGATCGCGACCGTGCCGCTCAACTATCCCGGCGCGATGCGGCGCGTTTATCCGGGTTTCGTGCAGCTGACGAGCTTCATCACCATGAACCTCGACAGGCACATCAATGCGCACATGCGCCAGTTCGAACATTTGATCAAAGGCGACGACGACAGCGCCGAGGGCCATCGTACATTCTACGATGAATATCTCGCCGTGATGGATCTCACCGCCGAATTCTATCTGCAGACTATCCAGGTCGTGTTCAAGGAGCACCAGCTGCCGCGCGGCGTCTGGGTGAGCCGCGACCGCAAGATCGATCCATCGGCGATCCAGACGGCGCTGATGACGGTCGAGGGCGAGCTCGACGACATCTCGGGCATTGGCCAGACCAAGGCGGCCCACGCCCTCACGCCGAACATCCCCGGCGCCCGGCATGTCCATTGGGAGCAGCCGCGCGTCGGACACTACGGCATCTTCAACGGCCGCAAATGGCGCGAGCAGATCATGCCGCGCGTGCGCGAGTTCATCCGCGACAACGACGGGCAGTCCTACGGGCAGTCGTAGCTTTTTCCCGAGTCAATTTCCCGCCATCGACGGCGACGACTCGGCTGGACCAAACCCGAAAGTGAGCGCCGCCTGCAGATCGATCGCGGCGAGATCGAAATCGCGCCGCGCGTCGAGGGCCGCGGCATTCGCCTCGATCCGCGCCCGCTGGTCGGCCAGCACCCTGAAATAGTCGACCCGCATGCTCTCGTTTGCGAGGACGGCGGAGCCGTAGCGCAGGGTCATCTGCTGCGACACGACCTGGCGCAGCGGCAGCACACGCTTCTCGTAGAAACGCGCGATGTCGTAGGTACTCCGATAGGCGTCGGAAGCAATGCGCGCCTCCGACCGGGCGTTCACTGCCTTCGCGGCAAGCTTGTTGACCGCGCGCATATAAGTCTCGCGCGCCTTGCGTTCGCGAGCCTCACCGGTATCGAAGATCGGAATCTCGAGCTCGAGCGCACCGCCGCCGCGCGTGATGGAGGTGTTGGAGGTTGTGAGCGGATTGGCGTTCTCGTTGTTCACCAAACCGGCGAGCTGCAGCATGGAGACGTAGCGCGTCGCCTGCGTGAGCTTGAGCGACTTGGCGAGCGCCACGACATCGTGGCGGGCCATCACCAGGTCGACGCGGCGATTGATGGCCTGGGCCTCGATATCGGCTGTCGCGTCAGGCTCTCCCGGCAGGGGTGGCAAATCGTCGGGTAGCTTGAAATTCACGTCGCCGCCCCACAGGCCGAGGAGTCGCGTCAGAGCCTCGCGCTGGCGTCGCGCCGCAAGCCGAGCCTGGCCCAGGCGCACGCTCAGCTCGGCATAGAAAGCCGCGATCTCGGCCTGCTCGAGCTGGTCGCCGCCGCCCGCCTCGCCGAGCTTGGCGATCAGGCGCGCGGACTCGTCGGCGGTGCGCCGCGCTTCCTCGAGAAAGCGTATCTGGCGCTCGGCCGCAATCGTGCGTACCCAGGCGCGGCGCACGTCACCCGCAAGGGCCAGGGTCGCCTGCACCGCGCCGTGCTTGGCGTGCTCAAAATGCTCGGCGGCGATCTTGGTGCGCTGCGGCAGCGTGGCCAGGCTCAGGATGTCCTGGATCAAGCGCAATTCGAAGTCGGCTACGCCGGTGCCGCCGTAGTTCATGAACGACAGCCGGGGATTGGGCGGCAGGCTTTGCTGCACATAGTCGGCTTCGGAAATGCCGAGGTCATTGTAGGCCACTTGCAGGTCGCGATTGCCGAGCAGCGCGACCTGCACCGCTGTATCGGCCGACAGCGGCTCGGCCAGCAGCGCCGTCGTCTGTTCGCGGGCTTTCCGTGCCGCCTCGACGCTGTCGATCTTGACGGCCTGTGCGCCTGTTTCCCGCTTCACATCTTGCGCCACTTCGCCCATCCCGCCGTCGGGCGAGAACGACGCGCAGCCGGCCAGCAGGATGGGGCCAGCGACCATCGACAGGATCGCTCGCGCGCTCATGGCCTGTCTCCGACGCCGTGATTGACCGTGCCTGCCATGACCGGGCGATAGGGACGGTCTGCGGCCGGTGCCGCCGCATCGTCTGGGTTGGGCGGAGCCGACAGCGCCGGCAGCGGCGCGCTGTTGTTGCAGGCGGCGAGTAGCCCGAAGAGCAGTACGAGAAGGGCGATCCTCACGAGTGTGCCTCCCTGACCGCCACCGGCGCGGCGACGCGCAGTTGCCAGCCTTTCACCAGGCTGTAGATGACGGGAATGACAACGAGGGTGAGCAGCGTTGAGCTTGCCATGCCGCCCACCATCGGCACGGCGATGCGCTGCATCACTTCCGAGCCGGTGCCGGTGCTCCAGAGCAACGGCAGCAGGCCCGCGACGATCGCCGTAACCGTCATCATCTTGGGTCGCACGCGCTCGACGGCGCCTTCGACGATCGCGGCGCGGAGGCCAGCGGCCGC
>Ga0081455_10001102_pt1 | contig 13587 bp, 11 predicted proteins | sample TabmetS3T2R1_FD_70207 | JGI IMG/M metagenome (GOLD analysis project Ga0081455, IMG submission 70207) | Tabebuia heterophylla rhizosphere microbial communities from the University of Puerto Rico - S3T2R1 | ecosystem: Host-associated > Plants > Roots > Rhizosphere ... | reverse complement strand
GAATATGACAGAGAGTACGCGCCATCAAGAGCGTTACGTCGCACCGCCGGTCGATATCTACGAGACGCGGGATGGCCTGGTGGTACTGGCTGACTTGCCAGGGGTTGCAAAAGAAGCGCTGGACGTACGCGTTGACAACAACGTGCTGACCATTCGGGGACATGCCCGCCATGTTGTCCCGGGTGAGATGACCTATCGGGAATACGAGCTAGTCAACTTCTTCAGGCAGTTTGAGCTGAGTGATAAAGTCGACCAAGGTCGGATCACGGCCGATCTAAAGAGCGGCGTGTTAACTTTGAATTTGCCCAAGGCCGAGGAGGCCAAACCTCGCCAGATCGAGGTACGAGTTGGCTAAGCTCGTGGCAATAGTGGGCAGGGTCCTAGGAGGGCCCTGCCCAGGGAGTAGTAAGCAGGGTGTAGATGTGTCGTGGGGCCAGTGAGCCCACATACCAGGGGCGTCTGAGGAGAAGGCCAGATGGAATTCAAAGATTATTATGCCGCCCTGGAGGTTACAAAAAACGCATCCCAGGAAGAAATTCAGCGGGCCTATCGGAAACTGGCTCGTAAATATCATCCTGATGTCAACCAAACCCCAGACGCCGAGGAAAAATTTAAAGACATCGGTGAGGCCTACGAAGTCCTCAAAGATCCTGACAAACGCGCCAAGTACGACCGCTATGGGACTGCCTGGAAGGCGGCACAACAAGGCGGGGGAACGCCTCCACCAGGCTATGAGGATGTCTGGTTCGACTTTGGCGGCGCCGAAAATTTTTTTTCGGGCTCTAGCGGGTTCAGTAGCTTTTTTGAACAACTCTTTGGAGCTACGGCTGGGCAGCGTGGTTCAGCCCAGGGACGCCGCCATGCCGGTGGGCGTACTCAGGGATGGTCGTGGAACCAGCCTGGAGCAGATCGGGAAGCCCGTCTGGCACTCACTCTGGAAGAGGCAGCACACGGCGGCGAGCGTGAGATTTCACTAAGTGGCCCGACAACGGGTCAGACCAAGACTTACATGGTGCGCATCCCGAAAGGAGTACGGCCTGGACAACGCATCCGCCTGGCTGGGCAGGGCGAACCAGGCATAGGCAATGCCCCCCCTGGTGATCTGTACCTGAGCGTGGAACTTTTACCGCATCCGACCTTTCGTCTGGAGGGGCGTGATCTCTACACCACAGTACCAGTCACGCCCTGGGAAGCAGCATTGGGGGCTGAGGTGACCCTGCCCACATTAGAGCGCGCTGTGCATGTAAAAATACCTGCGGGGTCATCCTCGGGTCGCAAGATCCGGCTCAAGGGCAAGGGATTCCCAGATGCCAGGAGCGGTGCTGGTGATCTGTACGCGGAAATAAGCATCAGGGTACCGGAAGTTCTCTCCGTCGAGGAGACAAAGCTTTTTGAGCAACTCGCCCAAGTATCAAAATTTGCGCCACGGCCGACACGTCACGAGAAAAAATAACGAAAGGGCAGGGATACAAGTATGGATCTGAACCGACTGACACAAAAATCACAACAGGCCGTCCAGGAGGCGCAGAGCAAAGCGCTGCGCTATGGTCACGTAGAAATTGATGGAGAACATCTGCTGTTGGCGCTGTTAGAGCAGCAAGACGGCCTCCTGCCACGCTTACTCGCGCGTATGGAGGTACCTCTGGCTTCGCTGAAGGACGCCCTGGAACAGGCTCTAGAGCGTCGGCCGCGCGTCTCAGGCCCAGGTGTGGAAGCTGGCAAAATCTATGTTACCCAGCGTCTGCAAAAGCTGTTCGTCCAGGCTGAAGATGAAGCCAAGCGTCTGAAAGACGAGTATGTCTCGGTTGAGCATATCACCCTGGCCTTGATTGACGAAGGGACGTCTACTGTGGCGGGACGGCTGTTGCAGCAGTTCCACGTCACGCGCGATAGCTTCCTGGCAGCGCTGACGGCGGTGCGTGGGCATCAACGGGTGACGAGTGCCGATCCGGAGACGGCCTATGAGGCCTTGGAAAAATATGGTATGGACCTGGTGGCTCAGGCTCGACAAGGCAAACTCGATCCGGTGATCGGGCGCGATGCCGAAATTCGCCGTGTGATCCGTATCTTGTCGCGTAAAACGAAAAATAATCCAGTGCTTATTGGTGAGCCAGGCGTAGGGAAGACCGCCATTGTCGAGGGATTGGCGCAGCGTATCGTGCGCGGCGACGTGCCAGAGTGGCTCAAGGACCGTTCGCTCTTTGCTCTGGATATGGGAGCTTTATTGGCTGGGGCGAAGTACCGCGGTGAATTTGAAGAGCGCTTGAAAGCCGTCCTCAACGAGATCAAGCAGAGCGAGGGGAAAATCATCCTGTTCATTGACGAACTGCACAATATCGTTGGGGCTGGCCGTGCCGAGGGTTCGCCAGATGCGGGCAACATGCTCAAGCCGATGCTGGCGCGCGGTGAGTTGCACTGCATCGGTGCCACGACACTGGACGAATACCGTAAGTACATCGAGAAGGACGCGGCCCTGGAGCGTCGCTTCCAGCCAGTGATGGTGGATGCCCCATCAGTGGAAGATACAATTTCTATCTTGCGTGGCCTGAAGGAACGTTATGAAGTCCACCATGGCGTGCGCATCCAAGATAACGCGCTGGTATCAGCGGCGGTGCTGTCCAATCGCTACGTCTCAGACCGCTTTTTACCGGACAAGGCGATTGACCTGGTGGATGAGGCATGTGCCATGATTCGGACAGAGATCGATTCCATGCCAGCCGAGCTGGACGAAGTAACTCGGCGCATGATGCAATTGGAGATCGAAGAGACAGCCCTCAGCAAGGAGAAAGATAAGGCCAGCCAGGATCGGCTCGGACATCTGCGGCAGGAACTGGCTGATCTCAAGGAACAGAGCGGCGCTATGCGGGCGCAGTGGGAAGCTGAAAAGCAGGCTATTGGCAAGATCCGTGAATTACGCGAAGAGATCGAGCAGGTCAAGCGGCAGATTGAGCAGGCTGAACGCGCCTATGACCTCAATCGCGCTGCGGAGTTGCGCCATGGCCGCCTCCCGACTCTAGAGAGCCGCCTGAAAGCTGACGAAGCACAGCTCAGTGAGAATCAGGCTGGGAAGCGGTTACTGCGGGAGGAGGTCACGGAGGATGAAATCGCCGAGATCGTCTCACGCTGGACTGGCATTCCTGTGACGCGCCTGGTCGAGGGGGAACGTGACAAGCTCCTGCGCCTTGACGAGATTCTGCATCAACGCGTCGTGGGCCAGGACGAGGCTGTGCATCTGGTTGCCGATGCAGTCATTCGTGCGCGCGCTGGTATCAAGGATCCACGCCGGCCTATTGGCTCGTTTATCTTCCTCGGCCCCACTGGTGTGGGTAAGACCGAACTTGCCAAGACGCTGGCTGAGGCCTTGTTCGATACCGACGAGAACATGGTGCGCATCGACATGAGCGAGTACATGGAGCGGCATACCGTCTCCCGGCTCATTGGGGCGCCGCCAGGGTATGTGGGCTATGAGGAAGGTGGCCAGCTAACCGAGGCGGTGCGTCGTAAGCCCTACTCGGTGATTCTCTTTGACGAGATCGAAAAGGCGCACAACGATGTTTTTAATGTCCTGTTGCAAATTCTCGATGATGGGCGCGTGACCGATGCCCAGGGGCGGACAGTCAATTTTAAAAACACGGTGATCATCATGACCTCGAACATCGGCTCGCACTATCTGCTCGAAGGCGTCACGCACCACGGGGAGCTTACCGAGCAAGCCCGGACTGCGGTGATGCGGGAGATGCGTCAGCACTTCCGGCCAGAGTTTCTGAACCGGGTGGACGATATTGTCCTATTCAAGCCGCTGACCATAGCGGAGATCGAGCGTATCGTCGATCTGCTGACGGCTGAGTTACGTAAGCGTCTCGCCGACCGCGACATCCAGTTGGTGCTCAGCGACGTGGCGCGGGAATTCATCGCCCGCAAGGGGTTTGACCCTGTCTACGGCGCACGACCCCTACGGCGTTTCTTGCAGCATGAGCTAGAGACCCGCATCGGCCGGGCGCTCATTGCTGGCAATGTGTTGGAAGGGGCAACGATCCGTGTCGAGGTGCGGGAAGATACCCTGACCACGGCCATCGAAAACCCCCAGCCAGAGGAAGTCGGTGCCCTGGCGTAGTCCTGCTCTCCTCACCTGTGACCCCGCTGCCCTCCCACAGCGGGGTCACCTCTAACTGAGACTATGACCACAATGCCCTATCCAGCAATGTCCTGGCACACCCTCTACCCTACGGTGCCCGCGAGTGCCTGGGTCGCTGAAGCGCCAGTATCTTGGCACCGCACCATTCCAGAAAAGTTGGTACGGTGCCTGTGGTTCGATCAGCGTTGGCGCCCTTCTCCGCTGCGCACGCTGGATGGGCGAGAAGTTGTTGTCCACTCGCCGGGACGTTGGAACCTGCAGGCAGGTCCAGATTTTCAACAAGCCAGTATTGCCTTCGTCAATGGAGTACGCCACCGCGGGGATGTCGAAATACACCGTTATGCCTCCGGGTGGACAGCGCACCGCCATCACCTCGACGCACGCTACAATAATGTGATCCTGCATGTCTTTCTGTGGAACGACCGTCAGGCTTCTGAGGTGCGACGCGCCGACGGGCAGCTTGTCCCTCAGGTCGCCCTGGAACATTTTTTATCTCGCCCGCTAGCCGCCTATCAGGCTGATATCGTCCTGGAAGACTATCCCTACAAGACCGCACACGTACACGGTCGGTGCTATGAGACGCTCCGGCAACTTGCGCCTCAGGAAGTCTGTGAGGTCCTCAACAGGGCTGGCGACACCCGCTTGCAGCAGCGTGTGTGGCGTTGGTCGCGTCGAGCGGGAGAAGTCAGCCTGATACAGGTGATGTATGAGGCCGTGCTACGCGCTTTGGGCTCGACCGGGCATCGCCAGCACTTTCAAGCACTGGCCCGCGTCATCTCCTGGGACGAACTGCAGCGCTGCCTCGACAGTATCCCTTTACAAGATTGCGGGTTAGCCGCCGAAGCCCTGCTGTTGGGCATAGCTGGCATGTTTCCATACAACACTTATACGTCTGCAACAATGGATGCGGAAACCAGGCAGTACGTCATGGCTCTACAAGAGTACTGGCATACTTTTCCTGCTGATATCCAACAATGTGCCTGGCATGATATTAACTGGCGCCAGCCCAATGTCCGTCCAGCTAATACACCAGAACGGCGCCTGGCCGGCATGGCCCAGATACTGGCTCACTATCATGGCACAAGCCTGCTCGACGCTGCGGTAGCGCTGTGTCATACCAGCTATCACGAGAGGGCTGCCCGGCCCGTACGAACGCTGGGTCATGCCCTCACACGCCTGCTCGATGTCCCGACCCTCTCGTACTGGACGCGGCGTAGCCATCTGGGAGGACGTATAAGTAAGGGCCAGCGCCTCATTGGGACACAGCGGGCCCGCACCGTGGTGATCGATGCCATGCTACCCGTCTTAATGCTGTATGCTCAGCACAGCGCTGACGCGGCATTGGGTGAGCGCCTGCTGGCATGCTATCACGCCGCTCCTCTCTTACCAGACAACCATTTGCTGCGCTACATGCACCATCGTATGCTCGGCAATGATCCTGCCATGCTGGGACTCGTGACTGGCGCGCTGCAGCAACAGGGCCTGCTGCAGTTGTTTACAGATTTCTGTGGGAATGATGAAGGCAATTGCCAGGGCTGTGATTTCCCCCTGGCATGAGCGCAACTGGGGAACGACGTCATACGCCAGACGTAGCATGGGATATCCGAGCGCGCTGCGTTATACTGAAGCAATATGAGATGACCTGACCTGAGGAAGACCTGGCATGGCAGCCTGGCTCACTGGTACAGGCGGACCCGGTTACTCGGTGAAAGGTAGAACCGTATGATGACACATGCGTTCCTCCTCTTGTCGCACGACAAGCTATGGCCTTTGCGGCTCGTTAGCATACTTATGGGCCTCTTACTTCTTCTGGGAGGCTGTAGTATCGTCAGACGTTCAAGCAACGAGCCGCCTCCCTTAATCAAGGCGGTGAGCAAAGGCGATACGCCGACCACGCGGACCCTGCTAGCTAAAGGGGCGGACGTGCAGGCACGGGACGCTAATGGCCGTACGGCCCTGATGTATGCGGCCGAGAATGGTGATCCCACTACTGTGCAAACCCTGCTGACTTATGGTGCGGACGTGAATGCGCGCGACTGGCAGGGCTGGACAGCCCTGATCTATGCGGCTGAAAACGGTGACATCACGACCGTACAAACCTTGCTGGCCCACAAGGCCCACGTGAATGCTAAAAGTGAGAGCAACGGTTGGACTGCTCTCATGAGCGCTGCCTCACGCGGTCATCTCCTCGTGACCCAGGCATTGTTAGCCAATGGAGCGGAGGCCAATGCTAGAGACAAAGATGACCAAACAGCCTTGCTTATGGCGGTGCAGCAAGGGTATACGGCCATTGTGCAAGCCTTGTTGGACGGTGGGGCGGATGTAAACATTAAGAACAAGACGGGTAAGACTCCTCTGACTGTTGCCGAAGCTCAGGGTTTTAGTAAGATTGCGCAATTGCTCAAACAGGCTGGCACTCGTGGTCAGACCGTGGACACTCCCCCAGCTACGCAGGGGACACCGCCACCTGCACCACCAACGACAGCCCGTGCACCTAAACCTGTGACGCCGCGTACTGCCCCTGCGCCCCCTGCAGAGAAACCCGCCCTGCATTTTGGACGCTACCATGCTCTGGTGATCGGGAACAACGCTTACACCGACTTGAGCCCGCTGAAGACCGCCGTGAACGATGCCACGGCAGTCGCCGAGCTTTTACAGACGATGTACGGTTTCACCGTGACTTTACTGACCAATACGACACGTGACGAGATCATTACAGCACTTGACCAGTTACGGGCAACCCTGACCGAACAGGATAATCTCCTCATTTACTATGCTGGCCATGGCGTGTTGGATACAAGCGAGGAGCGTGGCTATTGGCTGCCTGTCAATGCCAAACAAGACTCGCGCATTCAGTGGATCGCGAACACGACGATTACCGACGCACTCAAGGCCATGGCGGCAAAGCACATCTTGGTGGTGGCGGATTCCTGCTACTCGGGTACACTGGTCCGTGGTATTGACGTGGTCCGCCCTCCATCTGGAGGTGAGCGCGACACGTATTTAGCCCGCATTGCGCAGAAGCGCTCGCGCACGGTTCTCACGTCAGGGGGTCTAGAGCCAGTCTCGGACAGTGGCGGCGGCAAGGAACATTCCGTGTTCGCCAAAGCGTTTTTGAAGGCCCTCCAGGAAAATCGCGATGTGCTGGACGGTCAACAGCTCTTCAACCTGGTCAGACGGCCAGTAGTCCTCAATGCTTCGCAAACACCGGAATACACGGATATTCGCTATACCGGACATGAGGGAGGTGACTTTCTATTCGTGCGTCAGGCACCAGCGAGTCCGCAGGGGCAGCCGGTTGAGTCTCCGCCGCCGCTGCCTGGCGATACTCCCGCACCAGCCTCTCCCACTGGGCAAAGTATGGAGAACGCCCAGCAGAGCATATGAAAAGCGTGTGGCACAGCCTGGCAGCAGCCAGCTCCTCTGCGCTACCGTAAGGCACTCCGCGCCGCGACACCAGCCATGTCTTCAATCAACGTAATAATGGCGGAGTGGTCCCACTCGCCGCGCCCAGCATACTGCACAGCATGGAATAATTCGTTGACCACTGCAGTCACCGGTAACGATACTTTGAGTTTGCGAGCCATGTGCATGGCGTAACGCAAGTCTTTGACCTGCGAGTCGACTTTCCCTCCCGGTTTAAAATCCCCCGCCAGTACCTTGGGCGCTTTGATGTCCAGCGCTCCACAACGCGCCAGGCCAGCACTCATCGCCTCAACGAGCAGGGCAGGATCAATACCAGCTTTGGCGCCATAGACCAGGGCTTCACCCATCCCCGCTAAGGTGACCGCGACGAGAATTTGATTCGCCAGCTTGGCGTGACTACCCATACCGACCTGGAGACCAACATGGACAATCTTATGTCCCAAAATTTTCAGGATCGACTCACAGGCTTCAAATGTCTCTTTTGGACCACCGACCATGATAGAAAGCGTACCATTGCGGGCTCCCACATCGCCGCCACTGACCGGCGCATCCAGCATAGCGACGTGCTTATCGTGCAGGCGTGTCGCCAGGCGTGCCGAATCTTCGGGATTATTCGTCGTCATATCGATCACCATACTCCCAGGAGCTACCCCTTCCAGAACACCGTTCGGGCCCAGCAGGACCAACTCAACATCCGGTGCATCAGGTAGCATAGTGATGATCACCTCAGAGCACGCGGCCACTTCCCGCCCTGAGGTACAGGCTATAGCCCCACGCGTCGCCAACTCGTGCACTGCTCCCCGGCTGCGGTTATGCACGGCCACCGTGTAACCCGCCTCGAGTAACCGTGTGGCCATTGGTTTACCCATAAGTCCCAGACCGATAAAACCTAACCGTGGTGGCATACCATTCCTCCAACCGTACATTGCCTACCCTGCTCGCAGCCCTGGGAGGAGGGGAGAGCGTGACCTGAGGAGCGGTATGTTACTATAGGCGTCGGTCGAGGGGCAACTTGGCTTTCGCCTGGCTCTTGGTGTATCGTCTTACAAGAGACATGGGAGACTCCTCTGAGTTGTTGGGACGTCTGACAGGAGGCTAACCTGATGCGGCGAACATGTGTAAGCGATGCCTTGCGTAGCCAGACGGCTATGGATCATATTTGTGTGAAGGGCTGGGTCCGCACCCGGCGCGACTCTAAAGGGCTGTCATTTCTCGAGATCAACGATGGCTCGTCTTTGAAAAATCTCCAAGTCGTCGTGGATAACACCATGCCAGACTATGCGAACCTCACAATGGTCACTACTGGCGCTGCCATCGAAGTACAAGGTGCCCTCATCTCCTCCCCTGGGAAAGGGCAGTTGTGGGAGGTGAAAGCCACACATGTGACCTTGTTGGGGGCCGCCGATCCTCATACCTATCCTTTGCAAAAGAAAGGGCACTCAGATGAATTTTTGCGCGAGATAGGCCATCTGCGCCCCCGCACGAACAAATACGGTGCACTGTTCCGCATCCGCTCGGAAAGTGCCTTTGCCGTACACCAATTTTTTCGCGATCGGGGCTTTTATTATGTTCACACCCCCATCATTACCGGTGCAGACTGCGAAGGTGCGGGAGAGATGTTTGTCGTCACGACCTTGGCGGGGTTCAATAAGGATGACACAGCAGCTTTTACCGACGACTTTTTCGGAAAGAAAGCCTACCTCACCGTTTCGGGACAACTGGAGGCCGAGTTGTTTGCCTGTGCGCTGGGCAAGGTATACACCTTCGGCCCCACATTCCGAGCAGAAAATTCAAACACACCGCGGCACGCGGCGGAGTTCTGGATGATTGAGCCTGAGGTGGCGTTTGCTGATCTCGAAGACAACATGGACCTAGGCGAAGCGTTTGTCAAAAGTCTGGTCACCCACGTTATGGAGCATTGCACCGCAGATCTTGAACTGTTTGCTCGCTTTGTCGATAAAGACCTGATGTCAAGCCTGGAGGTGATTGCCAACGAGTCCTATGTCCGACTACCCTACGCTGACGCTGTCGAGCTTTTACAAAAATCCAGCCAAGCGTTTGAATTTCCTGTTGCGTATGGGACAGACCTACAGACCGAGCATGAGCGGTATTTGACCGAAAAATCTTTTAAAAAGCCGGTCATTGTCTACAACTACCCCAAGGACATCAAAGCCTTTTACATGCGCCTCAATGATGACGGACAGACCGTGGCTGCCATGGATCTGTTGGTCCCCCGCGTGGGAGAGCTCATTGGGGGGAGCCAGCGGGAAGAGCGCCTGGAGGTGCTAGTACAGCGGCTCAAAGAGTTTCACTTAGCACCGGCAGCCTACGATTGGTATCTGGACACACGGCGTTTTGGCACTGTGCCGCATGCGGGCTTTGGCCTGGGGTTTGAGCGATTCTTGATGATGATGACTGGGGTGACGAATATCCGGGATGTCATCCCCTTCCCTCGGACACCGAAACATCTGCCCCCGGAGGTCAAAGAGTAGATAGGCGGGCTATGCCCGCCTTCAGAGGTTAAGCCTCGCGCAGTGCTGGCAGCACTTCCTTGCCCATCAGTTCGATGCAGCGCACCGTGTCCTCGTGGGTCATATAACCATCGTGCGACCAGAGGAACAGGTGGCCCACGCCGAGCAGGTTGCGCACATAACGCAGCTTCTCGATCACCTGGTCAGGCGTGCCGACCACCAATTGGTAGTTTTTCTGCGCTTCTTCATAGGCCAGTGAATCAAAGGAGCGTGAGATTGCCCGCAGGCGGCGAATACCAGCCACATTCACCGTAGCATAGCCTGGAGGAGCCATCCATTCACGTGGTTGCTTATTCAGCGCCCCGTTCTGCCAGAAGAAGTTTTTGCCTTGCTCCTGGGCTTTCTCATGGGTGTCAGCCACAAAGCAGCGAATGAGATAGCCGATATGCTCCGGCTGCATCTCGTAACCCTCTGCTTCAGCCGTTTCGTGGTAGATCTGGATTAACTCCTGCGTCTGTTCGAGGAACGAACCCAGCACAATGTAAGGATAGCGGTGCTTGGCGGCCCAAACCACCGTTTCCGGACTCGCCGTACCAGGAACCATAATGGGCGGGTGTGGTTTCTGCAGCGGCAAGGCCCACGGGTTGATCACACGATATTGAAAATGCTTGCCGTCCCAGCGGAACGGTCCAGGACGCGTCCAGGCCGCCAGAATCACATCATGGGCTTCTTCGAAGCGCTCACGATTGTGGGCTGGATTGACATTATTAGCTAGACTCTCTACCCCACCGCCACGCACAAAGCCCGAGACCAGACGGCCGCGCGAGATGCAGTCGATCATGGCCAGTTCTTCGGCGAGACGCAATGGGTTATCGACGACTGGCAGGGGATTCCCCAGCATGACGATCTTGGTACGTCGGGTGATTTTCGCCAGCACGGCCCCGGTAATATTGATCGACGCCTGCATGCAAAAGGGCGCCGTGTGGTGCTCGTTGATCATAATGCCGTCAAAGCCTGCCTCGTCTGCTACCTGATACTCATCGTGGTAGCGATTGTACAGCTCACTGGCCAGTTTGGAATCGTACAGGCTATTGGGCAAGGTCAGACGTAGGGCCGGGTACTCATCCTGGATGGCCGGGTCGTAGCCCGTGTACGGCTGCTCAGTAAAGTAGTAATACTGGGTATTTGCCATGAAGCGCTCCTTTCCAACTAAACGTTGCTGGCGTGCTCCTGTATACCTAAGAACGAGCGTTAAACTCGGTCACTAAGCGTGCGAGCTCCTGCGGGCGCTCGAACTGTGGCCAGTGGCCACACTGCTCGATGAGTTGCAGAGTTGCCCCAGGGATGGCACGCTGGTACAGCTGTCCACACTCAATGGGAATAATCTGGTCCTGGGCCCCCCACGCAATGAGCGTGGGGATACGCACTTTCTCCAACATGCCGGGTAACGACCGGTCATACATGTATGGCCGAAAGCACATGCGGATCGACATAGTACGTCCGGCTTCACGGGGCCCACCAAATTCCTGGAATTCCCCCCCAAACAGCCGCTGATACTCCGGAGAGTGAGTCGCATCGTAAAAGCACCGATCGATCACTTGTCGCCAGGGCGTGATAAAGATATCAAACACTTCGTCGTGCTGTGGGCGGACACCAGCGGCATCCACCAGCACCAGGTGCCGTAGGTGCTGGGGACACATCACTGCCATCTGGGCGGCAATCCAGCCGCCGATACCAATGCCGACGACGTCCACGGGTGCTAGCGCTTGCTCCTGGAGGAACCAGTGATAGAACACAGCCTGATGTGGAATGGTTTCTACCCATTCAGGACAGGGCGTTTGCCCATAGCCCGGATGTGCAGGGGCATACACCGTCGCCTGCTCTGCTAAGGCGTCGTGAAACGGTAGCCAACCCTCAAAGCCCTCGACGCCGTGGAGCACGAGTACGGGTGGCCCATTCCCTCCCTTCAGCACGTAGAGTTCCGTCCCGGCGATTTTGACTCTTTCCTCAGTGAACTGTGCTGTCGACGTCGTCATCCCTCCCCGCTCCTTGAGTAGCGTGCCACAGCGTGTGGGCGCTGTATCGCTCATATGCTGCGTGCCTGTACATCGCAGTGTACTCCCCCACCCCCCACAGCGCAAGCCAAGAGCCGCCTCCCGTGCCCTAAGCACCTGAGGTAGAGGGCCCTGCCAGACGGTGACTGCCATCCCCCTGGTAGACGTACTCAAAGGTCAGGCAGCCGGCACTCTTGTTGGCGCAATAGTAACTGAGGATGTGCATTTTGGCATACTTGCCGTCGTGCGTGCGCACCAGGTAGACGAGTGGCTTGGGTACCAGGACATTGGCGAGATAACTGTAGTTGAACCACTTTTCCATGACAGGATTGTACGACGAAGGGCGATTCTTCGGATGTATGTCAGTGACAAACTTCACCTTATCTGGAACTGTCGTGACCGCAGCCAAATCGCGTTCTTTCAGGCTCAGTAGGGCTCCCTGACTCGTTGGATTGGTCTCGCCGCCATTGGTCTTAATGACATAGCGCTGGAACATCAGATCCCACGCCTCAGTCTTTGGGTCCTGGACAGTTACCACCGACCCACGGGCGAAATCAAAATACATCCAGACGTCTCTGGAGCGCGCATCAATAGTATAGACGATAGGTCCTACCAGCCGCGCACCGACTTCCTGCGGCTGCGGTGGCGTGGGTTGGTAGGTGGATGAAGTGGGATCGTCATGGCTCGCGGTCTCACCGCTACAGCTGACGAGGAGCAGTACGATTATACACAGGCTAATAAGACATCGCATATTTCCCCACGGCATATCGCATCCTGCCCAGTGTCTATGATCGTATCCGCTGCTGGCGTGACACACGTACCATGCGACGGAGCTGGATACGCCGGTACAGGGGACGTAGCACCAGATAGTAGATCCCGAAAAATACCCCGACGTTGAGTAAAGCCAGAGCGAGTAGGGTGTGATCGTAGCCGTGGGTGACGAGGTGGTGGTATCCCAGCCAATCCACAAGCCCCAACAACGCTACATGGACAAGTAAGCCAAACAGGAGATAGCAATCGGTGAAAATAATCATGCCTTTCTTGCGGTACAAAAATCCTGGGGACCGGTACGCTTTTACAACGGTTCCACAGCTTCGCGGGTGACCCAGACCGGACGGCTCATTCCAGCCCAGATGAGACAGGTTGCATTGATGACCGTGATGATGAGAGCCGCCATATGCAGCGGAGTTTTCATAAAAGCGTTGCTACGCAAAAGCAAATAGCTTCGAAAGATCACCAGGAGACCAAGAAGCATCGTAAAGCTGATGTGCAAAGTTTTGTACTCTGCATGTGGTCGCCAGTACCAAGAGACTGCGAGGGCAAAACGGCTATATATAAGCAAGGGGAACACAACAGTGATGAGCCCCCCCACGATGAAGAAAAACGTAGCATAGGCAGCGTAGGCCATGCCCCGCTCAGTGTCCTGCATACTCATAAAATACTGCGAGCCAAAGAAATAGCACACGCCGTAAAGAAAATAGATGCTAGCGGCGACGGTGTA
>Ga0081455_10005698_pt1 | contig 13588 bp, 11 predicted proteins | sample TabmetS3T2R1_FD_70207 | JGI IMG/M metagenome (GOLD analysis project Ga0081455, IMG submission 70207) | Tabebuia heterophylla rhizosphere microbial communities from the University of Puerto Rico - S3T2R1 | ecosystem: Host-associated > Plants > Roots > Rhizosphere ... | reverse complement strand
GCACGGGGCAAGCGGGCGCTTTTCCTCGTCGTGGTGGCGACCCTGATGCTGCCGCAGATCGTCACCCTGATCCCGACGTACCTCATCTTTGCCCGGATCCACCTCATCTACACCTACTGGCCGTGGGTGTTGTGGGGCCTGGCCGGCTCGGCGTTCCTCATCTTCCTGTTCCGGCAGACCTTCACCTCGTTGCCGATGGATCTGGAGGACGCGGCGATCATCGACGGCTGCGGGTATTTCCGGATCTTCGCCACCATCTTCCTACCGCTGGCGAAAGCGGTGACGGTTACCGGTTTCATTTTGTCGTTCACCGCGGCGTGGGGTGACTTCATTTCGCCGTCGCTGTTCCTGAGCCAGGACCAGACCACGCTCGCCGTCGGTCTCTCCAACGGCTACCAGACCAGCGCCGGCACGCCGCTGGACAATGCGTTGGCCGCCGGAGCCATTCTCTACATCCTGCCGGTGCTGGTGTTGTTCGTGGTGGCGCAGCGGGCATTCATCGGAGGCTTCGTCACCTCCGGTCTCAAGTAATCCTCTGTGGACTCGGCAGACTCTATGGACTAAGCGGACTCGCGGCGGATCACCGACGTCGGCAGCAATACCGATTTCGGTGGTTCGCCGCCGCCGAGCCAGTCCACCAGCAGGTCGGCCATGCGCCGGCCGATCTCGGCCAGCGGCTGCCGCACCGTGGTGAGCATGGGCCGCACCTCGGTGGCGATGGAGGAGTCGTCGAAACCGGCTACCCGGACGTCATCGGGGACGGCTCGGCCGGCCCGCTCCAGCGCCACCAGCGCACCGGCCGCCATCGCGTCGGAGGCGGCGAAAACCCCGTCCAGATCGGGAGCGCATTCGAGCAGTTCGGCCATGGCGCGCTGCCCGGAGCCGCGGCTGAAGTCCCCGTGCGCCACCGCGATCGGCTCACCGACAGCGTCTTTGTAGCCGGCCAACCGGTCCCGCCCTGAGCTCATCTCCAGTGGACCGGTGATGGTGGCGATCCGGCTGCATCCGGCGTCGATGAGTTGCCGTACGACGTCGCGGGCAGCAGTGCGGTTATTGACGTCGACGTACGGTATTGATATCGACCGCGCCGGCCGCCCCGCCATCACCGCCGGAACCCGCGAATCGGCGAGTTGGCGCAAGAAAGGGTCGTCCCGGCGCCAGGACGCCAGCAGCGCGCCGTCGACGTGACCGGCCCGTAGATATTGCGAAGCCCGTCGCCGATCCGTGTCAGTGGCACAGGCGATCGAGACGAGTTGCAGATTGTCCGCGGCGAGGCGGGAATGCGCCCCCATCGCCATGGCGCCGAAAACCGGGTCGTGGAAAAACCGGTCCTGCGTCTCCGAGACGACAAAGGCGATCGAGTTGGTGCGCCTGGTCACCAGGCTGCGCGCGGCATGATGCGCCACATAGCCCGTCTGCTCGATGGCATCCTCCACCGTGGCGCGGGTCGCCGCGCTCACGTCGCGCCCTCCGTTGATCACCCGGGACACAGTCATTTGCGATACGCCAGCAATTGCCGCGACGTCTGCCAACGTCAGCGCCTTTCGGGCGCCCGGACCGGCGAATGTCCCGTTGTGTGGGCGGTCGGAGCGGGTCACACCGGCCAGGATACGCGTCGCGGTCCGACATTTCCGCCGCAGGTGCAGCATAGTTATGTTGACCACAACGTCCGTTGTGCGGCGGTTCTGGAAATACCGCAGCGTCTCGCCAATTCCAGAATGGATTGTCACGCGACTTACCAGTCCTGCCCCGTTCGCGACGCTATCACCCCAAGGATGGCTGCTGTCCGGTGTGCACAGTCCCGGATTGCCTGCCTACGTGTCGATCACCAACTTGATGCGCATTGCGCCCCATCCGTACCGTTGCTTAGGTCAGCTAACCTAGCCTCGGAAAGGTGCCGCCATGCCCTCCGCCCGCCAGGCGACGGCGGAGAAGGTCACCTGACGCAGACGTAGGGCCGGGCTGGTTGCCCGACCCTACGCCATTTCCGTTTGGCTGAGCCTGATCGACGCGATTAGTGCATGATCGCCGGACCAAGCGGTGGCAAGGGTTTCTTAGCCCCCATTGCCGTCATTCCCACATTGACGAAGGCGAGGAACCCCAGCAATGCGAAAACGAAGGTGACATAACCTGCCGCCTTGAACAGGTCGTTGTCGAGGTTGTGTGCCGCCGTCGCCGCCAGTGCCAGCGCCGCCACCACCAGCGCCACGATGAGCGGGTAGATGGCCGGCAGGAACAGGGACGGGATGAGCAGGAAGACGAACAGGCAACCCCAGGCGATGAAGAACATCTCCTGGACATTGGGCACCTGCGGCAACACCAGCCCGTACCAGTTGTGGACCAGGCCCAGCAGCAACAGGCTGAGGCTGAGCCAGAATCCGGAGAATGTGCCGGTGATTCCAGCAACCATCGTTTGTCCCAGCATTGCCGCCCAGACCGTCACCACCAGCAGCATGAGTCCGGTGGCGCCCAGAATGATCGGCACGATCGACCCGAGCGCGGTGAGGTCGACGACACCGACCAGCACCATGCCCAGGATGAGCGATCCGATCGCGAAGATAGGCAGTCCGAGGATGAGCGGGTCACCGCCGGCCCCGACCAGCACGCCGGTAGGTTGCGCCGGTGCTGCCGCGCGTTCGCGCTCGACCATCTCGCGCACTTCGTGCGCGGTCGGGGTGGTGGTGGCGGTCGTACCTTCGTTGCGGTGAGCTTGTGACATTGTCATCGACCTCTGTTCTGCGGAATCAGGCCTGGATCGGCCAGCCGGGTCAGCCCACGGATGGGCCCATTCCGAGTGACTGGGGCGTACTGGAGTCCGGTGAGGGCTGGTGCAATCCCTCATCGAGGGGGCCGAACTCGGTCATCAACGCCGGGCTGCCACCCCAAGGGGTTTGTTCCTCAGCGATGAGTGAATTCGTGGTGAGCAGCAGACCGGCGACCGAGGCACCGTTCTGCAGCGCGGAACGGCAGACCCGTAGCGGATCGACGATGCCCATATCGACCATGTCGCCATACCGGCCGAGCAGGGCGTCGAATCCCTCGTCGTCGCCGAGCGCCCGGGTCCGTTCCACAACTTCCTGCGCGGGAAGTCCCGCATTGCTCGCGATGAGATATGCGGGCTCACTCAACGCCAGCCGGACGATATTCGCGCCAATCGCGTAATCGCCGGTCATCGCCGGATCCGCCTCGAGGTCGGCGAGGACCTTTTCGGCGTGCAGTAACGCCGCGCCGCCGCCGGCGACAATTCCCTCCGCCATGGCGGCCCGGGTGGCTGCGAGGGCGTCCTCGACCCGGTGCTGCAACTCTTTCAACTCGGCCGGAGTCGCCGCACCGACCCGGATCATCGCCACCTTGCCGGTGAGCGCGCCGATCCGTTCGGTCAGCACGTCCTCGTCGATTCCGTACTGCGCCCGGGAAAGCTCGGAACGCAGTTGGTTGACCCGGAATTCGACGTCCGCCTGGGAGCCGGCTCCGCCGACAATGGTGGTCTTGTTCTCGGTGACCCGCACCTGCCGGGCCCGGCCGAGTTGCTCCAGGGTCATGTTCTCCATGGTGAAGCTGGCCTGCCTGGAAAGTACGGAGCCGCCGACGACGGCCGCGAGGTCTTCCAGCTTGTGCAGCCGGCGATCTCCGAAGCCCGGTGCCCGGATTGCCACCGCCTTGAAGATTCCGTTGGTGTGGTTGTGCACCAGCATGCTGAGTGCGGTGCCCTCAACAGTCTCAGCGATGAGGACCAGCGGCCGCGGCGCCCGCATGATCTTGTCCAGCACCGGCATCAGTTGCTGTACGCTCGTCACCTTTTCGCTGCACATCAGGATGTACGGATCGTCGAGTACGGCTTCGAGCCGACCCGGATCGGTGACCAGATAAGGCGATACGTATCCGTTGTCGAATTCGAAACCCTCGACGAATTCGATGTTCATGCCGATTGTCGGGGATTCCTCGACCGTGACGACGCCACTGTCCCCGACGGTGTGCAGTGCGCGGGCGATGACGGCGCCGACGGCATCGTCGTCGTTGGCCGAGATGGCCGCGACCCGGGCGTAGTCCTGCTCGCTCACGACCGGGTGTGCCGCCTTCTCCAGATGCTCGACGAGGCGACCGACCGCGTGGTCGATTCCACGTTTGAGCAGAACGGGATTACCACCTTCAGCGATCGCCTGCATTCCCTCGCGGATGATCGCCTGCGCGAGCACGGTGGCGGTGGTGGTGCCGTCGCCCACCACGTCATTCGTCTTGATCGCCGCTTCCTTGACCAGTTGCGCGCCCATGTTCTCGAACTGGTTCTTCAGGTGGATTTCGCGGGCGATCGTCACGCCGTCATTGGTGACGACCGGTGAACCGGTGATCTTCTCGATGATGACGTTGCGACCCTTGGGCCCCAGCGTCGACTTCACCGCGTCGGCCAGCTGGTTCACCCCCACCAGGAGCAGGTCGCGGGCTTCCGAGCCGAAGCGAAGTTCCTTTGCCATTGTTGCTTGCCCCTCAGTCCGTGTGCTCTCTGTGTCGTGATTACGGAATCAAAATGGCTCGGCCGCGGACCCGACCTGCGTCGAGATCAGCGAGCGCGTCGACCGCGTTCTCCAGCGGATATTTCTTGGTGTGCAGGGTGACCTTTCCGGCCTGCGCCAACACCATCAGCTCGACGAGGTCGTTGTAGGTCCCTACCAGGTTTCCGACGATGTTGCGCTCGGTGGAGATGATGTCGAGCGTCGGTATATCGAGGTTACTGCCGTACCCGATGACGAAATGCGAACCATTGCGCCGGGTCATCGCGAAAGCGTCCTGCTGGGCGCCTTGTTCCGCGACAAAGTCCAGCACGACCTCGGCACCGTGTCCGTCGGTGAGGTCGAGTACGGCGTCGACGTGCTTTCCGTCCGCCAGCACGGTGTGGTCGGCGCCGAGTTGTTCGGCCAGTTTCAGCGCTTCGGCATTTCCGTCCACGACGATGACGGTGGCGGCCGTCAACGCCTTGACCGACTGGATTCCGATATGGCCCAGACCACCGGCACCGTTGACCACGCAGACGGTCCCTGGATACAGCAGCGGAACGGCCTTACGGGCCGCGTGGTAGGCGGTGATGCCGGCGTCGGCGAGGGCGGCCACGTCCTCGGGCTGGGTCTTGGGATCCAGCTTGATGCAGGCCCGGGCCGAGGTCAGCAGGTATTCGGCCATTCCGCCGTCGGAGTCGAGCCCGGGGAAAGAGCCGTTGAGACAGTGCATGTCGTTGCCGGCCCGGCACGCCAGACAGAGCCCGCAGGTCGGAGTCGGGTGCAGGATCACGGTGTCGCCCACCGCGACGTTGCTCACCGCGGAGCCGACCTCGTGCACCCAGCCGGCATTTTCGTGGCCGATCGTGTAGGGCAGTGTCGGGTCGGCCCGGGCCGCCCACTGCCCGTCGATGATGTGCAGGTCGGTACGGCATACGCCCGCACCGCCGATCTTGACCACTACGTCCAGCGGACCCATGACGGTCGGCTCCGGCACGTCATCGATGCCAGGTTGCTTGTGATAGGAGTGGAGTCGGACCGCTTTCATGACGCGTTCTCCTCCTGGGTCGTCTGGATAGCCGTTTGGAGCGTCGAGTCGCCATAGCGGGCACGCAACATGCCGCGGCAGACGCCGGCGTTGGCGTCCTGACTGACCCGGGTGACCCGGGCCCGCCCGAGATGACGGCGCAATTCGGCCGCCTCGACCGGCGCCCCGGTGTCGGGATCGACCACCAACGCATCCTCATCCGAACTCGGCAACCCGAGCTCCCGCCGCCGCTCGCGCAGCCGTTCCTTCACCGCACCGTCCGGAACATCGCCGAGGGTCATTCCGGCCAGATCGCCGGCGTCGGTGCCCGCGGCGATCACCGAGCGGCACAGCCGGTCGGTGCCGGCAAGCACCGCTTTGCGCAGGAAATCCGCGCGCAGGCTGTCGAGCTCGTTGACCGCCTCGCCGGCGAACGACGCGACAAAACCGGACCGCGCCGCCACGCCGTTGTTGATGGCATCGGCGGCGAAATGGTCCTCGAGCTGTACGACCGTCTCGACCACTTCCGGGACGGCACTGACCGCGTCGTAGGAATCGGCCACCATGAGATAGGCGAAATTCGGTGCGCAGAAATAGGTCGGCAGCCGCAGCCGGACGCTGGCCACGCCTGCCGGGTCCACTTCGCAGTGCGAGACGAACCCGAGATCTGTAAGCGGCTCGTCCAGCTCCGGATCGCGCACCGTGGACAGTGCCGACCAGACCGCGGCCCTGAGGGCGGCGGTCCGGTCGGCGGTCGCTCCTTCTATCATCACGCTGGTACGACAGTAGGCTCGGGTGGCTTGACGCCCAGCTGGAATTCGGCCGGAACGTCGATGTCGTACAGCCGGGCCGCGTTCAGCCCCAGGATCTTCTTCTTCGCGTCGACGCTGAACTTGGAGTAGTCGGAGAATTCCTCGTCTTCGGGCATGTTCCAGTCGACGAATCCCTCAACCTGCCACTTCGGCTCCCAGATCGCGTAGTCGGCGCCGAAGAGCAGCTTGTCCTCACCAAGCCAGAACATCAACTCGCCCATGACCTTGGCGAAGAACCTCGGCCGGGCATGCATCAGACCGCCGACAACCACTGCCAGGCCGGCGTACACGTTGCGCTCCTGCGTCGCCATGAAGCAGAAGTCCTCGATGCGCGGCAGACCCACGTGCTCGACGATGAAGTTGAGCTCCTGGAAGTTGGTGGCCACGTAGTCGATGTCCCGGACGTCGAACGCGTCCTTGTCCAACGGCCAGATCGTCGGTCCCTTGTGGACGTGGATGTTCTTCACGCCCAGTTCCACGCACTTCTCCAGATAGCGCGAGGCCTCCGGGTCCTTGAGGCTCCAGCCCCGCGAGTCGCCGTACCACTCCGCCGTGTAGAGCTTGACGCCCTTGCAGCCATAGCGCTTGACCCGCTCCTCGAACGCCTTCATTCCCGCGTCGCCCTCCCGCGGGTCGAAGCTGGAGTTGACGAGGAACTTGCCCGGGTGGCGTTCGGCCATCGCACCATCGGACTCGGTGGTGTTGAAGCCGGTCTTGTACCACTGGCGCAGGTTCGTCGGCTGGAAGATGGCGATGTCGACGTGGCCATCGTCGAACATGTCACGCATCATCCGCTCGTCGGAGTACTTCTGGAATTGCTCGAGCGGCCAGTGGGTGTCGGGCGGTCCGAGCCCTTGATACGCGTGGAAGCACTCGATCCAGCCCTTGGCGTACTGTTCTTGTCCGGGCACCCAGTTCTCCGGGCTCGCGTCCCAGAAATGAGTGTGGGTGTCAACAACGAAATACTTCTCGCCATCCTTCTCGTACACAGTGATTCCCTCCCGGGGCTGAATCGAGTGCTACCCGCGATATGCGTCCGTCCGTGCGGTTATGCGCGTGCCACGAGGTCGAAGTCGAGGTATTCGGCCGCGTCCTCTGGGTTGGCAACAAACAACGTACGGTCGTCGAGGTGCACCATCCGCCCGTAGTGGGTGGACATGCTCTCCTCAAACTCCATCTGGTTGAACCAGCCTTCCTCCTCGCCGGCTGCCTCGTCCACATCGGAGTAGATGACGTCGAACCGCCCGGTAGCGTCGACCCGGATCATCGACGGCAGATGGGTGATCTTGACATTCGGCAGCTGTTCCAGCACCTCGGCGACAATGACGCCGACCTGGTTGTTCATCAGCGTGAATCCGCACCTACCGGACGCGGTGTGATTTGCTTTGAACGGGCTCTCGGCCGTCTTGAACGTGGTCACTGGTTCAACTCCTCTGGTACTTGCAGACCCAAATCGGACACGATGCCGCTGAAGCGGCTCTTCGCCCGGTCGAGACCGTCTTCGAAGCGCTGCGGCTTGGAGTCAGGCTGCGACCACATCGGCTGCATGGTCCTGGCGGCCGTGATACAACGCGGCACCCAGGTGCTCAGCCACTGTTGCAGGATTGTCTTGTTGTGTTCGGCGAATTCCCGGTCATTGATCAACAGTTCGAACATCACCCGCGTGTAACGAAGGTCGCGTTCGGCGTAGTCGTACTCCTCGGCGCCGATCAGCGTCGGCGTCACGAAGTCGCCATTCGCCGGCGCGGCCTGCTGCACCAGGCCACTGCGGAACAGTTCGCCGACAAGTGGCTGGAATACCACGTTTCCGACGAATACCGCCTCGCACCAGTCGTCGATGGCGGTGAGCTGCTCGGCGTTCTCCCGAACGCCCTGCCAGGCCGGGTCCTCGTTCCACGCCGCGATGTGCGCCGAGCCGTCGAACCCGTCGACCTCCTCGGACAGCGTGAGGTTGTAGAGCGCCAGGTCCTGCGCGGCCCGGATCAGATGCATGCTGTTCACCGAGATCGCGTTGTTGTGCATGTTGGTCGGAGCCCGGCGGTTGGCGTTGGCGAAGAGATACAGGCCAAGGCCGTGGTCGGCATGCATCCAGGCGCCCACGTTGCGGGCCACGAAGTCGACCCAGTTGCGGTTCCACTGGTCGAACGCCTTGGATTGCCTTGCGGCGTCGACGTTCTGGTTGAGCTGGCGCACCACGTTGGCGTTGTAGCGGTAGAGCGTGAGCTCCCACTCCTCGTTGGGGTCGCGGAATTCGTGCCACCCCAGCGCCGGCCATTCATAGCCCTGCCCACCCGAGCCCGGCGAGCGAACCGGTTCCGGTCGATCGGTGCCCCACGCCTTGAGCACGGTCCAGTCCAGCGGGTAACCACCGATGCCGTTGGAGAAGCCGTACAGCCAGCCCTGGGCGAGATAGTGCCGTGTGTCCGGCTGCACCTCGACCGTGACATCCTCGTAGTGGCTCTGCTTGCGCTTCTGCGGGTTGTAGTAGTTGAACCGCCGCAACTGCGAGTCCGGGAACTCCTTGGCGCCCGCCTCGGCGTCGGTGAAGACAGGCTTCGGCACGCTGCGTTCTTGCGTGGTTGTCATCGGCTTCTTCCTTTACCTCATCGGATTGCCTGATCGAACCGGACCTACGGACCGTCGCCCGTGTCACCGGTCGTCGTGAACTTGTCATAGAAGATGCGTTTTTCATCGACGCCGAGCGTGGGCAGCAGTACCAACGCCGCCTCCACCATCGGCGGCGGCCCACACACGTACGCATCAGCGCCGGTCAACTCGTGACCGGCCTGACGTAGGACATCGGTGATCATGCCTATCTGGCCATCCCACTCGTCCGCGTCGTCGGGCTCGGACAGCGCGGGCACGTAGCGGAATGACGGAAGCATTTCTTCCAATTGGCGTAGTTCCTTCTCGAAGCACAGATCGCGCCGGGCGCGTGCCCCGTAATAAAACGTCGCCTTCCGCTCGATGCCGCGGTCAACCATCGACCGCAGCAAGGAGAGGATCGGCGCCATCCCGGCGCCGCCGCCGACGAATACCAACTCGGCGTCCGGCGCATCGCGCAACGTGAAGACTCCAAATGGCCCGGTGATATCGAGCCGGTCGCCCGCCGATACCTTCGTATCCAGGAAATGGGAGAAAAGTCCGCCCTGGTAGATCTTGATGACGAATTCCAGTCGCCCACCCGCGCTGGTCGCGTTCGCCATCGAGAACGATCGGGTCTCATCGGTGCCGGGAATCGAAAAGTCCACGTATTGGCCGGGAAAGAACTTCAGCGTGGTCGGTTCTACGAGCTGTATCACGAGATGCCGCATATCGTGCGTGACGTTCTCATTGGACACCACCTCGGCAACCGCCTGCTGGATCGGTAGTCCTGAGTGGATCATCTCCTCGTCGTAATTGAGCAGCTCAATCGTGAGGTCTTCGTAAGCGTGGGCCCGACACAGCAGAGTAAATCCTTCATCCTTTTCGTAATCGGGTAGCGCGAACGTCGAATAACGCTCGAGTTCGACGTCGTCCCCGTCCAGGATGAAGGACTTGCATGATGCGCATTGGCCTTCTTTACAGCCGTGCATGAGCATGATGCCCTGCTCGGCCGCACCCCTCAGGATCGTCTGGTCCTCATCGACCTCGATCTCGACCCCAACGGGTTCGAAGCGCACCAGATGCTTTTCTGCCATAGCTCCCTCTTCTAGGGGTCGGCACTCAAATCGGTACGGGAAGGACCCCGCGGCTTGCACGAGGTCCTTCCCGACCCGATCGTCGTGTCGGCGGTCAGGCCTTTGCCGGTGCCGGACGTCCCGCCGGGCCTTGGCGGATGTAGTCGGCGTGGAATGCCTCCCGCTCGGCGTCCGTCATCTCGTTGAGGGTCACGTTCGGGCTCGGGAAGTCCGGAAGGCGACGCAGGTGGTCGAGGGTCCACATCTTCTTCGGGTCGAGGTTCAGATGCGGCTGGGCCACCAGGGTCTTGCCGTCGTCGCGGACATATCCCATGTCGCTGACAATGTCGGCGAAGTTCCAGTTGTGGTACATGGTCTCCCACTCACGGGTTCCGATGAGCTGACCCATGTTCGGCGTCGACCGGCCCTGGAAGGTCGGGCGGAACGCCTCGGCGTCAGTCCAACGGCACACTTCGTGGCAGTACGTACGCCACTGTCCGTCGACCTTGTCGACAACCATGTCCTCGCGGACCAGGCACGGAACCATACAGGTCCAGCAGCGGTGCGGGTATACGTAGTCGACGCTCTCGAAAGCGATCGGGGCGTGCCCGTTCGGAATCGAGAGTCGGTTGTAGTTCTCCCACCACTTGCCGTACTTGTCGTACCAGCCCGGGTACTTGTACTCGAACCACTCGAAGTCCTCGTCGGTCATCGGGTCGATCCGCCAGTAGTTGGCGATCCAGCCGGTGGCGAAGAACTGCGCGACCTCGTGTACGTAGCCCTTGTTCCAGATCTGGTTCCAGGCTTCCTCAATGAGGTCGTGCGGAATGACGAGGCCGTACTTCTCCAGCGGGACGAGGTAGCTGCGGTAGTAGTCGTCGTAAATCCACCGACGCCACATCTCCGCGTAGCTCTCCCGGTCCTTACGGCGGTCCTTCGTGCCGTACTCGATAAAGGTGCCGATCGCGGCGTCCACGACGCGGTGGTTGTTCCACCACGCGTACCGGAGGTCGCGCTCGAGCAGTTTGTGGTTGCTCTCGTCGGACAGCGCCATCAGCAGCGTCGCGTACCCATTGCTGATGTGGCGTGACTCATCGGATTGCACCGAGTGGAAGACCGTCGGCAGCAGGTAGTCACCGTTGGCGGCCGCCTCGGCGGGCATCGCGACGAAGAGCGTGTTGGTAAAGGCCGTTTCGGCCACAATGGTCAGGTAGATGCTTGCGGCGGTGATGGCGTCGCCGGTGATGAATCCCTCAGCGAACTGCCGTCCGATGGTGCCGCAGTAGTCGTTCTGGAAGTTACGCAGGCTGCTGTTGAAGCCGGCTGGGTCAATGTAGTTCTGCATGTACAGCCGCTTGAGGTTCTGCTGAATCGTGGAGTGCCGGACCTCGTCGATCATCTGGATCGCCTGGCCGTTGTGCAGCTCCGGGTTGGGCACCGTACGGAACAGCAGCGGCATCGCCCGGGCCGCGGAGATCTCCGGCAGCGGGATGATCGACAGGAACAGCTTCTGCCACTCCAGCCAGCGCTCCTGAACCTGGCGGAACATGTTGCCGCGGATCGCGCCGTCCGACGCGCCGTACACCCGGTGGTCCTTCTCCTCCTGCATCGGGAAGTACGACCGGAGCACCTGCTTGAGCGGGTCCTTCTTCTGCGCCTTCTGGAAGGTGTAGTCGGTGCCGTACTGCGACACCGGCTCGTGATACATCGGCTCCCAGGAGAGTTCCTGGATCTTCTGGTGCGCCCTGGCTACGCTCTGCCGACTCATAGGTCACTCCTCGCCTGTCAGGTCGTGCTCGGGATCAGACCTCGCGCGCCGCTGGCCTGCGGTCTCAACATGAGACAGGCCACCGGCGGCGACCGGCCGGTCCACAGTGGACGGTTGGGTCATTCCCGCCCGAAGGCCGCGCGGAGGTCGGCGAGCTGGCGCTGGATGTCGGTGGCCAGCTGCCGGTTCCCGTCCGCCGCGGGCTCGATGCCCAGCGCGCGTAGCAGATCTGCGGCGGGCGCGGCCGGGTCGCCGGCCCCGCCGAGCACCGGGTGCAGGCCGTTGTCGGCCAGGTGGTGAAACACCAGGTTCACCACGCTCCACGGGTTGAACGTCTCGGGCTGCTCCGGTGGGTCCATCGCGGCACCTCCAGCCGCGAGCAGACGCTTCCGGCAACACGGACGGGGTCTCAATATGAGACAGCGCGGCGTAGCGTCGTGCCTATCGTGTAACCAGGACGCAACCTTCGACCGCTGCGGCGAGCGGCCAGTCCGCCGTGCCGCCGCGGTGCCGGGACCAGGGGGCGCCGTGACGCCGACACCACCGCAGCCGCCGGCGCGCCCCGGCGGCGACGGCCTCGCCATGACGCGCGAGCGTTTCCTGACCGCGGAGACCTTCGAGCCGGACCAGGTGCGCGACACGATCCTGGCGTCCTGGTGGCGGTCCCGCCGCTGGAACGTCGCCGCCGACCACATCGACCTGTCCTACGTCCGCGACCCGGACCTGGACACCCCGCTGACCCGCGGCGCGATGCCGGTGCTGCAGCACCTGCGCGAACAGCTCGACGGGCAGCCGATCAGCCTCATCCTCACCGACCCGGCCGGCGTCGTGCTGACCCGCCTGAAGGCCGACCCCGACCTGGACCGCTACCTCGACAGCGTCCAGCTCGCGCCCGGTTTCTCCTACGCCGAGGAGTTCGTCGGCACCAACGGCATCGGCACCGCGCTGGAAGGCGGCCGGCCGATGCACGTGTTCGGGCACGAGCACTACGCCGAGCACCTGGAGACGCTGGCCTGTGCGGGCGTGCCGATCCAGCACCCGATCACCGGCAAGACCGTCGGCGCGGTGGACCTCACCTGCTGGCGCAAGGACGCCGGCCCGCTGCTGATCACGCTCGCGAAGACCACCGCGGACCAGATCAAGCAGGCGCTGCTGGCCGACAGCGGGATGCGCGAGCTGGAGCTGTTCCACGAGTACCTGCGGGTGTGCCGGCGGACGGCAGGCATCGTCTTCGCGTTCAACAACGACGTCGTGATGATGAACGACTACGCCCGGCAGGTGCTCGACCCGGCCGACCAGTCGATGCTGCTCGCCCAGGCCTCGGCCACGCTGGCGTCCCGGCAGCGCGGCGCGATCACCGTCGAGCTGCCCACCGGGCTGACCGCCCGGGTGTACTGCCGGCCGGTGCACGGCGGCGGCCGGCTGGCCGGCGGGGTCGTGCACGTGAAGCTGACCGAGCGGACGGCCGGGCCGCTGGTCGAGACCGGCCCGCCCGCGCCGCGGGGCTCGGCCGTCCGGCCGACCACCCGGATGTTCCGGCCGGGCCTGGTCGGCACCGGATCGCTCTGGCTGCGCGGCTGCGCCGCGGTCGAGACCGTGTACGGCGCTGGCGAATGGCTGGCGCTGGCCGGCGAGCGCGGCGTCGGCAAGCACGCCGTGCTGCGCGCGGTGCACCAGCAGCGCAACCCGGCCGGCCGGTTCCGGGTGCTGGACGCGGCCGAGGCCGCCGACCGCGGCTGGCTGGCCGGCGTCGACCGGGAGCTGACCGACTGTGCCGGCACCCTGGTGATCAGGCACGTCGACCGGCTGGACGCCGGCCGCCTGGCGGGCCT
>Ga0081455_10005697_pt1 | contig 13589 bp, 10 predicted proteins | sample TabmetS3T2R1_FD_70207 | JGI IMG/M metagenome (GOLD analysis project Ga0081455, IMG submission 70207) | Tabebuia heterophylla rhizosphere microbial communities from the University of Puerto Rico - S3T2R1 | ecosystem: Host-associated > Plants > Roots > Rhizosphere ... | reverse complement strand
GGGCCAGTCCTGGTGGGAGGTGCTCCCGCTCGGGCCGCCCGACGAGCACGGCTCGCCGTATCGCGCACGCTCGGCCTTCGCCGGCTCGACCGCGCTCCTGGCGGAGCCACGCGCACCGGTCTCCGCGGACGAGCTCGAGGAGTTCGTCGCCGGCCACTCGTACTGGGTCGACGAGTGGGCAGAGTTCGAAGGTCGCGGCGCGCTGGAAGGGCAGGTGCGGTTCGAGCGCGAGTGGTCGGCGCTGCGGCGCTACGCAGCGGCCCGGGGCGTGCGCATCTTCGGCGACCTGCCGATCTACGTCTCGGACGTGGGTGCCGACCTCGCCTCGCACCCGGAGCTTTTCGACACCCGGCTCGTCGCGGGCGCGCCGCCTGATGCCTACAGTGCCACCGGCCAGCTCTGGGGCAACCCGACCTACCGCTGGCGAGCGGTGCGGGCGGAGGGGTACCGCTGGTGGATCGAGCGCTTCCGCCGCACCTTCGAGCTCGTCGACCTCACGCGGCTCGATCACTTCCGCGGCTTCGTCTCCTACTGGGCCCTCCCGGCCCGCGCGAAGACCGCGAAAGGCGGCCGCTGGCGGCGCGGCCCCGGGGTCGAGCTCTTCGAGGCGGCGCGGCGCGAGCTCCGCGAGTTGCCCCTCGTGGCGGAGGACCTCGGCAGCATCACGCCCGCCGTCTACCGGTTGCGCGACCGGCTCGGGCTGCCGGGGATGGTCGTGCTCCAGTTCGGCTTCACGAGGAGGCGGTCGAGCCCGCACCGGCTCGAGAACCACCCCGAGCACGCCGTCGTCTACACCGGCACCCACGACCACGACACCGCGCTCGGCTGGTGGTCGTCGCTCTCGCGGCAGGCGCAGGCCGCGACGGGCCTCGACCCGGCCGACCCCGCCTGGTCGCTGGTCGAGCTCGCGCTCTCCTCGCGCGCGCGGCTCGCGATCGTCCCCGCCCAGGACGTGCTCGGCCTCGGGAGCGAGGCACGGCTGAACACTCCAGGCCGCGCGGATGGCAACTGGAGGTGGCGCCTCCGCCGCGGCCAGCTGACGGGCGAGCACGCGGCCCGGCTGCGCGAGGCGACGAGCGCAGCCGGGCGCGGCGCGCACGGCCGCAGTCTTGTCCACGGGCGCTAGGCTCGCCCCGATGCTCGAAGGCTTCACCGCGGGCGACAACGCCATCCTCGCCGCGCTCCTCGCAGCCGGCCTCCTGCTGCTCGTAGCCTCCCAGTTCATTCGGGTTCCGTACCCGATCGTGCTCGTGCTCGGCGGGCTGGCGATCGCGTTCATCCCGGGCATGCCGACTGTCCAGCTCGCGCCGAACCTCGTGCTGGTCGCAGTGCTGCCACCGCTCCTCTACGGAGCGGCCTTCTTCAGCTCGCTCCGGGAGCTGCGCGCGAACCTGAAGCCGATCCTGCTCCTGGCGATCGGGCTCGTGCTGATCACCATGGTCGCGGTGGCGGTCGCCGCCCACGCCGTCATCCCCGGGCTCGGGTGGTCCGGAGCGTTCGTGCTCGGCGCGCTCGTGTCGCCCACCGACCCGACCGCCGCCACCGCCATCGCCGAGCGGCTCGGCCTGCCGCGGCGCCTGATCGCGCTGATCGAGGGCGAGAGCCTCGTCAACGACGGCACCGCGCTCGTCGCATTCAAGTTCGCCGTGGCGGCAGTCGTGACCGGAAGCTTCTCCCTGGCGGAGGCGACCGGTGAGTTCGCTCTCAACGTGGTCGGCGGGATCGCGGTCGGGCTCGCCGTCGGCTACCTGATCCGGCAGCTGCGGCGCCGAATCGAGAACCCGCCGGTCGAGATCACGATCTCCCTGCTCAGCGGGTACTTCGGCTATCTCCCTGCCCGCGCCGTCGGCGTCTCGGGCGTGATCGCGGCGGTGACGGTCGGCATCTACATGGGCTGGCACACGCCCGAGCTGACGAATGCCCAGGTTCGCCTGCAAGGGGTGGCCGTCTGGGAGATCGTGTTCCTGGTTCTGAACGCCCTGCTCTTCGCGCTCATCGGTCTGCAGCTGCCCTCGATCGTGGACGCGCTCTCCGCCCACTCGACGATGGAGCTGATCGGATACGCGGCCCTGGTCAGCGCGGTCGTGATCGCCGCCCGCTTCGCCTGGGTCTTCTCGAGCGGATTCGTCGGTCACGCGCTGAGCCGGCGCTTCAGACGCGAGGATCCCGCGGCCTCCTGGGCCTCGAAGACGGTGCTCTCCTGGTCCGGCATGCGCGGCGCCGTTTCGCTCGCCGCGGCGCTCGCGATCCCGCTCACCGTCGACTCCGGGGCGTCGTTCCCGAACCGCAACCTGATCATCTTCCTCACCTTCAGCGTCATCCTCGTGACGCTCGTCCTCCAGGGGTTGACGCTGCCCGGCCTCATCCGGGTGCTCGACCTGGAGGACGACGGGCTCGCCGAGAAGGAGGAGGCGAAGGCGCGCGTCTACGCGGCGCAGGCCGCGATCGACCGGCTGGGGGAGCTCGAGGCCGAGGAGTGGGTGCGCGACGACACCGCCGAGCGGCTCAGAGGCCTCTACGGCTTCCGCCAGAACCGCTTTCGCGCGCGCTTCGAACCGGACGGGGACGGCTCGATCGAGGACCGCTCCCAGGCGTACCAGCGCCTGTTGCGAGAGCTGATCGCCGCGGAGCGGCGGGCCGTCGAAGAGCTGCGCCGGGAGCGCCGCATCGACGACGACGTCATGCGCCGGGTCATCCGCGACCTCGACCTCGAGGAGTCGAGGCTCGACCTTTGACGCGGGTCGTGGGGCAGGAGCAGGCTCGCAGGATCGCCGTCAGGGCACAGCTCCTCGACGGCTCGGCGAGCACTGTGCTCGACACCGTGCGCCGGCTCGGCTTCCTGCAGATGGATCCGATCGCGACGGTCGCGACGCCGCAGCAGCTCGTCCTCTTCAGCCGGCTCGGCCCGTTCGACTCGACGGAGCTCGACCGGCTGCTCTGGAAGAAGCGAAAGCTGTTCGAGTACGACGCCTTCATCTACCCGGTCGAGGACCTGCCGCTCCAGCGCGCGCGCATGGCGAAGTTCCGGCGCGGCGGCAAGCTCAAGCGCCACGAGTGGATCCGCGACTTCCTGCGCGAGAACGCGCGCTTCCGTCGGCACGTCCTGCGCGAGCTCGAGGCCAACGGGCCCCTCCTCTCCGGCGACCTCGAGCACGACATGATGCCGCCCGGTGTGGCCCACCGCTGGTGGGGCGACCGGCACGTGCGACTGATGCTCGACATCCTCGCCGCGCGCGGCGAGATCGCGGTGGCGGGACGCAACGGCAAGCAGCGCGTCTGGGACCTTCCCGAGCGCGTCTTCCCCGAGGGCGAGACGCTTCCGTGGCGCAAGGCCGAGCGCGAGCTCGAGCGCCGGAAGCAGCGCTCGCTCGGCGTCTGGCGGGCGCGGAACGGCGAGTGGCACGCCCACCCCGACATCTCCGACGAGCCCGTGCCCGACCGGGCGGTGCTGCTCTCGCCGTTCGACCGCCTCGTCCACGACCGCGCCCGCGCCGAGGCCCTCTTCGGCTTCTTCTACCGGCTCGAGATGTACGTGCCGAAGAAGAAACGCGAGTACGGCTACTACGTGCTACCGCTGCTCGTGGGCGACCGCCTCGTAGGCCGCGCCGAGCCGCGCTTCGACCGCAAGACGGGCAAGATGGAGCTGCTCGGCGCGTGGGGCGACACCTCGCGCCTCGACGAGGCACTCGCCCCCCTCACGGAATGGCTCGGCGCTACGGCGCGAGCGTGACCGGCACGCGCACCTCGTGCGGCGGCTTGCCGGTGCCGGCGGCGTCGTCGTCGTGGACGACGATCGTCCCCGACTGCGCCTTCGCGACCTGGAAGCTCACCGGCACCGAGTAGGTCCCGCGGCAGCCGGTGCCGCAGCTCGCGGTGGTGAACGTCTTGCCGACCACGTCGCCGTTGGCGTTCAGGACCTCGACGCTCACGTTCGCCTCGAAGACGTTCGCTGTTCCGGCGACGGTGACCGGGCTCGTCACGCTCGAGTCGGGAGCGGGCTTGGCGACCGTGATCGCAGGGAGCAGGTCGGAGTAGTCGTTCCGTCCGACCGGGCCTTTGAGCACGATGCCCTCGCTCGAGAAGACGTTGACGGGAGTGCCGTCGAGGCGGAAGCGCACCTTCTGCACGGTCGGGAACTGGGTGAGCGTGTAGACGACCTGGCCGAGGCGCATCTGCATCGAGCGCGAGCCCGCGCCGTCCTGGAACTCCGACGTGAGATCGACCGTGGCGACGCCGTTGTGGATCGCGATCCCGAGCAGCTTCGTCCCCGTGGGGACCGCGCTCGCGAAGCCCATCACCCGCTCGGACGCGGTCGGGCCGTCCAGCAGCGAGTTGATGGCCGTGGTCGCGACGAGGGGCGTCGGGTCGTGCGTCCGCTCCACCGAGACGAGGCCGTCGTCACGGGTGAACCAGACCTGGAGCGAGAGCTTCGTCGGCACCGAGCCCGTCTGCTCTCCGGTGGTGGTCGCCGCGGTCGTCCCCTGGGAGGGCTTGCCGAGCGAGACGGCTTCCTCGGAGCCGCACGCAGTAAGAGCCACCGCAAGCGCGCCTCCGGCGAGGGCCAGGGTCGCGAAGGCGAGGAGTTTCTTCATCCCGGCCTGATCATGCCGGGCGTGTGTGACGGCTCTGTAACAGTTCTGCTAAGGCGAAATCGCCCCGGAGGGCGATTTCGCGGAGGAGGAACGGGGTGCTTACCGGCGCAACGTTCGGACGAACGCGTCCGGCTTGTCGTTCGTATCGCCCTGGACGAAGTTCGCCGCCCACGACGAGAACGCGAGCGCCCGAGCGCCGTCGCTGAGCTCGAGGCCGGCCCCTGCGCCGCCGACCGCACTCGCGTCGTCGCCCTGGACGCCGCCGATCCCGCGGCTGACGAGGGTCGTCGTGCCGGTCCGCAGGTCGCGGAGGAAGACATCGGTGATGTCGTTCGCATCGCCGGGCACGAGGTTCGAGGCCAGCGAGGTGAACGCGACGAAGCGGCCGTCGGCGCTGATCGTCAGCCCTCCGAGGGTCTCGCCGTTCGCCTGCCTCTCCGCGCTGCTGACGCTGACCCTCGCCGTGCGGTGGCGCTTCAGGTCGCGTACGAAGACATCGGCCGTGCGGTTGGTGTCAGCAGGGACGAGGTTCGTGTCGAGCGAGTGGAAGGCGACGAAGCGACCGTCGGCGCTGATCGCGGGCGCGTTGCTCCCCGTGTTGGTGCGGTCGCCGCCGGCCTGCTTCCCGTCGCTGCGGACGCTGACGCGGATCGTCTTGCCGGTCCGGCGGTCGTGCAGGAAGACGTCGCCGAGACGGTTCGTGTCGTGCGGGACGAGGTTCGTCGCCGACGACTGGAACGCGACGTAGCGCCCGTGCGCGCTGAGGACGGGCGAAGTGCTCTCGCAGTAGTCCGCCCTGCACCGTGCTTGCGCCGCGTGGCTGTCGACGCTCACGCGCGTGGTCCTGCCCGTTGCAAGATCGCGAACGAAGACGTCGGAGAGCCGGTTCGTGTCGCCGCGCACGAGGTTCGACGCGAGCGACTGGAACGCCACGTAGCGGCCGTCGGCGCTGATCGCGGGGAACCAACTGCCGCCGTTGGCCTGGTGGCCGTGGCTGTCGACGCTGAGCCGCGTCGTGCGGCCGGTCTTGCGATCGTGCACGAAGACGTCCTCGACATGGTTCGTGTCCCCGCTGACGAGGTTCGAGGCGTCCGACTGGAAGACGACGTACCGGCCGTCCGCGCTGATGCCGCCGGAGAGGGAGCCACCGAATGCGTCCTTCCCCTGCGCGGCCTGGGCGCCGCTGCTGGACACGCTGACCCGCGTGGTTGCGCCGGTCGCGGTGTCGCGCACGAAGACGTCGTAGCGGTCGTTGGTGTCGCCGCTAACGAGGTTCGTCGCGAGCGAGTTGACGACGACGAAGCGGCCGTTGGCGCTGATCCCGGCCGCGAAGCTGTCGTGGTTTCCCTGCTCGCCGGCGGTCGAGACGCTGACGCGCGTCGTGGGCGCCGTGCCCGCAGAGGTCGCGGCGGTGGCGGCCAGCGCCGCTGCCGCCAGAAGTGCGGGCAATACGAGTACGAAGAGCCTGTTCATCGTTGCCTCCCTGCAGTGGCTGTGGTTGCGGAATCGAGAGCGGCGGCGGCGCCCGCACCGGTCCAGAGGAGCAGGCGGTGCCCCGTCCAGACGGCACGCAGGTCGAGGTGCGCCGGGAACGGGAGACTCGGCAGCTTCGACCAGCGGTCTGTCGCCGGGTCGTAGGCGTAAGCAGGCCCTCGCGGGCCGTCGAAGAGCACGAGGCCCTTTCCCGTCCAGAGGGCGCTCGAGGCCGGCGGCGCGAAGGGAGCGGGGGCGAGCCGCCGCCACCGCTCCTTCGCCGGGTCGAAGGCGAAGGCGTCCTTGGACGCGCCGGCGACGAGGAGCTCGTGCCCGTCCCAGACCGCGGTGCCGCCGGCGCCGCTCGGCGGCGACGGGAGCCGCCGCCACGAATCGGTGCGCGGGTCGTAGGACGCGGCGCGCGCGAAGCTCGCCGGGTAGGGCCTGCCGCTGTCGGGGTCGACGCCGGGGACAACGAGGATCAGCCGGCGCCCGGTCCAGGCTCCCACCGGTTGCTGTGCGGGGGCCAGCGGCGCGCGTGCGAGCTTGCGCCACGAGTTCGTCGCCGGGTCGTAGGCGGAACCGTCGGACCAGGCGTCGCCACAGCAGCCGCCGCCCCAGCCGATCATCTCGTGCCCGGTCCACACGGCGATCCCGTGGCCGGTGGGTGCATGCGGCAGGCGCCGCCAGCGGTTCGCCAGCGGGTCGTAGGCGCTGGCCTTGAAGGCTCCCCAGACGAGCATCTCCCTGCCCGTCCAGACGGCGCTGCGGGCGACGGGGTCGCCGATGTCTCCCAGCGGCGCCGGCAGGCGCCTCCAGGTCGAGCCGGCGGGGTCGTAGGCGGCCGCGACGTTCTGCGCGCGCACCAGAGCGCCGTTGTTCGCGGTGCAGCACACGCCGGAGACGATCAGCTCGCGGCCGGTCCAGGCGGTGGTGAGATAGGCGTCGACGCGCACCGGCGCGGCGGGCAGAACCTGCCACCGCGCGTGCGCGAAGGCCGCGGGCGGAGCCGCGGGAGAGCCGCTCTTTCCGCAGGCGGCGAGCATGAGCGCGGCCGCGCCCAGCGCGCAGAGCTTGAAGCACGTGCTAGGCCGCATACGCGTAGGGGTGGTAGAAGGCGTCGAGGGCGTGCTCGTGCTCGACGGCGATCTCGAAGCGGTCGCCGGTGCGGTCGTCGGCGACCGAGACGGTCACCGCGTCCTCGCGGGGGTGCCAGCGGAGAACGACGCGGAGGCCGTCCCGCTGCCGGGCTGCCAGCTCCTTGCTCTGTCTCTTGGCGCTCATGACGACTCCTTTCGCGTCTGTGTCGGTGCCGCCATGCTCGACCTCGCTCGCAACGGGGTGGTCACCGCGCGGTAACGGTTCTGCGACGACTCGCGTCTACGGCGACCTTGCTCGTCCGACGTTGCCGAACGGTTGCGCGGCCATGACGTAGCTGTTGCGAAGGCGGCGCAGGATCGGGCGCGTCATCGATCAGGAGGCACCCATGAAGCTCTCAGTCCTCGTCTCGAGCGCCGTCGCGATCGCAATCGCCGCGGTCGCCATGTCTTCGTCGGCGTTCGGCAGCTCGGGCGTTCGGAACGTGCCGGGCTTCCGCTCGCCGTCGGGAAACATCGACTGCTACTACGACTCGAAGGCGTTCGCGTCCAACGGCACCCGGCCCTTGCTGACCTGTGATCTCCGCCACGCCGATTACGCGATGCGGCTACAGCGACGCTGCCTCGCCGGCGACTGGCACGGTTTCGGGCTCCGCGTGAACGCGAAGCCGACGCTCTTCTGCACCGGCAACCCCAACCCGTTCATCCACCCCGTCTACACGGCCCTCGCCTACGGCAAGAGCTGGACGCGTGGCCAGTTCACCTGCACCTCCCGCATTACCGGCGTGACCTGCCGCAACGCGGGTGGACACGGCCTCTTCATCTCCCGCCAGTCCTACCGCACCTGGTAGCGGTCACCCTTCCCTTCGAGAGCGCCCTTCGGGGCGCTCTCGCGCGGTTCTGACACGGGTAGCCGCAGCGTGAAGCGGCTGCCGGCACCCGGCTCGCTCTGGACCTGGATCTCCCCGCCGAGCAGGCGCGCGTTCTCCTGCGCGATCGCGAGCCCCAACCCGGTGCCGCTGCCGCTGCGGGATGCGTCCGCCTTGTAGAAGCGCTCGAACAGGTGCGGCAGGTGCTCGGGCGCGATCCCGGGCCCGTCGTCGGCGACCTCGATCCCGTCGCCCGTGATCCGCACGGTGACCGTGGAGCCGCCGTGCTCGAACGCGTTGTCGACGAGGTTCGCCACGATGCGCTCCAGACGGCGCGGGTCGGTCGTCAAGGAGCGGCCGTTGCCCTCGACGGCCACCCGTCCGTCCCACCCACGGTTCCGCACCGTCGCGGAGACCAGCGCGGCCACGTCGACCTCCTCGGCCTGCACGCTCTCCGCGCCCTGGTCGAAGCGTGAGATCTCCATCAGCTCCTCGACGAGGCGGCGCAGACGGCCGACGTCGGCGATCAGGAGCTCCGCGGGCCGCCGCGACTCCGGCGGCATGCGGTCGAGGTGCTCGGCCAGCAGCGAAGCCTCGCCCACGAGGGCCGTCAGCGGCGTTCGCAACTCGTGCGCGACATCCGAGGTGAAGCGCCGCTCCCGCGCCTGGGCGGCCGAGAGCGCGGCGATCTTGGCCTCGAGCGCGGCGGCCATCTCGTTGAACGCCTGCGCCCACGCGCCGAATTCGTCCTGTCCCTCGACCGGCAAACGCGTCTCGAGCAGGCCTTCCGCCAGCGAGTGCGCTGCCTCGCTCGCCCGGGCGACGGGCCGGAGCGTTCCGCGCGCGAGCAGGATCCCCGCGCCAGCGGCGAGGAGGACGAGGATGCCGACGCCGCCGAGCAGGATGTTCCGGAGCTGCGCCAGCTCGTGCCAGACATCGTCCTCGGGGAAGAAGAAGTAGAGCCGCGTGTCGCCGGCGGCTGGTGCGCCGGTGACGACGTACCGGTTGCCGGCGACCACCGCCCGCTGGTAGCCGAGTTCCCCGCGCGCCACCACCTCGCGCAACCCATCAGGCACGGCCTGGAGCGTTACTTGTGGGCCTGACAGGTAGACCCGGCGTCCACGCATTGCGACGGTCTTGAAGTCGCCGCGGCTGCGGTAGGCATCTACGAGCTCGCTGGCGTCGGCCGCGCGGAACGCTCGCGCCACGTCGAGGTTCCGCCGTGTCTGGGTCACGCTCGAGTCGACCGAGTCGGCCAGCAGGTTGTGCCGCACGACGAAGTACGTCCCCGTGCCGAGCGCCGCCGCGGAGAGGCCGACCGCGAGCGCGAACGTGATCGTCAGCCGACGGCGGAACCCTCCCGCCGCGATCCCCTGACGGCGGCGCATCACGCTCCGCCGAAGCGGTAGCCGACCCCGCGCACCGTCCTGATCAGCTGCGGCTGCTTCGGGTCGTCCTCGACCTTCGCCCGCAGCCGCTGGATCGCGGCGTCGACGAGCCGCGAGTCGCCGAGGTAGTCGTAGTTCCAGACGAGCTCCAGCAGCAGCTCGCGCGTGAAGACCTGCTTCGGCCGCCGCGCCAGCTCGTGCAGCAGCCGGAACTCCGTCGCGGTCAGGCTCAGCTCCTCGCCGCGCTTGCGCACGGTGAAGCCGCCCGGGTCGATCTCCAGCCCGCCGATGCTGATCGTCCCGTCGCCCTCGGGCGGCGACGCCCGCCGCAGCACCGCCTTCACGCGCGCGACGAGCTCGGGCAGCTCGAACGGCTTCGTGATGTAGTCGTCCGCGCCGAGCTCGAGCCCGACGACGATGTCGTGCAGCTCGCTGCGCGCCGTCAGCATCACGATCGGCGCGCCGCTCTCGCGGCGAATCTCGCGGCAGACCTCGAAACCGTCGAGCGACGGCAGCATCACGTCCAGCACGACGAGGTCGACCCCACCCTCGCGAAAGCGCGCGAGCCCGTCCCGCCCGTCGCCGATCGCGGTGACCTTCAGGCCGGCCTGCTCGAGGCCGAGCGTCGCGACCTCGCGGATGGAGGCGTCGTCCTCAACGAGCAGCACGTGCTCGTCCACCTCTCAAATGTACGCAGGTGCGCTAGACGGGCCAAGTGGCGCGGACGCGCCGGAAGTTGCGAGGCCACTCGCGGTACGCCTCGCGCGGGTCGCTCGTCTCCTCCGGTGCGGCCACGCCGTGCTTCTGCGCGAGCTCGGTCACGGGGTAGTTCAGCGTCTTGTCCGGCCCGCGGGCGCCGACCATCAGGATCGCGCAGGGCCCGTCGCCCGCGCCGATGCAGATGTGGCGCGTCCCCGGCGCGAAGTGGACGAAGTCCCAGGCCTTCAGGCGCCGCTCCTCCTCCTCGACGAGCAGCAGGCACTCACCGGAGAGCACGAAGAAGTCCTCCTGCACGCTCTCCGAGTGGTAGAGGCCGTTCACCTGCCCGGGGTGGAGGACGTGGACGCCGATCCCGTACTGCTGGAACTCGCCCTCGGGGTTGCCGAAGTCCATCCACTCGCCGCCCTTGTCGTCGCGCATCCAGGCCATGTCGGCGGCGTTCAGGACGAACCAGCCCGAGGACGAGACGATTGCGCCCTCGTCGGTCTGCTCGATCTTCGCTTCGTCTGCTGCCATGGCGGCCGAGGCTAGCGGAGCCGGGGGCGCGGCGCGCCCCCGGCTCGAGCAGCCGTTTACTTGAAGCTGAACCGTGCCGTGTGGAGCGTGCCGTCCACCAGCAGGATCCGGAACTCCCGGCACGTTCCGGCCCAGCTCCCCGACGTCTTCCAGACGTACTTGTACTGACCGTCCTGGAAGGTCAGGCCCTCGTCCGAGCTCGTCGGCGACGGCGAGCCGATCGGCGCCCCGGTGGTGCAGTTGACCTGGACGGACACCGGGTAGCCGTCCGCCAGGATCGCGAGCCCGCGGTCGCCGCCGAGGCTGAACTTCAGCGGAACGGCGCTGCCGGCCTTGGCGGAGTTCAGCCCGGGCCCGATCGGCGGGAAGTAGCCGCTGAACGGCCACGTGATCGCGAAGTCGGCGTTCGAGACGTCGAAGAAGACGTTGTCGACCGCCTCGATCTTCACGCGCGCGTGGGTCGTCCCGACCATCGGGAGCACGACCGAGGCCGAGCCCGTGTTCGGCGTCGAGGCCGCCAGCACGTACGGGTACGTGTGGCCGCTGTCCACCGAGAGGCTGATCTTCACGTTCGCCGCGTTGACCGGAGCGGCAGCCGTGTTGGCGACATTCCACGTCACCGTCTGCGTCGAGTCGCCCGGGAGCGACACGGCCGTGTTCGGCGAGGTGACGAGGAACGGCCCGGCGGTGTTCGCGAGCAGCAGCGTCGTGTCCGCGAAGTTGCTCCCGCCGCGGCCGTCACGCGCCGTGAAGCGCATGTGCAGGGCCAGCGGGTCGGCGTTCACGCCCGCCACGCCGACGTAGTCGCTCGTCGGCAGGAACTCCATGTAGCACTCGGTGATCCCCTGCGGGACGGGCGGGGCGATCGGCCCCTGCGAGCACGAGCCGGTGTCGGCGTTCGTGTTGTTGTCCAGGATCTGCTGCAAGTCCGGGAACACCCGCGTCGGGTCGTTCGTGAGGTGGTTCTCGCCCGGCGAGTCGTAGAGGAGCGAGTCCGCGTCGCTGATCTGACCCGAGAACGGGAACATCGCGAACAGCGGTCCGTTCGTCTTCGTGTTGCTCATCAGCGCCGTGCCCGCCCCGTTCGGCGAGGCGCCACGGTCGTTCTGCTCCCACGAGTACGTGAGCGCGTCGCCGTCCGCGTCCGTCGCGCTGCCCGTGAGGGCGAACGGCGTCCGCAGCGGGATCGTGTACTGCGCGGGCGCCGAGACACTCGGCATCGAGTCCCCGGTCGGCGTCGTCGTGCCCTGGTTGTCCACCGGGCCGCCCTTGTCGGTCTCGCCGACGAAGCCGGAGGCGCCCGCGGTGAAGTCCTGCAGCGCGAGCGTGACCGGCACGTTCGTCTGCGCCAGCGAGCCGGTGTAGGTGACCTGGAAGCCCGTGTTGTTGAACGTCCCGCCGCCGAAGCCGGCCGCGGTCGCCGTCGCACCCGCGGGCAGGATCGGCGCAAGCGCTGCCGCAATCCCGGCTGCCGTGTAGTTGACGCCGTTCACGATCGGGGCCGAGACGTTGCCGTTGTAGTTCAGCGTGAACGAGTCGTTCGCGCCGCCGTGGTTCGTCTCCTCGACCGAGGCGAAGCAGCCGCCGCAGCTGAGGTTGACGAGCTGGGCATTCGCCACGTCCGCGCCCGCCGACGCACCGCTGTACGTCATCGTGAAGCCGGTCGACGCGAGCCCGGTCACGGTGACCGTGCCGGCGAAGCCGGGGATGGCGTTGATCGCGTCCTGGACGTTCGTGGCCGTGTACGCCTGGCTCGTGCCGCCGATCACGGCCGAGTTGTTGCCGCCGATGCTGACCTGGAACGGCGAGCTGTACGTGACCGTGCCGGCCCCCGTTGTCGGCAGTCCGGCAGTCGGGTTCGCGTAGGTGAACGAGCGGGCGCTCGGCACCGAGGCGACCGCGAACGTGCCGTTGTAGCCGGCGTCGCCAGCCCCGGTGATCACGACGACGTCGCCGACCGAGCGGTTGTGCGCCGCCGCGGTCCGGACGGTGACCGTGTTCCCGACCTCGGTCAGGCCGGGCGCATTGAGCGTGATCGTCCCGCCGCCGGTCCTCGCGAGGCCGGTCGCCGGGTTGGTGTAGGTGAACGACCGCGTCGTCGGGACGGTGTCAACCGTCCAGGTGCCGTTGTAGCCGGCGACGGGGACGCCCGAGATCGTGACGACGTCACCGGGCTGCAGCCTGTGCACCGGCCCGGCTGCGCCGGTCGAGATCGTGACCGTGTTGCCGTCCTCGGTGGCGCCGCCGAGCTGCGTCGCGCTGGGCGCGGCGCCGATCGTCACCGTGAGCGGCTGGATTGTCGAGGCCTGCTGGTAGCCGGGGCCGAAGGTGACCTGCTGCACCTCGCTCCCGCCGCCGAAGTGCCGCAGCGAGGCGGTCTGTACCTCGTTGATCGGGAGCTGGGTCGAGGAGGTGTAGGTCGTGATCTCCTGCTGGCTGCGCTCCGAGAAGTACGGGTCGCTGTGCCGCTGGAGGTCGTCGGTCAGGCAGATGCCCGCGTACGCCATGATCGAGGAGCCGCTGCCGGGCTCGACCGCGTTGTTCGCGTTGCGGTTCCCGCCGGAGCAGTTCAGCTGGTTGCCGTTGAACGGGTGGTTGCCGCTGAACTGGTGCCCCATCTCGTGGGCCACGTAGTCGATCGCGTAGAAGTCGCCGACCGGGGTCGGGATGCCTGTGCAGCCGCCGGCCTTGTTCGAGCGGCCGACGACGCCGAGGTTCGCCACGCCGCCGCCGGGCTGGCCGAGCGCGAGATGGCCGATGTCGTAGTTCGAGGCGCCGATGATCTGGCCGATCACGAAGCGCGCCCGGGCCGTGCTCGAGCAGCCCGTGACCTGCGCCTGCGTGAAGCACGCCGCGGCGCCGCAGGGGCCGTTCGGCGCGGTCGCAGCGTCCCACGTGTTGAGGTTGAGGAGGTCGTTGTTCGGGATCAGCTGC
>Ga0081455_10005696_pt1 | contig 13590 bp, 13 predicted proteins | sample TabmetS3T2R1_FD_70207 | JGI IMG/M metagenome (GOLD analysis project Ga0081455, IMG submission 70207) | Tabebuia heterophylla rhizosphere microbial communities from the University of Puerto Rico - S3T2R1 | ecosystem: Host-associated > Plants > Roots > Rhizosphere ... | reverse complement strand
GGCGGGCGGGGCCGCGGCCGTGCGCCGCGCCCCGCCAGGCGCTGACATCCGGTCGACGATCAGGAACACGGCCAGGAACGCCACCAACACCAACGCCGCCCGGGCCGTCGGACCGGGCTTCACGGGTCCTCCTCAGCTCGTGGGCTTCATGGGCACGCTATCTGGCCGGGAGCGCCGACGCCGCCGGGAGGCCCGCTGGCGCTGGAGGCGCTTGACCAGCATGGGGTCGTAGGCCAGGGCCGCCGGGTCGTCCAGGAGGCGGCTCAACAGCTGATAGTAGGCGGTGGGCCCGACACCGAGCTCGCGCCGGATAGCCTCCTCCTTGGCCCCGGCATGGCGCCACCACTGGCGCTCGAGCGCGAGCAGGCTCCGCTCCCGCTCCCCCAGCTCGTTGGCCTCCCGATCCCGCGCCGGCACGGGGTTCGGGGGGAATGATTTCGGGGGGTCCGCGGGGGGCAGAGCCCCCCGCGGTTGTGCGTAATTCTCCACGTCCTCATCCCCGCAGTTCTCCGGAGGCAGGGACCGGGCTGCGTCCCAGGACCGGCGGATCGGAGTCGCAAGATCTTGTGCTCGGCCGAACCTTAAGCGCTACATCTTGCGGGGGCAAGCATGGGCCGCGAATCCGCCGCAGATGACCAGAGGATTTGGCGAATCCCGCGGAGCACGCTACAGTCCGGCCCGTTTGATCACGGAATGATCACCGGACGGACACGTTTCACCCAGAACGGCTCCTCCGAACCCCCCACCGGAGGAGAGGGCGCGCCCCCCACGCCAGCGCCCCCGTGTCCGGCCACCAGAGGCGGGAGGAAGGAGGTCGGGCTCTTGCCGCCGTTAGGCGCTCGACGGACCCCCCACCGTCGATGGCAGCGCCGCGCTGCCCGCAGCGTGCTGCTCGCCGTCATCCTCATGCCCCTGACGGTGCTGTCAACCGGATCGCTGACAGCGCAGGCGACCCCGACCGCCTCCCGCCTCGAGGATCAGCTCGACCAGCTGAACCGGGAGTCCGACCAGCTGGTCGAGCAGTACAACCAGAGCAACGAGGCCCTCCAGCGCATCCGCCGCTCCCTCAAGGGCCTGCGGGCGCAGGCCAGCGGGGCCGAGGCCGACGTCCGCAAGCTCCAGCAGGTCCTGGGCGCCCGGGCCTCGGCCGCCTACGTCCAGGGCGCCGGCAGCGCCGTGGCCGCCGTGCTCGGCTCCGACGACCCGGCCGCGGCCATCGCCCGCGTGCAGGTGCTGGAGCTGCTGGCCGCGAACGACGGTGACCTCATGGACCAGCTGGGCGTCGCCGGCCAGGCCCTCGGCGAGCGCAAGCGCAACCTGGTCGCGGCCGAGAAGGCCCAGGCCGCCGAGGTCGGCCGCCTCCAGGCCAAGAAGGCCGAGGTGGAGCGGGCCGCCGACAAGACCCGGGCCCTGCTGTCGCGGATGCGGGCCGCCGACCGCCCCTCGGCCCCCACCCGCCCGTCCAACCCGGTCGCGCCCCCGCCCCCCGCCGGTGGCGGTGGCGGCGGTGGCGGCGCCGCGGCGGTGGTCGCCTACGCCCGGGCCCAGGTGGGCAAGCCCTACTGCTACGGCGGTTCCGGGCCCGGCTGCTTCGACTGCTCGGGGCTGACCATGATGGCCTGGCGGCAGGCCGGGGTCTCGCTCCCCCACTCCAGCGCCTCCCAGTACAACGTCGGCCGCCGCATCTCGGCCAGCGAGCTCCAGCCCGGCGACCTGATCTTCTACTACAGCCCCATCTCGCATGTGTCCGTGTACATCGGCGGCGGGCAGCGCATCTCGGCCACCCACACCGGCGACTACGTGCGCGTCCAGTCCCTCGGCAGCAGCATCGTCGGCTACGCCCGCCCCAACGGATAGGCCCCCGCACCGCGCCTCCCGCGCGCACGTCCCCCATACAGAAGGCCCGTCGGTTGCGGCGGGCCTTCTGTATGTGACCATGGACGTGCTGGCCGGCAGGACGAGAGAACTGGGGGCGCCGATGCGACGTCAGCTTAAGGCCTGGCTCCTTCGAGTCGCGATGCTCGCCATCGTCGTGGTGGCGATGTCGGGCTGTGGAGACTCGGACTCGGACGGCGGCGGGGGGCCGGCGGAGCCGCAGACCACGGGAGCCACCACCACCGTCGCCCCCACCAGCACGGTCGAGCCCACCACCAGCGGCGAGCCCACCACCAGCGGCGCGACCACCTCGAGCTAGGAACCGGCCGGGACCGAGATGCCGATGCCGCCCTTGGTGTCGGCGCCGTAGCGCTCCTTCTCCCGGGCCAGGTCGAGGGGGCCGATGCGCTCGCGGGCGGCCAGGGCGGCGTCGTCGAGCAGGTCGGCCGGGACCACCCAGGCGACCTCGAACTCCAGGCCGTCGGGATCCTTGGCGTAGAGGCTCTTGGTGGTGCCGTGGTCGGAGGCGCCGGCCAGGGAGCCCGCCTCGGCCAGCCGGCCGGCCAGCCGCTCCAGCTCGCCCAGGGTGTCGACCTCCCAGGCCAGGTGGTAGAGCCCGACCGTGCGCCGCCCGGCCTCCGAGGGGCCGGCGGCGGCCCCGATCTGGAACAGCCCCAGGTCGTGGTCGTTGGTCGAGCCGGGCGCCTGGATGAAGGCCGCCGCCCCGCCCATGGTCATGACCGTCTTGAAGCCGAGCACGTCGCGGTAGAAGGCGACGCTGCGCTCGAGGTCACGCACGTACAGCACGGCGTGGTTCAGCCGGAAGATGGGCATGGGTCCTCCCGTCGTCGCACCTAGGCACCCACTCTACGTATGTATCGTTGGCTCCATGCCGCCGCAGCAGCGGGTCAGCGGGACCTCGGTCGGGATGTTCGCCATCGTGGTCCTCATCTGGCTGCTGTCGCTGGTGGTGGTGGCCCTGCCCGCCTACGGGGTGGCCTTCCTGGCCGGCTGGGAGCCGGTCACGGTGGTGCTCGTGGCCTGCGCCGCCTGGACGGCCAGCGCCGTCCTGGTGGTGGCCCGGCCGGTGGAGGCCGGGCTGGCCCGGCTGCTCTACCGCGACCTGCGCCGGCCGCGCCCGGCCGACCTGGCCCGGATCACCCCGGCCCTGGAGCGCGTCTGCCGCCGGGCCGGCGCCGACCCGGGCCGCTACCTGCTCCGGGTCGAGGAGAAGCGCCAGGTCAACGCGTTCGCGCTCGGCGGCCACGTGCTGGCCGTGACCCGGATGGCCCTGGAGCTGCCCGACGACCTGCTGGAGGCGGTGCTGGCCCACGAGCTCGGCCACCACCGCCACCTCCACCCCCTGGCGATCATCCTCGGCTGGTGGTACCTGCTGCCCTTCGAGGCCGGGGAGCGGCTGCTGCGGACCATCCGCCGGATCACCGGCTGGCTGGCCCGCACCTTCGGCCGGCTCAGCGACCGCACCGGCGGGGTGGCCGGCGGACGGGCCCCGGACGGCGCCCTGGGCATGTTGGTGCTATTGGCCGTGCTGGGCGTCCTGGTCGTGGCCGGGACCGCGCTGGTGGTCGCCCTGGGCGTGCTCTGGCTGCCCCTGGCCCTGCTGGTCCGGCTGGCCAAGGTGCTGTCGGCGGCCCTGTCGCGGGCCGGCGAGCACGCCGCCGACCGGCACGCCGCCGAGCTCGGCTACGGCCCCGCCCTGATCCGGGTGCTGGGGCTGTTCCTGCAGGTCGAGCGGTCGGCCCCCCGCCCCAGGGGCATGGCCGCCCTGCTCCGCTCCCATCCCTCCAGCCAGTCCCGCATCACCGCCATCAGTCAGACGTTGCATCTTCGAGCATCAACGATATATCGTTAGGTTGCTGCAACCAGCAAGGAGGTGATGCAGCATGCGACGACGCAACCTTCCGTACGGGCCCGGCCATCCGCTCCACGAGGCCTGGCTGGGCCACCACGGGGCCTTCGGCCACTTCGGGCCGCCGGGCCCCCCGCCCTTCCCGCCGCTGCCGCCCGGCCCCTGGGGCCACCGCGGCCGGGGACGGGGCCACGGCCGCCGCGGCCGCGGCGACGTCCGGGCCGCCATCCTGGCCCTGCTGGCCGAGCGGCCCATGCACGGCTACGAGATGATCCAGGAGCTGGAGGCCCGGACCGGCGGCGTCTGGCGGCCGAGCCCGGGGTCGGTCTACCCGACCCTCCAGCTGCTCGAGGACGAGGACCTGATCACCGGTGAGGAGGGCGAGGGCCGCCGCCGGTTCACGCTCACCGACGCCGGGCGGGCCGAGGCCGAGCGTCAGGGCCAGGCGCCCTGGGAGACGGTCACCGCCGGGGTGGCCCCGGCGGCCTGGAACCTGCGGGACGCCATCGCCCAGACCGCGCAGGCGGCCTGGAGCGTCGGGTCCGCCGGCACCGAGGCCCAGCAGGCCCGGGCGCTGGAGATCCTCAACGACGCCCGGCGCCGCCTGTACGCCATCCTGGCCGAGGCCGACGGGCCCGAAGGGCCGGTCGGAGAGGCGGATTGACCCACGGGCCCGAAGGGCCGGTCGGAGATGCGGATTGACCGTCGGCCGTAGGCCGACTCCACGCAGTTACCGGACCGTGACCGCCACGCCGCGGTGGTCGCTGGCCGTGCCCGGCGCGGCGGCGAACCCGCTGGCGGCCAGGTCGCTCGACAGCCAGATGTAGTCGATGCGCCGGTCCGGCCGGTCCGACGGCCAGGTGCGCTCGTCGGCCGGCCGGCCGCCGCCGGCCACGAAGGCGTCGGTCAGGCCGGCCCCGCGGACCAGGGCGATCTCGGCCGAGCCGGGCTCGGCGTTGAGGTCGCCCAGCAGCACGGTGGCCGGCCGCCCGGCCACCCGCTCCAGCAGCGGCGGCAGCTGGGCCAGCCGGACCCGGGCGCCCTCGGGGCCCTCCACGTGGTGGAGGTGGGTGACGACCACGTCCAGGCGCCGCCCGGCGCCCAGGTCGAGCTCGACCGCCAGGGCGTTGCGGCGCAGGGGGACGCCCTCCCGCGGCAGTTGGATGACCTCGCTGGCCACGATCGGGTAGCGGCTGAGGACGGCATTGCCCCAGATCTCGTCGGAGGCGCCCGCGAATCGGGCATGGGGCATGCGCAGCCGCCGCTGCAGCCAGGCCAGCATGTCGGTGGAGCCGTTCACGTACCAGCCCCGGGAGACCTCCTGGAGCCCGACCACCTCGGCCCCGCTGGCCTCGATCGCCCTGGCGATCCCCTCCAGGTCGCTCCAGCCGCGGATGTCGAAGCCGAAGTGCAGGTTGTAGGACAGCACCCGCACCCCCGGCGCCGGCGCAGCCGCGACCGGGTCGGGCGCGGTCAGCCAGAACAGGGTCGGGGCCAGCAGCAGCACCACCCCAACCACGGTTGGGACGGTCGCCGAGGAGCCCGGACGGCGGCGGGTTTCCACAGCCCCCCGGCGCCTGGGACCGCCCATGGCCACGACGGCGGCCGCGGCCAGCAGGAGGGCGGCCAGGGCCGGCAGCGCCTCGTTGCCGAACGGCAGGACCACGTCGTAGGCGGCGTAGTAGGCGAACACCAGCAGGACGAACAGGGCCCAGCCGCCCGCCCAGGCCGTCGCCACGGGTCCCAGCCGGGCCGCCTCGCCGGTGCCGGGGTCGGTCGCCCGGCGGACGATGAGCACCAGCAGGACGGCGGTAGCCGCCTGGCCGAGGACGCAGGCGGCGAGGGTCGCCTCGTGGGCGAGGGCGACGGCCACGGCCAGCCCGGCGACCGCCATCCCCACGACCGGCCAGCGAACTTCGCGGGCCAGGGCGGTGGCCGCCCCGGCGGCCAGGGCGGCCAGGTTGGCCACCATCGCCACGGCGAAGGCCAGCGACTGGGGGCGGCCGCTCAGGGTCGCCTGCCAGCCCAGGTTCTGCCAGATCAGGGCATGCAGGAACAGCGCCGGCCCGATGCCGGCCAGCGGCAGGGACGCCCAGCGGCCGTCCGGAGCCCCGATCGCGACCCGCGCGCGGTCGGGCAGGGCGGCCAGCGCCCACAGCGCCGCCCCGGCCAGGGCGGCGGCCAGGGCGACCGTCCAGGGGGTGATCGACCAGGCGTAGTCCCAGCTGCCGCCCAGCCCGGCCAGGGCGGTGTCGACGGCCAGCCCGACCAGCAGGGCCAGCCCGAACCCGCGGCCGTCCCGGTCCAGCCAGAGCGGCACGAACCAGAGGAACAGCACCACCCCCAGCGGGGCCAGCAGCCAGCGGGCGAGCGGGTCCGGGACCAGCTGGACGGCCAGCCGGACGAGCGCGACCCCGGCCGCGCTCACCACCAGTACCCGCGGCCGGCCGAGCAGCCGGACGGCCGGGGCGGCCAGGAACCCGAGCCCCACCACCAGGAGGGCGGACAGGGCCAGGCCGGTCAGGGACGCCCCCAGCCGCTCGCGGTAGACGGCCAGCCATGTGGTCACCATCAGCCCCAGCAGCTGCAGGCCGAAGGCGACGGTGAGGGCGGCCAGGACCAGCTCGGCCACGGCCGGGGGCACGCGCCCGCCCGACTGTGGGCGCGACGGGGCTCGGATGGTCGTCACCCGGATAGCGTCCCACAGGGGACGACGGTCCAGGGGCCACCCTGGACCCCGTTACGGCACGGCCCAGACCCCCGCGGTCAGTACAGCACCGAGATGTGCACGTGGTCGTCGTGGCGCAGGGTGGGGTTGCAGTTGCAGGGGTCGGAGGGGTGGCGGTAGGCGTGCCAGCCCCGGCTCCGGGTCCAGATGCGGCCGTTGAAGATCACGTACTTGACGCCGAGGGCGCCGGCGTTGGCGACGGCCCAGTTGGCGATCCGCCAGCCGAGGGAGCGGTTGCTCCAGGTCATCACGTCGATGGCCCGGCCCCGCGGGTGGTCGCTGCCCGGCACCGACCCGTACGGGCGCCAGCCGCCGATGGAGTGGACGTCGAAGATCCGCTCCACCAGCCCGTACAGGCGCTTGGCGTTGCTGGTGAGGTAGAGGTAGCTGGCCGTGTTGGGGCCGCCGGAGTAGCCGCCGCCGCCGTAGTCGTCGCTGGAGATGACGGTCGGGCGCGAGGCGGCCGCCTGCTGCCTGGCCAGGCGGGCCAGCCGGGCCCTGCGGGCCCGCTCGGCGGCGCGCCGGCGGGCCGCCTCCTCGGCCTTGATCTTGCGGATCAGCCGGCTCGACCTGGCCCGCAGCGAGCCCTGGCGGGCCTGGAGCGAGTCGATCCTGGCCTCGAGGGCCTGCTGGGCGGCGGCCCGGGCGGCCCGGATCGCCTCCAGCTCGGCGGCGCGCTCCTGCATCCGCGCCTCCTCGGCGGCGGCCTCCTCCTCGGCGGCGACGGCCCGGCGGCGGGCCGCGTCGGCGGCCACCTTGGCGTCGACCAGCGCCTGGAGCTCCCCGTTGGCCGCCTTGGCCACGTTGTCGAGCAGCTTGGAGCGGTCGAGCAGGTCAGCCACGCTGTTGGCGTCCACGACCAGGGTGAGCATGGCCGAGGCGCCGCTGTTGACGTAGGTGGCGTAGGCGCGCCGGTCGATCACCGCCTGCTGGGCGTCGACCTCCAGCTTGGCCCGGGTGGCCTCCAGGACGGCCTGCCTGCGCTTGGCCTGGGCGGCCTGGTAACGGCGCCGGGCCTCGGCCAGGGCGACCTGGGCGGCGGCCACGTCGCGGTCGGCCTGCTCGAGGGCGGCGGCGACCTCGGAGGCGTCGGCCCGGGCGTCGCCGAGGACCTTGCGGACCCGTTCCAGGTTGCGCTGGACCTGGGAGAGCTCGGCCCGGTCCTGGGGCCCGGCGTGGGCCGGCGCGGCCAGCAGGGGCGCCGCCAGCGCGGCGACGAGCGCGAGCACGAGGCATCGCCGCGCGGCGGCGGATGAGCGGGCAGGCGACAACAAGGCGGCCTCCGTGGGGAAGTGGACGGAAGGCACGTCGAACGGCGCGGGACGCTACCGCACTTTCTCCCCGAGGTGTGGGACGTTGACGAGATTCCCCAGCCGCTCAGGCTGACGGCATGGCGGCCACCGGGTCGCCGGCCCGCTCGGCCCGGCGGTGCCAGGCGGCCAGGGCCTCGCGGTAGTCGATGCTGGCCTGGATCGGGTCCAGGCCGGGGTAGCGGGCCTCCCGGTCGGCCTCGGACAGCCCGCCCCAGGTCCCGTAGGGCTCCCGCCAGGCGAGCGCGTAGGCGGCGCAGACCTCGGCCACGTCACAGGTGGCGCAGATCGCCTTGGCGGCGCTCTCGCGGCGGCGTTTGCGGGCGCCGCGCTCGCCCTCGGGCGAGTAGAACAGCGCCGGCCCGGCCGCCCGGCAGGCGCCCCTGACCTGCCAGGACCAGAACTCGTTGCGGCTCGCGGGCCAGCCCGATGAGATGGCAGCAGTCACGCACGGCAGCCTGACGGGAACCGGCCCGGCGCGCATCACCCCGGTTGGATGAAATCTCCGCTCCCCGATGCCCGGCTGGGCGGGCTGCCGGAGGTTGGGGGCGGACGGGCCGCCGGTCACGATCGTACCCGGGACAATGGGCGGCGGACGCCGCCGGCGGGAGGAGCGAGGACCAGTGGGGACCGACCGGACGGCGGCCGGGGCGCTCCCGACCGGACCGGACGGGCTGGTCGCCGAGTGCGGCCGGGCCGCCGCCGGGCTGCTTGGCCGCCTGCTCGGCGACGAGCTGGTGGCCGCCTACCTGGTCGGGTCGGGAGCGCTGGGCGGGGCCGCGGCCGACAGCGACGTCGACATCGTGGCCGTCTGCGCCGCCGAGCCCCCGGACGAGCGCCGCCGGGCCCTCGCCGCCCGCCTGGCCGAGCTGGCCATGACCTGGCCGCTGCGGGGCCTGGAGCTGGTGCTCTACGCCCGGGCCGCGGTCGCCGTCCCGGCCCGGCGTCCACGGTTCGCGCTCAACCTCAACGCCGGCCCGCACATGCCCCGGCGCCTGTCGCTGGACCCGGCGACCGAGCCCGCCCACTGGTTCCTGCTCGACCTGGCCATCCTCCGCGACCATGGCCGCCCCCTGACCGGCCGGCCACCCCGCGAGCTGGTCGGCCCCATCCCCCGCCGCTGGCTGCTGGAGGCGGTCCGCGACTCCCTGGCCTGGCACGAGGCCAACGAGCCGGCCCTCCAGCAGTCGGTCCTCAACGCCTGCCGTGGCTGGCGCTTCACCGAGGAGGGCGTCTGGTCCTCCAAGGCCGATGCCGCCGCCTGGGCCCTGCCCCGCACCCCCGACCCCGCCACCGTCGAGGCCGCCCTGGCCATCCGCGCCGGCGACCGCTCCCGCCCCCTCGACCCGGCAAGGGTCCGCGCCTTCCAGCGCCATGTCCTGGACCGGGTGGAGCGCGCGTCGTGACGGGGACGCCGGCCGATAGACTCCCGGGCATGGACCCGCGGATGTACCGGGAGCTGGCCGGCTGGTGGCCGTTGCTGTCGGCGCCGTCGGAGTACGCCGAGGAGGCGGAGATCTACCGGCGGCTGCTGGTGGAGGAGGCGGGGCGGCCGCCCCGGACCGTGCTGGAGCTGGGGTCGGGGGGCGGCAACAACGCCTCCCCCCTGAAGGCGTATTTCGAGCTCACCCTGGTCGACCTGTCGGAGGGGATGCTGGAGGTCAGCCGGGAGCTCAACCCGGAGTGCGAGCACGTGCGGGGGGACATGCGGACGGTCCGGCTCGGCCGCGAGTTCGACGCCGTGTTCGTCCACGACGCGGTCATGTACATGACCACCGCCGGGGACCTCGCGCAGGTGATGGAGACGGCCTTCGTCCACTGCCGGCCGGGCGGGGTGGCCCTGTTCGCCCCCGACCGGCTGCGGGAGAGCTTCCGCACCGGCACCGACTGGGGGGGCCACGACGGCGACGTCCGCGCCGCCCGGTTCCTGGAGTGGACCTGGGACCCCGACCCGCTCGACACCACCTTCACCGTCGACTACGCCTACCTGCTGCGCGAGGCCGACGGCTCGGTCCGGGTCGAGCACGACCGCCACCTCCAGGGGCTGTTCCCCCGGGCCACCTGGCTGGGGCTGCTCGCCGAGGCCGGCTTCCGGCCCAGGGCGGTCCCGGTGGACCACTCGGAGCTGGAGCCGGGCACCTACGAGCTGCTGGTCGCCTCCCGGCCGGCCGGGTAGGGACCCCGGTGAGCCTGCTCGGTCGGCGTCGTGTGATCCAGGACTACCTGGCCGGCGCCCTGTGGGTGCTGCCGACGCTGGCGGTGGTGGTGTTCCTGGCGGCCGGGGCGGCCCTGTCGGGCGTCGAGGTGGACGAGGGCTCGCCGTTGGCGATGCTGGCCTTCCAGGGGACCGCCGACGACGCCCGCTCGCTGCTGATCGCGGTGTCGTCGACCATGATCACGGTCACCGGCCTGGTGTTCGCCCTGACCATCGTCGCCCTGCAGATCGCCTCCGGCCAGTACTCGCCACGGCTGCTGCGCAACTTCATGCGCGACCGGGGCACCCAGCTGGTGCTCAGCATCTTCGTGGGCGCCTTCGCCTACTCGACGGCCGGGTTGTACACCGTCGGGGTCCGGGGCGGCGGGCAGGAGGCGTTCGTGCCCCGGCTGGCCGTGTCGGGGTCGCTGGCGCTGGCCGTGGCCAGCGTCGGAGTGCTGATCTACTTCATCCACCACCTGGCCCGCTCGATCCAGATCGACAGCATCATGAAGCAGGTCGAGCGCGAGGCCCTGTCGGTCATCGCCGAGGTCTACCCGCGCCAGCCCCGCTACCGGGAGCCGGAGGAGCTGTGCCCCTCCCCGCCGCTGGAGGCGGTCGGCCTGCCGGCGGCCCGCTCCGGCTATGTCCAGGCCGTCCACCCGGAGCCACTGGTCCGGGCGGCCGTGGACCACGACCTGATGATCGTGCTGGCCAAGCAGGTCGGCGACCACGTGGTGGCCGGGACGCCGATCGCCTGGGCCTGGAGCCGGTCGCCTGGGCGGCCGCCACCCGGGGCGGACGCCGTGGATGGGCCGGTCGCCGAGGGCGTCCAGGTCGGCTTCGAGCGGACGATGGTCCAGGACGTCGGCTTCGGCATCCGCCGGCTGGTCGACATCGCCAACAAGGCCCTGTCGCCGGCCATCAACGACCCCTACACCGGCGTGCAGGCCGTCCATCACCTCTCGGTGCTGCTGTGCGCCCTGGCCCGCCTCCGCCTGGGCGACTGGATGATCCGCGACGGCGACGGGGAGCTCCGGGCGGCCGTGCCCCGCCCCACGTTCCCCGACTACCTGCGGCTCGGCACCGCCCAGATCCGCCGCTTCGGGGCCGCCGAGCCGGGGCTCACCCGCGCCCTGATCGTCCTGCTCCGCGACGCCGGCGCCAGCTCGGCCACCGAGGACCGCCGGCGCGCCTGCGCCCACCACATCCGCCTGGTGCTCGACGACGCCCGCCGCGCCACCGCCCAGCCCGCCGACGTCGAGGCCGTCGCCGCCGAGGCCGCCACCGCCCTGCGGGCGGTCGGGGAAGACCCGACCGAGGTCGCGGCCGAGCGGCGGGCCTAGGCTGCGACGGGGCTTTCCCAGTCGATGTGGTGGTCGTAGATCCAGGCCATCGAGCGCTCGGTGACCAGGAACCGGAAGACCAGGGGCAGGCCTTCCAACGCCGAGTGGAAGATCGAGCCGAAGGAAATGAGAAGCATGGCCGCGAGGGTCGGACCGGCGCCCGCCCAATCGCGGCCGAGAAGGGCAAGGTGGTCCGACCGCGACAGCCAGGCGAGCAACGCGAAAACCGGCGTCAGCATGATCAGGAGCACGGCGAGCACTTTCAGGACGTCGCTTCCGATTGGCTCGCCTCTTGAACGTTTCTCTCTTGCGCGCTGTTTGAAGGCGACGCCGACCGTGTCGATTGCAAACTGGACAGGTGCGGCCACGATACGCTGGGACGCCGAGAACCATCCCGTTGGTGCGAGTCCGAAGACGTAGCTGATCGTCCAGATCGGAATGTTGGTGTTCAGGATCGCGAGCAGGCCGGTCAGCGATGTGGTGCCGATCAGGCCTCGATTTGCGCGCAGCTCAGCCAGGGGACGCCGGACTGGCCAGGGCAGCATGAGCCGCCGCTCCCGCCGGCGCGCACGCCACAGGAAGAGGGCGATCGCGCAAAGGTCGCCGGCAACCTGCGCGACCAGCAGGCCATTGACGATCACTTGGGCATCGCGCGCCAGGATGCGCCCCAGGATAAGGGCGAGCGCAATGAATGCTGTCACTCGACAGAAGTTGCAGAGGACGGCCAGCCGGAAGGTCTGGGACCTGATCATCCAGGCTCGGCAAGCGACGACAATCGTCTGGGTGAAGGCCATGGCCGGCACCCAGATGACGTAAAGCATGCCGATGTCACCGATCCAGTTGCGCAGCCCTCCGCTGCAAACGGACAGGAGAGCCAGCGCCGCATATGCCACGACCGTCACCACACCAATGATCCCGACAACGGCAGAGACCAGGCGAAGCGCGCGAAAGCGAGCGTCTATCACCGGAATGGCGGTATCGATGTGCAAGGCCACCAGCCCGCCGATCACCGACGTCGTCGCCAGGATCGTTGCGAAGAGGCCGAACGCCGAGGCGCCATAGAGCGACAGGATGAAAGGAGTTGCTAGGAGCAGCGATCCCTGTACCGCGGCGGCTCCTGCTGCCAGGAAGCCGACGTTGCGCACGAAGCCTCGGCGCGAGACGGCGACGATCGCCTCGCGGGCACTGCGAATCATCGGCTCGGACTCAAGTCGATCCGCCCTCGACTTCGCGGACGCGGGGCAGCATGGCGATCAGCAGCAGGGGGCCGGCCATCTCCAGCGCGCCCTTGATGCCGGCGAATATTCCTCCTCGGATCATTTGGATCACGAGGAAATGGAACAGTATGGCGTAGAGCAGGATCCAGAAAGGCGTGCCGCGCTTGACGATCAACTCGACGTAGATGCGCCGCGTGGCCCAGCCAAGGGCAAAACCAAAGACGAAGACGCCGGCAAAGCCGAAGTCCCAGAACGGATCCTGGAAGACAAAGGATCCGAAGCCCTGGCCGGCCTCGAGCGAGCCTGGATAGAAGACTTCGGCGAACAGCTCGCCGCCGGTCGGTGGGCGGCCGGGCCACAGGGCGCGCGGCACGGTGGAGAGAATGTTGAACAGCGTCACGACGCCCCAGCGAAACCCTTCGTCGCCGCGGTCGATATCGCCAATGATGCGCACCAGATTGACGCTCGTCTGCAACTCGTTGAAGCGGTCGATGTCGAGATAGGATGCGCCCTCGATATCGAGCTGATCGAGAACCAGCTGGATCATCGTCAACGGATCGGAGGAAATTCGGGCAACCTCGAGGAAGCGCATCATCAAGTAACCGCCGCCGGCGGCGGCGAGGACCAGCAGGATGGGCAGGCGCCGGATCCCGTAGTGATAGAACATCAAGGGCAACAGGACGATGGATGCGAGCTCGCCACGAGAGCCTGAGAGCAGCGAGGTCAGCGCGCAGGCGCCGATCGTGAGGCCCGCCGTGAGGCGGACAAGGACCATTCGGTTGGTATCGAAAAGAATGACGGCGCAGGCGGCCATCAGCACCGAGATCGGCATGTCACGGAGAAATACGTCTACCGGACCCAGCGTGTCGTCGAGATTGCGTGCGATACGGTTGGCGAAAGCGTTGTCCGCGTAGCTCGTCGCGCCGATGAAATTGAAGCGCTCGATGTAGAAAGGGAGGGCCGCCAGGGCGACCAGCAATGCCGGGCCGGTGAGAACGGCGAGGTTGAAGCGGTCGTCGCTATCGGCATAAGTCCGTCCGGCGTGGCGCG
>Ga0081455_10005695_pt1 | contig 13591 bp, 12 predicted proteins | sample TabmetS3T2R1_FD_70207 | JGI IMG/M metagenome (GOLD analysis project Ga0081455, IMG submission 70207) | Tabebuia heterophylla rhizosphere microbial communities from the University of Puerto Rico - S3T2R1 | ecosystem: Host-associated > Plants > Roots > Rhizosphere ... | reverse complement strand
GGTCAGGCACTAGCACCGAGCATCTGCATTTGCGCGCTTAGCCCAGCCGTGCGAGTTCCGGCTCGCGCAGGCCGCTCATCACCGCGTCCTCGATACTACTGCGGTGGATGCCGATGTCGCGCAGCTCACGATCGTTCATCGCCCGCAGCGCTTTGATCGCTTCCCGGCGTACCCAATACGTGGCGAGGCCGTTGGCCCAATTGCCAAGCACGCGGGTGAAACCGCCAAAGGCGGTTGCGGAAGCAGGTTCTGCAGTCGAGTAGATCGTGGTCATTTCATTCTCCAGTCATGTTGCAGCGGCCAAGCACCGCCGGTGACGCGGAACGCCTGAAAAGCGCTCGCGCCTTGTTCTCGGATTGCTCTCGCCTCCTCGGTGCAATCTCGGGCTTGTGAAATGCACACTGATCCGGTAATTGTATCGGTGCAAGAGAAACATTGCTCTCGGAGCAATTATGTCGAGATTCGAATACATCCGGCTTGCCGATGCCGTTGCCGCCGATATTGCGGGCGGTGCCCTGAAACCGGGCGATCGCCTGCCGCCACAGCGAACTTTCGCCTATGAGCGCAAGATTGCCGCTTCCACCGCCAGCCGCGTCTACACGGAATTGTTACGCCGCGGCCTTGTCGTCGGCGAAGTCGGCCGCGGCACCTTTGTTTCAGGCGAATCGCGGCAACCGATTGCAGCGGTGCCGCTTGAGCCGCGCGGTGCGCGCATCGATCTGGAAATCAACTATCCAATGCTGCCGACGCAGGCCGCGATGATTGCGAAAAGCCTCGCCGGCCTCGAGCGCACCGAGGCGCTCGACATCGCGCAACGCCAGGGCTCCAGCGGCGGGACACAAGCCACGCGCAATATTGCGGCCCACTTCATGGCCCGCCCCGGCTGGACACCCAACTCGGAGCAATTTGCCTTCACCGCAAACGGACGTCAGTGCATTGCCGCCTGCCTTGCCGCGCTGGTGCCGGCGGGCGGGCGCTGCGGCGTCGAGGCGCTGACCTACCCCTTCATCAAGGGCATCGCCGCCCGGCTCGGCGTCACGCTGGTGCCGCTTGCGATGGATGCGCAGGGCGTGCGGCCCGACGCCGTGCAGAAGGCGCATCGCGAGGGCCATCTTTCCGCGCTCTACATCCAGCCGACCATCCAGAACCCGCTCGGCATGACCATGCCGGCCGCGCGCCGCACCGATCTGTTGCGCGTGGTGGAAAAGCTCGGCCTCACCGTGATCGAGGACAGCGTCTACGGTTTCCTGTCCGACGAGCCGCCGCTTGCCGCCATGGCGCCGGATCTCTGCGTGGTGCTGGACTCCCTGTCGAAGAAGGTCGCGCCGGGGCTTGCGCTCGGCTTCATCGTCGCGCCGCCTCGCCTGCGCGAGAGCATCCTGAATTCCATCCGCTCCGGCGGCTGGACCGCGTCGGGCTATGCGTTTGCCGCCGGCCAGCGGCTGATGGGCGACGGCACCGCGGCCGAGCTGATCCGGCTCAAGCGCGCCGACGCGCAGCGCCGCCAGCAGATGGCGGCCGAGCGTCTCTCGGGCTTCGAGATCCAGGCGGACAAGAAGTCCTATCACCTCTGGCTGTCGCTGCCGCCGCACTGGCGCTCGCAGACCTTCGTTGCCGCCGCCGCGCGCCGCGACATCGCGCTGACGCCATCAACCACCTTCGCGATTACGCCGGGCCATGCGCCAAACGCCGTACGGCTCGCGCTCGCAGCACCCGCGATCGAGCAACTCGACTTCGCGCTACGCACCTTGGCCGACATCCTGCGCACGCAGCAGGACGATTTCGACTCGACGGAGTGAGCGGGGTCCTTTTCACCCGCTCACGGCCATTCCGCGATGAAGCCGCGCGCCTTGTACGGCTCGATTTTGTCCCACTCAGACAGCACGCGGCGGCGAAACTCTTCGTCGGTGTGCCAGAGCGCGCGCGGCGTCGCAAAGGAATCGATCGTCACCAGCATCTTCGTCACCTCCGGCCAGTGCCGATGCAGCGTCATCGCGTAGCGCCGCGCCGTCCAGGTGTTGCCGAGGCAGATCACGCTGCGCACGTTCTTCAGTCCCAGCGCCGCGTCGATCACCGGCAGCGAGAAGATGACGTTCTCTCCCGTATTGAGCGCGCGATGCTCCTCGAGGATTTTTTCGGCCGGCATGCCGCGCGCCACCATCATGCCCTTGATGATCTCGCATTCGGAAACATCCGAGCCCGGCGTCACGCCGCCAGAGACGATGGCCCATTGGCAAAGCCCCTCGCGCCAGAGCTCGCATGCCTTTGCGGCGCGCAGCTCGACATCCTCGCGCGTGCCGAACACGAACAGCAGATCGGCCGGCTTGATCGCCGTGTCGGCAAAATGCGTCGCATTGATCGCGGCAATCTCGGCCGCGTCTGGCATGCGTTCGCTGCGATCCTGTCCCACTGGTCTCCCCTCGCCCGGCGTCACGATGCCTTGCAGCGGGGAAAGCGCGAAGTCACGTTTGATGTCGCCGGATTACGGCAACAACGCCTCGGGCAAGCCATCGAACGTGTAGCTGATCGGCCGGTTGCGGCGGACAAAACCGCCGATCTGCCAGTTGAACAGCAGCGCAAAGCCGATCAGGAACAGCGCGCCGGCATGTTCGCCCGTCGCCACCGCGCGCACGAACAGCCCGACCATCGCAATCGCCAGCAGGGCGACGAACACCAGCGCCGCGGCATAGAGGCCGGACGGCAGCCCACCGGTGAGCCTCGCCGTGCTTCCTGATGCGGCCATGCGTGCATGCAGGCCTTCGATGAAGGCGCGATAGCCATTGTCCTGCGGTGTCATCAGCGACACCGTCTGCCAGTTCGTCGAGACGATTCTGATGTGCCCGCCGTCCCGGTTCCAGATATCGGCGCGAAAGCGATGCGCCTGCATCGAGCTCGGCCGGTACGAGAGGCGGATGCTGGCGATATCGCGATACGCCCACACCCCCGTGCGTCCCGAGATCTTCCAGGAGAGGCCCCTGTCGGTGAGCTCGAACTGGTGCGCCGAGCCGATCAGCGACGCCTTGTAGGCGTATCGGATGCCGGAACGTTCATCCGTGTCGTCAGGCGGTTTTTTCAGATCGGTTGGCAATCCAGTCCCTCTGCTGCCTCCCGCGCTTGCGCTGCGCGCCCCGCTTATCCTACAAACAGGACATGGCCGAAACGACTTATTTTCCGCGCCGCCTGATTCTGGGGGGCGCTGTCATCACGGGGGTGCTGCTGGCGCTGGCCGTCCACATGCTGGGCGCGCGCTATGGGCTCGACCTCGGCGGCCTGTGGCGAAGTGACACGCGCAACTTCATGCCAGCGGGCGCGGCGATTGCCTGGTGGCTGATCGCCACCGTCGGCTTCTCGGGCGGCTATTTCACCGCGACGCTGATGGACAGCGCCGTCTCCGGGCAGATCCCGCGGCGCATGCGCCAGTTCCTGATCGGCATCGGCGTGCTGGTCCTCGCCGGCGCAGGACAGGCGGCATCCGTTCCGAGCCCGCTGCCGACGGTCTCCGGCGTGCTCGCCGGCTTTGCCGCGCTGATGCTCGGCGCCTTAGTGGCGTTCTGCGGCGCCTACTTCGCGCTGCGCAAGGCGTAATTTACGCGACCGCGACCGTCGCCGCGTTCGACAACATCCCCTCGACCTCGGCGGCAGGACGCGGCGGGCTGAACAGATAGCCCTGCGCCTGCGTGCAGCCCTCCTGGCGCAACAGCGCGAGCTGCTCCTCGGTCTCGACCCCCTCGGCCGTGGTCACAATGCCGAGGCTGCGGCCGAGCCCGGCCACTGCTCGCACGATCGCCATCGAATCGTCGCGCGACGCCAGCTCCTGCACGAAGGAGCGGTCGATCTTGATCTTGTCGAACGGGAAGCTGCGCAGATAGCTCAGCGACGAGTAGCCGGTGCCGAAATCGTCCAGCGAGATGCGCACGCCCTGCGCGCGCAGCTCATGCAGCGTCTCCAGCGTCGCCTCGCTGTTTTGCAGCAGCACGGATTCCGTGATTTCGAGCTCGAGGCGACTGGCCGGCAGGCCGGAAGCCTGCAACGCCGCCATCACCGTCGACGCAAGGTTGGGGTTCTTGAATTGCACCGGCGAGAGATTGACGGCGACGACGACGCTGCCAGGCCAGCCGGCGGCTTCCGCGCAGGCGCGGCGCAGCACCCAGGCGCCGAGCGGGACGATCAATCCCGTCTCTTCCGCCAGCGGAATGAAATGCGCCGGCGCGATGCGGCCGCGCTCGGGATGGTTCCAGCGCACCAGCGCCTCGAAGGCGACGGTCCTGTCGCCGGCGATGTCGACGATGGGCTGGTAATGGACCTCGAACTCCTCGCGCCGCAGCGCTGCGCGCAGATCGAGCTCAAGCATACGCCGCGCCTGGGCGCGCGCGTCCATGCCCGCTTCGAAGAAGCGGTAGGTGCCGCGGCCGTCGGCCTTGGCGCGGTAGAGCGCGAGATCGGCGTTCTTCAGGAGACCATCCGGATGCTCGCCGTCGTCAGGCGAGAGCGAGACGCCGATACTGACGCCGATGACAAGATGATGTCCGCCGACGTCATATGGCGCGGAGATCTCCTCGACCAGCTGGCTCGCCAGCAGCGATATCGCCGAGGCGTCGCGCCCGCGGCAGAACTGGACGATGGCAAACTCGTCACCGCCGAGCCGCGCCACCGTGTCGTCATCGGCCATGCATTCGCCGAGCCGGCGGGCGACTTCCTTCAGCAACGCGTCGCCTACGGGGTGACCGAGGGAGTCGTTGACCTCCTTGAAGTGGTCAAGGTCGAGACAGAACACCGCTAGCTGGTCGCCGTGCCTGGTCTGGCGCAGCGCCCGCTCCAGCCGCTCGCGGAACAGCGTCCGGTTCGGCAGGTTGGTCAGCGCATCGTGCCGCGCCATGTGAAAGATCTGCTGCTGCGCCTTCTCCCACTCCGTGATGTCCTCGAAGGTCGCAACCCAGCCGCCGCTCTTCATCGGCTGGTCGACGATGCGGATCGAGCGGGCGTTGCGGACGATCACCCTTGTCGCCGTATTGCCCGCCTTTGCTTCCGCGATCAGGTCGGCGACAAATTGCTCGGGGTCGCCGTCCCATTCGCCGGCCTCTTTCTGGTGCTGCAGCAGCTCGAGCAACGGCTGTCCGCTGCGCGCTGCGGATCCATGACCCATCATCGCCGCATAACGCTCGTTGGCAAGCATGATGCGCCCTTCCGCATCGAACATGCACAGTCCCTGCGACATGTTTTCCAGCGCAGTGTCGAGCAGGACCTTTTGCCGCCGCAGCTCGCGCTTGCTGCGCCGGTCGATCAGCGCCGCCGACAGCGATATGCCGAGAATGGCGATGGATGCGAGCGCCGTCAGGAACGACAACACGCCCGGCGAGATCGACATCGCGCCGACGCCGCGGGTCGGATCGGGCACCAGCGTCACCGCGCCCATGGCGGTGAAGTGATGCGACACGATGGCTAGCGTCAGCAGCACCGCCGCAGCCGCACTGAAGCGGAAACCGTCGCCGCGCGCGGCAACGACGAGCGCAAGCGCGCCGAGCACGCAGCCCAGGAGAACCGAGACCACCACGAGATCAATCGACCAGCCGATATGAGCCGGGACTTCCAGCGCCGCCATGCCGGTATAATGCATCGCCGCCACGCCGAGGCCGACGACGGCGCCGCCGAACGCGATGGTGACGCGGCGTCCGTCATGCAATGCGATGCGCAAGCCGGCGGCAACGGTGGCGATCGCAAGCACGAGCGACAGCAGGGTGATGCCGATATTGTATCCAGCGATGCTGCCGGGGTCGTAGGCCAGCATCGCGATGAAATGCGTCGCCCAGATGCCGCAACCGGCGGCGACCGCATCGAGCGCCATCCATTTCAGCCGCGTCGTGCCTTGCGAGGCTCGCGCGCGATGGAACAGGCTGACCGCCGCCGCACAGGCCAGGAGACAGACGGCGCCTGCGAGCGCAACCAGCCGCAAATCGTGCTCGTAACCGAGGCAATTCAGCACTTGATACATGACGGACCTCTCCGGGGTCCGTAACAGCCACAGCAGTGGTGCAAATCCGGTAACCACGGCGGCCAGGTTGCGCGCATGGTGAACAAATCGCTTGGATTGATGGTTACGGACGGTGCCGGCTCGGCGATTGCCGCGATTTCTGCCTTAAACGTAGTCACAACGCATGCGAGAACTCGCGCAACTTGCAAGCGGCGCGCAAGTGCCGGCCTTGCGCGATCGCTTTCGTCAGGTCGACGAACGCGGTGCGGCGGATGCTTCGCGCATGCTGGCCGGCGCGCCAAACCATATCGCCGCGGCTGCGGCCAGCAGCACCGCTGCCGAAATCGCCAGCGAAGCATGCAGCCCCGTCATGAACGCGCCGGCCTGGCCGGCGAGCGAACCGAATAGCGCGACGCCGAGCACGCTGCCGGTCTGACGGGTCGCGTTGAGCACGCCGGCGGCGATCCCTGAGCGCGCGCGATCGACGCTGCCGAGCAAGGTCGATGTCAACGGCGGCACCAGCAGGCCAAGACCGCCGCTCATCGCGATCATCTGCGCGCAGATCGCGACATAGCTGGTGTCCGGCCGGATGCCGAGCAGTGCAAGACATCCGAGCGCGGATATCACCGCACCGATGGCGATGGTTGCCGGCGCGCCGATACGCTCGGTCATGCGCGGCGCGATCAGATTGACCGGCAACACCATGCCCATCATCGGCACGAAGGCGAGACCGGTCTGAAACGCGCTCAACCCGTTGATCTCCTGAAAATACAGGCTGAGCACGAAGATCAGGCCATAGATCGCGATGTTGACGAGAAGGCCGATCAGCGAGGTCAGGGCGAACATGCGATGGCCGAACAGCGACAGCGGCAGCATCGGGTGCGCCGAGCGCCGTTCCTGCGCGACGAACAACACGCCCGCCACGGCAGCGGTGGCGAAGCCGGCCAGCACCAGGGGATGACTCCAGCCGCTTTGCCCGGCCTCGATCAGCGCGCCTGCAAGCGAGCCAAGCGCGGCAACCGCCGCGATCTGGCCGGGCAAGTCGAGCTCGCGCTGGGCCAGGCGCGGCGTCTCGCTGGCAAAGCGCCAGGTCAGCCACAGGCCGGCAAGGCCGATCGGCAGATTGACCAGAAAGATCGCGCGCCAGCCGGTCAGCGTGATCAATGCGCCGCCGACGAACGGCCCTGCGGTCAGCGCCAGACTCGCGCCCGCCGCCCACATCGCCACCGCGCGGCCGCGCGCCTTCTCGTCGGGATAGGCGTGGTTGAGCAGCGCCAGCGAGTTCGGAACGAGGATAGCGGCCGCCAGTCCCTGCACGCAGCGCGCTGCAATCAGGATCGCGGCGTTCGGCGCCAGCGCGCAGCCGAGCGATGCCGCCGTGAACAGCGCAAATCCCGCCATGAAAATGCTTCTTGCACCGAGCCGGTCGCCGAGCGCACCGGCGGTAAGGATGAACGCCGCAAACGCGACGGTGTAGGCGCTGACCACCCATTGCAGCTCCGCAACGCCGCCGCCAAGCGCGGTGCCGATCGCATGCAGCGCCGTGTTGACGATGGTGACGTCGAGTTGCACGACGCCATAGCCGAGGCTCATGGCGGCCAGCGTCAGCGACGCGGCAAGCGCGGATCTGCGCGGACTTGCGTTGGACTCGGCCGGACGAGATTGCAAACTGGCGCTGCGCATGGATCACCTCTCTCGCGAACTAACGCTGCGAAAGACGCCGGGGTTGCGACAAGACGCTTCGCTAATGATCGAAGTGTGGAGTAGTTCCGGCAACGAAACACCGCGCGGCCGGCGCCGCGCGGTGTTCCCCGTCGATGAACGCTAGCTCGCGGCGCGCAGATTGACCTTGCTCTCGGCGATCGACGTCAGCTTCCTGTCGGTCGCCTTCTCCTCGTCGAGCGTCTTCTGCAGCACGCTGGCGCAATCGTTGCGGCCGAGTTGCTTGGCCCAGGCGATCAGGCTGCCATAGCGCGTGATCTCGTAATGCTCGGCGGCCTGCGCGGCGTTGATCAGGGCGGCATCGAGAACGCTCTGGTCGGCGATCTCGCTTGCGGTGTCATGGGCTTCCTCGATGATGCCGTCGATCGCCGGGCAGTTCGCCGCCTGAATCTCGACGCCGTGCATCTTGAACACCTGCTCAAGCCGCGTGACATGCTGGCGCGTCTCCTCCAGATGCGTCAAAAAGCCCTGCTTGAGCTGCGGATCACTCGCCTTCTGCGCCATCGTCGGCAGCGCCTTCACGAGCTGATTCTCGGCATAGTAGATGTCCTGCAGCTGATGCACGAACAGGTCGTTCATGGTTTTGATGTCCTTGGTGAACAGTCCCATCTCGAAAATCCTCTTGGGTTTCCTGAACGCAACAGCATTCCGCGTCGCGGGCAAAACCCGCGCGGGCGCGATGCGTTCGATTGTTGAGACGGGATCAACTGGGGGAACAGCGGGGTGTTCCTGAACGCGAGATGAATGCGGCGGGAAACCGCCGGGAACAGCGCGCAGCGGGGCGTCAACGACCCGATTCGACTTCCATGCGTTTATGCTTATGTACGTAGTGTGACAATGATGGCGCACGAAGGCTAAAAGCCGGCCTTGTCAAGGACTGCACAAGACCTTGGTTTTGCCTTATGGGTCTGTCGCATACATTGCGAGACCTTGCCCGTCGTCCCACGTGACGGGCTCTTCATGTTGCCGCCCCTGCCGGGAGGATGAATGCATCGGCTGCTGACCACGCTCAGGCGTGGCTTCAAGGAAAGGATTGGCTGGAAGCGGCTCGGTATCGCTTTGAGCCTGCTCATCATCGCGCTTGCGATCACGCATCTGGTGCGCACGCTGAAGGGCGTCGATGGCAATGTCGTCCTGGTCGCGCTGAGCGAGATCGCGCCGCATCGTATCGCACTCGCTGCGCTGTGCGTGGTCGGCGCCTTCTGCACGCTGACCTTCTACGACTTCTTTGCACTGCGCACGATCGGCCGCAACCATGTGCCCTACCGCATCGCGGCAATGTCCGGTTTCACGAGCTACACCATCGGCCACAATATCGGCGCCACCGTCTTCACCGGCGGCGCCGTCCGCTTCCGCATCTATTCGGACTACGGGCTGAGCGCGATCGACGTCGCCAAGATCTGCTTTCTCTCCGGCCTCACCTTCTGGCTTGGCAATCTCTTCGTGCTCGGCATCGGCATGAGCTGGCATCCCTGGGCGGCCTCCGCCATAGACCTGTTGCCGGACGAGATGAACCGGCTGATCGGCATCGGCTGCCTTGCCGCGATCGCGGCCTATTTGGTCTGGCTCAAGACCGGCGACAAGCGCCGCGAGCTCGGCCAGAACGGCTGGAAGGTGGTGCTGCCCTCGGCGCGGCTGACGCTGCTGCAAATCCTGATCGGCGTGGTCGATCTCGGCTTCTGTGCGCTGGCGATGTATCTCTTGATGCCGATGCAGCCGCACATCGATTTCGTGTCGCTGGCGGTCGTGTTCATCCTGGCGACGCTGCTCGGCTTTGCCAGTCATGCGCCGGGCAGTATCGGCGTGTTCGACGCCGCGATGCTGGTGGCGCTACCGGCCTTCGGCAAGGAGCAGCTGCTGGCGACGCTGGTGGTATTCCGCATCCTCTACTTCCTGATTCCGTTCTGCATCTCGATTTCCATCCTGGGCACGCGCGAGTTCTGGCTCAGCGTCTTGCAGCCCTGGCAGGAGCGCAGACGGCTGAGTGAGGCCTGCGCGGCGGCTGCATCCACGGCCGCCGTGCGGCAGCCGGTGCAGGGCCCGGAAGTGAGGAACCGCAGGTAACAGCGACGTTATCCGACGATGTCAGCGGAGACTGTTCTCTTATTTCTGCCTTACCGCTAACGTTCAACGCGCCATGGCCAGAATATTTCTTCGCTACCTCGCCCTCGCCGCGCTGTTCATGAACCTGTCCGCCGCGCTGCCGGCCTCGCGGGCCGAGGCGCAGACCGCAGGTGCGCTGCAGATTTCCTGGGAAGTCCGCAACCGCTTCCGCCTGTTCCGCGAGGAGCGCGACTTTTTGCTGCATGTCGACGCCGGCCGCGGCCGCACCGTGCTCGCCTCCGAGCAAATCCTGAGCGTGCAGAGCGAGGGCCGCGGCTGGGCGCGCAACACCGTCGGCCGGCTTTGCATCGACGTCACCGGCCGCGTCAGCGAGCCCTGCACCCGCGACAATGTGAAGGAGAGCTATCTCACCCCGATCGATCATCCCGTCACGGTCCGCCTTACCGGCTCGGCGCCGGTCGGCGCCACCTGCGCCTGGACCTTTGACGACGGCGACGGACCGCAATCCCAGACCTTCGATTGCGCCGAGCCGGTCAATCTTCGCGTCCGTTACGGCCGCGCCACTGCAGCCTCGGTGGATGTCTCGAGCTCCGAAGGCGCGCAGCGCGTCGCCACCGAGATCGCGGTGCGCGACATCTTCATTGCAGGTCTCGGCGACAGCATCGCCTCCGGCGAGGGCAATCCCGATCGCGCGATCGCGCTCGCCGACGAAGGCTTTTGCTTCCGCTACTATCTCTCCGCCGCGACCTCGCAGTACTACCGGCCGAGCCGCGCCGGCTACAAGGGCGGCCGCGCCTGCGAAGCGCCGGACTTCTTGCAGGTCTGGCAGCGCCAGAGCGCCTACTGGTTCAACCCGGCCTGCCATCGCTCGCTCTACAGTTATCAGACTCGCGCCGCGCTGCAGCTTGCCGTGCAATATCCGCACATCGCGGTGACCTATCTGCCGCTCGCCTGCACCGGCGCCACCATCGCCGAAGGGCTGTTCGGCTCGCAGCGTTTCCGCGAATGCCCGCCGTCGAAATCAAACAGTGCCTGCCAGGGTACGGTGAACGGCCAGCTCGCCGAATTGCGGGAGGCGCTGACCGCGGTCAAGCGCCGTCAGCCCGAGCGCACGCTTGATCTCGTGCTGCTCTCGATCGGCGCCAACGACATCTATTTCTCAGGCCTCGTCGCCGACGTCATCGTCGACTACCCGACCGAGCGGGTGCTGTTCCGCCGCAGCGGCGTGATGGCGACGGTGGACGATGCGCGCGGCGTGCTGGTACGCGACCTGCCGCAGGGCTTTGCCAAGGTGCGTGAGGCGCTGCGGCCGCTGGTCGGCGATCTCGCGCGCGTGATCTACACCTCCTACGCCAACCCGACGCTTGCCGCAGGCGGAGTGCCCTGCCCCGGCGGCCGCGCCGGTTTTGAGATTCATCCGTCCTTCAACGCCGAGCCGCGCCGGCTCGCCGCGGTCTCGGGCTTTGTCGATAATGAATTCCTGCCGCAGCTGAAGGCGATGGCGCTATGCCAGGGCGGAATCCTCTGCCGCAATCCGCAAGCCGACCGCATGACCTTCGTCGATGCGCATCAGGCCGCCTTCGCCGGCCACGGCTTTTGCATGCGCGCGCAAACCGATCCGGAATTCGACCGCGATTGCTTTGCCTCCAACGGCGAAAGCTTCAATTCCGATCTGGTCACCGCGGCGAACCAACCGATGGTGTGCGGCCGCAGCCCCAGCGAATACCGCGCCTATCTGCCGCGCGCCCGCTGGATCCGCGACGCCAATGACAGCTATTTCTCCGCGATGACCTATCCGCAGGGCCTGACCTCGATGCAGCCCTCCGACATCCACGACGCCACCTGGGGCGTGCTCTCTGCGGTCTATGGCGGCGCCGTGCATCCGAGCGCCGAAGGCCATGCCGCGATGGCCGATGCCGCCGCGCCGGCCGCGGCCTATGTGCTGCAGCTCGATGCGGCCGCGCCCGAGGTGATCTCGCAACCGGTGGCGCCGGTGCAGAGCCGCTGACGCGGCACAACAATCTGTCGCTGTCCGAGTCGGCGGCGATGTCAGGGACTAGTGGCGCGCAGCGCGCGTCACTGCTTCGGCGCCATTGCGCCTGCGGGCGGACGGGCAGGAGCCATCGCGCCGCCGGGGGCGGGCGCCGGTCCCTTCTTGGCGGGCGGAGGGGGCTTCAGCGCCGCGGCCTGCGCCGGCAGATATTTCTGGATGATCTCGGGATCGAGGTTCGCCATCTCCTTGTCGGGCAGGCGCGTCCAGACCTCGTCCATGCCGAACAGCGAGATGCCGACAAAGCCGCGCATGGTGAGCGTCTGGCCGTCAGCGCTTAACGTCATCTTGGCCTTGTAGACCTTGCCGTCACGCGGATCGAGCACGTTGCCGCCTTCGTAAGCAAGGCCGTTGCGCTTCATGTCGCGGATGAAGGGAATGCCGAGCCACGGCATGTCCTTGCGGTCGTCGGTGCATTTCGAGCAGACCGGATTGGGCGGATCGCCGGGCTCGGCGAACATCTTGGCGATCACGCCTTCGAACAGGCCGTTGCGCTCGATCACCAGGAACATACCGACCGTCTTGCCCTTCTCGACCTTCTGCCAAAGCCCGGCCGCCGATGGTTCAGCGGCGCGCGCTGCAACTGTCGCGGCTAGCGTTATCGCCAGGCCGGTCGTGATCGTGAGCAACAGAGACCGCGCATTCCGCATCGTCATCACCTTGATCAATCGACAAATTCAATGGCCGCAGACTACGGCCATTTCGCGGATGGTTCCAGTGGGCGGATGGCGCGCCGGAACGCGTTCCTGCAGGGAACGCGGCCATATTCCCGCTTGATTCAGTTGACCCCGAGCTTCTTCTGCAGGCTCGACGACGACGTCGTGTACTGGAACACGAGCCGCTTGTCGGGGAATACGTAGCGGTGCGCCTTCTGCGCCATCAGCGCGCCCTCGTGGAAGCCGGACAGGATCAACTTCAGCTTGCCCGGATAAGTGTTGATATCGCCGATGGCGAAGATGCCGGGGATGTTGGTCTCGAACGCTGCGGTGTCGACAGGAATCAGGTTGTTGTCGAGCGCGACGCCCCAGTTCGCGACCGGGCCGAGCTTCATGGTCAGCCCGAAGAACGGCAGCATGGTATCGCAATCGACCTTGCTCACCGCATTGTCGTTGCCCTTCACATGCGCGCCGGCGAGCTGGCCGTTCGCGCCTTCAAGGCCTGTGACCTGGCCGATCTTCAGGTCCATCTTGCCGTCCGCAACCAGCTTGCGCATCTGCTCGACACTGTGGGGCGCGGCGCGGAAATCGTCGCGACGGTGCAGCAGCGTGATGCGCTTGGCGACCGGATGCAGATTGAGCGTCCAGTCCAGCGCGGAATCGCCGCCACCGACGATCAAAATGCTCTTGTCGCGAAACTGCTCCATCTTGCGCACGGCATAGAACACCGAGGTGCCTTCATAGGCCTCGATGCCCGGCACCGGCGGCCGCTTCGGCTGGAACGAGCCGCCACCCGCCGAGATCACCACCACCTTGGCCTCGAACACCTTGTCGGCGTCGGTCTTCACCCGGAACAGCGGATCGCCGATCTTCTCGATCGTCTCCACCATCTCGTTGAGATGGAAGGTCGGATGAAACGGCTTGATCTGCTCCATCAGCGCATCGGTGATGCCCTGCCCCGTCACCATGGGAATGCCGGGGATGTCGTAGATCGGCTTTTCCGGATAGAGCTCGGCGCATTGCCCGCCGATCTTGTCGAGGATGTCGATCAGATGCGTCTTCATGTCCAACAGGCCCAGTTCGAACACGGCGAACAGTCCGCACGGACCCGCGCCAATAATCAGCACATCG
>Ga0081455_10005694_pt1 | contig 13595 bp, 12 predicted proteins | sample TabmetS3T2R1_FD_70207 | JGI IMG/M metagenome (GOLD analysis project Ga0081455, IMG submission 70207) | Tabebuia heterophylla rhizosphere microbial communities from the University of Puerto Rico - S3T2R1 | ecosystem: Host-associated > Plants > Roots > Rhizosphere ... | reverse complement strand
GGACTGTGTGTTGGCCACATTGCCCCTGAGGCGGTGGACGGTGGCCCGATTGCCTTCCTCGAGGACGGCGACGAAATCGTCCTGGACGTTGCCAACGGCCTGCTTGATGTCAGCCTCGACGAAGCCGAGCTGGAGCGCCGACGCGCGAGGTGGGCCCCCACGTCGCGACCCGCGCCGCGTGGCGTGCTGGCCAAGTACGTCAAGCTTGTCCGGTCGGCCAACGTTGGTGCCATCTGCGGCTGATCACATAGCGCCGCAATCGCTGAGCACAATGTCACCGTCGGTCGCTACCGTCGAGGCGTGAGCCCACACTTATCCGACGAGGAGCGCCGGGTCCGGCTGGCTGAGCGGCACCGCCTTCTGCCACGTACGCGGACCGACGACCTCCCAGAGATCGCCGATGATCTGGTAGCCCTGCACTCTTCCGACCCGGTCAGCGTGTTCTTGTCCGCGATGGCACGGATGGTCCATCCCTCGATTGAGGCGGTGGAGCGGGCGCTGTACATCGATCGCAGCGTGATCCGGCACCACGGAATGAGGAGGACGCTCTGGGTGGCAACACCGCCGGTGGTTCGGGTCATTCATGCGGCCGCGACTCGCGATCTGCTCGCGACAGAACGCCGTCGCACCAGTCAGCTCCTCGCGGCCAGCGGCGTAGCAGACCCGGAGCTGTGGCTGGCGGAGGCAGAGGTGCAGGTTCTGGCGGACCTTCGTGAACACGGCCCGAGCACGGCTCGCGAAATTGGCCAGAGGGTCGAAGGTTTGCGGCAGCGACTACACCTGGCACCAGGCAAGGCCTATGCCAATGTGCAATCTGCCCATACGAGAGTTCTCTACATCCTCGGCATCGCTGGGCAGATGCTGCGTGGCCGACCGAGTAGCTGGATCAACGGCGCTTACCGATACGTGGACGCGGAGGCGTGGTTGCCTGGTGGGCTCGAAGACCTCGACCCGCCAGCAGCGGCGGCCGAGCTGGCTGATCGCTGGCTGCAGCGATTCGGGCCGGCGACGACGATTGACCTGCAGTGGTGGATGGGCTGGACGATGAAGCGGACGAAGCAGGCGCTGGCCGACTGCAGAGCTGCGGAGTGTGAGCTTGACAGCGGCCCGGGCTGGGTGGCCAAGGATGATCCGCCGCTCGGCGCGGCCGAGCCGTGGGTGGCGGTGCTGCCGGGACTGGATCCGACGATCATGGGCTGGAAGCAGCGCGAGTGGTACCTGCCGGACACATCGCGAGAGGTATTCGACAGTGCCGGGAACGGCGGACCCAGCCTGTGGGTCGACGGGCGAGTGGTCGGAGCCTGGGCTCAGACGAAGGACGGGACAATTCACACCCACTACTTCGAACGAGTCGCAGCCGCCCGCCGGCGCGAGATCGATCAACGAATCGAGGAACTGAAGTCCTGGATCGGCGACACGCGATTCACGGTGCGGTTTCCGGGCGACATCCACGCCCGCTTGCTCGGAACCCGGACAGTGCCTGGTCGCACCGTGAAGTCGCGACCAGATCAGGCGCCTACGCTGGCCGAGTGACAGCCCGAGCAGGTTCGGCGGCGCTGGTCGTAATTCTCCTCACTGGGTGCCAGGTGGCGGACAAGCCGGAACAGTCGCAGAGCCCTGCTCTCTCATCAAACGGATCCTCGCCAGCCAGCGGTACTGCAGTAACCGCTCCGCGTACTCCGACGACCGATTATTCAATTCCACTCGTGCTGGCCGTCCATGCCAGCCGCCCGACGGCCGATGTGGCGCTGGCTGATGCGCGCCGGATCATCACATCCGGAGCGACCCGCTGGTCGGCTATCGGGCAATCAGGCGGCAAGATCCGGGTGCTCAGCACCGAAGATCGCCGACCCAGCGAAGCGCTACGCGAGGTGCGGGCCAATCGCAATGTGCTTGGTGTCGTGCCGGCTGACGCTGTGGACGCCCGAGTCCGAGTGCTGACCGTTGCTGGTCGCCATCCCCTGAAGGACCCTGAGCGCTATCCGCTTCGCATTCGTTCCGTTCGACCGGTACCGGAGGTCACCACGCTGACCGCAGTCGGTGACATCATGCTCGGCCGCAGAGTCGGTGCGCGGCACCGGGCAGACCCCGGCGCTCCGCTGAAGCCACTCGGCAAGCGGCTTGCTGGCGCCGAGATCACGGTCGGGAACTTCGAATCGACCTTGTCCGCGGCGGGTTCCCCGACTCAAGGCGGCGACTCCTTCGCAGCGAGTCCCCGCGTCAGACCTGCCCTGCGAGCGGCGGGGTTCGACCTGGTTTCCCTGGCAAACAATCACGTCGGTGACTACGGCGATCGCGCGCTACGCCAGACCCTCGACCGCTTCGACTCGGGTGACATCAAGACGGTCGGCGCTGGGCGGGACCTGGCCGCGGCCCGCCGTCCGGTGATCATCGAGCGGGACGGCGTACGGGTTGGCTTTCTGGCTGTGGACTCGATCGGTGAGACGCCGGCTGCCACCCGCACCCGGGCCGGCAGCAATCGGCTGAACATGCCTCCGCGTACCGGACCACTGAACCGCGCACAGCTCCGGCGAATCACCTCTGATATCCGAGCGCTCGGCAGCCGGGTTGACGCCGTCGTCGTGCTCACCCATTGGGGCACCCAGTACACGCATCGTCCCGAGTCCAGCCAGCGCACCGCTGCTCGGGCGTTCGCCGAATCTGGCGCGGATCTGGTCATCGGCGGGCATCCGCACTGGGTTCAGGGCTATGAAATGGCCGGGCCCGCGGTCGTGGTGCACTCACTCGGCAATTTCGTCTTCGACATGGATTTCCAGACCAAGACGCGGGAAGGCATATTCCTCGAAATCGTGCTCTGGGGCGGCAAGGTGAAGGCAGTCGAGCCAGTGCCGTACGTGATCGATAGCGCGTTTACCCCACGGCTGATCAGGGGTGAACGGGCTAACGCCATCCTTGCCGACGTGTGGCGCAGCAGCCGTGCACCGTTTGCACAGTGAGGATGCGGATGTTGCGGCTAGTTCAGCGTCAGTAACCAGGTCCACACCGTCCGGCCCACCCGATCGAGCTGACGCCTGTCGACGACCCGCGGCACATCCCCGCGGGAGTGGTAGCCCGCGTACGGGATGCTGCCGAGCCGTACGGCAGGAACGCCGGCCTTGGCGAAGGACCAGTGATCACTGGCGAAGTTGGTGCAGGTTCGGGTGGGAATGTCGGCTCGACGCGCCGCCGCCCGCATCGCGTTCCGGAGTCGATTGCCACGGTCTGTTGCTGTGCAAACCGGCACATACGAAGCCCGTACGCCCACCCGATCAAGGGACACCATCGCCTGGATCGCCCGGCGCTCCGAGCGCGACAGATCCGCGACGAATTTCCGCGAGCCGAAGTGGTGCAGTGCGTCGCCGCTGCCGCGCGGCTCCTCCGCACCGAACGCAATGAACCGCACGGGCAGCGCTGCCGGCTGCTGGCGCACCATCGCCGCCAGCTGCAGCATCACCGCGACACCAGATGCGTTGTCTTCTGCGCCGGGCGCGACGGGCACGGTATCCAGGTGCGCGCCGATCACCACATGAGGTTGCCGGGCATCGAAGTCCCGCGGCTCCGCGATCACATTCAATGAGGTGCCCCGGCGGACTGGGGTACCCCAGGAGGTTCCGGACGGTACCCGGACTCTGGTCCGCCGCACCTCATAGCCCAGCCGCTCGAATCGATCTTGGACGAACTCTGCGGCTTCGAGGAAGTCGTCCGAGGTAGCCTCTCGTGGCCCGATCTCAGCGGCGAGGTGATCGATATCGCGCAATGCCGCACGCGCATTCATCCTCGGCGACTTCGGAGTCGCACTCGGTTTCGGAGTCGTTGTCGATCTTGGTGTGGCGCTAGCTGTGTTGCTCGGTGATCCAGCAGCGGGGCTGGCCTTGGACGCGGCGGGTGTGCCGGTGCTCGTGGGTGATGAGCCGGCTTCTGGACCAGGCGTCGACGGAGAACAAGCGACGGTGAGTACCAGGAGAGACAGCCCGGCAGCGGCACGGCGCATTCCTCGACCCTACGTCGCATGGAAGCCCGCGCTTAGTAGGGCATCCGAGCGTCCTTCCGGATGGCAAGACGTATCGCAGCCAGAAATTGACTGGCTCTGCGCGGCGGTTATTGTTGCCGCGTGCACACCGGAGTGATCCTCCTCGTACGTCAGCGTGTCGGCTGAGCCCAGCTCATCACCGACGCGCTCCCTCGCCTGCCACCCGGCAGCGGGGGTTTTTTGTTGGCGCAGGGCCTGCGGTGTGCAGGCGTAACATCCACAACGGATCCCAACAGGCGGGATCGTCAGGGCAAGGAGACCCGAGATGTCGGAGAACGACAGGGCAGATGAGCTGACTGGGGCGCAGTCTCTCGTCCGATCACTCGAGCGGGTGGGGGCCGACGTCGTCTTCGGCATTCCAGGTGGCGCGATTCTTCCCGCCTATGACCCGCTGTTCGATTCCGACAAGGTCCGGCACATTTTGGTGCGGCACGAGCAAGGTGCCGGCCATGCGGCAGAGGGCTACGCCACGGCGACCGGGAAGGTCGGGGTCTGTATGGCGACCTCCGGACCCGGGGCAACGAACCTGGTCACGCCTATCGCCGACGCCCACATGGATTCGGTGCCCATCGTGGCGATCACTGGACAGGTCGGCAGTGCCGCGATCGGCACCGACGCTTTCCAGGAAGCCGATATTCGCGGCATCACCATGCCGATCACTAAGCACAGCTACTTGATCACCAAGCCGGCTGACATCGCCCCGGCCATCGCCGCGGCGTTTCACATTGCCGGAACGGGCAGGCCGGGGCCGGTCCTGGTCGACATCACCAAGGATGCGCTCCAGGCCCGGACCCGATTCCAATGGCCGCGCCAGCTGGATCTTCCCGGCTACCGTCCAGTGATCAGGCCGCACGGCAAGCAGGTCCGCGAGGCCGGCCGGCTGATCGGAGAATCCCGCAGGCCGGTGCTGTACGTCGGCGGCGGAGTGGTCAGAGCCCGCGGCTGGTCCGAGCTCAAGGAGCTCGCAGAGTTGACCGGGATCCCAGTGATCACCACTCTGATGGCACGCGGCGTCTTCCCCGACAGCCATCCTCAGAACATGGGCATGCCGGGCATGCACGGCACGGTCGCTGCCGTTGGGGCCCTGCAACGCAGCGACCTGCTGATCGCACTCGGCACCCGTTTCGACGACCGGGTGACGGGCCAGCTCTCCAGCTTCGCTCCGCTGGCGAAAGTCATCCACGCCGACATCGATCCAGCTGAGATCTCCAAGAACCGCGTCGCCGATGTGCCCATCGTCGGTGACTGCAAAGAGGTGATCTCAGAGCTGATCAGCCTGCTCACTCCGCCGGAGCGCCGCCCCAACGTGGACGAATGGATGCGCTACCTGCAGGACCTCAAACGGCGTTATCCGACCGGATATGACGAGCCGGCAGACGGCACCCTGTCGCCGCAGCACGTGATCAAGCGAATCGGCGAGATCACGGGTCCGGACGCCTACTATGCGGCAGGTGTCGGACAACATCAGATGTGGGCCTCGCACTACCTACCGTGGGAACTGCCGGGTCGCTGGCTCAACTCTGGTGGCCTGGGAACCATGGGCTATTGCGTGCCGGCAGCCATGGGGGCCAAAGTCGGGCAGCCGGACAAGATCGTTTGGGGCATCGACGGCGACGGCTGTTTCCAGATGACCAATCAGGAACTCGCCACGTGCGCTCTGGAAGGTATTCCGATCAAGATCGGGGTGATCAACAATCAGAGTCTCGGCATGGTCCGGCAATGGCAGACGCTGTTCTACCAGGGCCGGTACTCCAACACCGACCTGAACACCAACCGGATTCCCGATTTCGTCAAGCTCGCCGAGGCCATGGGAGGCGTCGGGCTGCGCGCTGAGGAACCGGCAGATGTGGACGCCGTCATCGAAAAGGCCAACTCGATCAACGACGTGCCGGTCGTGGTGGACTTCGTCGTGCACAAAGACGCCATGGTCTGGCCGATGGTGGCCGCCGGCACCAGCAACGATGACATCAAGGTCGCTCGCGACATGGCGCCGGCTTGGGAGCAGGAGGAGTTGTAATGGCCGGAGTTCCCAACACCCACATCCTCAGCGTGCTGGTGCAGAACAAGCCTGGCGTCCTGGCTCGGATCTCTAGCTTGATTGCCCGACGAGGTTTCAACATCGAGTCGCTCGCGGTAGGGCCCACTGAGTCACCCGAGATGTCGCGCATCACGCTTCAGGTGAACGTCGAGGATGTCGTTCTCGAGCAGATCATCAAGCAGCTCAACAAGCTGATCGAGGTGCTCAAGATCGTCGAGTTGGAGGAGAGCGCGATACGCCGGGAGTTGGTGCTGGTCAAGGTGCGGGCAACGGCCGAGACTCGTGGCCAGTTGATCGAGATCATCGGGCTCTTCGGCGCCAAGGCGGTGGACCTGACCGCAGAGGTGATCACCGTCGAGGCCACCGGCAGCCCGGCCAAGCTGGAGGCACTACTGCAATTGTTCGAGCCATACGGGATCCGTGAGCTCGTCCAGTCGGGCATGGTCGCTCTGGGCCGTGGGAACCGTTCTCTTACCGATCGGAACCAGCGCGGCGAGCGGCTCAAGGCGGTTCGCGCCGGATAGGCGACGTGCGCTAACTTTCACCAGCACCACATACCGAGGGAGACACGAAGTGCCTGCACAGATGTTTTACGACGATGACGCCGACCTGTCCTTGATCCAGGGCCGCAATGTGGCCGTGCTGGGATTCGGCAGCCAGGGCCACGCGCACGCCTTGTCGCTGCGCGACTCGGGCGTCGACGTACGCGTTGGCCTGCCGGAAGGCAGCAAGAGCCGTGAGAAGGCCGAGGCTCAGGGGCTCCGCGTGCTCGCGCCGTACGACGCGTGCGAAGAGGCAGACCTGATCATGGTGCTAACGCCGGATCCGGCACAGCGCAAGGTTTACTCCGCGGCGATCGAGCCGAACCTGGTGCCCGGCGACGCGCTGTTTTTCAGCCACGGTTTCAACATTCGCTATGGCTACATCAAGCCGCCGGAGGGCGTGGACGTGGCGCTGGTGGCACCCAAGGGTCCGGGTCACCTGGTCCGTCGGGAGTACGCGGAGGGTCGCGGCGTCCCGGTGCTGGTTGCGGTGGAGCAGGATGCATCCGGCAAGGCGTGGGACCTCGCGCTTTCCTATGCCAAGGGAATCGGCGGACTGCGGGCCGGCGGCATCAAGACGACCTTCACCGAGGAGACCGAGACCGACCTCTTTGGTGAGCAGTCCGTGCTGTGTGGTGGTGTGTCGGCGCTGGTCACTGCTGGTTTCGAGACACTCACCGAGGCGGGCTACCAGCCTGAGGTGGCCTACTTCGAGTGTTTGCACGAGCTCAAGCTGATCGTGGACTTGATGTATGAGGGTGGCATTGCCAAGATGCGCTGGAGCGTTTCCGACACGGCCGAATACGGGGACTACGTTTCCGGGCCGCGCATCATCGATCGCCATGTCAGGGACAGCATGAAGGGCGTGCTCGCCGACATCCAAGACGGTTCGTTCGCGGAGCGCTTCATCAAAGATCAAGACGCTGGAGCGCGGGAGTTCAAGACGCTCCGCGAGGCGGCGGAGAAGCACCCGATCGAGGGCGTGGGTCGCGAGCTCCGCGAGCTGATGTCATGGGTGAAGAGCCATGACGACGACTACGTCGAAGGCACTGCTGCCCGCTAAGCCTCCGGCAGGCGCTTGGGTCTTGGAATGCGCTCCGAGTCGTCGAAGAGCGTGTTGTCTAGCGAGACTTGATCACCATTGCGATGACGCGGGTGCCGTCGGTGCGGACGCCGGTGCCGATCAGATAGAGCCGGCTGCTCGGCTCGTGCGACTCGTTGAACACATCGTCGTTTGCCATAACGCAGGTGTCGCTCATGTCATCTGCGCTGAGCGGCGAGGGCAGCTCAGAGCTGCATTGGCCGAATGCCTGGTTGAGATCGGTGAGTGCTTGGGCAGCGGAAGCTCCAGGCACCTGGAGCACCGCCTCCATCTGATAGTCGTGGGTCGAGTGGTACTTCCCGACGACCACCGAACTGTCGTCGGGAAGATCGACATCGCCGAAATACTCGACGTCGGCCAGCGTCATTGCCGAGCAGGTGTAGCCAGTGAAGTTGTTCTTGCACGTCGAACCGCGATCGGTGGTGAAGGAGAAGTAGGGAACTCCCCACGCGCCCGCGTACTGAGTGAGGATCGCGAACGTGACCGCCACCGACCCGAGCATCAAAACAATGCCGCCGAGCACACGCAAAGGTTTGTGCGGGCGGGCATAGGGAGGCCGTGACGTCCTCCTGGCCATAGCCAAAGGATGCCGAATTGGGTAGCCGAGATATACGAAACTAAAGCATCGATTCGATCACAATGGGTCGCGCAAAATTTCAAACTACTTCTTGACAGCGATCACCACTGAGGTGTCCTCCGCAACCATCACATCAACACTGGTGAAGCGCTCATCAGAAAGCCAGTCCAGACGCAGCGAGTCGACCCGACCGGCCTCGACCGGGGGCCATGTCGGGCACGGGGTGAAGTCGTCCAACACGATCATGCCGCCCTCCTCGAGCAGCTCGACGATCTTCTCGCGCGGCCAGCCCTTCGCGCTCGTGGCATCCATGAAGATCAATGAGAAGGGCGCGTGCTCAGCCAGGCTGCTCCAGTCGGCATGCATGACGTCGATGTCGTCATCGGCGAACATGTCCATGACTCCGTGCGCCAGTTCCGGGTCGAGTTCGGCAGTGATCACTCGGGTGCGCTTGGGCGCTCCGCTGCGCAGCCACGCGGCACCGACACCGCAGCCGGTACCACATTCCGCGATCGTTCCGGTTCGGGTGGCTGCCAGAGCTGCGAGGAGCCGGCCAGTCTCGGTCCGCGACGCCTGCACGTAGCCGCGCTCCAGCGACATGCGAAGTGCCCTGATCACAAGATCGGGCAGGTCGGGAGGAGCGCTCACTTCAACAGTCTGCCAGCCGGGCGAATACTGATCGTTCGTTCCACGATGTGAAACATATCTGCTTAATAGATGGGCATCAGATAGTTGGAGGCCCTACTATTTTTCTCGTCGAAATCCAGCAACTGACGGGAAAAGCTTCCCTTCGACTAGCTCAGGACAGCTCATGTACGACATGTATCCGGACGCATGGACGGTCCCAGCAGATCGTCAGCATCAGGCGCCCGCCGACCAGCCGCGTCGGCGCGCCCGCAAGGAACACTCGGTCGTACCGCTGATTCTCCAGGTACGGGCACATAAGGCTGCCGAAACCGGCTGATCGATCTAGACAGCCGAAGCGATAGCGTCACCGATCTCGCTCGTCGTTCGCGACTTGTCCGGCGTACGTGCGCCGATGTCTGCGGTGACCGCCCGCTCGATCCGCGCAGCTTCTTCGGAGAGACCACAGTGATTCAGCAGCAGAGCGACAGAGAGAATCGTCGCAGTCGGGTCGGCAAGGCCCTGCCCGGCGATGTCGGGCGCCGATCCGTGCACCGGCTCGAACATGGACGGGAATCGTCGGTCGGGGTTGATATTGCCGCTCGCGGCCAGGCCGATGCCGCCGGTGACCGCAGCCGCCAGATCCGTCAAGATGTCGCCGAACAGATTGTCGGTGACGATCACGTCGAAGCGCGCCGGATCGGTGACGAGGAAGATCGTCGCTGCGTCGACATGGAGATAGTCAGTGGTGACATTTGGATACTCCGCGGCCACCGCTTGGAACTGACGACTCCACAAACCTCCGGCGTTGACCAGCACATTGTGCTTGTGCACCAAGGTGATCTTCTTGCGGCGCGTGGCAGCGCGTTCGAATGCGTCGCGGATGACGCGCTCGACCCCGTACGCGGTATTGATGCTGACCTCGGTCGCAATCTCCTGTGGTGTACCGGTCCGGACCAGGCCGCCATTGCCGCAGTACAGACCTTCCGTGCCCTCGCGAACCACGACGAAGTCGACCTCGTTGCCGGCGATCACCTGCTCGGACAGCGGAGTCGGTACTCCGGAATACAGCCGGCTAGGCCGGAGATTTACGTAGTGATCGAAAGCGAAGCGCAGCTTGAGCAGCAAACCGCGCTCCAGCAGCCCGCTGGGAACATCGGTCGCTCCAGGCGCGGCGCCGACCGCGCCGAACAAGATCGCGTCAGCAGCGCCGAGCTCGGCCAGCACGGAGTCCGGGAGCACTTCGCCAGTGCGCTGCCAGCGGCTGGCTCCGAGGTCGTAGCTGGTCGGTGCGAAGGCTCCCGAGCCTGCGACGGCATTGAGCACCTTCAGCCCTTCGGTGACAACCTCGGGGCCAATCCCATCCCCACCGATGACGGCGAGATTGAAGGTGCGGCGGGTGGAACTTGTCTGAGTCACCGGCGCATCGTAGCCCGTCGCGGATGGGCTGCAGCGACGAGATCTCAGCCGGCTGGCGGTAGCGTGACCGCCAGGAGCACGGTGCGGACTCCAGCGCCCGACACCACTACCGAAAGCGACTGATGTGAGCCTTCATTTCGAACTCCGGTCCAACACAAAGCCGCGCAGCGAGAGCGAACGCAGCGCAATCCTGGCCAATCCCGGATTCGGGATGTACTTCACCGACCACATGGCGGTAGCAACATGGACGGCTGCTGACGGCTGGCACGACTCGGCGATCGTGCCGTACGGGCCGTTCACACTGGACCCCGCGACCGCGGTATTGCACTATGCCCAGCAGGTGTTCGAGGGCCTCAAGGCGTACCGGCACGATGACGGCAGTATCTGGACCTTCCGTGCCGACAAAAACGCCGAGCGGATTCTCCGCTCGGCTCAACGGCTCGCCCTGCCGCCGCTACCAGCCGAAGATTTTCTCTGCAGCATTGAGGAGCTGGTCGCAGCCGATGTCGCATGGGTGCCAACGGCTCCGGAGCAGAGTCTTTATCTGCGGCCCTTCATGTTCGCAACGGAGGCGTTTCTCGGCGTCCGTCCGGCGAAGCGCGTCACCTATTGCTGCATCGCCAGCCCAGCGGGTGCCTATTTCGCCACCGGTGTGAAGCCGATCGACATCTGGATCGCTACCACTTATTCGCGCGCCGCACCGGGCGGCACCGGCGCAGCGAAATGTGCTGGCAACTACGCTGCCAGCCTGCTCCCGCAGCAGCAGGCCATCGAGCACGGATGCGATCAGGTGATGTTTGCAGACGCTGCCGAACATCGCTGGCTGGAAGAGCTCGGCGGCATGAATGTCTACCTGATCACGACCGACAATGAATTGATCACTCCCGAACTCACCGGGTCCATCCTGGAGGGTGTCACCCGCGACTCGATCTTGACTTTGGCATCAGAGTTCGGGCTGACTCCGGTCGAGCGTCGGATCGAGGTCGCCGAGCTGTTGGACGGCCTCGGGTCGGGCAAGGTGATCGAACTCTTCGCCTGCGGCACGGCTGCGGTCGCCACACCCATCGGCACGCTGCACGATGAGGCGGGAAGCTATCAAGTCGGCTCCGGAGAAAGTGGGGAGACGACGCTGGCGCTGCGGCAGCGGCTGTTGGACATCCAGTACGGCCGCGCCGACGACAAGTACGGCTGGCTTCGCCGCATCCTCTGATAACGCCGACTTGTCAGCGTCTCGGCGTGCTATGGCAAGCTGAAATGCTGACAAGTGGGTGTGCGGCTGGCAATTTTCCCGGATGTAGGGAACACTGTGGGGCATGCGGTTTCTGGTGGTGATTATTTGTTAGCGCGCTGAGTACTGTTCAGCGCGCGCAGCCTCCTGTCCATACACGGGAGGTTTTTTCATGCCAGGACATAGCAGGACATCCAACAAAACGACTAAAGAGGATCCGAATGGCCCCCCAGCCAAGGCCCAAGCCGACCGAGTTCCACGTCTTCGACACCACCTTGCGCGACGGTTCGCAGCAGGAGGGTCTTAACTTGTCGGTGGCCGACAAGCTTGGTATTGCGGTGCTACTCGACGAGTTGGGCGTCGGATTCATCGAAGGCGGTTGGCCGGGTGCCAATCCGACGGATACCGCATTCTTCGCCGCGATGGCAGACGGCGCACTCACGCTGAAGAACGCCCAGCTGGTGTCCTTCGGCTTTACCCGGCGCGTGGGGATGAAGGCCGCCGACGATCCGTTGACGGCAGCGCTCCGAGAGGCCCGTGCCCCGGTGGCGTGCATCGTTGCCAAGAGTCACGACCGGCATGTCGAGCAGGCGCTGCACACCACCTTGGCAGAGAACCTGGCGATGATCAGTGACACCGTGCGGCACCTTCGATCTGAAGGCCAGCGGGTGTTTGTGGATTGCGAGCACTTCTTCGACGGCTACCGCGAGAATCCGGCGTACGCGTTGGAGGTGGTGCGTACAGCCGCCGAGGCGGGTGCCGAGGTGGCCGTGCTCTGCGACACAAATGGCGGCATGCTGCCACCGTGGATCGCCGAGATCGTGACGGCCGCAAGCGAGCTCGGCGTCCCGCTGGGCATCCACACCCACAACGACACAGGATGTGCCGTCGCCAACACACTCGCCGCGGTGGACGCGGGAGTCATGCACGTCCAGGGAACCGTGAACGGCTACGGGGAGCGCACCGGCAATGCCGAGCTGCTCTCGATCGTGGCAAACCTCGAACTGAAGTACGGCTGGCCGCTGCTTCCGGCCGGCTCGCTGCGGGAGGCAACCCGTCTCGCGCATGCAATCGCAGAGGTGACGAACGTGCCACCAAGCGCTCGTCAGCCTTATGTTGGTCTGTCGTCCTTCGCTCACAAGGCGGGGCTGCATGCCAGCGCGATCAAAGTGGATCCCAATCTCTACCAGCACATCGACCCTGCCATCGTCGGCAACGACATGCGGATGCTGGTTTCCGACATGGCGGGTCGGGCGAACATCCAGATCAAAGGGGAGGAACTGGGATTCGATCTGTCCGACCGCGAGCTTGCGGCTCGGATCACCGACCGGGTGAAAGACGCTGAAGCAGCCGGGTACACCTATGAGGCGGCGGACGCCAGCTTCGAGCTGCTACTGCGGCGGGAGTTAGGGCAGCTGCCGGAGTACTTCACGGTGCATTCCTGGCGCGTCTTCACCCAGTCGACGCATGGCCAAGAGACCGACACCGAATGCACCGTACGGCTGACGGCCAAGGGCCAGAGCCAGCGCGTGGTGGGGGAGGGCAACGGTCCAGTTAACGCCCTCGATCAGGCCCTACGCAATGCGCTTCTCCCGGCCTACCTTGCCGTCGAGAAGTTTGAGCTCATCGACTACAAAGTCCGGATCCTGGAGCAAGGCCACGGTACAGATGCGACGGTGCGCGTGCTCATCGAGACCACCGACGGCCTGAGCGCCTGGACAACTGACGGAGTCGGCCAAAACATCATCGAGGCCTCCTGGGAGGCCCTCTGCGAGGCGTATGTCTACGGCCTCATCCACGCCGATGATGAAGTCGGAGTCGATGTGGGCGTCATGTCACTCGGTCGATGATGAGTGGCCGCCGCTCGGGAGCGTGCTCGCCAATCTGATACGCACCAACGAGCGCCTCGCGGGCCTTCTCGAACCGATCTGGTGTATCGGTGTGCAAGGTGATCAAGGGCTGCCCCGCCCGTATCTGCTCGCCGGGCTTGGCATGCAGGACCACTCCGGCGCCCGGCTGCACGGCATGTTCCTTG
>Ga0081455_10005693_pt1 | contig 13596 bp, 16 predicted proteins | sample TabmetS3T2R1_FD_70207 | JGI IMG/M metagenome (GOLD analysis project Ga0081455, IMG submission 70207) | Tabebuia heterophylla rhizosphere microbial communities from the University of Puerto Rico - S3T2R1 | ecosystem: Host-associated > Plants > Roots > Rhizosphere ... | reverse complement strand
CTTCGAGATCCTGCCAAGTCGCTCTTTGCCCTCCGTCGAATGCTGTCTCGGCACCAAGCCGATCCATGCAGCAGACTACGGCCCGACGAGAACGTTTTCCAATCTCTACCTCGGACATCAGTGTCGTCGCCACAAATCGCATCGACGGCCGCGTAATCGTTTTCGCTGCGCTTCCTAGTGTTAAGCTCGGATTATCCGAGGGTGCTGATGAGGACCGCTCTTCGTCGCGCCGACGTGGCGCCATTGCGCCGGACATTGTCCTGCTGAAGGCGCCAATGAAAGCGGAGACCACCTCGCTCAGATGCTGGGCAGTGAAGCCGATCTCGCGCAGTAAATCGTCGTTCGTCTTTTCCAGAAGCCGCCAACGATCACGATCTCGTCGATCCTCGGTTCGGTTGTTGGTCAGCGACGAAACCCTACGGCGATTCGCAATGACCACCGGAAGCCGGCTGCGCTACCCTAGGGCGCGCTCGCTCGCGGCTTGCTTCGCCGACTTACACCACGGCGCGGCACTGAACCCATCATCATTCCCAAAGGAAGTAGGGGCCATCGCGAGTTCTTGAACCTTTCCTCGTCACAGACCTGTCTTTCTGACATCTCAGGCAGGTCGAATTTTAAGAGCGCGGCATCGAACTCCATGTGAGTGAATTCTAACAACCAAGCCGGTGCAGTCCTAAATATCTCGCTAAATCTGTCGGTCTCGCTCGCGCCGTTCATGATGGCTGGATATAAAATACGGTGGGCGGCTTTAAGTTCTCTCTCATAATCGGATTCGAATCGATACTCATGCTCATGTCCAGGCTTATACTTGTACTCGCGCCCATACTCGTTTGTTACGATAATTCTATGATGCCGCAATGTACGCACCCAAGCCCGTATCAAAGGTTCATCGATTCTCGGTTCACCATATATTACGATCGCTGCAACTGCGGTCGCGTGACGCAGAGCTTGGGGGCGAAATATGCTTTGCAATGACGCTAAGTGCTCTTCACGTTTCTTAAGGGCGGCCGATACAAACTCTTCCGCTTTAGAAAGAAGCTTCTCAACATTCCGAATTCGTTGTGACAAATTTCGATCCATCACTCTTCCTTCAGCAGCAGTTTCTCCACGATACATTGGATTTCCTTCTGCCTCTTTTCGATATCGTCAAGACGCAAGTTAAGCTCGGCGTCCTTTATCATGCGAGCACGAGTTACAAATAGGCTTGCAACCACCGAGCCTTCATTGGGTGCGATCCGACCGGAACCAACGGCATCAATGATTGCTCCCAATGCGCCAATGGCATCGGAAGCAGCTTCCATTTGGGGGACGTCGACGCACACGGCGCGGTCTTTGGGAAGAATTCGATCAAGCAAAAACTTCAACATTTGCACATCACCGGCTTTCGCCAATGCGATCGCTTTGCGGACGAGCTCGACTTCCTCGCCCTTAAGCAGCGCTTCAGAAACCATAGTCGTTCTGTTCCGAGAGCCAGGTTTTCGCCCGCCGTTGCCCTTTGCGAACGGGCGGCCTCGGAGGCGCGGGTGCGGCTGCGGATTAGGGCCTTCTACACTCATCGGACTACATCCGAAACAATAGCGAACCAAACAATAATGTCGGGTGTCGGCAGCAGTTTTGCAAATCGCGACCGGCGATAACCCGCTCGCCTAGCGTAAATGCTGCCTATTTACGCGGCCCGCCATGCCGCGCAGATTGTCCGGGTAGATCACGATGAACGCTGATGCAGAATCGTCGACTACATCGTCGTCGCCGGGATCCGCCGGTTGCCTGCTCGACAATCGTCTGACCGCCCCCGGCCGTCACCGTGGTGCTGTTGGGGAGGGCGGAATGACCGCAACATCTGATCCACGTCCCTCTCAGCTACGGTAAGCGTTCACCAATCCCAAGGTCACTGGTGCGCGGCCGTCGGTGGTCGGCGCTTCTTCGCGCTTCGCCCGCAATGCCGGCAGTGCGATGGCGAGGCAACCGCGGCGAACAGGGAGGCGGCGGAGATCGGCCGTGTGATTAGTACCGAGGGATCTCCAATCGAGCTCTGATCCCCGCGCGAGGCTCGCCGTCGACCACTTCGTTTACCGCGTGGGGCTCTCTGCCGGAATGCTGGCGGCCGCGTTGGGCGGGCTCGATGCCTTCGTGTTCACCGCCGGCATCGGTGAGAACTCGCCGACAATCCGTGCCCGCATCAGGAGAAGCTTGCATGGCTCGGCGCCGTTCTCGACCCGGCGGCTAATGCGGAGGCCAAATCGCTCATTTCTCGGCCGGAGAGCCGGGTTGTGCTCCTCGTCGTGCCGACGGACGAGGAATTGACGATCGCGCAACATACACTTGCATTCCTACCGAAACACGCCGCAAAATCCGGCCATGCCCCGCGAGATGCAGGAGCATTGGCGGGGAGTTAACAAGGTGAACTAGGGAGGAGAGCCATGAGACGAGCATTGATTGCCGTGCTGCTGGCCGGCGCAGTGGCCATCAGCACGACAAAACCGGCTGAGGCCCGCTGGGGTTGGGGTTGGGGCTGGGGCATCGGCGCCTTCGCCATCGGCGCGCTGCTTGGCGCGGCGCTGTGGCGGCCGGCCTACAGCTACTACTATCCCGCCTACAGCTACGGGTACGGCTACCCGGCGTATGGCTACGGGTACGGCTCCTATGGATATGGGTACGGCTATCCGGCCTATTCATATGGGTACGGCTATCCCTCCTATTATGGCGGCTACTACCGGCCTTACTACCGCGCTTGGGCCTCCTACCGGCCGTCCGTCGGCTACCAGGTGGCGCGGCGGTCGTCACCCGTCGCGCTTGCGAGCGCTAAGAAGAATTCCGCGATCACCTTGGCCGGCGCAAAGATGCATCGCGTCAACGGCGCCGCATTGCTTGCAAGTTCGCCGGCGCCTTCGCCTCGCGCTCATGCACCCAAACGGGTACAGGGGCGCTTTGCGACAGGTGGCAGCACGACGCGGAACGCCATTTAGGTTCATGCGGCGGCCGGGACCTGCCCGGCCGACTGCTCAATTAAGCTGCGGCTGACCGCATCTCGCGCGGCGTCTTTCCGGTCCAGCGCCTGAACGCATGCGTGAAGGCGCTGACCTCGTTAAAGCCGAGCAGCCACGCGATTTTCGATATATGCAGCTGGCGGTCCTCAAGGTATCGAACCGCGAGGTCCTGCCTCAGATTTTGAAATATCTCGCTGAAGTTTAGCCCTTCGTCAGCAAGCCTGCGTGCCAGCGTTCGCTTGCTCATGCCCAGACTGCGGGCAACGTGTTCCACGCGCACCCTCTCATGCGGAAGCACCGCGGAGATCGCGTTCTCTACTTTCGTGCGCAACTCGCTCCGATCGCCTGTTCTGCCGGCGAGGGCAGCCTCGCAGTATCTCAGCAGGAGATCATTGAGATAATTGTCGGCATTGATAAGCGGCAACTCGCGTGCGTTAAGGTCGAGAGTAAACTCGTCTGCCTCGGCGCCGAACTGCACTTTCGCTCCAACAAACCGCGCCATTTCGGAGTTGTCCCCGGATCGATAATGAGAAATCGAGAAGTGCTGGGGTACGAGATTCATGCCCGTCAGCTCGCGGCACATTCGTAATGCCGCAAACATGCAAAATTCCATTTGCTGTCGGTCTGAGTGCCGGGGAACGCCAGCGTAACTCACGTCGAGGAGGAGTCTATTCCCCTCTTGATATCTGAACACGACAGCTTCGTTGGTAATCCTGCTGTATCGAGCAATGCGTTTGAGTGCATCGCCTAACGTTTGCGAAGAAGCCATGACGTAATACAGCAGCCCGATTTCGCGCGGGTCGTGGTCACGCGCCAAATTGAAGCCGAGAAAATCGTCATTCAGCGCAACGGCCGCCGCGTCCAAAAACGTGATTTGGTTGCGTACGCTCAGTCGCTCTTCCGGTTCGGCGACCTGCTCCGGGGTCAGCCCTGCACGCCTTAGAAGCGGCGCCACCGGCACGCCGGCACTTTTGAGGCGCGCGATCGTCAAGCGGGTAAGGCCGCCTTGCGCCATCGGGATCGACGGCAAGCCCTTTTGAGCGTTCAGGGCTGAAGAGACCGCGTTGCTCATCTTTCACCGCCGGGGGAAATTGCCACCATGGCAGCGACGAACAAGTGTTTGGCTCACAGTAACAAGTCCCATACCCGAGGCAAGGCGACTAAGCAGCGATCCGCCAACGAATGCTCATTGCCAGGGGTGTTGACGCGTCATGACGCACCAGGAAGCCAAATCGATCGCGCGCCATCTCGGGCTCACACTGCGCAAGGTGCGCTCCGGCGACTATCGCGTTAACTTTCGCGACGGCAAAGACTCCACGGCCTACTACACGGACACCCTCGAAGATGCCGTCCGCGCCGCGGTCGAAATGGCGCGGACGCGCGGTCAAAGCCAGACCTCGCCGCGTCAACTCGGCTGAACAAAGGCGCGAAAAGCAACAAGTCCTGCACGGACGCGAAGCGACTTAGAAGCAGAACTGCGTGAAGTCGCCATAGCAGGGATCCTCCTTGACCATGCAGCGAGCGAACCGGCCGGACACGCCCGACGTCGCCCTCGGCCGTCGTCTTAAATCGCTGCGCATCAGGCGTGGACTATCGCAGACGGCCCTGGGCGAGGTGCTCGGCGTGTCGTTTCAGCAGATCCAGAAGTACGAGAGGGGCGCGCACCGCATCAGAGTCAGTCAGCTGGGGCGGCTCGCCGAGGCTCTCGGCGTGTCGGCGGCGGAGTTCCTCGAGATCCCGAGAACCGGGAGTAGCGAGATTGCCGACATGATCGACACACGGGTCGCCTGGCGGCTGATGAACGCGTTTCAGAGTCTCACCTCGCGCGAGCGGCGCTGTCTCGCGGCGCTGGCCGAGGCGATGGCAGCGCGGCGATAGACATCCCACCATTCTGGCAGCGCCGAGCAAATGTTTGGCGCACACAACCAAATCCCTCGTCGGGCGCGGAGCGACTAATCAGCCGTACCAGCCCACCCGAGGAAAAGAATCCATGTTGCTCCGCTTCAGACGTTCCTTACCCGCCGCGCTCGCACAACGATCGGACGGCAGTCGGTGGCAAGCGGTCGCGTTCGAGGTCGCCGAAGGCGTTGCGACGTCGGTCCTGCTGATTGGCTCGATGGCTGCGGGCATTGTGTTGAGCCTGGTTCTGGCGGCGATGTCGCTGCAGCCCTGAAGCGAGCGATAGCGGCTGACCTGCACACGCTCCGTGCTGGGTCCAAGACGACCGCGATCCAGCGCCGATGACCTTTCGGCGATGGCGAGCAGGCCACCGCCCGCTTTTTTCGTCGGAAATAGCCTTCACGCCCTCAATCTCGAGCATGCGCTAGCGCGTCGGGGCGAATGTTGTCTAAGCCAGGTTGCGCATCCTGGCGTGCTGCATGATCCAAACGGTCAGCAGGTAACCGACACCGGTGATCAGCAGCGCCAGCAAGGCTGGAATCCATGCGGTCGGGATGGCGTAGGTACAGATCAAAAAACCGATCGCCGTCCACGTAACTGCGATCGGATTGAAGCCGCCCCAGTAGCGGTAGCGGCCTTTCGGCTCGTAAAGCGCGGGGACGTCGATCTGCATGCGTCGCACGAACAGGTAATCGAACACCAGCACGCCTGCCACCGGCGAAAACACGTTCCCGAACAAGGTGACGTAGCGAAAAAAGTTCAACACATCCGGCACACCACACAGCGCCACCCCGAACACGCTCGCGATCAGCGTGGTCCAGAACCGCCCAAGCCGTTCGAACATGTTGGAAATCGACAGCCCTGCCGAATAGAGATTGAGCACGTTGATGGTCCAGTCGTCGACGCAGAGGAATACCAGCACAAGGAGGAAAGCGACCCAGCTGGTTTCGATTTGGGCGGTCAGCACGAAAGGATTGGTGACCTTGCCCAGGGTTGCGGCGGCCCCGTAGGCGCCGAGCGCGGTGGATAACAATGCTCCGAGCGCGCCGGCGGCGAGGGTGCCGATCCACATGTCGGCCCGCGAGCGGGTGTAACGGGCAAAATCCGCGGCATCGGTGATGTTGGTCAGCCAGCCGGCAATGGTGACGTTCAGCCAGCCCGCCAGCAAAACCCAGGTCCAACCGCTGGCGCCCGGGTAGGACAGCACTTTGGCAAGTTCGAAATTAGGATCGTCGTGACGGGCGAACAGAACAAACAGATAGGCCAATACGATGACCTTGATCGGCAATGCGACGCGCGCCAGCACCTTGAGCGATCCGAAGCCGATCACCGCGACGCACGCCTGGATCAATCCGAAGATCACACTGACCCAGACGAGCGAATAGGTGATGCCGGTCATTTTCGCGAGCACCGCGACGATCGCCGATGCGCCGACGAGGGTCTGGAACGAGAACCAGTAGATCGACACCAATGTCCGCAACAGCGAGGGAATCAGCTTCGAACCCCGTAACCCATAGACGACGCGGGTCGCGACCTGACCGGGGATTCCGTAGTCGACCCCCAGCGTCGCCATGGTCAGATAGAAGACCAGTGCAACGATGGTCCCAAAAAATCCGGTAGCGAGCGCAGCCTGGAACGACAGGCCGGCGGCCACCATCAAGCCCCCGCTCAGCATGATGCCGGGGTTGATCAGAAAGTTGAACATGATGCTGAAGAGGTCGAACCAGCCGGCCGTCTTGCGCTCTTCCGGAACGGGTTCGATGCCGAACTGCTCGACGCCGGCGGGCTGACGGTAGCGCTCGCGCAGGCGGCGCTCGATGTCGATTGCGGAAGTCATAGGCAATTTTGCGCGCCGGCTCGACCAAAATCGATAGCATGGCCACCCAGCAACATGATGAACTCGCCAAACCGGCCGAAATCCGCGATTGCGACGCTGCTCATTCCTGCATCGCCTCTTCGCGCTTGGCGCGCAACGCCGGCAGCGCAATGGCGAGGAGGAGCGCGAGCGCGGCCACGAGGAAGACGGCGGAGATCGGCCGCCTGATCAACACCGTCGGATCGCCGAACGATATCATCATCGCGCGGCGCAAGTTCTCCTCCATCATCGGGCCGAGAATAAATCCGAGCACCATGGGCGCGGGCTCGCAGTCGAGCTTGAGCAGCACGTAGGCGACCGCCGACAGGGCAGCGAGCGCGTAGACGTCGAAGATCTTGTTGTCGACGCTATAGGCGCCGATGCAGCAGAACACGAAGATCGCGGGAAACAGCAATCGGTAGGGGACCGCGAGCAGCTTGACCCACAAGCCGACCAGCGGGAGGTTCAGCACCAGCAGCATGAGATTGCCGACCCACATGCTCGCGATCAGGCCCCAGAACAGTTCGGGCCGCTCGGTCATCACCTGCGGGCCGGGTGCAATCCCCTGGATCATCAGCGCGCCGATCATCAGCGCCATGGTCGGGTTCGAGGGGATGGCGAGCGTGAGCATCGGGATGAACGAGGTCTGCGCGCCGGCATTGTTGGCGGATTCGGGCGCCGCCACGCCGCGGATGTCGCCGTCCCCGAAAGCGCGCGGCGGTTTCGCGATCTTCTTCTCGAGCATATAGGCGGCAAAGGCCGCGAGCAGCGCGCCGCCGCCCGGCAGCACGCCGAGGAGCGAGCCGAGGGAGGTGCCGCGCACGATCGACCAGAAGCAGGCGCGCAGATCGGCAAGCGTCGGCAGCACGCTGCCGATACGCGAGGTAAACACCTGCTGCTTCTCCTTGTGCTCGAGATTGAACACCACGTCGGTGATGCCGAAGAAAGCCATGGCGAGCGCGACGAAGCCGACCCCGTCGGCGAGCTCCGCGTGGCCGAAGGCGAAGCGAATGACGCCCGAGTTCACATCGGTGCCGATGAGACCGAGCAGGATGCCGAAGCAAACCATTGCGATCGCCTTGATGAGCGAGCCGCGCGCGAGCACAACCGCCGCGATGAGCCCGAACACCATCAGCGAGAAGTATTCGGCCGGGCTGAACTTGAGCGCGACCTCGGCAAGCGGCGGAGCGAAGTAGGCGATCAGGAGGGTCGCGATGCAGCCGGCGATGAACGAGCTGATCGCGGCCATGCCGAGCGCGGGCCCGGCGCGACCGCGGCGCGCCATTTGATGGCCGTCAAGCGTGGTCACGACCGAGGAGGATTCGCCCGGAATGTTGACCAGGATCGCGGTGGTCGAGCCGCCATATTGGGCGCCGTAATAGATGCCGGCGAGCATGATCAGCGCCGGCGCGGGGCCAAGGCCGAAGGTGAAGGGCAACAGCATGGCAACGGTCGCGACCGGACCGATGCCGGGCAGCACGCCGACCAGGGTGCCGAGGAAACAGCCGATGAAGCAGTAAAGAAGATTCTGCCAGCTCAGCGCCACTCCCAGGCCGAATGCGAGATTGGACAGGGTTTCCATTGCTTAGGACGTCGGCCAGAGCGGCAGCGGCAGTCCCAATAGCCAAACGAAGACGCCGACCGAAAACGCGACCATCACCGCCGCGAGCGCGAAATTCTCCAGTGGGCGAACGTCGCGCGCGGCGTGGGCGCCAACGAGCACGAGCACCGCGACGGCGGCAACGAGGCCAAACCAGTGCAGCGCGATGCCGAACAGCACGATGGCCAACAGCGAGACGCCGATCGCGCGCGCCTCAAAGCGCGGTACCGGCGCGCCGTCGAGCGCAAACGAGCGCAGCGCGATGATCAGCCCAAGGGCGACAAGCAGCGCCCCTACCAGCGTCGGAAACATGGCCGGCCCCATGCGATGCATATCGCCGAGCCGGTATTGCTGCGCGAGGAGGACAAAGCCGCCGCCGATCGCGATGAAAATCAGCCCCGCCCAGAAATCCCTCGGCGAACGGATGCGCATCATCACACCGCCCTGTCATGCCCGCGAAAGCGGGCATCCAGTATCCACCATGTCATCTGTAATGCGGAGCAGCATCGCCCGCTTTCGCGGGCGATGACGACGCGCTCGCCCCTCAATCCGGCCGGATGTTCGCCTTCTGGACGATCGTGCGGTAGCGCTCGGCCGCCTGTTTCACGCGCGCGTCCAACTCGGCCGCGCTCGAGGGGATGGTTTCCACCCCGCCGCCGGCAAAGCGCTCCTTGACATCGGGCATGTTGAGGATCTTCACCACTTCGGCATTGAGCTTGTCGATGATTGCCTGGGGCGTGCCTTTCGGCGCGAACAGCGCCGTCCAATTGGAGGCATCGACCTCCGTCACGCCGGCCTCCTGCAGCGTCGGCCAGTCGGGACTGAATTTGGATCGCTTGGCCATGGTCACCGCCAACGGGCGCGCGCGGCCGGATTTGACATGCGGGGCGACCGACGAGCTCGCGAGCACGCCGAGCGGAATATCCCCTCCGGCCAGCGCCGCGGCGGCGGGCGCGCCGCCCTTGTAGGGGATGTGCTGAAACCGGGTGCCGGTATTGAGCGCCATCCATTCGAGCACGATCTGGTTGACGCTGCCGTTTCCCGGCGTGCCAACCGAGATCCGGCCCGGCTGCGCTTTGGCGGCGGCAATCACGTCGGCAATGGATTTGAAGGGCGCCTCCGCGTGCGCCGCCAGTACCATCGGCGCGTCGCTGACCATCGCGATCGGGGCGAAATCGCGCTCGACGTCGTAGGGCATCTCCTTGAACATCGCCGGGTTGATCGCGACGTCACCGACCGTCGCCATGACGAGGGTGTATCCGTCGGGCGCCGCCTTGGCCGCCGCCGTCATGGCGATGAAGCCATTGCCGCCTGGCCTGTTCTCCACCACCACCTGCTGGCCCCAGGCTTCCGTGAGCTTGGCGCCGAGAATGCGCGAGGCGATGTCGGTAATGCCGCCAGGCGCATAGGGCACAAGGATGTGGATCGGCTTGGTCGGGTAGTCCTGCGCCTGCGCGGGCGCCGCCCAGAAGATGACAAGCGCGATGATACTTACGATCCAAGCCATGGATACCTCCTGCGCCGACGCGTCCGGGCCATAGCCTGCATGAGAGAGCACGCCCGTGGCAAGGCGCGACCGCGCCGCAGGGCACGGTCACACCTCGCGCACGATGGCGCTCTCGTGCCAGCGCCGCAGCATGAGATGGGAGAGAAGCGCCAGCGCGAAGAAGATGACGATCCCGGCGAGCGATAAAAGCAGCAGCGCCGCGAACATGCGCGGAATGTTGAGCCGGTAGCCCGATTCCACGATGCGATAGGCGAGGCCCGAGCCGGCGCCGGCCGAGCCCGCTGCGATCTCGGCGACCACGGCGCCGATCAGCGAGAGTCCCCCCGCGATCTTCAAGCCGCCGAGCATATAGGGCAGCGCGGCCGGCAGCTTGAGCTCGAAGAGCGTCTGGCGCCGGGTGGCCCCGTAGAGACGGAAAAGATCGACGAGGTTATGGTCGACCGAGTTGAGGCCCAGCGTGGTATTGGCGAGCACAGGAAAGAACGCAACGATCCAGGCGCAGGCGAGCACCGCGGCCTGCTGCGGCAGGTATACGAGCAGGAGCGGCGCGATCGCCACGATCGGCGTCACCTGCAGGATCACCGCATAGGGATAGAGCGAATATTCGATGAGGCGCGACTGGTTGAACAGCACGGCAAGCCCCACGCCACCGATGGCCGCGAGTACAAATCCTTCGAGCGTGGTTGTGAGCGTGACAAGAAGTGAAGCCAACAGCACCGCCCGGTCGGAGATCAGGGTCGAAAACACGAGCCGTGGCGACGGCAGCACGTAGGGCGGAATGTCGCCGACGCGGACCACGAGCTCCCACAGGATCACCCCGAGCGCCAGGACCACGATCGGCAGCAGCACGCGCAGCACGCGATCCGTGACGGGAGAGGTTTCGTCCTTTGGTTTCATCTCGTTCATGGCGGCTCGCCCATGATCCCCATTCATGGCTCGTCCGTCCCGGCGGAGGCGCGGGCCAACGCCTCCGACACCCGCCGGCAGTAACTGCCATACTCGGCCGAGGTGCGGAATCGTTCGTCGCGCGGATAAGGCGCATCGATTGAAAGTTCGGCAGAGACGCGGCCGGGTCGCGGCGTCATCACGACGATCCGCTGCGAGAGATAGACCGACTCGAACACCGAGTGGGTGACGAAGACCACCGTCTTGCCCAGCGATTGCCACAGCGCCAGCAGATCGTTGTTGAGGCGAAAGCGCGTGATCTCGTCGAGCGCGGCAAAGGGCTCGTCCATCAAAAGCAGCTCCGGCTCCGTGACGAGCGCGCGGGCGATGGAGGCGCGCATCTTCATGCCCCCCGAGAGCTCGCGCGGATAGCTCTGGGCAAAACCGGATAGGCCCACGCGCGCGAGCGCGGCGTCGACGCGCGCCTGCGCGTTCGGCTCGAGCCCGGCAAGCTTCAGCGGCAGGCGCACATTGGCGACGACCGTCGCCCACGGCATCAGCGTCGGCTCCTGGAACACGAAGCCGATGCGGCGCGGCGCGCCAGCGTTCGCAGCGTCGGCGTCGGGCCACTCGACCTTACCGCTCGTCGGCTCGGTCAATCCGGCGATGATGCGCAGCGCCGTCGACTTGCCGCAGCCCGACGGGCCGAGCAGCGACACGAACTCGCCCGGCCAAACCGCGAGGCTAAGGCGCTCGAGCGCGACCACGCCGTTGGCAAAGGTCCTGCCAACGTCCTGGAGGGCGACGACGGGGGACTTGGACGGAGCAATGGCCACGTTGCGAGATTCACGGAAGGACGGTGATTCTCCGCTGGTCATTTCGGCCGCAAATCGAGGCCGACCTTCTTGTTCACGAATTGCAGCGTATAGGACTTGTCGAGCGCAAGTGACGGCTTGACCACGCCGGCGCGCACCATTTTGTCGTAAAAATTCTTCATGCGCGCATCGGTCATGGCGCCCACCCCAAGCGTGACCGCCTCGCCGGAGTCGACGATACCGTACTCCTTCATCTTGGCGACGGAATAGGCCAGCAATTCGTCGGTCATTTCCAGGTTCTGCCGCTTGATCAGCGCGTTCGCCGCTCTGTTGTCGCCGTAGAGATAATTCATCCAGCCGATGATTGAAGCATCGACGAAGCGCTGCACGAGGTCGGGCTTTTTGGCGACGAGGTCACGGCGCGTTTCGATCAGGGTTGAATAGCTGTCGAGGCCATAGTCGGCGAGAAGAAAGACCTTCGGCTTGAAGCCGGCCTGCTTCTCGATCCCAAAAGGCTCCGACGTCACATAGCCCTGCATGGCGCTGTGCTTGTCGGCGAGGAACGGCTGCGGGTTGGAGGTATATGGTTTGACTTTCTTCTCGCTGAAACCGAAATCGGCTTTGAGCCACTGGAAGTAGCTCGCGAGTCCCTCCCTCGAGACAAACAGCGTGAGCTCCTTCAAGTCCTCGAATTTATCGATGCCCTGATCCGGATGGGCCATCAGCACCTGCGGATCCTTCTGGAACATGGCGGCGACGGCAAGCGTGGGAATGTTCTGCTCGACCGCGTCGAAACTTTGCAGCGTGTTGGCGCTCATGAAGAAGTCGAGCTTGCCGACCGGCAGCAGGATGCGGTTGTTCACGTTGGGGCCGCCCGGCACGATAGTGACGTCAAGCCCGTATCTGCGATAGGTGCCGTCGACCAGCGCCTGGTAGTGGCCGCCGTGCTCGCCTTCCGCCACCCAGTTCGTGCCGAAGGAAACTTTGTCGAGCTTTTGCGCATGCGCGGTTGTCGCCGCGAGCATGCAAGAAATGATGAAAGTGGCGCCGAATCTCATCATGTCACCCGAGACGATATATAGCCTGTAGGGTGGGCAAAATCGCCCTTCGGGTTCCTGCGCGTGGGCCAAGGCTCGCGCGCGATTTTGCCCACCCTACAGATCGAGATCACTGTTCGAAGCGCTCGATGAACCACTTGAGCACCCGTGTCCAGATCTCATCCTTGCCGACCTGGTCTTCGATGCCGTGCTCGAGGTTCGGGTTGTCATTGACTTCCATGACGATGAAGCCGCGGTCGGTCTCCTTGATGTCGACGCCGTAAAATCCGTCCCCGATCGGCCGCGCCGCGCGCACCGCAATTTCGATCAACTCGGGCGGCGCCTTGTCGAGCTCGAAGGTGCGAAAACCGCCCTCGTGCGAGGAGCCGTCCGGGTGGTGCTTGACGATCTGCCAATGCCCGCGCGCCATGCGGTATTGGCAGACGAACAGCGGCTCGCCCGCGAGCACGCCGACGCGCCAGTCGAATTGCGTCGGCAAGAATTTCTGCGTCAGCAGGAGATCGGTCTCCTCGAACAGTTCGTCGGCGATCCGGCGAAACTCCTCCGGCGTATCCACCTTGTGCACGCCGCGCGAGAACGAGCCGTCCGGGATCTTCACCACCAGCGGCAGGCCGAGCTCGTCCATCGCCCGCGGCAGGTCGCCATTGTCGGCGAGCATGACCGTCGGCGGCGTCGGCACCTGGTTGGAGCCGAGCAGCTCCATCAGGAACACCTTGTTGGTGCAGCGGATCATCGAGATCGGGTCGTCGATGACCGGCATGCCTTCCTGCCAGGCGCGGCGCGCGAACCGGTAGGTATGGTTGTCGATCGAGGTGGTCTCGCGGATCAGCAGCCCGTCGTACTCGGCGAGCTCGTCGAGCTGGCGGCGGGTAATCGGCTCGACGTCGACCGAGAGCTTCTCGGCGATGCGGGCGAAATGCTTGAGCGATGCGACCGAGGAGGGCGGCAGCTTCTCGTTCGGGTCGTGCAGCACCGCGAGATCGTACTTGG
>Ga0081455_10005692_pt1 | contig 13598 bp, 10 predicted proteins | sample TabmetS3T2R1_FD_70207 | JGI IMG/M metagenome (GOLD analysis project Ga0081455, IMG submission 70207) | Tabebuia heterophylla rhizosphere microbial communities from the University of Puerto Rico - S3T2R1 | ecosystem: Host-associated > Plants > Roots > Rhizosphere ... | reverse complement strand
TTTGCCTCCGCATGCTTGGCGAATTGATCCAGGTCTTCTACTTCAAATGCGAGATGCGTAAGGTCTGGACCCACCACGATCGGCCCGCTCTCGTCAAATTTACAAATCTCAATTTCTCCGTCGCTGCCGGGCGCTTTTAAAAATACGAGCTGCGATCCGCGACCAGAGGTATGGCGGCGAAGCTCCTGAAGTCCCAGAACATCCTTGTAGAAAGAAACCGTTTTCTCCAGGTCCTGCACGCGGTATCGGGTGTGCAGCAATTTTTTGACCATGGCTTAGCTTATTCCCGTGCGACGCGGATTCAAATTCACGCTCTGGACAAAGCTGCCAAAGCTGCTTGATTGGGCCTTCCGCGGTGCGCACCGGGCTAAAGCCGGGTGTTGAGACCATCGACTCGTTTCTATTGTCATGTCGAGCGGAGTCGAGACATCTCTTGCTGATCTCTAAAATTTCCAGAGATTTCTCGACTTCGCCTTCGGCTTCGCTCGAAATGACAACAATATAACTATGAAAAAAATCGGAGTTCTTTTTGGCCAGGAACACAGTTTTCCACCAGCATTCGTGGAGCGGGTAAATCACAAAACCGGGGGCAAAGACATTGTCGCGGAATTTGTCAAAATCGATAAGGTGATACAGGGAGAGCCGTGTGGTTATGACGTGGTGATCGATCGTATCTCGCAGGACGTACCATTTTATCGCGCATGGCTCAAGAACGCAGCGCTCACCGGCACCGCAGTCGTGAATAATCCGTTCTGGTGGAGTGCCGATGAAAAGTTCTTCAACAACGCGCTGGCAACCAAGATCGCTGTCGCCGTTCCGCGAACGGTTTTGCTCCCGTCGAACCAGCCACCTACGGACACGAACGACAAGTCATTTCGCAATCTTGGCTATCCGATGAACTGGGAAGCCATTTTCAATTATGTCGGTTGGCCCGCCTTTTTTAAGCCTTTCGCAGGCGGCGGCTGGAAGAACGTTTATCGTTTGCACAATCCGGACGAATTTTTCCGCGCTTACAACGACACCGGCCAGCTGGTGATGATGCTGCAGGAAGAAGTGAAGTTCGAAATGTATTTCCGTTGTTACTCTATCGATCAACGCCGCGTGCGGATCATGCCATACGAGCCACGCCATCCCTATCACCTGCGATATCAAACCGAATGGCAGACTCCAAAAGAAATTTTGCAGAGCGTTGAAGAGGGGGTTTTGCGATTGAATCAATTTCTGGGCTACGATTTGAATACGGTGGAGTTCGCCGTGCGCGACGGTGTGCCGCTCGCAATCGATTTTTGTAACCCTGCGCCCGATGCAGAAGCGGCTTCGGTGGGTCAGGCAAATTTTGAATGGGTCGTCGACGCCGTCTCGGAAATGGCGATCCGGAAAGCGCGGGAACACGTTCCCGGACGCGACAATCTGAGCTGGGGCAAGTACCTGCAAGCGGCGGTAATGAAACGCCCTTTAGCGGAACTCGTGTAAGCTTCGACCAACTTCGACTCTCCTTCCGGGACGGAAAGCCGACCTGAACGCAATCCTCGGCAGGCTCATCTTTCGAAAGCAGCATTCCCATACCGCAAGGAGTGTTGTTGTTTTGTGGATCAAAGTAACTGATACGGATCGACGTCGACCGTAACTATGACGTCTTCGGGCAAGGGCAGCTTATCGACGGTTTCGCGCACGAGGCGGCTCAGATGCATGATGGCTTCACCCCGAAGCAGGATGTGAAAGCGGAATTGGCTTTGCAATTTTTCGAGAGGCGCGGGGGTTGCATCGCCCAAAATGAATTCCGGCGGCAGCGCTTCTCTTAAGCGGCGTTGTAATGTTTGCGCCGATAATTTTGCGCGTCCTTCGTGCGGGGAGCGCACCGTGATCAGAACCGCATGCTTGAACGGTGGAAAATCGCAGCGCTCGCGAAATTCAAGTTCCTGTTGAAAGTACCCGGCAAAATCGTGGTGTCTTGCAAACTGAATCGATGGGCTGAAAGGCGTGTAAGTTTGCACAAACACTTCACCCGATGTTTCGCCGCGGCCTGCTCGGCCAGCCACCTGGGTGAGAAGCTGAAAGGTGCGTTCGCCGGCGCGAAAATCGGGCAGGTGCAGCGCGAGATCCGCATTGATGATTCCGACCAGCGTCACATTTGGGAAATGCAGACCCTTCGCAATCATTTGTGTGCCAACCAGGATATCAATTTTGCCGGTGCGGAAATTCCGCAGGGTTTCCCGATACGCTTCCTTGCGCGTCATCGAGTCGGCATCCATGCGGCGCACAACGGCTTTGGGGAAAATTTGAGACACGGTTGCCTCGACCCTCTCCGTTCCGAAGCCCGCGTAAATCAGCGCATCTTGTCCGCAGGCCGGACATTTCTTTGGCACGGCGGCGGTGTGCCCGCACAAATGACAGCTCAACCGTCCCGCGACCGCGGGATACCGATGAAAAGTGAGCGCTACACTGCAATTGGGACAGTTGCGCGCTTCACCACAGCTGCTGCACAGAAGCGAAGTAGAGAAACCGCGCCGGTTCAGGAACAGAATGGTTTGTTCTCGCTTTTCGAGCCGATCGGAAATCGCGGTACGCAATTTTTCAGACAAAATTGTTGCCGATTTCTGTTTCCGCCGTTCCTGCCGAAGATCGACAACGCGCATAAGCGGCATCTGCTTTTCGTCTATCCGCTGAGTCAGTGTAACCAGGCGGTATTTTCCGATCGCCGCATTGTGATAGCTCTCCAGTGACGGCGTTGCGCTTCCCAAGACTGCGACGCATTTCTCGATTTTCGCGCGGACGATCGCGATGTCGCGCGCGTGGTATCGAGGGGCTTCTTCCTGTTTATAGGTGGTCTCGTGTTCTTCGTCCACGACGATGAGTCCGAGATTTTTCAACGGCGCGAAGACCGCGCTGCGTGCACCAATTACGATGCGCGCGCGCCCGGAATGGATCTTGTGCCATTCATCGTGGCGCTCGCCCTCGGATAAGTGGCTGTGCAGCACCGCGACGGCGTCCTGCACATCGGCGAATCGGCCCTTGAAACGCTCCACTGTTTGCGGCGTTAGCGAAATCTCAGGAACGAGAACAATTGCCGTGCATCCGCGATTTAGTGCGGCACGAATTGCCTGTAGATAAATCTCGGTTTTGCCGGAACCGGTCACGCCGTGCAGCAAGATCGGGCGCGACTTTTCAGGTGAATCGAGCGCTTGCGTGATTTCTTCGAGGGCACGCGTTTGTTCCTGGTTGAGAATCAGGTTCGACGTTGCGACGAATTGTTCGTCAGCATGGGGATCCCTGACAACTGCCTCCTCGCGCATCTCCACCAAACCGCGCTTCACCAAGGCACGAAGCGTTTGGTTATCAAGGGAAACTTGCCGAAGGAGTTGCGATGCCCGGATCGGCGTTTCCAATCGCAGAACGGCCTCTAAAAGTTCTGCCTGTCTGGGCGCGCGTTTTCGCAACTTTTCAAGTTCTTCATTGTCGGGCCGTCGCCCCGGCTGAACGAATAATTGTTTTTTCCATCCGACTTCCGCCCGGCGAATGACTTGCGGCAACACGCTGCGCATCACTGTTTCGATGGGACAGCAATAATAAGTGCTGATCCATCTGCCCAGCTCTAGCAATTGTTCACTCAAAATCGGCGCTTCGCCCACAACTGCTTCGATCAGCCGGATGCCTTTCGCTTCACTCTGTTCCATTACACCGACCACTGTCGCGAGAGCGGATTTTTCTCGAAACGGAACCCGCACACGAGAGCCCACTCCAATACGGCTCATCAAGCTTTCCGGGACGGCATAGTCGAGCTCGCGATGAATAGCTCGATCGATAATGACGCGAACGTAGCTGGGTTTCGTCATGGAGACCGTGTTAATTTAATTGCTCGGGAGAGCGGGAGCACGAGATTTGATGCCAAAGTGATACGATTCTTGTTCAAACTACTCGTATGCGTAATGCTGGCACTGGCTGCAGGTTTCGTTTACGTCGCCGTGCGATCAGGCGATCCGGTCTATACGTTTTATGAATGGATGAGCCCGGCTCGGTTTCATCAATACGATCGTCTGATTCGCGCTGTTGCAACCGAACATCATCTTGACCCAATGCTTGTGAAGGCAGTCGTTTGGCGTGAAAGCCGCTTCGACCCGCGAAAACAGGGGACCCATGGAGAGCGGGGACTCATGCAAGTGACCGAAAAAGCAGCCAGCGAATGGGCACGCGAAAACAAAATTACCAGTTTCCAGGCGGACCAACTTTTTGACCCCAAAACCAATCTTGAGGCTGGAACATGGTATTTGCATCGCGCCTTTGAACGGTGGGCAGCGCAGGCAGACCCGGCGCCTTTTGCGCTGGCCGAATACAACGCGGGCGCCAGTCGCGTGGAACGGTGGAGCGGCGGAAACACCTCTGACATCTCGGTAAAGCAATTTCTGCAGAACATCGATTTTCCAGCGACGCGGAAGTACGTCGACTCAATTATCGACCGCTACCAATTTTACCAACGGCGAGGGCAAATGTGACGAATCCAGCGCGCACATTCTGAAAACCTGTGGCGAGGTCCTTTTTTCAGCTTGTGCGGTAAGAATTGTGACCTAAAGTCGCGCCTTTCATAGGGACACAATGCAGCACACGGGGTTCTTGATACGTAGCGCGATTCTTATTGCTGGCGGCGTTGCGTTCGCATTCGGCGCGTCCAACCCAGACTTACTGGGACAAAGCGGTGCCTCCGGGGCGCGACCTGGGTTCGAGGCGGGCGTTGCGACGCACCAAACAAGGGTGGAGTTGCAAACAGTCTCCGGATTTCCAAGCTCCACTGAAATGGCGGCGCAAGGTGAAATGGAAATACCGCCCCCGACGCGCAGCACCTTTATGGCAACCTGGACCGGTGCGAAGAGTGCAGGCGGTTACCTGTTGGATGTTTCCACGAACTACTCGTTCAGTAGTTATGTCGATGGTTACCACGATTTGAATGTCGGCAACGTGACCGCGCGACTTGTGACTGGGTTGAGCCGGGGAACGACTTACTACTATCGGGTGCGCGCCTATGGTGGAACAGGTCCCACTGGTTACTCTCAGGTGATGAGAAGTACTACGGAGCCTACTGTCGGGCTGACCATTAATCCAACGTTCGATGGCTCCATCACCGGCAATCCAAACGCGGCAGCAATCGAAGCGATGATTAATCGAGCCATCTCATTTCACGAATCGCTCTTTAGCGATCCGATCACGATCCAGATTCGTTTCCGCTACTCCACTACCGGTCCAGACGGCACTCCTTTGGATCCCGGCGCGATTGCTCAAAGTTTTTATGTCATTTATCAGATGCCTTGGAACATTTACATCGACGCGCTGAGAGCAGATGCCAAAACGAGTAATGACAGCGTTGCAAACGCAAGTCTCCCAGCGACAGCGTTATCGCCAAACATCAAACCGCGAAGTGCAGGAGGACGGGCAGTTGGATTGAACACGCCACCCGCGATGCGCGCTGACGGCACTATCGGTCGGGATGGAGTATACGATGGCATTGTCACACTAAAGTCCTCGGTGCCATATCAATTCACCCGGCCCCCTGGCGCCGGTAACTTGGATGCTCAACGCTCCACAGAGCACGAGGTGGACGAAGTTATTGGTCTCGGTTCGCACCTAGGCCATACTGGGAACGACCTGCATCCGCAGGACCTGTTCAGTTGGTCGTCGCCTGGCGTGAGAAATATTACCACTAACGGTGCCCGCTATTTCTCGATCAATGGCGGTGCCACGAATATCGTTAGTTTCAACCAGAATGCGGATGGCGATTTGGGTGATTGGCTAAGTACCGCTTGTCCGCAAGCGCATCCGTACGTCCAGAATGCGTTCGGTTGCGCGGGACAGTATTCCGACATCGCGGCAACGTCTCCGGAAGGTGTTAATCTTGATGTGGTCGGTTACGATTTGGCCAGCGCCGCTGCCAGCGCTGCCAACGCTACCATCGGGGACTTTAACAGCGACGGGCATCCGGACTATGTGCTGCGTAATCCGGGCACGCGCCAGACAGCGATCTGGTATTTGAACAACAACATTTATCAGAGTGGCGTGTTAGGGCCAACGATTACGGCTGGCTGGGCCTTGGATGGGCTTGCGGATTTCAATCGCGACATGCATCCAGACTATGCCCTGTTCAACTCCGCGACCGATCAAACAGCCATCTGGTATTTGTCAGGGCCAACACGCATTGCCAGCGCGTATGGGCCAACCCTTGCCAGTGGGTGGGCATTGGTGGCGACAGGCGACTTTAACGGGAACGGCTACCCGGACTACGTGCTTTACAATGCAAGCAGTCATCAGACGGCGATCTGGTATCTGAGTAACAATGTTTATCAGAGTGGCGGCTTGGGACCCACGCTTCCGGTCAACTGGAGAGTGGCGGGAGTAGCGGACTTCAATCGCGACGGGCATAGAGATTATTTATTGTTCAATTCCAATAGTCGCCAGACAGCGATTTGGTATCTATCAGGGCGAACGTTAATTGGAGGCGCTTACGGGCCAAGTGTTCCCAGTGGCTGGGCGTTAGTGGCAACGGCAGACTTTAACAGTGATGGGCGTCCGGATTACTTGCTTTACAATGCAGCCAGTCGTCAAACCGCGATCTGGTATTTGAACAACAACGTTTATGTCACCGCCGCCTACGGCCCAACTCTTCCAGCCGGTTGGAGCCTGGTCGCGCAGTAAAAAACGCGCGCGCCGTTCGTGGGATGAAAATCAAGCGAGTGATGGTGTTTGTTATGTTTTCGGGAGCGTTGTTCTCGATGCTGTTCGCGTTTCCAAACACACAACCAAGGCAGAACGCTCAGACTGAGGCCGGCGTGACGCTGCCCAGTGTCGTCTCAACGAAAAGCCCCAATGAAGGCATGCGTACGCGCGCCGATACGGTTCTACCCTCTAGTCGGTATGGATTACAGATAGATTGGAACCAAACCAGCGTAAGTCTGGACAAGTTGGATGTTGGTTCCGTTCCGATGAGGGCGCCTAACCAAATCGGCGTCAACAGGAGTGTAGCAATCTCACCGAACACGCGAGCACAAAGCTTCGTTAACCCAGATGGCTCTCAGATCACCGTATTAACCATCAAGAGTTCCGGAGCTTCCGGCATAAGTGTGCACTTCCGCAATTTTGCTCTTTCTGACGGTGACGAAGTGTACGTTTACGGCCTCGCGGCCGACAGCATCATTTTCGGTCCGTATGTCAACAAGGGTCCATGGGGCAGCGGCGAGTTTTGGTCTGGCACAATGGCTGCCGACACGGCTGTTATCGAGTTCTACTCAAAAAGTAAACAAAGCGGAAACGGTTTCGAGATCTTTGAGATATCGCATATTTTTCCTGAACTGGATTCGCGCTTCCGACCGGGTGAGCCTGACATTCTGGGCTGCGAAGTTGACGCGTCGTGTTACGGCAACATCCAGAAGAATGCCGTTGCAAGGATTCTATACAACGATAACGGATCGTTTGTCTGCACGGGCACTCTCCTAAACGATCTCTCACAAGATCGTGTTCCCTACTTTTTGACAGCCAGCCATTGTGTCCAAACACAGGCAATCGCTCAGACGGTGGAAGTATACTGGTTTTATCAAACGACCAGTTGTAACAGCAATGTACTGCGAGGCGATATAGTGCACCAGGCCGGCGGCGCGAACCTGCTCGCAACGCAAACCTCAAACGATTTTTCGTTGCTGCGTCTGCACAGCGATCCTCCTGGTGGTGCACTTTTTGCTGGATGGACATCTGCCGCTCAACCAGCGGGTACCGCCGTTTTCGGACTTCACCATCCTGGCGGATTCGTCCCACCGGACCTTCAGTCCTATTTACGGAGGGCGGGTGGCACCATTACCGGCATAAATCAGAGTTGCGCGGATACCGGCTTGCAAGACGGTTACAGAACTGGCTGGACCTCCGGAACAGCGGAGCCGGGAGCTAGCGGGTCCGGTCTCTTTGCGTCCGATGGATCGCTGGTGGGCGTCCTAAGTTGCGGGCCAGCTCAACCAACGTGTAACGGTCCGTTCAATTCGTACAGCAAATTCTCCAACTTCTATCCCCAAATACAACCGTACATCGGCACAGTCAGGGTGTTCGGTGCCAAATACGATTTCAACAGCGACGGCAAGCCTGACTACGTGCTCTATAGTCCGGGCACCCGCCAAACAGCGATTTGGTACTTAAACAACAATGTCTATGAGGGTGGCGCTCTCGGCCCAACTGTGTCAACCCCATGGGCCTTCGTAGATTCAGCGGACTTTAATGGAGACGGCCATTCTGATTATGCGCTGTTTAACTCCATTACGCGCCAGACGGCGATCTGGTACTTGAACAACAACGTTTTCATCAATGGAGTGTATGGGCCTAGCCTGCCGAGCGGCTGGGCGTTAGTGGCAGTCGGCGATTTCAATGGCAATGGCACACCCGATTATGTGCTTTACAACCCGACCACCCGGCAGACGGCGATCTGGTACCTGAGCAACAACGTTTACGTCAGCGGGGGTTACGGCCCGACGCTATCCCCCGGATGGAGCGTGGCCGGATTAGGAGATTTCAATCGTGACGGACACACGGATTATTTGTTGTTCAATTCAACAAATCGACAGAGCGCAGTTTGGTATCTTGCCGGGCGCGCACTTGTCGGCGCAGCATATGGCCCTACAATTGCCGGTGGTTATCAAGTGAAAGGCGCTGCCGATTTCAATGGCGATAACAAACCCGATTATGTGCTTTTCAATGCGACCACGCGCCAAAGCGCAATCTGGTATATGAATAACAATGTATACGTGAGCGCGGCGTACGGCCCGACTCTCCCGGCGGGGTGGACCTTAAGCAGGCCCTGAGATTCCTCGCTTGATTTAAGTCCTCTCTGACGGTCGGCGTAACGTGCCGGGGGCGCCATTCAAGTGTCGACGTCGCCGCGATCTGAGCTAACGGTGTTCTTGATGACGAAAGAGGAAATCGCCGGCGTGCTGGAGCAAATCGCCACGCTGCTCGAATTAAAAAACGAAAATCCGTTCAAGATTCGCGCTTACACAAATGCAGCGCGCGCGATTGAAACGTTTGGCGGAAACGTCAGCAATTTTCAAGATGAGGAAGCGCTGTCGAAAATTCCTGGAATTGGCAAGAGCATCGCTCTTAAGATCAAGGAACTCACGACCAGTGGTTCGCTGAAATATCTCGAGGAATTGAGCTCGGAATTCCCGCCGGGAATTCTCGAATTGTTCTCACTTTCGGGGCTTGGTGCCAGGAAGATCAAAGCCCTTTACGACAAACTTCAAATCAGCTCCATCGATCAGCTCCAAAAGGCGTGCGAAGCCGGGCGTGTTGCTGAACTGCCCGGGTTTGGCGAAATAACCCAGCAAAGGCTTTGTGAGATTATCGCAAAACGCGCAGCGCACGCCGGCTCGTTTCAATTTGGGCAGATCGCACCGGAAGCGGAAACGTTGCGTTCTGACCTCGCGGCGCACAGCGACGCTTTGCAGGTCGATCTGGCTGGAAGCTATCGGCGGCGAAAAGAAATCGTACACGATCTGGACCTTTTGGTAGCGACAAAGAAGCCCGAAAACATCACAAAGTTTTTCGTGTCTCATCCATTGGTGGAATCAATTATTGCCCAGGGACCGACCAAATCGAGTGTGCGACTGCGCTCAGGAGTTCAGTGCGATCTGCGCGTCGTGACTGCGACGGAATATCCTTTCGCACTGGCTTACTTTACTGGCAACAAGGAGCACAACATTGAATTACGCAGCCGAGCGCTTCAGCGTGGCTGGACCCTTAACGAATACCGGTTCGCTCCACTTCCGGTCGATTCGAAAGCGAAAAAGAAAAAACCGGTTAAAAAAATCCCACCAGTGCACGATGAAGCGGGTGTTTATCGGGCAGTCGATCTCGACTTCATTCCCCCGGAGTTACGCGAGAACTGGGGTGAATTCGAGGCTGCCGAAAACCATGCCTTACCAAAACTAATCGAAAAAGAAAACCTTCGCGGCGCATTTCATTGTCACACCACTGCCAGCGATGGACACAACTCCATTAAGGAAATGGCGGACGCGGCACAAGAACTGGGACTCGAGTACCTGGGAATCGCGGACCATAGCCGCAGCTCGACTCAGGCACATGGACTCGACGAAGCGAAGCTACGCTTCCAAATCGCCAGCATTCGAGCGCTCAATAAGAAGCTGCACGGCTTTCGCCTCTTTGCCGGGGTCGAATGCGACATTCTGCGCGATGGGTCGCTTGATTTTCCAAACGAAATTTTGTCAGAACTTGATTATGTCGTGGTGTCCGTTCATTCCGTTTTCAATTTGAGTGAACCGGACATGACCCAACGCGTGATCCGGGCCTTGGAAAATCCGTTTGTTACGATGCTGGCCCATCCAACCGGCCGGCTACTCTTAAAACGAGATCCCTATCAAATTGACATCCCGAAAATCCTCGATGCAGCTGCGCGCACCGGGACGTGGATCGAACTCAACGCTGCGCCGAAACGCCTCGATCTGGACTGGCGCTGGTGGCCGCAGGCGAAGCAGAAAGGTGTTAAATGTGTGATCAACCCGGACGCGCATCGCACGGAGCGATTGCACGATTTGGCGTTCGGAATCGGGATCGCCCGCAAGGGCTGGCTGACAAGATCGGACGTGATGAATTGCTTACCGCTCGCCCAAATCGAGAAGGCGCTTCGAGCGAAGCGAGAAAAATCCAAGGCCTAGACTCAGGCTAACACTTTTCTCTTTGCGGCATAAACATGGTGAGGCATTTGCAGGCTCCGCCAGCCTTGATGAATTCGCTCATTGGCAAACCGTGGCAGCGATAGCCGCGGTGTTGAAGTGTCGCCACGAGCTGCGGGGCGCCTTCGGGTAGAACTATGTCCCGGCCGATGACGACCGCATTGCATGAAAAGTGCACTGCTTCCTCTGGCAACACGTCGATCAAATCAGTGACGTGCTCGCGAATTGCGCGCTGACCGTACTCATCAAACGCCGAAGGGAACCAAAATGCTGAACCGTCTGGCAACGGACAAAAGCAGGTGTCGAGATGGTAAAAGCGCGGATCGGCCAGTTCCACTGAGATTACGAGACATCCAAGGATGTCTGCCAGAGCACGATGAGACTGAATGTCGGAACGAAATTTGTAACCGCAAAATAGTGCATCACCGCCAAAAAGCGCATCGCCTTCGCCCTCAAAATAGAGATTCTTCGGCAACCAACTGACTTCATAGCCGTGCTCTTCCATCCACTTCGCGAAGAACGGCTGTTCGCCCGCTCGCTCCTTATGCCGAAAATTACTGGGAATAAATTTGCGGCCAACCGTCAACCCGGCGTTCGCCGTGAAAACCATATCGGGAAGTCCCTGCTGAGGTGGAATCAAATGAACTTTGCAATCGAGATTCGAGAGTTGCGCGTACAATTGTTTCCACTGCTTTTGCACCAAAGCTGCATCGGCGCCGCGGGCGCGGTTCATCCAGGGATTGATCTCGTACTCAATGCCGTAGTAATCGGGCGGACACAAAAGCAGCTCGCGCATAGGACTGGCAATTTAGCCGCGAACGCGGGACTCAGTAAGACAATCGGCCAACTCCTGCAGAAACGGTTCAACATCCGTAACCAGGCCGATCGCCTGCAGGGGCTGATGTTCGACTGCTCTCTCCACAGCCGTTGGATCGATATCAACGCATACTGTTTTTACAGTGGGCGCGAGCATGCTGGCCACGGCAAGTGAATGCTGGACGGTTGCCAGCAGCATCACATGAGTTACATCGGCGAGCTTTTCGCGCATGACTTTTTGAGCCTCAATTACATCCGTCGTTACCCCGGGAATCGGTCCCTCGTCGCGAATTGCGCCGGTCAATACAATATCAACATCGTGACGGACACAGGCATGCATGACACCACGAGTGAGGAGTTTTTGCCTCACCGAAGCGGAAATTCCGCCGGCCTCGCGAATGGTATTAATGGCACGCAGATGGTTCTCATGTCCGCCTCGGGCAACGGCAAGATCGGGATTCATTCCCAGCGACGTTCCGTAAAGAGCGCGTTCCACATCATACGCGGCAAACGAATTTCCAGCGAAAAGGCGATTGACGTAACCTGCCTCGATGAGCCGTACCAGATGGTGACCGGCGCCGGTCCGTACAATTGAAGGGCCTGCGACGACCGCGATTTTACCTTTCGCCGTGTGCGCACGCCGCAATTCCTCACCGAGTTCGCGAATGATGGCCGATTTTGGTTCGTCGGCATCAACAATCGTATTAATGAATTGGAAGATATCCGTGTGCGTGGTTGAACGCTGCACCGGCACGACGCGGATCCCTTGATGACTGACCACAATTTCGTCTCCCTTCGTAACGTCGAAAAATTTGACCGCCCGGGCCGACTCTTTTTTTCGATCAAGCGCAATCGCACTGTTGCTCATCGCAGGTCGCACCTCGATTTCCTTGCCGTCCAAGCGGACAAACGTCTGCTGATTGGTTGTTACGTAGAAATCGCTTGGAAAAACTCCGTCCGCAGGGGCGCCGGCGAGTTGCACATTCGCGCGCTCAATCACTTCGGCACCGTGCTGGCGAAGACGCAGCATCAATTCGTCAAGCGCTTCGTTTGTGTCAGCCGACACTTCAATCCGCGCAAAACTCTGGTCCGCTCGTCGTTCCCCGATCTTGATTTCGCCGATCTTGAAATTCGCGCCATGAGTCAGAATTTGATCCAGAACCTTAGGCAAGATGAGAGAATCGATAATATGCCCGCGTAACTCGATCGTTTCTGAAACCATCTGTAAAACCTAGCCGATCAGAGTGACCGCGCCAGTTGTGCAATAAAGCCTGCTCGCAATTTCCGATTCATGGTTCAATTTCCTTTCCGTTATGGAAAAACCGAGCGCGCGTGGACCTTCGCCAAATCGTAAAGCGCATCGAGCGCTGGGACACGTTCTGAATCGAAAACCAAAACGACCACCACGTCTGCCGGCGAAGAAAAATGTCACGAGCGCAGTCCGCGTGCCAAGTCGTTAGACAGTCACCGACATGCACGAGCATCTGCCAGCCCTCGCCGTGAAGATCGCAAAGGCACTGTCGATCAAGTCGGAGTATGTAGTGACGCAGCCTGCGGAGTTGCGAATTCTTCGGGAAATGTCGGAGATGGACGTCAGCGAGTTTGCAAAAAGGCACGGCTGGCGCGTGATCCGCCGTCTCGGAGGGCGACAGATCGAATTTTATAACGATGCAAGCCGGCACAGGCAGTAGCGACTACAACGACCACTGGACAGCGAAAAGTTGTTAGCTTACCAATGCGCCAACCGTATTTAGATGGAAGTGGCCAAAATCTATTTTATTGTTTTCGGCGTTCTGACGATTGCCGGCGGCATTGTCGGTTACGTCAAGGCAGGGAGCGTGGCATCGATCATTGCCGGGTCGATCACCGGGATACTACTCCTTGTCGCCGCATTCCTGCTTCCTGAACATCGCGCAATCGGGCTGGCAACTGCGTTCCTTATCTCACTTTTACTGGCTGCGCAGTTTGCTCCCAAATTCATACGAACCGGACGAGTCATGCCTGCAGGAATGATGGCGATCCTGAGTGTGATCGGGCTCATCGCGGCAATTGTCGCCTGGGTAAAAAAGTAAT
>Ga0081455_10005691_pt1 | contig 13600 bp, 5 predicted proteins | sample TabmetS3T2R1_FD_70207 | JGI IMG/M metagenome (GOLD analysis project Ga0081455, IMG submission 70207) | Tabebuia heterophylla rhizosphere microbial communities from the University of Puerto Rico - S3T2R1 | ecosystem: Host-associated > Plants > Roots > Rhizosphere ... | reverse complement strand
GCCGGAGTCGATCGTCATACCGAGCGCCGTCTTGTGCGGAAATGACGCGATCAGGTTCTGACGGCGGAGCGAAGCGGGATCACGGCCGAGCTGGCGGGCCGCAGCGTCGAGCGCGCGCTCGATGATGTAGTTGGCCTCGGGCTTGCCAGCGCCGCGATAGGCGTCGACCGGCACGGTGTTGGTGAAGGCGCCGCGTACATCGACATGGATCGCCGGGATGTCATAGACGCCGCCCTGCGCCGTGTTGGCCGCGACCACCGACGCACCGGGCCCGTTGCCCGAGAGGTAAGCGCCCATGTTGGCGACCATCGCCACATCGAGCGCAAGACAGCGGCCCTCGGCATCGAGCGCAAGCCTGGCCTTGGCGGCGATGTCGCGCCCTTGCGTGCCTATGACGAACTCCTCGGCGCGCTCGGCGACCCAGCGCACCGGCCGGCGGAGCTTGCGCGCCGCCCACAGCAGCAACACCCACTCGGGATAGACGAAGTTCTTCATGCCGAAGCCGCCGCCGACATCGGGCGCTGCCAGCTGAATGCGCTCGAGCGGCACCTTGAACACAAACTCGGCGAGCTGGCGACGGATGCCGTGCAAGCCCTGCCCCGCCAGCTCGAGAAACATGGTGTCGGTCGCGGCATCGTAGCGGGCGATGCCGGCGCGCGGCTCCAGCGGCGCCACCACGACGCGGTTGTTCAACACGTCGATCTCTACCACGTGGGCGGCCCGCCGCATTGCCTGCGCGACAGCGTCGGCGTCGCCGCGCTCGACATGAAAAGCGAGATTGCCCGGCGCCTCGTCCCATATCACGGGTGTGCTGTCGGCAAGCGCGGAGCGGCCGTCGACAACGACAGGCAGCGGCGTGTAGTCGACCTCGACCAGCTCCGCCGCCGCGCGTGCGATCGCCTCGCTCTCAGCGACGACAAAGGCCACGGGATCGCCGACATGGCGCGCACGGTGCTCGGCGAGCGCCAGCCGCCGCGGCACGACCAGCGGCTTGACGGCCGCCATGCAGGGCAGTGGGCCGATGCCGTCGGCCAGAAGATCGGTGCCGGTGTAGACCCCGCGCACCCCATGCAGCGCTGCAGCCTGCGAAACATCGAGCCGCGCGATCACTGCATGGGCATGCGGTGAGCGCACGACGTGGCCATGCAGCGCCGCTGAATCGACCATGTCGGCGAGGTACCGGCCGCGGCCAGTCAGGAAGCGCCCATCCTCGAGTCGCGTCAGCGATTGGCCAATCATCACGTTTGCTTCAGTGCTCTTGCCCATATCAACCCACCCGATAAGCTCGCGCTCGCCCAAGGAGGAGCCCATGATCGATCTGCACTACTGGCCTACGCCCAACGGCAAGAAGGTCACCATCCTGCTCGAAGAGTGCGGCCTGCCCTACAAGATCGTACCGGTGAACATCGGACGAGGCGATCAGTTCACGTCCGAATTCCTGGAGATGAACCCCAATCACCGGATGCCGGTAATGGTCGACCGGGAGCCGACGGACGGCGGCAAGCCGATCGTCATCTTCGAGTCCGGCGCCATCATGATGTACATCGCCGAGAAGGCGGGGAAGTTCTATCCGCAGGATTTGCGCACCCGCCACGAGGTCAACGAATGGCTCATCTGGCAGATGGCCAATCAAGGACCCAAGACCGGCGAGTGCGGCCACTTCCGCCGCGTCGACCAGAAAGAGCATGGCGACCAGACCTACGCCATCACCCGCTTCACCGACGAGGTGAACCGCCTCTACGGCGTGCTCAACAACCGGCTCTACAAGCATCGCTACCTCGCAGGCGATCAGTACACGATCGCCGACATGATCTGCTATCCGTGGACCCTGAACTGGAAGTTCCAGGGACAGGACATCGAGGAGTTCAAGCACTTCAAGCGCTGGTTCGAGGAGCTCGGCGCCCGTCCGGCCGTGCAGAAAGGGATGGCGGTCGGCTCCGATCTTTCCGTCGACAACACCAAGCTGCCGCCGGAGGAGCAGGCCCGCATCCGCAAGATGCTCTACAACCAGCGCGCAAGACCTGTGCCGGCTTAGAGCGGTTTCCGATTGGATGGAACCGCTTGCGGTTCCATTCGATTGGAAATGCGCGCCGCGGTCTTGAACACAGAGGCAACGCTCAGCGTCCCAGGATCAGCAGTTCCAGCAATTGCACCCCGCCGATGCCCAGTGGAACGAAGATCGCACGCACCAATGGTTGTTGCGAGAACGGCGCGAAGGCACCCTCGCGCAGATCGCGGACCTGGTCGATCAGCTTTGGGAACTCGTCTGTCAATCCCTGATACATAGGGCCGGCGCCCTTCAGCCACAGCAGGTCCTTCTCGAGACTGTCGATAGCCTTGTGCCGGGCGGTTTCCGCGCCATAGTTGAGGAGGGCGGCGATGGCGACGGCCCACAGGAGGTAGCACCCGAGGGCGATGGTGACCGGTCCGCCGATCGGCCAGTTGTCGAACACGCGACTACGAGAGACGATCAGCAGCGCGAGAAGCACGAACGGAAAGTAGATCAGCCGCGACACCGCCTCCGTATGTTTGGCGAGGAAGCGCGCGTCGATCCAAGGGTCGAACAGCGAGTTCCGGGCGTCGAAGCCGGGCTTTCCCCGGTCATAGGTCCGAGCCGCGACCGGGTAATAGAGATGCGGCGCGAGCGGTATGCGCGGTCCCAGCTCGGCGGCGAAACGCTGGACGGTCGCACGCGGATAAACCGTCCGGCCGGTGCTCATGATCAAGATCAAACGCCAAGTCAGCAATGCGGCATTGGTAGCCAACACCAGGAGAATGAGTGTGGCGGCCGTCGCTGCGAAGATCGTGAAGACGAAAAGAGCGCGATCGTCGATCCCGCGCGCCGGCACGTCGGGCCACGGCCCGCCTACGATGGTGGCGATCATGCCGACCAGCCCCACCGTCACGACCACCCAGCAGAACAGGCGGCGCACACGCAGCGGATTGCGCGACATGAGAAGGTAGGCCTGCCACAGCCGGCGACCGTCGACCCGTTTGTCGACATGCCAGGCGAGTTGCGGCCGCCAGAACCACACCGACGCAGCGGCGAAACCGTGTCGCGTCCGGCGAACTCGAGTGCGGACGAACAGCTTCGGATCGGCGAAGATCGTGTCGAGCTTCAAGCCGAGTCGCTGCCTGAGCCGGCGAATACGCCAACGGCAGCGCATGAGGCTGACCGGTGGCCGATAGCGCTTCGGTTTGCGAGGCTTGTAGTCGAAAAAGGTGCGACCGATCCCACGCCCGATATCGATGCCCTTGTTCCAAGCGAAGTCGAGGCACCATGGGAAAAGCACGATGGCCAAGGTCCGCAGAAGCTGCGACGGCCAGACGCTGACACCTTCGGCCGCGGCAAAGGGTTCCGGCATGGCCTGCTCAAGAGGTGAATGGCGCAACCACGCGGCGGCGGCCACCACGACGAACGGCACGACGATCCGCAGGGCCCACCGCCAACGCCATGCCCGCACCATCCGTCGATGGCGATAGCGGAACCTGCTTGGCGGCGCACCGATGCCCGGATATCTGAACCCCAGGAAAAGGACGGCCGAGATGAGGGCGATGACCAGGATCCCGCTCAGCCGCACGCGTCCAGGCGCGAGGAGCTCAGCGACCACACCGGCACCGAATCCCAGCGCGGCCACGGTCATGCTGCACAAGACAGCTGTCGCCAACTTGAAGCGGCGAACGGAAATCGCACGATCAGGGGAGCGCGAGGCCTTCATGGCCGGCCCAGGCCGACTGAACAGGATGAGCCAGGCCAAGACGATCAAGACGACAATCGACAGTCTGCCATAGAGGGTGCGGCCCTCGGCCTCGCCCTCCGCCGGCTTCGAGATCCCGAGCTCGATTGCGCCCCGCCGTCCGATCTCGAACAGATGGCCATCCTTCAGCTGCCCCTCTATGTCCTTCAACCGTTCGGATGCCACTGCGTACCGTGCGGCGAAGAATGTCGCGGTCTGGTAGCCGTCGCGGAAAGGCGGCACGCGAACGCCGCGATCCTTATCGTTACCTAGGAAAGGCGGCTCGAGCGGGAGGCTCGACGCGACCACTAGATTGCGCGTGTAAGGCAGCACCTCCGGATGGACGAGGCGCGCATCGATGTCGGTGGTGAACAGGACCTCGCTTGGGAATGTCGGGCGCAATGCCTGCGCCAGCACCAACTTGTCGTGGACGTCACTGCCCAGCAGGCCGATCGCGGAGATCCGAATCTTGGCGCCGTTGCCATCCGCCCCGTACCTCATGCGATCGACCAGGCGTCGCACGTAGTCGCGCTGGTCGCGCGTCTCGGGCCATTCGATCTGGGGCTCCTTCCCAGCGTCGGTCTTGTCCTTGTCGCCGGCCGGCCGCGGCACGAGCCGTTGCTCCTTCGAAGCACCATCCACATTGGCGCCGTCCAGACCGCGCAGGTAGGAGTAGAGCTTCACATCGACATTGGCCTTGCTCCCGGTCACGGTCTCGCAAGGTGCGGGCTCCTGGAGCTTGGCGACCAACGCTTGGGACATGGTCCTGGTGTAGATCGTATCCCATTCACGGAGCAGCACGACCCTGCTGCCCTCGTGCGCGGCGATCCCACGCGCGCAAAGTTCGTTCACGAGCAGCTTCACGTTGAGGTCGTCGGTGCCGATCGTGCTGACGAAGTGCTTGCGGGTCCGGTTGGCCTCATCACGTTCGTAGTTGAGCCGTCCGCCGATTTCGTCCAGGCGGCTGGCCAGCATGTGGTCGACGCAATCGCTCAGCGTCGCGCAAGACCTTGGAGCAGGCTTAGATCCATGGCGTGCCTGGCTGGAACGATCCAAAACGCCGAGCAGCGCGTCGACCGCTGCGGTGGCCGACGGGTTGATCACTGTGATGCGATCCAGGGCTCTCAGGTTTTTGCCGAACCGTTCGCGCTCCACATCACTGCTATGCGGATTGATCTGCCTCTCCAGGCTGGTGAGGTCGTAGTCGAGGGCATCCTTGAGCTTGGCGGAATCGTAGGGGCCGATGATACGCAACTCCGGGGATGACAGCGCGGGAACGGTGGCAAGCAACGCGGTGAGGTTGCGCAGCCAGTTCCGCCCGATGGCGGCATCATCGATCCACAGGACCAGGGCGTGCTGAGGCGAAGCCTCGTCCGTACTAAGCGTGTCGTAGGGAACGTCGAAGGCTGGCCCTTCGCAGCGACCCAGCCAATTGCAGACCTCCTTGCGCACGAAGCCGATGCGCTCGCTGTTTTCGGGCAGAAAGCCTTCCTCACCGAGGCCGGTCATCACCGCATAGCGGGTGCGCCGGCGCGCTTCCTCGGCGCCTACGAAATCCTCACCCCGTAGCAGCACGGCGATGACCGTGGTCTTGCCTTGCAGCCGCGGCCAGCCGCCATCGCAGGCAGGGTCGGACTGCAGGCCAACCGTGAAGCGATCGGCATAGCAGCGGTCCTTGACCTTCTCACGGTAGCGCTTCAGGGCGGCGAATGGATCCTCCCAAAGGCGCGCCGCGACCGGCGGCTGCAGGACTCGGCCCAGCTTGGCTGTGTCGGCCTCGCCCAACCGCGGCAAGTCGAATGGCCGCTCCGCCAGTAATAGAGTCGACATCAATAGCGCCACGACACCGATCGCGGCCGCCGGAAAAGTGGCACCCTTCTCGCTTGCCATCTCGCCATCCCCCCGGACAGGCCCACTGCGATAACCCCCGTGGCAGACCTGCCGATCGCGAAACGCGCACTACTTTCGGTAGTACTGGCGAGAAGCTTATCGTCGAGGCCACCCTTGACTGTGGCGAAACGCACAATGCCTACGCATACAGGTCACGGTGGAAGCCCGGCTCGCCTTAGCGCATCGACGAGCAGCTCAATATCCTCCGGCCGGCGATAAGGCAGAAAATCCTTCATCCTGGACAGACGAATATCGGGATCGAGCTGGGACATCCTCGCTGCCAGTCGTCGCGCTTCGTCCTCGTTACCGCTCAATGCGTGCGCCATCATCGCCGTCCGCAGAGCCAGATGTGACTTCGGCTGGCGCGACAGCACCAAGGCCGTCCATTTCAGGGATTCGTCATAGCGGTGCAGCAACAGGTTGGCGTAGGCCAGAATGGAGTGCGATCGGGCGATCTCGGGATCGAGCGGACTGAGCCGGAGCACCCGGGATACCTGCTCGATCGCTTCTTCGTGCTTGCCGAGATACAGGCTCACCTGCGCTCGGGACTGCCAAGCCGAGGCCAGGTTCGGGTTCTGCGCCAGGGCAAGGTCGACCATTTCCTCGCCTGCTTCGAAATCTCGACAGATCCACACCAGGGCAAGCCCAGCGTTCGACAAGGCGCGGGCATCGTCGTGCCCGATCTGGGAGACGCGCGCGGCAAGGCGGCGTGTCTCCACCACCGTTGCTTCCTGATCGTTCAGCCACCCCTGGATCTTCAGGGCTCCGTAGCATCGCGTGGCCATGCCGTAGGGCGTGGAGAATTGAGGATCGAGATCGATGGCCTGGTAGAACAGCCGCAGCGTCTCCTCGATCGAGGCGCGCGAATTCCACTGCTGGATGCTGGCCATTCCGCGCAGAAAGCAGTCATAGGCGTCAAGTCTTTCAACGGGCTTTCGCGTCGCTCTGGCCATCTCAGCTCGATCGAGCTTGGGAACCATCGCACCGACAACTTGAGCCGTTATCTTGTCCTGCAGCGCAAAAACGTCTGCCAGGCAACCATCGAAGCTCTCCGCCCATATATGGGTGCCGCGTTCGCTCTCGATCAACTGGCCGGAGAGGCGCATGTGGTCCGCCGACTTTCGGACACTGCCCTCCAGCACGTAGCGAACGCCCAGCTCGCGGCCAACGCGCTTGATATCGATGGTCTTGCCCTTGTAGGTGAAGCTGGAGTTGCGCGCGATCACGAACAACGACTTGAAGTGCGACAGGGCGGTGGTGATGTCCTCCACCATGCCGTCGGCAAAGTATTCCTGCTCCGGATCGGCACTCAGGTTCTGAAACGGAAGCACCGCGATCGATGGCACCTGAGGCAGGGGCACGCGAGGCAGGGGCACGTGAGGCGGTGCGATCGCGAGTGAAGGGGCGGCAATGCCGTTGACCGCTTCATCTGGTCTGGCGTCGAGGCGGCCGGCGGTGACGGCCCCGAGAAAGCGAAAGCCTTTGCGCGCGCTGGTTCCGACGAGGCGCTGCTCTTGGCCGCTATCGCCGATCGCCTTGCGGGCGGCGTTGATGGCGCTGGCGAGAGCCGAGTCCGAAACGATCCTTCCGTCCCAGACGTGGGCGATCAGGTCGTCCTTGGTGACGAGGCGGTCGCGATTCTCGACGAGGAAGACCAGCAGGTCGAAGACCTTGGGTTCGACCTTGATCGGCACCCCGCCTCGCGACAGCTCCCCGCGCCCGGGGTCAAGCACGTAGTCTTCGAAATAGAACGGCAACGCGTCGCTCCCCAGATGCCAACCCTGCCCGATTTGCGAGAATTTCCCAAGAAAAAAACAAGCGTTTCGGCAAGTCTATGGGGCACCACCGCGCTACCGTTCTCCCGCCACGGATCCGGTCCGGCGCAACGCCCCCTCGAGGGAGCTGAGTGCCGCCGGGCCTCAGGCAAGCAGGGCGGAGCGCAGCAATGCCATATCTCGAGACAAGTGGCCACGGGGCAACCGGCGAGCACGCCGCCGCCTGGCGAGCCGCCTTCCCCACCACCGGCTCGGTCGTTCATCAGGGGCAGCGTCGCCGCTTCGATCAGCCAGGCTGGGCAGTCGAGCTCGATCAGCCCGCCCCATCGCAATCGCTGCCGGCCGGAATGGAGGCACTTGCGCTGGTCGGACTTGCGGCCGCGGTCGTGGACAGCGCGTGCCGTGTGCTCGCTGCCAACTCCGTTGTCGAAGCCATGACCAACCATGTGCGCTGGCAGCCGAACGGCCGCCTGGCCCTGGTCGACCAGCAGTCGGACGTCCAGCTGCGCCAAGCGCTGGCGGCGTTGTTCTCGGCATATTGGAAGACGCCATCGTCTATCGCCTGCCGGTCCGCGACCGGCGAGGTGGCGGTCGTTCGACTGGTGCCCATGCGGGGCGGGACTCGGGAGGTCTTCGAGGACGGGCTGGCCATGCTGCTGGTGACGCCCGTCACGACGCCGAAGGCCCCCGAGGCCGCCCTGATTCGCGATCTGTTTGGCCTGTCCGCGAGCGAAGCACGCGTCGCCTGTGCGATCGCAGACGGTGAAACGGTCAATCGGATCGCGGCCAAATCGGGCGTCAGTCGCGAAACCGTGCGAACGCAGCTGAAGTCGGTGATGGCCAAGACAGGAACCAGCCGTCAGGCGGAGACGGCCGTTCTGCTCGCCAGCCTGTCGGATCAGTGGCCGGCTCGACTGACTGGTTGTTCCCGAACAGCGACGACGCCGCACACACGCTCGCGTAGACCATCTCCCTGACCGGCCCCATCAGGCCGAGGCCTTGCTGGCAGGGACCGCCAAAGTTCCTCCAATCGAGCCGGCAATGAGGAGGACCAGCTCGAGCTGGGACCGGGAGTCGGTGCGCGCCATGGCGCGCCCCAGCAGCGTGCGGACCGTGTTGTAGGTGATCCCCGTCTGGCGTGCGAACTCCGGCGGGGTCACGCCCGAAAGCAAGGCCCGAACGAGTCGCGCCTCGGCGGGAGGGAAGCCGAACAACTCGCCGAGGATGGCAAGGTCGGAGGCAATCTTTTCTCCCGGATCGGAGACGAAAACCAGGATGCCGGGCGATGCGACCGTCGCGCCGAGCGGCGATACCATCACCGCATAGGCCTGCCGGCCCGACGGTCGGCGGATGCGCAGGTGCCCGCCTGCCGATCGCGTGGCTCCCGGACCCGGCCGCAGCGCACCGATCAGCTCCTGCAGTCGCTTGTCGTCGTCCTTGCGTGCCGCGCGAAGCCCTTCGGGCGTGCGCAGCAGGCCATCAGCGCTACGCAGGATGGCGTCCGCGGCGGCGTTGACATGGAGAAGGCGGCCGTTGCCGCCCAGCATGATCACGCCAAGGCTCAGGCGGTCGAGCACAGAATAGACCGACCGATTCGCTCCCTCGGCCTGCTGGAGCCTGCGCCTCACCTCCAGGGCCCGCTGCACATGGGGCAGCAGCCTTTCCAGCCGCCTGGCCTCCTCGGACGTGAAATCCTTGCCGTCGCGAGGCCGGTGGACCCCGAGCGCTGCATGATAGCCGCCATCCATCGGCAATACGGTCCCAACCAGGCGAAAGATGCCAACCTTGGGGCGTAGATACTCGTTGTAGATGAAGCTCCGGCTCAGCATCTGCTCGTCGACGACATGGGAGCCAACCACCGCCCTACCAAACAATCGCTGCTCGACGTAGCCGGAGACCCAGACATCATGGGGAGCAAAACGCGGGTATTCCTGGAGGCTCTCGGCGCTCATCCCAAGCCAGCCCAGCACGTCCACCGATGCGGTCTTGGGATGATGCACCGACATCATCAGGGTCTGGCCGCCCACGTGGTCCATCAGGCTGTGGCTCACGTCCACCCAGGACCGGCTTCCCAGTGCCGCATCATACAGGGCTTCGACAAGGCCGCTCTCGTTGCGTGGAACCATCCGGACCTCCGGGTCAATCGGCAAAACGCGATGAAATGGGCGAGACCTGGTCAGATCATGGCTGTCCCCTGATTGCAGGACAACGAATCTTTCTACCTCAGATAGACTTTCTCTGGGGATACTCACCAAACAAGGCCAAGGCATATGTCGGGAAACCGACTTCGCGATCTTCTCACCGACTTTTTCAGGCATCTCACCCGTATGGGTGATGCAGGCGTGGGGCGAGTCGTAGTTTGCTTGTCGACGTGTGGGTCGAGCGATCGTGGGGTGACGCGATGGCTGTACGCAGGCTGGGGGCCTGCGTCAGCTCCCTAGCCGCGAGGCCGACGTTCGGGGGCCAATACTCAATCATTGGGGTGTAAAATGACGACGCGGAACGTTCCGAGCGCCTATTCAAGCATCATGTCTGCCGTTGCGGCCTCCGCTCCCGGCGACACCATCCTGGTGGCCGCGGGCTATGCCGGGAACGAATCGGTCAGCGTCACCGTCGAAAACCTCACCTTCAGCGCGCCGTCCAGCGTCACCGGCATCGTTCTCACGGCAGGCGCCGGCGTGCTCAAGATCGCGCTGGCCGATGCTTCGCCGATCACGGTCTACGGCAACACGTCGAACAACACGATTATCGGCAACAGCGGCGCCAACATCATCACCGACGGCGGCGGCGGAAACGACAACCTCAATGGCGGCGGCGGCAACGATACGATCACCGTCACCGGCGGCACCGACAGCGTCAATGGCAGCGCCGGGACGGATACTCTGGTCGTCGACTACTCGACGACCACGGCGGCCGTCTCGGTCAGCTCTACGCAGGTGACCGATGGTGCCTCGAACACCGTCACCTTCTCGGCCGTCGAGATCCTGCAGGTCAATGCCGGCTCTGCCAACGATACGTTGCAAGGGGTCGGGGGTATTAAGACGATCCTGAACGGGGGCGGCGGCGACGACACGCTCGTCGGCGGCACCAGCACCAACGTGCTGAACGGCGGCGACGGCAACGACATGATCGACGTCAGCACCCTCTATGCCGGCGGCGTCAACACCACGGCAGACGGCGGCGCGGGCAACGACACCATCAGCGGCACCCTGTACTACAACACCACCGTGGCGTTGAGCGGCGGCGCCGGCGACGATCTGTTCCAGCTCACCTTCTTCGGCGGCGGCGGCAACGGCAGCAGTGGCTCGGTCGACGGCGGCACCGGCACCGACACCGTCCAGGCCCACGAGCTTGGCTACCTGACCTTCACCAACACCGAGATCCTCGACGCCTACGGCGCCAACTACTTCAATGCGGCGGTCAGCCAGCTCGCCGCCTTCACCACCATCACCGACAGCCAGTTGGCTGCCGACAGCCAGATCACGCTTCAGCTCTACGGGTCGGGCACGGTCGACCTGTCGACCCGGATCACCGGCCAGCATTCCGTCTACGCCTACGACGCCGGCATGACCGGCGGCGTCACCATCACCGGCACGGCCAACAATGATTATCTCGGCGGCTCCGCCTACGACGACACGCTGAACGGCGGTGGCGGTGACGACACGATCGCAGGCGGCAACGGCATCAACGTCCTGAACGGCGGCGACGGCAACGACACGATCGATTTCACCTCCTATGCCTACGGCGCCAACAACACCGCCGACGGCGGCGCGGGTAACGACACCATCGGCGGCACCCTGTATTACAATGCCGTAGAGACACTGAGCGGCGGCGCCGGCAACGATCTGTTCCAGCTCACCTTCTTCGGCGGCGGTGGCAACGGCAGCAGTGGCTCGGTCGACGGCGGCACCGGCACCGACACCGTCCAGGCCCACGAGCTCGGCTATCTGACCTTCACCAACACCGAGATCCTCGACGCCTACGGCGCCAACTACTTCAATGCGGCGGTCAGCCAGCTCGCCGCCTTCACCACCATCACCGACAGCCAGCAGGCCGCCGATAGCCAGATCACCCTCCAGCTCTATGGCTCGGGCACAGTCGATCTGTCGACCCGCATCACCGGCCAGCATTCCGTCTATGCCTACGATTCCGGGTTGACCGGCGGCGTCACCATCACCGGCACGGCCAATAACGACTATCTCGGCGGCTCGGGCTACGACGACACGCTGAACGGCGGCGGCGGCGACGACACGATTGCCGGCGGCGGTGGCAGCAACGTCCTGAACGGCGGCGACGGCAACGACACGATCGACGTCAGCACCCTCTATACCTCCGGCGCCCACAACACCGCGGATGGCGGCGCGGGCAACGATACCATCGCCGGCACTTTGTACTATGACGGCACCGTCGCGCTGAGCGGCGGCACCGGCGACGATGTGTTCCAGCTCGCCTTCTACGGCGGCAACAGCGGGTCGATCGACGGCGGCGCTGGCACCGACACGGTCCGGATGTCCGATCTCCGCAGCTTCACCTTCACCAACACCGAGACCCTCGACGCCTACGGCGGCGCCTACCTGAACGCGACCGTAAGCCAGTTCGCCTCTTTCACCACCATCACCGACAGCCAGCAGGCGGCGAACAGCCAGATCACGCTCAATCTCTCCGGCAGCGGCACGCTCGATCTGTCGACCCGGGTCGCGGCACAGCATTCCGTCTACGCTTCCGATGCCGGGTTGACCGGCGCCGTCAACATCACCGGCACGGCCTACAACGACTACCTCGGCGGCTCGCAATACGGCGACACGCTGAACGGCGGCGTCGGCAACGACACCTTGGTCGGCGGCGCCGGCGTCGACGTTCTCAACGGCGGCGTGGGCAACGACACGATCCAAGGCAACAACGATGGCGATACGGCAAGCTACGCCGATGCCGCGGGCGGCGTGAAGGTCAGCCTGAACACGACGGCGGCCCAGAACACGGTCGGCGCCGGCACCGACACGCTGTCCGGCCTCTCCAACCTGGTCGGCTCGGCGTTCGACGACCAGCTGACGGGCGATGGTAACGCCAATCAGCTGTCCGGCGGTGGCGGCAACGACACGCTGGCTGGCGGCGCGGGCGACGACACGCTGGACGGCGGCGCGGGCAACGACAGCCTGACTGGCAGCACCGGCACGGACACTGCGAGCTACGCGAGCGCCACGGCGGGCGTCACTGTCAGCCTTGGAATTGCCAGCGCGCAGAACACGGTTGGCGCCGGCACGGACACCCTGTCGAGCATCGAGAACCTCGCGGGCTCGGCCTACGCCGACACGCTGAGCGGCAACACCAGCGCCAATACGCTGTCCGGCGGAGCCGGCAACGACACCCTGTCCGGCGATGCCGGCGCCGACACCCTCGTCGGCGGCGCCGGCGACGATGTCCTGGTCGGCGGCGCCGGCGCCGATGTGCTCAACGGCGGCACGAACCCGATCTATTCGGGCTTCGGCAAGTACTACACTTTCGTCAGCACCACCTTCACCTTCGCGGACGCCCGACAAATGGCCCACGACCTGACACTGAATGGTGTCGCGGGGCAGCTGGTCACGATCTTCTCGGCGGCAGAGAACGATTTCGTCGCCCAGACAGTCGCGGCGGGACACTACTACTGGCTGGGCGCGAGCGACGCAGCGAACCCTGGACAATGGTTCTGGTTGTCGGGCACCACTCCCACACAGCAATTCTGGAGCGGCGACTGGAACGGCAGCACTGTCAACGGCCTCTATGCGAACTGGCTACCAGGCGAGCCAAACAACATAGGCGGTGAGGACTTCATTGTCGTCAATCCAGGCGGCGGATGGAACAATGTCAACGGTGTAAACTTTCCTCCCTCGGTCGTTGTCGAATGGGATCGGAGCACGGTCGGCTCGACGGTGGAAGGCAGCGACACGGCCTCGTACGCGGCGAGCTCGGCGGCCGTCACGGTCAACCTGGGCACAGGCGTCGGCAGCGGCGGCGATGCGGCGGGCGACACCTACATCTCGATCGAGAACCTGATCGGCTCGGCCTTCTCCGACACGCTGGCCGGCGACAGCGGCGACAACAGCCTGAGCGGCCTGGCCAGCAACGACAGCCTGAACGGCAGCGCCGGCGACGACACGCTGGACGGCGGCGCCGGCAACGACAGCCTGAACGGCAGCGCCGGCACCGACACGGCGAGCT
>Ga0081455_10005690_pt1 | contig 13601 bp, 12 predicted proteins | sample TabmetS3T2R1_FD_70207 | JGI IMG/M metagenome (GOLD analysis project Ga0081455, IMG submission 70207) | Tabebuia heterophylla rhizosphere microbial communities from the University of Puerto Rico - S3T2R1 | ecosystem: Host-associated > Plants > Roots > Rhizosphere ... | reverse complement strand
CCAAGCACGGCGAGGCCAAGGCCGAGGAATGGCTGAAGGGCGTGAAGGCCAACCTGGCACAGAAGCCGTCGGGCGGCGACCGCGAAGCCGCGCGCGACGTCGCGGCCGGCAAATGCGACATCGGCATCGGCAACACCTATTACTGGGCGCTGATGATGAACAACGACCCCGAGAAGAAGCCGTGGGCCGAGGCCACCAAGGTGATCCTGCCGACGTTCGAGGGCGGCGGCACCCACGTCAATCTCTCTGGCGTGCTGCTGGCCAAGCACGCGCCGAACAAGGCCAACGGCGTCAAGCTGATCGAGTGGCTTGCGGGTGAGAAGGCGCAGCAGATCTACGCCGATTCCAACTACGAATACCCGATCCGCGCCGGCGTCGCCGTCAACCCGACGATTGCGGGCTATGGCAAGCTCACCGCCGATCCGACGCCGATCGCCAAGATCGTCGCCAACCGCAAGGCGGCCTCAACGCTGGTCGACAAGGTCGGCTTCGATAATTGATCGCAGTGTGGGCGAAGCATTAGACCCGTGATCGCGCCCCGCACACAACTGTGTTCCCTCCCCCCTTGCGGGGGAGGGTTAGAGAAAGGGGCAAGCCGCAACGGCGGTGCCCTTCTTGGCTACCCCTCTTCCCCACCCTCCGTCACGAGGGAGGGAGCCCGCCTGAACAAGCCGAGAGGCTTTAACTCGCTTCGTGTGTCGACGTGAATCCCGCCACGCGCTCGGGCCGCGTCGCGGCAGCGATTGCGGTTGCGACCGCTATCCTTGTCGCGGCTCCCGTCATTTCGATTATTGTCCTCGCGCTGCAGCCGGCACCGGATATCTGGCGGCACCTGATCGACTATGTGCTGCCGGCCACCCTCCTCGACACCACGCTGCTGCTCGGCGGCGTCGCCGCCTTGTCGCTTGCGATCGGCACCGGCACGGCGTGGACGGTATCGCTGCATGAATTCCGCGGCCGGCAGATGCTGCTGTGGCTGCTGCCATTGCCGCTGGCGATCCCGACCTATCTCGCCGCTTACGTCTATGTCGACCTGTTCGAGCCGCTGGGCCTGGTCCACAAGACGCTTTCGTTCTGGCTGCCGCTGCCGGAAGCGGTGCGCATGCTGCCCAATCTGCGCTCGCTGCCCGGCGCCATCATCGTGATCGCGCTGGTGCTCTACCCCTACGTCTATCTGTCGGCGCGCACGATGTTCCAGTTCCAGAGCGCGGAGTTCGCGGAAGCCGCAAAGACGCTGGGCGCCGGCCGCTGGACCACCTTCTGGCGCATCTCGCTGCCGATGGCCCGCCCCGCGCTGGCGGTCGGCACGGCCCTGGTGTCGCTGGAAACGCTGAACGACATCGGCGCCAGCGAATATCTCGGCGTCCGCACACTCACCGTGTCGGTGTTCACGACCTGGCTCAACCGCGGCAGCCTGGCCGGCGCCGCGCAATTGTCCTGCTTCATGCTGGCGATCGTGGCCGGGCTCATCGCGATCGAGCGTTACGGCCGGCGCAATGTCACGACGGAATTTTCCGCCGAAAGCCCGCGGCTGACGCAGCGGACGAAGCTCACCGGTATCAAGGGCGCCTGCGCATTGGCGGCCTGCCTGCTGCCGCTTTGCCTCGGATTTCTGGTGCCGCTCTTGTACCTCGCGCATCAGAGTTTCAAGCGCGGGCTGCTTGCGAATTTCGACATGGCGTTATGGCGCGACGCCTTCAACTCCATCGCGTTCGCAAGCCTTGCCACGACAACGGCGCTGCTGCTCGGCTTTGCCACGATTCTGGCCTGGCGCTGGCGGTCGACGACGCTGCGCTTCGTCGCGATGAACATCGCGCAACTGGGCTACACGCTGCCGGGGCTGGTGCTGGCGCTCGGCCTGCTCGCGCCGGTGCTCGCCATCGACAACGCGATCAACGCGCTCGCCGGCTGGCTCGGACGATCGCTGCCGGGACTGATCATTGTCGGCTCGGGCGCTGCCGTGGTGATCGCCTATGTGATCCGGTTTCTGGCGGTGCCGACCGGATTCATCAAGGCGGGGTTCGAGCGGATTCCGCGCGACTATGACGACAGCGCACGCGCGGTCGGCGCCGGCCAGACCACGACGATGCGGCTGATCCACCTGCCGCTATTGCGCCCCGCCATGCTCGGCGCTGTTATCGTGGTGTTCGTGGATTGCCTGAAGGAATTGCCAGCGACGCTGCTGCTGCGGCCGCTCAACGTCGACACGCTGGCGACCTCGATCTACCAATACGCCAGCCGCGGAAGCTTTGAGGAAGGCGCGCTCGCGGCGCTATTGATCGTCGCCGCCAGCATCGGCCCGGTGGCGTGGCTGACGCGGTTTTCGGATGTGCCGGCCGGGCCGGCGTGACGCTAACGCCGTAGGGTGGGCAAAGCGCAAGCGTGCCCACCATTGCGCCCCGAGATTGAGGAGGGATGGTGGGCACGGCGCAAGTGCGCCTTTGCCCACCCTACGCGATCGCGCGCACAAAGCGGCGAAAGCCGGGTGATCCCGTCAACGCCTCGAACGCCGGATCGCGCTTCTCTTCGGCGAATGCAAAGCCCGCTTTCGCATAACATCGCTCCGCCGCCTCGTTGCCGATCAGAAACGAGATCGATGCCCGCTCGAAACCCGCGGCCCTTCCGGCGGCGAGTGCATGTTCGATGAGCGCCTGCACCAGCCCGCGTCCGCGATACTCGGGCAGCGTGGCGACATGCTCGATCAGCCAGTCGCCCTCGCCACCCTGCACCCAGCAATTCCTGGCATAGCCGCTGCGCTGGAAGATCGCCGCTACATCGGATGCAGTCAGCCCGCTCCCGGCCGCCGCCATTTCAATCGCCGCTTTCGCGGCAGGGCCGGTGCCGGAGGCAGGCAACGCGCACAGCGACGCCGCCGGCGTTCCCTCGACCTCGGCGATGATGAATTGCGAGACGTGCCACCATGACGGCTGTTTTACTGTGGCAATCCGTTCGACGAACGCCAGGCATTCCGGCTCACTCCAGCCGAGCGCGATGTCGAACCAGCCGCGCGGCAGCGGGCCGCGCTGCGAGGCCAGGATATTACGGGCAATGAAGCCGGCGTCGTCGTTGCGCGCGGGACGGATCGCAGGTTGCGACCGCCCCGCCGCCATCGCGTCAGGCGTTCTTCAGCGCGACGCGGAACTCGGCTTCGGTCTTGGCCTTGACCTCGTCGAGCGTGACGCCGTCAGCGAGTTCGATCAGCGCCATGCCGTCCTTGCCGTGCTTGTCGATGGTGAAGACGGCCAGATCCGTCACCACCATGTCGACCACGCGCTCGCCGGTCAGCGGCAGGTTGCAGGTCTTCAGAAGCTTCGGGCCGTCCTTGGCGGAGTGCTCCATCACAACGACGACGCGCTTGACGCCGGCGACGAGGTCCATCGCGCCACCCATGCCCTTCACCATCTTACCGGGGATCATCCAGTTGGCGAGATCGCCGTTCTGCGCCACCTGCATCGCGCCGAGGATCGACAGATCGATATGCCCGCCGCGCACCATGCCGAAGGAATCGGCGGAGGAGAAATAGCTGGTCGACGGCAGTTCGCTCACCGTCTGCTTGCCGGCGTTGATGAGGTCGGCGTCTTCCTCGCCCTCGTAAGGGAACGGGCCCATGCCGAGCATGCCGTTCTCGCTCTGCAGGTTCACGTCGATACCGTCGGGGATGTAGTTCGAAACCAGCGTCGGAATGCCGATGCCGAGATTGACGTAATAGCCGTCGCGCAGTTCCTTCGCGGCACGAGCGGCCATCTGTTCACGGGTCCAGGCCATGTCAGTTCTCCTGTGTCGCGCTTATGCCGCAGGCCGCGGGCGGGTGTTGCGGAATTCGATCCGCTTCTTGCCGGTGCCGACTTCGATGATGCGTTTGACGAAAATGCCGGGCGTGTGGATGTGGTCGGGATTGAGCTCACCGGCCGGAACCAGCTGTTCGACCTCGGCCACCGTGACCTTCGCGGCGGTCGCCATCATCGGGTTAAAGTTGCGCGCGGTCTTGCGATAGATCAGGTTACCGGCGGTGTCGCCCTTCCAGGCATGGACGATGGCGAGATCGGCGAACAGGCCGCGCTCCATGATGTATTTCTCGCCGTCGAATTCCTTCACTTCCTTGCCTTCGGCGATCAGCGTGCCGACGCCGGTCTTGGTGTAGAAGGCCGGGATACCGGCGCCGCCGGCGCGGATGCGCTCGGCCAGCGTGCCCTGCGGGTTGAATTCGAGTTCCAGCTCGCCGGCGAGATATTGCTGCGCGAACAGCTTGTTCTCGCCGACATAGGACGAGATCATTTTCCTGATCTGCCGGGTTTCCAGCAGGCGGCTGAGGCCGATGCCGTCGACGCCCGCATTGTTGGAAACGACCGTCAGATTCTTGACGCCGGAATCGCGGATCGCGTCCGAGAGGGTCTCGGCGATACCGCACAGGCCGAAGCCGCCCGACATGATCATCATGCCGTCCTTGAGAACGCCATCGAGTGCCGATTTGGCGTCGGGATAAACCTTGTTCATGGAAATAAGACCTGATGGAGGGATCGGCCGAAAGCCGGCATTATCGGGATTATTAGGCGAATTTTCCGCGGTGCGTCAATGCGCTCAACCGCCGACCACGCCCTTCAGCCCCGCGTATATGGAGCCGGCCGCCGTCCCAACCACCCCGAGCAGGGGACCCGCGGTCGTCATGAGGTCCTGGATGGTTCGCGCGCGGCGGCGAAGATGCTCCTCGCCGACATGCCGACCGAGCAGGCCGGCCACCTTGTAGGCCACCGGATTGGGCTTGCCGCCGCCTTGCGTCATTGTCTTCGGCAAAACCTCGAAGATCAGCGAACCGAGAATATTGCCCGTGACGAACGCGAGCGCAATGCTCAGCGAATATTCAATTACCTCCCGCCATTCGACCCACGGCCCAGGCACGATCGGAACATTGTCGTTGATACCGATGACGGTCAGCATGCATGTCACCGCGATCGCCGCGGTCAGGAACCCGACCAGGATGGCGCCGCGCAAGCCGACCTTGTGACGCGCGCGGATCAATAGTCCGAAGGGCAGCGGGATGATCACGGAGGCGAGGCGGAGATAAATCGGGCTTACATTCAACGTGATGGTGACAAAGATGTGCGCCGCTACCAACAGGATGACGGGGACGAGGATATAGGCCAGGGAGTGAACGACGTAGAAACGGGCCGGCGAGCGCATCCGTTCGATGCGCGCGCGGGTGCGGTCCAGTTCGCGCTGCAGCCCGTCCAGTTCAAGGACGATTTCCTGGATCTCGGCAATGACCGGGCGCACCATCCGCAGATCGCGCGAGCAATGCTTGCAGACGACGGCCTCATCCTTGATCGTTTCGGCGCAGAACGGGCATTCCATTAGGCTGACCGTTTTCGTTTTCGCCGGAGGGCTTCCAGCTCGGTGCGCGCCTGGTCCAGTTCCAGCCGCAACATGTCACGCTTGCGCGCCAGTTCGTCGCGCTCCGCGAGCAGCTTGTCCGGCACGGCTATCTCGCGCGAACAGGAGCCGCAGACGCGCGCCTCCGGCGGATTTTCCCGCGCGCAATATGGACAGGCGGTTCTCAGGGCACGACCTTGAGGACGAAGCTCGTCGTTCCGACGCGCCCGTCGCTGTCCTTGACGTCTACTCGCACCATGTGCTCGCCGGCCGGCAGTTCAACCTCGGGCATGTCGATCCCGGTAGGCTGAACGAAGGATCTGATCCGCGACGTGAGATCGACGTTCGGGGTACGAAGATAGATCACCTTGACGGAGTCGGGGTCGATCTTCGCGCCGCCATGGGGTTCGAATTTCAACTTGAAGCGCATCGGAGATCGAAGCTCTCCCGGGCTGGTCACAACGTCTACCTTGGGTCCACGCGTGATCCCCCGCCGTTCCGTGATCACCGCGCCTTTCGGCGGCGGCAAGGCGGCCTCTTCGGGGGTGATCAGAACCTGCGCGGCGTCTGCCGGCAACGAGCCGGCGATGACCGCAGCACCCGCCAGTAGCAGCCCCAATTTCCAGCTTCGCACGATCGTTCTTCCTCCCCTGATGGCCAACCTATCGCACACCGCCGTCGCCAATGATGGTGTATGGCGCCCAGAACAATGGATGGGCATAGGCGAATTCGGTCTTGCCGTCGGCGCCAGCGTAGCCCGGGCCGTCGATCAGCGCCATCATCGCCTGCCGCAACGCTTCGCCGCGCGTCAATTTAGCCTCCTGCGCCTGCCGCCTGAACAGGTCGGTCACCAGTTCGCGCGCCGACTGCGAATGAACCGACCAGTTGGTCACCAGCAGCGCGCGGGTGCCGGCATAGAAAAAGGCGCGGCCGAGACCCGACGCCGCCTCGGCTCCGGCGCCCGCCCCGGTGCCGGTGTTGCACGCCGACAGCACCACCCAGTCGGCATCGAGCTTGAGGCCAAGGATTTCCTCCATGGTCAGCAGCCCATCGCCCTCGCCGCCGGTCACGGTGGGCGAGGACATCGCCAGCGCCGGCTGCGACAGGCCGTTCAGTTCGCCGGGCACCAGGCCGTGGGTTGCGAACGCCAGCACCTTGAAGCCGGACAGATCCATCGTCTTGACCGCCTGCTCGCTCGCCTGCTTGCCAAGGTTCAGAACCTTCGACGGATCGGCCTGCAACGCTAGCGCAATCGATTTCAGCTCTTCCGACGTGTCTGGAAGCCGCGGCAACATTGCCAGTTCAGCGCTGTCGACGCCGTCGAGCTTGACGCTATTGCGCCGCTTCAGCGGACCGCCGCGCGTGGTATTGCCGCCGGCGTCGGCAACCCGGACCTTTTCGCCGGCGACGGCTTCAGCTTCCTGTTCCTTGCTAAAATGGGGATCGCCGAATGCAATCAACTCGCCGCGCCCCGCCTTGCCCGGCGGCAATTGCCGCAGGGTGCGCAGCGCCGCCGCTGACGGCACGGTGGTGACGGCATGGGTCCGCGCCAGCCACGGCACGTTCTTGTAGCTTGCGAACAGCGGATCGTCGTCGCTGCGAGCTTCAGACGGCGCGGTCGGCAACAGCGACAGCGGCAGCAGGCCGAGCGCGCCGTTGGTCACCATGATGAGGTTCTTCGCCGGCTTCCAGCCGCTTTCCACCGGCTGCAGCAGCAGCGAATAGAGTTCATGGGCGAGCTTGAGATCGAACGGCGGAATGTCCGAAATCATCGCAGCCTGCGGCTCCAGCGCCTCGCGCAGCTTGCGCACCTTGCTTTCGATGTCGCCACTGCTTGCCTTGATCGCGGCGAACGCGACCGGACCGTTCTTCGGCACGGCCCAGACGAAGCTGTTGTTCTGTCCGAAATAGAACGACAGCATCGCCTCGTCCTCGGCCAGCGTCGCCTTGATCTGCTCGACCGAAGGGGGCTTCGGCGAAACCAGATCGGCATAGGCCGGGAAGCGCTGGCTGATCTCCTGCCGCGCTTTGACGCGGTCGGCGCGCAGCGCGTTGATCGAGGCGTTGATCGCCTGCACGCCCTTCTCGTCACGCTCGGCCGATGGCAGCGACAGCGCGTTGTTCAGCGTGCCGAGTTGCGCATTGATCTGCTTGCCGAGGTCCTGCTCCTTGCGCACCAGTTCGGCCAGTGCCGGATCGCTGGCCGCAGCGCGCGCGCTCGAGGCTGCGAGCGCCTGCTGCACAGAGCGACCGCGAATGGCGTCGGCCAGGCTGAAGGTCTCGGCACCGATGTCGCCGGAGGCGTTTTTCTCGCGCGCCAGCATGACGAGGTAGGCCTCGACGGTATTCTGCAGGCGCAGGTTACGCGCAGCGACGGCGGTCGTATCGTCATCCGCGTTCTCGCGGGAGTATGCCATCAGGATCGGGATCGCGGTGCGGAATTCGCGAGCCGCATCGGCGTCGCGTCCCGCGCGCATCAGACCGACTGCCAGAATACCGCGGGCCAACGCTGTATCGGAATGATTTTCTCCGACCCGGGAAACCTGCTTCTTCACCAGTTGCTCGGCGGCGGCAATGCCGGCATCGACCTGCCCCGAGGCGTAGAGCGAGGTGATGCGTCCGCCACCGAGTTCGAAACTCTGCCGCCGCGCCGGCTCCCAGTTGGCGATCGCCTTGTCGAGCTGCGCGAACGCGGCAATCGCGTCCCGTCCCTTGCGCTGCAGGTTCAGGATATTGCCGAGCTGCGAAAGCTGCTGCGCGTTCGCGAGCGAATCCTCGGCAATACCGACGGTTTGGATGATCTCCAGGGAGACCCGAACCAATTGCTCAGCTTCGGCATAACGGCCCTGCTCGACCAGAATGTCGGCTAGCCCGGTAACAAAGCGCGGCGTGGTGGGATTGTACTTGCCTTGATTCTTCAATTGCGAGAGCAGCGCACGGCGCGCATCGACCTCGGCTTCCTGCAGCCGTCCTTGTCGCGCCTTTACCCTGGCCTGGCTCACGACATTGGAATCGACTGCGAGCACCAAGCTGGACTCGGACGGCGGACTCTCCGAGGCCAACAGCGGCTTGATTGCCGCTCGTTTGCGCATTTCGGCCAGCTTGTACGAAGTCTCAGCATCGCGATACTGTCCGCGCGCTTCAAAAATCATGGCGCGGCCGATTTCGGCTTCGGCCTCCCAGTTCTGGCCGTAGGTGTTGTATGCCGCCCGCATCATGGGATTGCCGCTGGTCCGCGCTTCCTGAAGGAACGGCTGGCTGCGGCGGAGATAGGCTTCAGCCTGTCCGATATCGCCCATCTGAATAAGATAGGTGGCAATACCCCGGTTGGCACCGATCAGGAATCCCCTCGCACCCCTTTGGTTGGATGTCTCTCGAATCAGCCGCTGATACACTTCAACGGCCTTCTTGGGATCGCCTGCCGCGGCATGCTGCTGAGCAGCGAGCGTAATAAACCTTCCCATCAGGAGGGCAGAAACCGCCCCACGTCCGACTTCAATGGCCTTGTAGGCGTCGGCGATGGAATCGGAGAGCCGGCCGAGCTGGGCGCGGGCATTACCACGATCGTAATAGAATTGAGCGAGATCCTCGCCCGACTCCTTGCCCGGCTTGGCATCAGCGCTCGCCTTCAGCGCCTCGATCGTCTTGAGATCGGCCTTCTCGCTGTCCAGGATCGCGGTGATGTCGGTGATCGTTCTCGGCGGCGCGACAAAGCCGGCCGGTTGCGCACTACCGGGCGCCACCTTGGGCGCGACCTCGGTTGGAATCGCGACCGCTACGTTGGCGCGGCCGTTGGCCTTGTCGAGCGCGGTCTTGACACAGGCGCGTACGCTTGGCGTGGCTTGGGCGCGGCAGGCTTCGAAGCTTCCCCTGCCGCCGGAGGCGCGCATGCACGCCTGAACTATCGGGCGGCCGACGCTCATCCGGCAATTTTCGATCGCCGCTTCGATGCTCAGCGCCTGCGCCGCGGAGGCCGTTACAACAAGAATTGCCGCCGAAATGACGCATTTTGACGTGGCGCGGGATGTCAGAAAATTCGTCTGCAAAAGCGAAAGGGTGCAATTATCCGAAACCATGGATGATCCCCTTAAAAAAATCAGGGCCGAGCAATATTGGGAAATACTAGCAATTTTCTCCGGGGCCGCCATGAGATTTTCGGCCGCCGTTTCGGACCTCCGGTGATCCGTAATGGTACGGGCTTAGGGCGGCCGATAGCGGGGGTTTGCGATCCGTCGCCGGAACCGACCCGGGCTGGCCTTGAAAGGGTCACGAAAACGCTTCAAGTTGTGTGAATTGGCACGGGCTAACCTTTGCGCCGCCTGCCCTAATCAAGATAAACCTGTAGCAGTAACCTGACTTCGGTTTAACCAGATCCGGATATGTCATTGACGATGGCCCAAGGAATGAAGCGCCTCGGGATGCCGATTGCGGCGCTGTTCGCCGTGGCCGTGCTCGCGCTGATCGGAACCTCCTGGTTCCTCAACCGCGACGCGCTCCGGCAGGCGGTCGAGGCGCAGATCCGCGCCGTCACGGGGCTCGATCTGGTCGTGTCGGGGGCGATCGACGTCTCGGTATTTCCGGGCAGCTACGTCTCCTTTCACAATGTCGGGCTGAAGGGCGGCGGCACCACCGATCCCGCGCTGCAGGTCGACGTGCTGACCGCCAACCTGCGCTTGCTGCCATTGCTGCTGCGCCGTTTCGAGATTGCCGACGTCATGATGCTGCGGCCGCATATCCGCGTCGTCAGGGACAATAGCGGCGAAAGCAACTGGACGCCGTTCGTCGAACGAATCGCGCGCACGATGCGGCCCGGCGCGGAAAACCAGGTGTCGTTTTCCGAAATCCGGATTCAGGACGGCGTGCTGAAATACGAGGACGCGGCCAACAACATCACGGAACAGCTCGGCGACATCGACCTCTCGCTGGCCTGGCCGTCGATCTCGCGTTCGTTCGCCGCAACCGGGCAGTTCGACTTTCGCGGCGAACGCGTCGACGGCTCGATCTCCGCCAGCGACTTCGTCGCGATGCTTTCGGGCGAGCGTTCGGGCCTGAAGGCGCGGCTGGTCAGCGCGCCCCTCAAACTCGCCTTCGACGGCTCGGTGGCCAACCGCACCAGCCTGATGATGGAAGGCACCATGACCGTCGACAGCCTGTCGCTGCGCAACGCGCTGCGCTGGATGGGCGGACAGGTGCCCGGCAGCGGCGGCTTCGGCCGGTTCGCGCTGAAGGCCCGCGCCAATGTCGTCGGCGCCTCGGTGGCGCTGACCAACGTGAATGTCGAACTCGACGGCAACGTCGCCGAAGGCGTGATGACGGTCGCCAATAACGGCCGCCAGACGCTGCAGGCAACGCTCGCCGCCGGCAACCTCGATTTCACGCCGTACATCTCGACCTTCCGCCTTTTGGCGAGCGGCGCGCGCGACTGGAACAGGCAGTTGTTCGACCTGTCGTCGCTTTCCGCCACCGATCTCGATATGCGCCTGTCGGCGGCGCGGGTGACGGTCGGCGGGACCAGGCTCGGCCGCACCGCGCTCGGCGCCAATTTGCGCAACGGCGCGCTGGCGCTCTCGGTCGGCGAAGCGCAGATGTATGGCGGCATTGCCAGGGGCTCGTTCGGGATCGCGCGCTCGGATGCCGTCGCCGACGTCAAGGCGCAGCTGCAGTTCACCGATGTCGACCTGCAGGCCTGCGCCAATGAATTGTTCGGCATCACAAAGCTGTCCGGCCGCGGCAATCTCGGTGTCTCGCTGGTGGCGTCAGGCGCTAGCCCGTTCGGCCTCGCCTCCTCGCTCGACGGCACCGCTACTCTGGTCGGCCATGACGGCGCGATCGCGGGCTTCAACGTCGAGCAGCTGCTGAAGCGGCTGGAGCGGCGGCCACTGTCCGGCGGCGGCAATCTGCGCAGCGGCTCGACGCCCTACGACAGTCTCAACGTTTCCGTGCGCTTCAACGACGGCATTGCGACCGTCGAGGATATCCGCGTCGACGGCCCGACGACGCGCCTGACGCTCACCGGCACCGCCTCGGTGCCGAGCCGCGAATACGACCTCAAGGGCGTCGCCAGCCTGACGGCGGCCGCCTCCGGCGGCGACAAGGGTTTTGAGCTGCCTTTCGTCGTGCAGGGCCCGTGGGATGATCCGCTGGTATTTCCCGATCCCGAGAGCCTGATCCGCCGCTCGCCGGGCGCGGCCCCGCTGCTTGACGCCGTCAAGGACCGCAAGACGCGCGACGCGGTGCGGTCAGTGATCGAACGGTTTACTGGTGGCGGAGCGAAGCCGGCGGTGCCGGAAACCGCTGACGGCGCGAAGGCGAATTGATCCTCCTGCTTGCCCGCCACCTCAATTAAATGAGAGCGGCCTGAGCGGCAGTCGCCGGACGTCCAGTTCCATACTATGCTTGGCGCAGTGCCGGATTGGAGCTCGCGAAGATGAGTACCAACGTTGCCTTCGACGCCAACATCCTCTTTGCATTGCTGACCGTCATCGCAATCGCCTCAATGTACCTTGCCGGTCGAATGGCCGAACGGCGCGGGCGGCGCTTCGCGGCGTGGGCGTGGATCGCCGCATTTATCGGGCCGCTGGCGCTCCCGCTGCTATTCCTGTTTCCGAACATGCATCGCAAGAACGCCGCCCAGGGCTAAACGGGCGCAGCCGAAGTCTCCCGCCCCTCATTCTCGCTACGGCACGTCATTGCCCCGGCCGCCCCCGACGCCATACGGCTTGTTCAGAAAATAGCTGCGGTTGCCCAGCGCCGCTTCGGCATATTGATCGATCGCGACGATGATCGCCTGGACATGGGCGTGGCACCAGCCTTCGCGCGTCGCCATGATGCGGACGTCCGCCAGCGCCTTTATCCACGGCGGATTGTCCGCGCTGTGATCGTACCATCGGAGCGGTCCTGACATCGCCTGCCTCTGTTGATGAAATCTTCCAGCTCCGCCCGCTTGCGCGAGAGCAGGAGCTGCGCCCTTGCGTTGTTCAGGCCGGATTGATCGAGCTGGCGCGTAAGCTGGTCCAGCTCGATAATCCGCCGGCGCAGGGCCTCGGCAGTGTCATCGCTCACGGCCGCTGGGCACGCCGGTCGAGGGCTTCCGGCTGGCCGCACGGACCTCCAACTTCAGCCGCTCGTCGACATTGAGCAGGCGCTCTTCGCCGCCGAGCCGGTTCCGCTCACCGATCAGGCCGACCATGGCAACCCGCATGGCCATGAGATGGGTGGCGGCGACCGAGCAATCCTCATCGCGGTTGACCTGTTTGCGGATGTTATCCTCCGCGCCCAGCATCTCAGTCCGCAACATTCTGATTTTTCTACGAATTTCATTAAGTTTGTTATCCATGGGCCACCTCACTGGGGTAGAATCCTATAAGAACAAATAAAGAACAAATTTCAAGTTAAGAGTCCATGTCGAATTGAAAATTCTCGAATGACAGGCGCCTGGAGTTCCCGATGCCCCGCCTCCCCGACCAGCTGGACGGCCCAATGACACCCCGCCAAACGGCAACCCTGCGCACGCTCAGCGTCGAGGCCTACCAGCCCAAATTGTTCGCGAAGAATTTGACGGCGCAGGAGGCCGAGCGGCGCATCGCGGCGCTGAAGGCGGAGATCGAGCTGGCAAATTCGTTTTGATCAGCAAGCGTAGCGTCGGCGGAAGCGATATCCGGGACCTTGATCCCGCGGAGCCTGTCATCACTCCGCGAACGCAATTGCGCTCGTCGATAGGCACGCGTTCGCGCGACCCGTCGGCTCATGCGGGCTACTTGCCGAACCTTCTGATCCGATAACCCGGGCCATCGCAGAGCTGCAGCAAGGCCGGTTGGGCCGGCGAGATGCCTAGTCCCGCGAACCGGCGAAACTAACTTCCGTGTCAGAAACTGTCGCATTATTCATTTGAAATCACTGGATCATTTGCGTCTGCTGGCTGTCTTCTTTTTGCGACGATATCCGTCGCTGCAATTCAAGACGGAGGAAATTGGGATGAACAACAAGCTCCTTAATTGCCTCACCGCGGTTGCGATGGCTGCGACGCTTGCTCTTGCGTCACCCGCGCTTGCTCGCGGCGGTGGTGGCGGTGGCCATGGTGGTGGTGGCGGCATGCATGGTGGGATGCATGGAGGTGGAATGCACGTCGGCGGCATGGGCGGCGGCATGCGTGTCGGCGGTATGGGTTTCGCAGGCAGCCGCTTCGGCTTCGCAGGCCGCAGTTTCGCAGGTCCACGTTTTGCGCATGCAGGGTT
>Ga0081455_10005689_pt1 | contig 13602 bp, 11 predicted proteins | sample TabmetS3T2R1_FD_70207 | JGI IMG/M metagenome (GOLD analysis project Ga0081455, IMG submission 70207) | Tabebuia heterophylla rhizosphere microbial communities from the University of Puerto Rico - S3T2R1 | ecosystem: Host-associated > Plants > Roots > Rhizosphere ... | reverse complement strand
ATGTGGCGTAACCATGTCTCAACGCATGATCTAGACGAGGATATGCGCCTGAGCGCGCACACCGAAGATCTTTCAAAAATTAGACAAGCGCGCGTTGAACGCAGCGGTGACATTAGCTTCATCAAAAAATGATTTGACCTACACTTGCGATAGACCTATGAGACGCGTGGGATTTATGACGCGGAAAAAGAAGAGATGGATCAAGCCGATACTCAAAACGGTGCCGATCTTTTTTGAGTGCACCTGTTACGCCGGCGCGGTCTAATCGAACGGCAAATCAAAGCGAACACTTCGGTTGATTCGCATTCACATCCTGGGCTGCGCGGCCGGCGGCGGCTTGCCGCAGTGGAATTGCGCGTGTGCAAACTGCTTGGCGGCGCGAAGCGGGAAAATTGACCCGCAAACGCAATCCAGCATCGCGATCGGTACCGACTTAAAAGAATTTCAGAACTGGTGGTTAATAAACGCCTCGCCTGATTTGCCCCGGCAAATCGAAAGCACGACTCGATTGCACCCGCGCCGCGACCCATCGCGCAACACTCCGGTCGCAGGTGTTCTTTTGACCAATGCAGATATCGATCACGCGCTGGGCCTGTTGCTTTTACGTCAACAGGAAAAGCCGCTCGTCGTTTATGCTACTGACGAAACCCAAGCTGCGCTCGCGTGGCTTGACCGCACTCTGGCGCGGTTTTGCGGAATCGAATGGCGGAAAATCACTTCGGATTTTCAACGATTGAACAGCAGTTTTGGGTTTCGCTCGATCGAATTGGCGCAAAGCGTCGCGTTTCAGTTTTTGGACGAAGCGTCGGGCTGTTTGGCGTTGGTCGCGCCAGCGGTTAGCGAGCTCACCGGTGACTTGTCGGAAGCGTCTGTTTGCTCCGATGTGATTTTGTTTGACGGCACGTTCTGGAGTGAGGATGAACTTGCAGCCGTGCGGCCAGGCGCCCGCGGCGCTCGCGAGATGAATCATCTGCCCATCAGTGGCGGCAGTCTTGATTTCTTACGCCAATCGCCCGCGCGTCGGAAGATTTACACGCATATTAACAACACAAACCCGATCCTCATGCCTGGCTCTCCGGAACGCGCAGAACTCGAGCAGGCAGGGATCGAGATCGCACGCGATGGATTAGAGATCATTTTGTAAACACAGCTGTGTAGAAATGGTTTTATGACTACGGGGCTTTGGGATCGCGAAACCTTTGTCGAAAAATTGCGCGCGATCGGCGTGCGCGCTTATCACGACAAGCACCCGTTCCATGTGGCGATGAACGAAGGCCGCCTGTCGCCGAAAGCGGTGCGCGGCTGGGTCGCGAATCGGTTCTATTATCAGCAAAACATTCCAATTAAAGACGCGGCGATTCTCGCGAACTGCCCAGTGCGTGAGGTACGGCGAGCTTGGGTCCATCGCATTCTCGACCACGATGGAACGATGACAAGGCATCTGGAGAGCGGAGTTCCCGCGACGCCGGAAGGGCTGGGCTCGCCGGAGCTCGCCTCTCCAGACGAAGGCGGTATCGAAGCATGGCTGCGACTTGGTGAAGCGTGCGGTCTATCGCGTGACCACCTACTGAATGATCGCCATCTGTTGCCAGGAGTTCGGTTTGCGGTGGATGCGTACGTGAATTTCGCGCGCACCCAGCCGTGGCCTATCGGCATCGCGTCGTCGCTGACCGAGCTTTTTGCGCCGGATCTGATGACCGCCCGGCTGGTGGCTTTCGAGAAATTCTATCAGTGGATTGATCCTCGCGGCTTAGACTATTTTCGGCGTCGACTCATGCAGGCCCGGCGCGATTCTGACGAGGCGCTCGCGATTACCCTGAAATATTGCAATACGGCCGACCTTCAGCGGGAAGCTGTACGCGCAATCGAGTTTAAATGTGATGTGCTCTGGTCGATGCTCGATGCAATTCATCACGCCTACGGCGGCATGGAAATCGCCGCTCCTGCTTAAATGCGCACCACAACAATTTCTGATTTGACTCGGCCGAGCCTGCCCAAAGGCGTTCGGCTACAACTCGATTCTACCACGGGTAAAAGCGTGCTGCTCTTCCCCGAGGGTGTTATCGAACTAAACGAAACTGCCAACGAAATTCTTTCCCGCTGCGACGGACGAACGCTGGCCGAGATCATTGCGGCGTTGGCGGAAGAATACGACATCGATGGCGAAGCGCTTGCCTTTGACGTGCGCGAAACGGTGACCGATTTGCATCGACGCAAACTGATCGAGCTCACATGACCGTGCCACGTCCATATGCATTGCTCGCCGAGATCACGTACCGCTGTCCGCTGCATTGTCCGTATTGCTCAAACCCCGCCGATTATGGTGGGGCAACCGCATCGGTTGCCGATCCAGAAGCTGCCAGCCGGAGCGCCGACTCTACAACTGCGCTGATGACAGCGCACAATAGAGCAAATACTGGCGAGCTCACGACGGACGAATGGAAACGAGTCATTCATGAAGCCGCCGCACTTGGCGTTCTGCAGGTTGGTTTTTCCGGAGGCGAGCCGCTTGCTCGCCGCGATTTGGAAGAACTGATTCGCGCGGCACGTGAGGCAAAGCTTTACACGAACCTCATTACCAGCGGCATCGGCTTGGCCGACCATCGCGTGCGCGTGATGCGCGATGCTGGATTAGATTCGATCCAACTAAGTTTTCAGTCGGATGAATCCAGCCTGGCCGACGAAATCGCAGGCACGCGTGCACATGAGAGTAAGCTCGAAGTCGCCGCGAAAATTCGCGCAGCCGGAATTCCGCTGAGCCTGAACTTTGTGATTCACAGGCACAACATCGATCGACTCCCGCAAATGATTGAACTGACGGAAGCGCTAGACGCCGAGAGAGTCGAACTGGCGAACGCGCAGTTTTACGGTTGGGCATTCCGCAATCGTGCAGCGTTGCTCCCCACATGCGAACAAGTGGATCGCGCACGCGAGATCGCGACTGCAGCCAAAGCGCGGCTCGCGGGCAAGATCGACATTTTTTATGTGCTGCCGGATTATTATGAGACGCGTCCAAAACCGTGTCTCAACGGCTGGGGGCAACGTTATCTCACCGTTAATCCCAACGGCGATGTGCTCCCCTGCCCGACTGCATCCTCAGCTATTCCCGATTTGCATTTCGAAAATGTCCGAGCACGCGCCCTCGACTGGATTTGGCGCGAGTCTGAAAGCTTCAACCGATTTCGAGGAATCGAATGGATGCCGGAGCCGTGTCGGAGTTGTCCCCAAAAAGAGATCGATTTCGGCGGCTGCCGTTGCCAGGCTGCATTGCTGACCGGAAACGCGGCGAATACCGACCCGGTTTGCGAATTTTCGCCAAATCGCGTCGTAGTGGACGCGGCATTGCGGGAAGTGAATTCGCCAAGCGATCCTCCCGCCGACTGGAATTATCGTACTAATCCGCCCGTTCCGTAGTTACGTCGTTAAATCGTTACATCGCCTTGCGAACGATATTGTGGCAAGACCTCGCGGAATTTCGGGGACCACATGCGTCTCGCGTGTTGGCGCTGGAGTCCTCGGCAGCGCGGACTTTCCTTATTCAGTAATCAAGCCAGCCGCGAAGCGCCAGGAAAGTTCGTTTCGGCGCGACACCGCGTGCGCTCCTCAGAATTGCCACGCCAACTCGGGAGAGCTGGTAGGTCTTTTAGTGACATCCCGCCACCGATAACTAATTACAGTCTCCTTAGGGACGCGGCGCAAGTGTCGGACGCGGCCTCGGCGTCACCCTGGGTCTTGGAGTAGGCGTTGGCCTGGGTGTAATCGTCGGAGTAGCCGTAGCTGTCGCCGTTGCTGTAGCGCTGGGCGTAGATGAAGCAGTCGCCGTAGCAGTCGGTGTTGGCGTCGGTGTTATTGGCGGGCTTGCAGTTGGCGTGGGACACGGCTCCGACACGCAGCCAAAAATATCGACTGTATCAACGCGCCAACCCTCGCTGGACCCAGTCGTGTCGCTGGCCATCCGCCAGCGCAGTTTGCTTCCCAAGGGAAGAAAAATTGGAAGATTGACCATGGTCGTAACGAAGCCCTCAGAATTACCGCTCCAAGCCTGACGACCTGCAATTGGGCTACCGCGATCAGCGCTGATCGTGCGGTTATAACCTCCTATGGCAAAGGTCCCGCCCGCAGCAAGAATATCTTGAAAGGTATTTCCGCCGTCAGTGCTCAGCTCCAAGACACCGCCGTCAAAGCCGAGGTTAGGATTCTCGCCCGACGCTTCAAGATTGAAGTTGTGCCGGAAGGTCATCGATAAGGGCGCTGGAGGAAGGAGAATGGGTAACGAGTCGAGCAGCTTGTCGCTCACCACGGCTGGGTCGTCGATAAATGCAGCATTGGGCGGTGTATCCGCAGGCGGCATTGGCACTCCGGAATCAGATGTGACCCACAACGGCGGCGGTCCTTGGGCATTCGCTGCTATCCAGTCCGGTGGCAATGCAGGCGGAGTAACATTGTCGAAGTGTTCCCCCAACTCCACCGGTTGGAAACAGGGAAAGGGGGAGCACGAAGGATTGGGTGGTGGAGTGGGAACGGCGGCCGAGATGTCCACCCGGCCCCAGCCAGCGACATTATTTGGAGGGCCGGGCGTCCCGCACTGCTTGTAGGCAATAAAATGAGCCGCCTCATTTAGGACCGTCCGGCTGACAGAAATGTCATGACGCAACTCTGGGCGCGCGCACCACAATAAGGCCATTGCACCAGCGATGTGCGGCGTCGCCATGGACGTGCCGCTAAGGATCTCGTAATCACTATCAGATCCATTGTAGCTTGAACGAATGTTCGTACCCGGCGCAGTGATGTCGGGCTTTATGCGGTTACTCTCGTCGATGATCACTGGACCGCGGCTGCTAAAAGAAGCAACGACGTCCTCGCCCGTAGTCAACGCGCCGACCGTGTAAGAAGCCTCGTAAATGGACGGCGAATCTTCCATAGTAGAGCAGCTCGGGCCCGTGCTATCGGCCCTCACCACCATCATGATGCCGGCAGCGGCTTGAGCTTCGACCGCGGCTTGCAACGTGTCGACCGAACAACCTTCCGAGGGCGGACAGTACCATGAGTTAGTCGTAATATCCGGAGCCCGTAGCGGGTCGCCCTGGCCACCACCTATCGGATACGGTGCGAGGAACCATTCCATGCACTCGAGGTATCTCGCCGGGGTGCCGTTCCCCTGGTCCGTGTTACGGCAACCGATCCACTTCGCGTCGGGCGCCATCCCGATCTGGTTTCCCATCGTATCATCGCCAATTGCCGTGCCCATTGTATGCGTGCCATGCCCGATGTCGTCACATGGGAAAGGCGAATCGTTTCCGCAAGGATTTCCAACACTGTCATGAATCGCATCGTGCCAGTTGTAATTGTGATCAGCCGCCACTCCGTCCCACCCGCGATAATGGGGTTTGAGCGCGTTATGTGTCCAACGCTGGCCAGTATCTGCGCCGCCAACTGTAATTCCCTCGCCTCTGAACCCCAGCGCCCAGATATCCGGGGCGTGCGTGTAGGTAATGTTCAGCTCAATCGTCTCCGGCTTCTGCCGTTGTGACGGGCTGCCGATAGTCGCGATCGTGTGAGGAAGCGCATTTTGAATATGCGGATTGCCTTCCACTCGCGCGACATCCGGTCGCTCTGCCAATGCTTCGACTATCTCGCGGCTGCCTTTCACCAACACCGCGTTTACAATGTAAAACGAGCGATGCTCGATGCCGTGTTCACGGAGCCATTGAAGCATGGGTTGTTGCGTTGCTTGAGCCTTGTTCCTCAGCGCATCGAAAACGTAGCGGCCCTTTTCAGCTTTCGTGGCCAGCGCCGCTGCTACGCTCAGGTCAGCCTGATCTTCAAAGACGACGAGAAACTCTGCTTGTTGGCCGTTAGCAGTGTGCTTCACCACCCACGGCGCGATTTTCAGGTAAAACGATCGCAGCGGCGACTTCTCAACGTGTTGCGCGACGCTATGCGAGGAGTTGACAGCTGCTATTAGAGCAACGCTGGCCGCGATGAATGAGAATAAGCAAAGGATAGTCCGCAATCGGAAAGCTGCGGATGTGCGGTTTGAGTTGGCAGTCATTCGCGCTGAGGCTGATACCTTTTACCCGGAAGCGCATGCGACAGTCAATATTTTTGGAAGCCGTTCTGGGTAGCGCAGGCGGCCTCGCGTTCTGGCGAAGGCATCCTCGCTATGGAGGACTATTTTCCCGTGTTCAATCCAGAATCACCTGCAAATGTACAGAGAGCCTGTTTCGCGCGACGCCGAAACCAGCACCGAGACGCGCGTGCTACCCAACATGCGCGTTCACACGACCGGACGCGCCGCTGGTGTCTGGCGCGGTCTCGGTGTTGGGCGTGGTCTGGGAGTAGGCGTTGGCCGGGTTGTGGCCGTCGGGCTGGAAGTTGGAGTCGGACTAGCAGTCGGCGAAGGCGTAGGCCCTCGTGCTGATACCATCAAAGCATATACCCTGTTATCGGCAGCGAAGTAAATGCGGCCACGCGCAGCAATTCCAGTGTTCCATTGCCGTGTACCGCTCATTAACTCATTGTTGCCGCCGCCCGCATAGATAACCGCACCAGTTTCGCCGTCGTAGCCGTGCAGGCGCTGCCACCGAAGTCGAGGTCGCGCGTGAGGTTTGCAGCCACGGATGACCTAAACGCCGGATCGATGTAAACGCCGTCGCGCGAAGGATTGTTGTGCTCCTGCGTGACGTTGACCCGAGCGATTGTACGCGGCAGCACAGTCCATAGGCCGGCAACGAGAATCGCAAAACTGGAAATGAAACGCCTCATACACCCGTCGACCGGTACGCTCGCGCAGCCTTTCTACGGAGAAGGGCTGCTCTTTGTCAGGGCTTTAGGGGCACCATAGCTAGCGCGCAAGAATAACGATCGTAATTTTGTAGGGAGCAGTTCTGGCGCCCACCTTGGTGGTTGTGAACTTCTTCTCGGTAGCATGCGATTATGAACTCGTTCTGGTTTCGGCGAGGCTGTCGAAACTTTCACGCGAGCCGCGTGTGCTATCCAACATCCGCGTTCACACGCCTGGACGCGGGGCCGGTGTCGGGCGCGGCCGCGGCGTTGCCCGTGGTCTGGCCGTAGGGGTTGGCCTTGCGGTAGCCGTCGGACTGGAAGTTGGAGTGGGAGTTGTACTCGGCGTGGACGTGGGTGTTGAAGTCGGAGATGTGGTCGCAGTCGCAGTTGGCGTAGCAGTAGGTGTAGGCGTTGGCGTTCCAGTTGGCAGCTCAAACGCATACACTTTGTTATCGGCGCCGAAGTAGATCCGCCCGCGAGCAGCAATCCCAGTGTTCCATTGGCGCGTACCTGTCATTAACTCGTTGGCACCGCCGCCTGCGTAGATTATTGCTCCCGTGTCGCCATCGTAAGCATGCAAACGTTGATCACCTTGAACGCCGGCGACCCATACAATCACGTTATTGGTTCCATCGGTGGTCGTGACCCAGGGCGAGCCTCGACCGGTCTGGCTCATGCTCCAAGCGAAGGTGATGGTAGGCGGATTTGTTGGTGTAATTTTGTACGCTCTGATCGAGTTGGACTCGTTGTGAAACCCAAAATATGTTCCCTGGCTGGTGTGGTACGTGACAGCTGATGTCCCTCTGTTAGTTCCAGAGACGTTAAACTGGGCCACTGGCATGCCAACGCCGCCGAGATTGTTGCGATCAACTAGGTAGGCATTCGAATCTTTACCTAGGGCAAGCACCAACTGTGAAGGCGTAGCACCAGGGGCATCGATCACCGTTGCGCTGACACCGCCAAGATCGGTATCCGAGTTGTCGAGCGAGAGCCAGTTGGTAGGCGCCCAGTAATCCGTAGGTTGCCCGGTGAATGTCGGCCCTGCTTGCAAGCGGATAATTGCCTCTCCACCCATCCAATTACCGCCTGTGTTAAATGTGTTGCCGGTGACCACAAACATGTTGGTGCCGTCGCTGGCAACGCCGCCATGTCCCCAAATTCCACCCCCAATCGCTGTTGTCGCCCACGCTCCAACGTTAGAAGGACTGTTGATATCCACGCCCACAACCCAACCGTGATAATTTTCGCAGTCACCAACGTACGCGGAGTAAGAAACGTAGACGATCCCGTTTACAAGCGCGAGTCCGCCGCGTTCTTCCTGAATCCGGGACTCAAAAGTCATGCCGTTGAAAGTGGCGGTGGCGTTGACATCCACGGGCCAGCCCGGCGTTGTGACGCCGGTGTCCACATCCAACGAATAAATGAAATGCTTGTCGATCGAGCCGTCGATCAGCGCGTCGAAGAAAAGTCTTCGGGAAGTCAGGTCGACAACCGGCGTCCCGGTGATACCAGTGGGATTAAAGCCTCCGCACGGGGTGGTTGGGACGGGCGGACCAATATCGGTGCGCGACCAGATCGGGAGACCTGTCGTGGCGTCAAGCGCATAGACATTGTTCGTTTCGGTCACGGCAATAATCATTGGCCCGCTTGGACCGCCCTCAATGTACAGTGGCTGGGCGTAAACGGCGCCGGAAATCGTGCCATCGAAGGCTAGATCGCGCGTTAGGTTCGCGGCGGCCGAAGGCGTAAATGCGGCGTCGATATAAACGCCGTCGCGGGAAGGATTGTTGTGCTCCTGGGTAACGTTAACCAACGTGCCCGCACGCGCCACGACACCGCAGAGGCAACCCACAAGAATTGCGACAATAGAAATAAAACACCTCATACGCCCCCACCCGTGCTCCCGCCCCCCTTCTACAGCAGCACGCTGGTTGTTTGTCAAGGCTTTAGGTTAGTAAACCGTTGATGAAAAAGTAACGTGATTGTCAATTTTCTCGGGGCGACCGCACCTGGCATGCCTGTTTAGCCACCCTGCACGAAATCAGAACGACCGGGCAACCGCATGCTGGTGAGTCCGTGATGACGAGAGTGCGATCGCCAGCACGCGAGACGCATGCGCTCCGCAGAATTCACCGGCGTCACGACAGCTGGGCATTCACGTGTGTTGCGTAAATCGCGGAGTCTGCTACATACACGCGTTCAATTTTCGTGCCTTCATTCGTAATGCCTAATTACTGTTTGGTGCTGGGATGCGCAGCCACGTTAAGTTTCACTGCTGGACTCGCAGCCCAACCCGCGCCGGCAGCCAAGCCCGCCATACCTGCACACTCGATCGAAGTGGCACCTAATGCCGCCGGATCTCCACACGTGGAAAAGGAAGCTGCACCAAAAACTCCAGCCCCTCCCAAGGAACCAGCAATCACGTTTAATTCAGTTCACGTCGATGGGCCTTACATTGCGATGACTTTTGACGATGGACCGAGCGCGACACTTACTCCAAAATTGCTCGATTTACTGGCCGCCCACCACATCAAAGCAACCTTCTTCGTCATCGGTGAAAACGTTGCGGAACATCCCGAGATCGTTGCGCGAGCAGCACGCGAAGGACACGAAATCGCAAGTCACAGTTGGTCGCACCCTAATCTCGCCAAGATGTCGCAGGAAAGTGTTCGCAGCCAATTGCAGCGGACCGATGATGCAATTAAGAGCGCCACCGGGAAGAGTCCCACGTTGTTGCGCCCGCCCTACGGATCAATCACCGAACGCGAAAAACGATGGATCCATGACGAATTCGGATATGACATCATCCTTTGGGACGTTGATCCGCTCGACTGGAAACGACCCGGACCGGCCGTAGTTCGCAATCGTATTCTCAAAGAAACGCGATCCGGTTCGATCGTGCTATCCCACGACATTCATCCCGGAACAATCGAGGCGATGCCTTCTACCTTCGATGAACTGGAGGCCAAGGGTTTCAAGTTTGTCACCGTTTCAGAGTTGATTGACATGGCGACACCGGTAACTCCGCCTCCAAAGGCGCAGGCCGTTGAGAAGACTGCGGTGAAAGTCGTTCCACCTGCGGCTCCGGCATCTTCGCCCAGCGGCTAGTTACTCCTACCGCTGAGCGCAGAATCTCCAAATCCCAAGCTCCAAAGAAATTCCAATTGCTACGGTCAAAGCAGGGCCAATGTCGCGTTAAGCAAATTTGAAAGTTGAGGTTTGGGATTTCCTTGGGACTTGGATGTTGGAATTTGGAAATTCCGAACGTCTATTTCTTCGCCGCGCCGCTGCCGCCCGCGGCCACGCGCTGCTCGCTCTGGCGACGGGCGATGACGAAATGATTGTTATCGCCGTAGCTTCGCCACGGACCCGGAGGCACATCCCGAACTTCCGCAAATTGCCAGTCGGTCACATCAGTCGGCGCTAGCCCAAGATAATCGCGCACCGCGGGCGAAACATCCAAGCCGGCCCCATGGTTAAGATTCGGCTTTGGGCGCTCGTTTCCAAAGACATACTGAAAATGGTCTGTGCGAAACGGCCCGCAATCCTCCCATTGCGCGTAGCAAACGCGATTCCCTTTGCGAATGGCGATCCAACGATGGCGGCAGACCGATTGCCCCGCCCCGGTGTAGGATTGCTTAAACCACGGGATCACAAGCGGCGCTTCCGGCTTGAACTGTCCGTGCGTGACATCGTTATACGGCAACGCGCAGTAGAAAGGATTCTGCCTCGGGACGAAGGCTATTGGAATGTAATTCCGGCGCGAGCTCGGGTCCGGGCTGTCCGTGCCGCCATAATTCGCTGTCCAATTATAATCCCACGAACTCTTGTAGTTAGGCACGGGGTTGTTTCCGCCGGCCTCTTCCCCCACCCAGAACACCGTGGTGACAATGTTCATCTTCCACGGGTAACGCTGGACCGCCGGACGGGAACTCGTCGGTATAAGGACTTGCGGCTCCACTTTGAGCAACGCCTGTTCCCGCAGCTTCATCGCATACTTCGCGAAATCCGCCGCCGTGGCGTAGGGAGAAGTGGATTGTTCGTCCCCGAAGACTTTCGGGGCCCCAGCAACTGCAAGACTGAAACAAACCGCGAGAAGTCTCTTCATGCAGACCGCTTCTTCTCTTATCCGATTCCGCGCCCCGAGGCAAGCTCAAAATTGCGATGCGGCAATCGGCGAAAGTATCCCGCAGATCAAGATTCGGCCCCAATCACCTTCATTTAGTGGTTTTCCACAGCTTCAACTCAACCGCATGTTGTCGATCAAACGAGTCTTGCCGAAAAACACCGCCAATAGGAGCACCGAGTTTCCTCCAACTATTTCAACCGGGTGCAACGTGTCTGCGTCAACGACTTCTGCGTAATCGAGGCGTGCCAGGTGCGCTTCATTAATGACCCTCTTCGCGAGCGCGACGATGTCATTGGCCGGTTTCCTGCCGGCATCTTTGGCCGCCAATAGCGCTTTGTACAGCACCACAGCCTGCTTGCGTTCTTCGGTACTCAAATACTCGTTGCGCGAGCTGCATGCCAAGCCATCGTCTTCCCGCACCGTAGGCACGCCGATAATGTCGATATTGAAATTCAGATCGCGCACCAAGCGGCGCACGATCGCGAGTTGCTGAAAATCCTTTTCGCCGAACACGGCGACATCAGGAGCGAGAATATTGAACAACTTCGCCACCACTGTGCACACCCCGCGGAAGTGTCCGGGCCGCGATTTGCTTTCCAGCGTGCTCGACAAGGAAGTCTCTTCCACGAATGTCGAGCGGTCGGTCGCATAAACCTCATCGGCTGTCGGACGAAATAAAAGATCGACACCGGCATTTCGGCAGAATTCTTCGTCTGCTTTTTCCGGACGCGGATATCGCCCGTAATCGCTTCCCGGCTCAAACTGGAGCGGATTAACAAAAATGCTGACAGCCACCTCGCCATCGCGGCCAGCATGTTCCTGCGCCACGCGGATCAACTCGCCATGCGCCTTGTGCAACGCGCCCATCGTCGGGACGAGCACACGCGGCTTGCGCTGCGGATCCGCACGCACGTCTGCGGTTATAGTCAGAATTTTCATGCCAGCTTTGTCCAACTGCCTCTGGAACTCATTTCATTCAATGGCTCTGTCGTGTTGCGCCGAGCGAAACATCTCTGATCCGTTTCGGTTAGGCGAATCGGTCCAAGATTGATCCGGGGTTCTTCGCTTCGCTCAGAATGACATTACTGGATGGGTAGTCCTGTGCGAATCGCTAATTCGATCAATTCCAACGATGCAGTCAAAAGATGAGGATAAACACGCCGGTGATCATGAGCGCTACCATCCAGACCAAATCGATGTTGAACCATGCGCTGCGCAGTATCGCGACCCCAAGTTTTTCGTAAACCGCAATCGCCACCAGCGCGGTGCTTATGAGATAGCCAAGCGTGTGGACTACGACCGCCGCGATGAGCAGAGAAGGCGCGCTAAAATTCCCGAATGCCCACGCGGGCATTCGGTGAGTGTCGTGGTGATGCGACTCTCCCACAGGCGGCGATTGCAGAAAAAATGGAACGAGCATTAATCCTGCGCCATGCGCGGAGGCCATGACGAACGACCACAGCGTCAAATCGCCGAACCCGACTCGCAGCCCCACCCAGTTCGGGTGACGCGAACGCAATAAGCGATACAAACCAAAGGCAAAAAGGATCGCGGCAGCAGCAATTTTCAAAACGCGATGCGGCACGCTAACGCGGGCCACAAGAACCGCGCCAATAATGATTCCAATGGAAAGCGCGTGTCCTACGGCGATCGGCGGCAGCGCGCGGAACACAGCTGCGCGCTTTTGCTGCTGCAAGCCCAGTGCGACAGCAAACAGCCACCCCATGGCAGGATTGATGCCGTGAAACATGCCCAGCCCAAAGACCGCGAGCCACGGCCAGAGCTCGCTCACGGAAAACAATAGGAATCGCTCGAGGAATCGCCTCCTTCGAGGCGAACTTGATGAACGCGATAGTCGTTGCTCTCAACGAAAAAGTTTTTATCGAACGTGATGCCGCCGTCGGGACCGGCATCGAGCTTGATCATCCAACTGCCCACTCCGTCGGCATAAAATTGCTCATCCCATGCGGCATAAAGCGAGTTGGTGAAATACACCCGTCTGCCATCGCGGCTGACCTCCACCATTTGGGGACCGCCCGCGAGCGGTTGCTCCGGCTTCTTGGGATGTGGCGTGCGATTAACTATTCCACCAATCCGCACCGAGCCGGTCTTTTTCGGATTGAATGGATCGGACACGTCATACTGCAAAAACTCGCCCGTTCCCCAGCACGAGACGTAAAGGAATTTGTCGTCCAGCGACAAATTAATGTCCGTCACTAGTGGGGGCACCGCTTTAAAATCCTTCAACATTGCCGGCAGCTTTTCCGGCTCGGCAGGTTCGGCTGGAATTTCGATCACTTTCTTCACATTCCACGTGCCGTTGTCCCGATGCCACAGCCAAATCGACGCCGACAAATCCTTCAGCGAGACTACTACGCCGACGAACCCGTAAGCTTTCCTCGGGTCGTGTGCCGGCCGCATCTCGAGCACCATTTGCTCTTCCTTGCCTAGATCGAGCGCCTGAAGATGTCGTCGCCGTCGCAGATCCCAGATATGCATTTGATGTCCATATTTGCCGCCAAGCAGCAGATCTGGTTGAACTCCGTTTTCAATCATGTTCGGAGTGCCCCATTCGCTGCTGATCAACGTGTCAAACCCCAGGTGCCACCAAAAATCGTAATGCAAGAACTGCGCGCCGCGGTCGACTTCCCACTGACCGAGAACTTCAAACGTCTCGCAATCGAGCA
>Ga0081455_10005688_pt1 | contig 13603 bp, 13 predicted proteins | sample TabmetS3T2R1_FD_70207 | JGI IMG/M metagenome (GOLD analysis project Ga0081455, IMG submission 70207) | Tabebuia heterophylla rhizosphere microbial communities from the University of Puerto Rico - S3T2R1 | ecosystem: Host-associated > Plants > Roots > Rhizosphere ... | reverse complement strand
CGGGCCGCGACCCCCGAGAAGGTGCCGACCGGCGACACGACCAAGGCGATGCCCGCGATGGTTGAGGAGCGTGACACGGACTCGCTGACGGCCGAAGATGAGGCGGCCGTCAACGCGCTGCCGCACGGCTCAGCGCTGCTGATCGTCCAGCGAGGTGCCAACGCCGGCAGCCGGTTCCTGCTGGATACCGATCTCGTCACCGTGGGACGACACCAGGATTCCGACATCTTTCTCGACGACATCTCTGTGTCCCGCCGCCACGCCACGTTCACCCGTACGCCGGAGGGAACCGTGGTCAAGGATGTGGGGAGCCTCAACGGCACGTATGTCAACCGAGACCTCGTGGACGAATGCCTGCTGCGGAACGGCGACGAGGTGCAGATCGGTAAGTTCCGCCTCGTTTACTTCGGGAGTCCCCGGGTCTCGGAATAGTCCCTCGCATCATGCCGAACTCTGCCGACTCCCCGGCCAGCGCGGCCGGCGAAGCTCGCGCCCGAGGTGCGGACAATCAGGGCACCCAAGTGCCCGAAAGCCGTCTGCGACACGCGACACGCAGCATCGGCCAGGTCATGGCCATCCTGCGAACTGAATTTCCCGAGATCTCGATCTCCAAGATCAGGTTTCTGGAGGCCGAGGGACTCATCACTCCGGAGCGCGCGCCGTCGGGTTATCGCCGCTACACCGAAAGCGATGTAGAACGGCTGCGGTATGTGCTCTCGGTGCAGCGGGAACATTACTTGCCGTTGAAGGTGATCCGAGAGCACCTGGAGCAGCTCGATCGTGGCCAGCCTGCGCTCAGTGTCGGTGGGGAAAGCGGGCCGGTTGGCAGCAGCCCACCGGGTGGCCGCCTCCCCAATCCGCCGGCGGCAAAGCAGCCAGTCAGACTTACTCGCCAGGAATTGCTGGACGCGAGCGGCCTCACCGAGAGCGCCCTCAGCGAACTGGAGCGGACTCAGATCGTGGCAACCCGGCGCGGGACCGCGCATTACGGCAGGGATGCCCTCACCCTGGCGATCGCCGCCCGGCGCCTGGCCGAGTACGGCATTGACGGGCGACATCTGCGCGCCTTCAAGCTGTCAGCCGAGCGTGAGGTGGGTCTAGTCGAACAAGCGATTGCGCCATACCTCCGACGTGGTGCTGCGAACCGCGATGTACCAGGCGATGTCACCCAACTAGTGATCAGCTTTCATGCAGCTCTGGTACGCACTGCCATGGAGCGCACTATTTGAGCTCAGAATTTTCGGGCGTTCGTGCTCACCCCCCGATGCGACGCGCGTTTCGCCGATGAGGGGTTGATCTTGTAGCTGGCTGCTCGCGAAGTAGTGTTGTCGCATGCGTGAGCTCGATGTGGTCGGTGTCCGGGTCGAGATGCCGTCGAATGCTCCGATGGTGTTGTTGCGCGAGGTTGGCGGGACGCGCTACCTGCCGATCTGGATCGGAGCAGCCGAGGCTGCCGCGATTGCGAATGCTCAGGAGGGCATCGTGCCGCCGCGGCCGCTCACGCACGACCTCATGGTCGACACGCTCACGACCTTGGGCCACCGGCTGACGGAGGTGCACATCACCGAACTCGAAGGTGGCACTTTTTACGCGGTGCTGCTGGTTGATGGGATCGAGATCAGCTCACGCCCGTCGGATGCCATCGCCCTGGCGCTGCGAGTCGGCTCCGACATCTACTGCGCGGAGGACGTACTCGATGAAGCTGGCATCGAGATTCCGGAAGCCGAGGATGATGAGGTCGAGAAGTTCCGGGAGTTTCTCGACCAAGTGAATCCCGATGACTTCGTTACTGGTGAAGAGCCAAAGTCCTAGTCAGGCACAACACTAAAGCCCACATTGAGGCTCTTCGGCAACGACTCCAAGCCGTTATGTGATCTTTCGAGATGGATTAAGATTTGGCCTCCGCCAGTCGGACTCGGCGCCGCGGTGATTGACCCGCTTGGTGTGGTCGTCGTAAGTTCATCAATGTAATGCCGACCGTGGAATTACGCGGAGGGAACTCATCCGAGCTCCTCTCTTCCCATCGCAGGAGCTCGAATTCATCTTCAATCGGAGGCAACACGTGAATAGCACCGACGCGTCAGCGACGCCTGCCGAGTCGCCCGGCACCGAGCCGGCTGACGCGCAGGGATTGCTGTTCGACGGAGACTTTTCGCCATTGCCGACCGACCTCGGATTCCGCGGACCGGTCGCCTGCAGCGCGGCCGGCATTACCTACCGGCAGCTTGATTACTGGGCGCGTACCGGCCTAGTCGTGCCAGAGATACGGAGTGCATCCGGATCCGGATCACAGCGCCTCTACAGCTTCCGTGACATCTTGATCTTGAAGGTGATCAAGCGGCTGATCGATGCGGGCATTTCCCTGCAGCAGATCCGTACCGCTATCGAGCATCTGCGCAAGCGCGGCGTCCAGGACCTCACCCAGGTCACGCTGATGAGCGACGGGGTCTCAGTCTTCGAATGCACCTCTGACGACGAGGTGATCGACCTGCTCCGCGGCGGCCAGGGCGTCTTCGGCATCGCTTTAGGCGGGGTTTGGCGTGACATCGAAGGGACGCTCTCCGACTTGCCAGCCGAACGAGCTGAAGCTGATGAGCCGGCTACCTCCGATGATGAGCTCACTCAGCGTCGGCAGGCACGCGCCAGCTGTTGACGGAGTAATCTGGGCGCTGCTGGAACGGCCGCGCGGGAGAGTTCACCACCTCCGAAAGAGGTGATGGCGCCGAAGGGGCAACATCCCCGGAACCTCTCAGGCAATCAAGACCGCGCTCGCCATGGCAACTCTGGAGCCGCTGGTAACAGAGGGGGAGTGCCTCGTGGAAGCGAGCGCAGCTACCCGTATACGCGCGAAAGAAGTTTCGATGACCGCCGCTCTTCCAGACGCCAAGATCGGCTCATTCCCATCGCAGCGGTTCAGCACTCGGCACATCGGACCTCAGGCCGATGATCGCGAAAAGATGCTGGCCGCCCTCGGGCTGGCCAGCCTCGAGCAGCTCGTCAATGAGTCGCTACCACAATCAATCCGCAGCACCGAGCCACTTGCTCTGCCGCCCGCATTGTCAGAGTCCGAGACCTTACAGGTGCTGCGCGAGCTCGCCAGTCGCAATCGGCCACTGACGTCGATGATCGGCCTCGGCTATCACGGCACCGTGACTCCAGCGGTGATCCGGCGGAATGTTCTGGAATCGCCCGCGTGGTACACCGCCTATACGCCGTACCAGCCAGAAATCAGCCAGGGGCGGCTGGAGGCCTTGCTCAACTTCCAGACTGTGATCTCAGACCTGACGGGCCTTCCCACCGCAGGAGCAAGCCTGCTCGACGAAGCGACCGCTGCCGCCGAGGCCATGACGCTGGCGCGGCGCAGTACCAAGACAGGTCAGGCGATCCTGCTCGACGCTGACGCCTTGCCGCAGAGCATCGGGGTCGTCACTACCAGGGCCGCTGCGCTGGGTATCGAGGTCGTTGTCGCCAGCAAGCCATTGATCGAGGCGGTCGAGGAAGTCGATCTCTTCGCCGTGGTCGTGCAGACCCCCGGCGCCAGCGGACGACTCGCCAGCACGGAGGAGTTGCGGGCAACAGCGGATCGAGCGCATGCGCGGGGCGCCATGGTGATCGCGGCCTGCGATCTGATGGCCCTGACTTTGACGACTCCGCCGGGGGAGTGGGGCGCCGATGTTGCTGTCGGATCCAGCCAGCGGCTCGGTGTTCCGCTGTTCTACGGCGGTCCGCACGCGGGCTTCATCTCGGTCCGCGCTGGGTTGGAACGCACTCTTCCCGGGCGGCTGGTGGGAGTATCCAAGGATCGCGACGGCACGCCCGGCTTCCGGCTGGCGTTGCAGACCCGTGAGCAGCACATTCGACGTGAGAAGGCGACATCGAACATCTGCACCGCCCAAGTACTGCTTGCCGTGGCGGCCAGCATGTACGCGGTCTATCACGGCCCGAACGGCCTGCGCGAGATCGCCAGCTCCATCCATGCCGCTGCTGCGGCGCTGGCCAGTGATCTTGTTGAGGGCGGAATTCGCGTGGTGCACGACTGCTTCTTCGACACCGTGCTCGTTGAGGTGCCAGGCAGTGCCGCCGAGGTAGTTGCTGCGGCGCACACCGCAGGGATCCACCTCCGGCTCGCCGACGATGATCATGTCGGCGTATCCGTCGGAGAGGACACTACAGCTGCTCACTTGAGAGCAGTACGCGCCGCGTTCGGCGTGGCCGACAGCCACGTGAGGACGTTCGACGACAACCTCACGGCGTGCGAGCGTACGACCTCCTACCTCACCCATCCGGTTTTCAACACCCATCACAGCGAGACGGCAATGCTGCGCTACCTGCGAGCGCTGTCGGATCGGGACCTGGCCCTGGACCGCGGCATGATTCCGCTCGGTTCCTGCACGATGAAGTTGAATGCCACAACTGAGATGGAGCCGATCTCCTTTCCGGGCTTTGCCAACCTCCATCCATTCGCCCCCCTCGAGGACGCAGCAGGCTACGTCGCACTCATTGCGGAACTGGAGTCGTGGCTGGCCGAGCTCACCGGCTACGCGAAGGTGTCGATTCAGCCAAACGCCGGCAGCCAAGGCGAGTTCGCCGGGTTGCTCGCCATCCGTGCCTATCACAAATCGCGTGGTGATCATCAGCGGCGCATTTGCCTGATCCCTTCCTCAGCGCATGGCACGAACGCCGCGTCCGCCGCCCTGGCCGGCCTCAAGGTCGTCGTCGTCAAGGCTGCCGCCGATGGCGCGATCGATTTGGACGACCTACGTACCAAGATCACTGAATACCATGATCAACTTGCCGCGATCATGGTGACGTATCCGTCCACACATGGAGTCTTCGAGGAAGGCATCGTCGACGTGTGTGACATGGTTCACGACTCCGGAGGTCAGGTCTATGTGGACGGAGCCAACCTGAATGCGCTGCTGGGACTGTCGCGACCGGGTAGCCTCGGCGCCGACGTGAGCCATTTGAACCTCCACAAGACCTTCTGCATTCCGCACGGCGGGGGAGGTCCAGGAGTGGGGCCGGTCGGGGTCGCTGCGCATCTTGCGCCGTTCCTGCCCAACCACCCACTGCTTGCTGAGGCTGGCCCGACGACCGGTATCGGACCAGTCTCAGGGGCACCGTACGGGTCGGCTGGCATCCTGCCGATCAGCTACGCCTACATCGCGATGATGGGCGCCGACGGGTTGACCTCGGCCACCGAACATGCCTTGCTGTCAGCGAACTACGTTGCCGAGCTGCTCCATGATCACTATCCGGTGCTGTACGCCGGACGCAATGGACGGGTGGCCCACGAATGCATCATCGATTTGCGACCGCTGACCAGGTCCAGTGGAGTCACCGTGGAGGACGTGGCGAAGCGACTGATCGACTACGGCTTCCATGCACCGACGATGAGCTTTCCGGTCGCAGGCACTCTGATGGTCGAGCCCACCGAGTCGGAGACGCTGGAGGAGATCGATCGCTTCTGTGATGCCATGATCAGCATCCGCTCCGAGATCGCCAAGATCGAAGCGGGGGAGTGGCGGCGTGAGGACAACCCGTTGGTCAATGCCCCTCATACGCAGGCTCAGCTGACCGCCGAGGAATGGGATCATCCATACCCGCGGCGGGTCGCCGCCTTCCCAGCTGGATTTCACACTGGGCCGCTGTATGCGGATGGCTTCGACAAGTACTGGCCTCCGGTGGGCCGCATTGACGGTGGCTTCGGCGATCGCAATCTGGTGTGCACCTGTCCTCCGCCGGAGTCCTTCGAGTAGCTCAGCCTTCCTGACCTGCTACCTCGTTGATCCGATGCGCCAACTCGAAATCGTGCGGCGTCAGGCCACCCTCGGAATGTGTGGACAGAACGAGCGTCACCTTGTTCCAACGAATGTCGATGTCGGGATGGTGATTCATGAGCTCCGCCTCATGACCGACCCGATTGACGAAGTCCAACGCAGAGACAAAGTCGGTCAGCTCGTACGTCGCGACGATCGCCGGTTCATCGCCATCGGCACGCCCCCAGTTCGGCAGTCCCGCCAGCTGCTCGGACACCTCAGAATCGGTCAATAGTTGGCTCATAGCCTCATCCCACATCCGATAGCGTCGAGGCGCAACGGCGGAATATCCCACGCTGCGTGGGATGCCCGCGCTGCACCTGGCATGCATGCCGAGTACAGCTTCAACATCCCACGCTCCATGGGATGTTGACAGGGTCATCAGAGAAGGAAAGTACATGGTTGCGGTGCCGGAGAGCATCAAGCGGCTCGAGAAACGGCCCTGGATCGCCCACATCATCCGGGCCGTGGAGCGCTACCTCAGCCGGCTCGGCACGCAATTCGCGGCAGCGACCAGCTACTTCTCGGTGCTCGCGCTGGTACCGATCCTGATGGTGGCTTTCTCGATCACCGGTTTCGTGCTGACTATCGTGCAGCCGGGCCTGCTGGACGACGTCGCCGACGCCGTCGCAAAAACCCTTAGCGCCACTGACCCGGCCACCCGCGAAAAGATCGTGGCTGTTGTGAACAACGCCCTGAAAAGCTTCTGGACCATCGGTGTCATCGGCCTTGTTGCAGCTCTCTATACGGGCGCCGTGTGGATGGGCCACCTGAAGAATGCGGTCCGGACTCAGTGGCGACCCGGCTTCGATCTTCGGCCGGAGAAGATCAACATCGTCATCAAGACGCTCCGCAACCTCCTCCTGTTGCTCGGCCTACTCGTCGGGATGGCGGTGATGTTCGGCCTCTCGTCATTGTCTACTTCCCTTGCTAACACTGTGGTCGCATGGCTGGGGCTCACTGACCAACCTTGGGTGGCGCCGCTGCTTCGGGTCAGCTCGATCGTGATCTCGATCGGCACTGGATGGCTGATCTTCATGTACCTGTACACGGTGCTACCGGAGACTCGTGAGCCATGGCCTGTGGTGCGCCGAGGTGCATTACTGGGTTCGATCGCTCTTGTGGCTCTGCAATTCGTGGCCAGCTACGTCATCAGTGCCTTTCGAGGCAATGCCGCTGCGGTGATCTTCGGACCCGTGATCGTGCTCATGCTGTTCTTCAACCTCTTTGCTCAGCTTGTCCTGTTCGTCGCCGCTTGGATCGCTACCGCAGAGCACGAGGCTGTTCCGACCGCGCACGAGGAGGAGGAAGAGGTACAAGAAGGAGCGGAAGAAGCGCCTGCACCGACGGTGGAATCGCTAGAACCCGAGCATGCGCAACCGAATGTGCCGGAGGCGGTGGCCGCGCGCTCGGTACGCGTTGGAATGGGCGCCGGTTATGTCACTGGAGCCGCAACCGGGGTAGGACTCGGCGCCGCACTCGCGTACGCGTTGTCAGCCTTGCGGAACCGCAAGAAATCCTGATCCGCTCAGTGCGAAGCTGCGAGCTGCGCGCTGGGCTGGCCGATGCCATCCAGCAAGGCCGAGAACCACGGTACGGAAATGTCGAACCGCTTGCCACCCCGGATCCTGTCGAACTCGATGGCCCTGAGCTCATCGTCGCGTTCCTCGTCGTGCCCCACCAGGCCGGCTTCACCGCGGAGGGCGGCGTCGACTGCGTAGTCGGTCATGGATTTGATCAGTTCGAGGTCACGCTGGTTGGCTGGCGCGGACCGGGAGAAGTATCCGGACTTCTGCACCATGACCTTGCGAGCATCCAGCCGTTCGGCGAACTTGCTGCCGAACCAGGCACCCGGATTGATCGTGTCCATCTTCACGTGACCGAAGGGGTCCCGTGGCACCTCGTCGCCAGAGCGCTCCAGTTCGGCCAAGATCGTCTCCAGTCCAGCGCCTTCGGAGATGAAGAGGTTCACCGAGCCAAGCTGATCCATCTTGTCCTTCAGGCGTTTGGCTTCGACCTCAAGATCGAAGACTGCCTCTGGGACGTAGACCCCATGCACTTCCCAGGCATCTCGGCTGAGGCCGATCTCGGGCAGCCAGTCTCGAGTATCCAGCCATTTCCGGTAGGCCTGTGCGGTGGCGGCAGTGAGCCATCCGCAGTGCCGTCCCATCACCTCATGTACCAGGAGGAGCCTTGATCCGGAGTTGTGCTCGCCGATGACGTTCTGCGCGAAGCGTGAGGCTTGCTCGGCCGCGGTCCAGGCACCGAGGGACTGGCGCACCGGGATGATGTCGTTGTCAATGGTTTTGGGCAGTCCTACCACTGTCAGGGAGTAGCCATTCCTGGCCAGAAATGCGGCAAGATCAGCTGCGGTGGTATTGGTGTCGTCGCCGCCGATGGTGTGCAGGACGTCGATGCCGTCGGACGTCAGCTGATCAGCCGCGGCCTGCAGTGGATCGACACCTTCGGCGACCAGGCCACGTTCCGCTAGGTCGGCTGCGTTGGTGAGCTTGACCCGCGAGTTGCCGATCGGGGAGCCGCCGAAGCCATCCAGGACTGCCGCATGCTCTCGGACGGTCGGCGTGACGGTGATCGAGTCACCCCGCAGTAGGCCCTCGTAGCCGTGTCGGTACGCGATGATCTCGACATCCGGGGCGATCTGCGTGTAGCGCTCGATGAGCCCTCCGACAGCCGCCGAGAGGCACGGCGCGACACCGCCCGCGGTAAGCATTGCCACCTTGTTGACCATGCCCGCAAACGTATCCGACACCGTCGGCTGACTAGTTGCGCGTCTGCCAGCCGGTCAGTCCTTGGCAGGATCCAGATAGACCGCGCCGGGTCCACGCGAGCTGACGTAGTCGTCAGGATTCTGCAGAGTGCACTTCTGCAGGCTCAGACAGCCACAGCCGATGCAGCTGTCCAGACGGTCCCGAAGCCGTTCCAGCCTTTCGATCTGCTCATTGAGCCGGCCATGCCACTGATGAGAGAGGCGAGTCCAGTCAGCCTTGGTTGGCGTACGACTTCCCGGCAGAGTCCGTAGTGCTTGAGTGATCTCCTCCAGCGACAACCCGACGCGTTGCGCCGAGCGGATGAACGCCAAGCGGCGCAGCATGGCCCGCTCGTAGCGGCGCTGATTTCCAGATGTCCGGGTTGAGGTGATCAGGCCGAGGGTCTCGTAGTACCGCAGTGCCGACGGGGCGAATCCGGAACGCGCGGCCAGCTCGCCAATAGTCAGCAAATCAGTGCGGTGCAGCACACCGCCCAGTCTAGTACCTAAACTTCACGTTAACTTTAGCAGGAACCGTTCGCCATCGGTATGTGGCTTGAGCCGTCTGGTATCTGCCCTGAGCCGTCTGTATCTGCCCTGAGCCCGTCGAAGGGCACAACGACGACCCACACGGTAGGGGAGAGGCTCATGAGCAACCGACCGACAGACGACGGTTACGGTTCGATGTGCAATTGCTCGATCAACTCACAGCAACAGATTTTTCGGGTTGCCGCCCACTACGCTCGATTTCGTGGCCCGATACTTCGACGTCCACCCGGACAACCCGCAACCGCGAATGATTGGCCAAGTGGCCGACCTGCTGCGTGCTGGCGGGCTGATCGCCTACCCCACGGATTCCTGCTTCGCTCTGGGCTGCCAGCTTGACAACCGATCGGGCCTGGAGCGGATCCGAGAGATCCGGCAGCTGGACAACCTGCATCACTTCACCCTGGTGTGCGCAGACTTCACTCAGCTTGGCCGATTCGTACAGCTGGACAATGTGGTCTTTCGCGCCGTCAAGGCCGCTACACCCGGCCAGTACACCTTCATCGTGCCGGCGACTCGAGAAGTGCCACGGCGAATGCTGTATCCGAAGAGACGTACCGTCGGAGTCCGCATTCCTGATCATGTAGTCACTCAGGCGATCCTGGGGAGCCTCGGTGAACCGCTGGTGTCGAGCACCTTGATCATGCCTGGGGATGAACGGCCGCTGACGCAGGGTTGGGAGATCATGGAGCGCCTTGATCATCTTGTCGACGCCGTCGTGGACTCCGGTGAATGCGGCGAGATTCCGACCACGGTAGTAGATCTTTCCAACGGCCAAGCGGTGATCGTACGACGCGGAGCTGGGAATCCTGCGCGTTTCGAGTGACATTGGCGGGGGACAGGGCGACCTATGAGCAAGGACGGTTCGGGGAGCGTGCAGCACGCCAGGAACACCTTTGTGGCGCAGTTGATGCGCAGCAGAGTCGCGGTCGGGCTGCTGTCCGCGGCACCGATCCCGCTATCTGCGGTACGGCCGATCTTGGTGCGCGACAATGCGCGGGAGAATCGCAAAGACAGCTGGCAGCGACTACGGGTTCGCAGCGAGGCGGCACGCTATAGCGCCGTCCGGACGGTGACCGAGCGCTATGCCCGTGATGGATTTGTCCTGGACATCGGCTGCTCGCAGGGGATCCTCCAGGAAGGTCTGAGATACGGCCGGTACCTCGGTGTGGACAATTGCGAGCAGTCCATCCAGCTTGCTGAGCTCAAGCGGAACCGCTGGACTCAGTTCGTATGCGCCGATGGGCCCTCCTTCGTCGCCGACCAGCCACCGGACGCTGTGGTGCTGAACGAGGTCCTCTATTACCTGCCGGACCCCATCGGGGCGGTGGAGCACCACGCGCGCCAGCTGGCACCCGATGGAGTCGTCATCATCTCGATCTACGCCCGTACCTGGTCCTCGCGGCGGCTGCTGCGGGCCATCGGAGCACGGCTCGAGCTGGTGGAATTCAACGTGATCAGATCGGGCCATCTGGCCTGGGCTGTGGCGGCCTATCGGCCGTTGTCGAGCACCTAGGCAGGCCAGTTCACGATCGTCACTCAGGCATTTACTGCAGGTATCCCTCGACCTGCTGCCGGGGCCTCGTCCGTGACTCGTTGGGGTCCTGTGCGAACTCCCGATGAGCGCGGCGCTGGCGAAGCAGGTCCCAGCACTGATCAAGGGACTCCTCGAGGTCACGAAGCCTCGCCGCGGCGTCGCTGACCTGGTCGGGGTTGTCCTGCATCTGGCGGCGCAGTTTGTGCTCGGCGTCGACCATCTCGCGAATGCGGGCGAGGATGTCGGAGTCATCCATACCGCACAGCCTACGAGAGACTGTCGATGATCGAATACCAGCTCAACAGCAGAGCATGATCACGGCTCACTGACAGGGTCGATAACCAGACGCACCACGGCGGGAGTAGCGACCTCAGATGGCGGGCTCAGGCTGATTGGGTCGGCGTCGCCAACTGTGACCGTGGTGCCGGGCACGGTCTGACGGCTGTCCAGACTGTGCCACTCGACCGCGTACCGGCCAGGCATCAGGGTAACGGTGAACGCGTCGCGGGTTTCGCTGGGCTGCAAGATCAGGTACTCCTTGCCGGGATCCGCCAGCACAAACCTCGTCTCGCTCACATCTGGACTCGGCTGCATCGTGGCAAGCCGGATCCGCTGCGCAAAGTTGCGGGTATCTCCCATGGCATAGCGGGCCGGCTCCAACGAATCGAAGGACGGATTTCCCTCAGCTGGGTTGGGCGGCTTGCCGCCACCAAGGATTCCCAGGTCGTACAAGATCGGGTTGTGCCCGCGGAGCAACGCCTTCCACACCCACACGGCACTGCTGGAGAACGGCGAGAAGTGATCAGTGTCGAGTAACACGACCTTGCTTCCGTCGTTGGCCGGTGGATCGGTGAGCCAGCGTCCCTCACCCAGAGTGTCGTCGTAACCGGGCGAAATCCAATCTGCCGGGCTGTTCCAGAGCGGCTCGTTCGCCTTGCCCAGATCGGCGACGGGAAACAGGTAGGTCATGCCGATGGGGTGCATGTCGTATCCCATGTCGCGCTCGTAGGCCTTGACGGTGTTGATCACCCAGTACTGCCACTGCGTGGAATCACCGATCGGCGTCTCGATCGCGGATCCGTCTGGAAATACCACCGAATCCGCAGCCTGGCCGGACGACTCGTTCGCAACCTCGTACAAGACGTTGGGAAGATCATGAACGGTGTCGATCACCTTACGGATATAGGCCAGTTGGAACGCCTCGACCCTCGGATCCAGAGGGAGAACCTGATAGTCGATGATCGAAGTGATGCCAACGTCATTCACGTTGTTGGCGGCGTGGCACGGGTGTCCCTCGATGTTGTCCGGGGTCGTGGTCAGGTGAAGGCTGAAACCTTCGAAGAACATGACTGAAACGTAGTTGCCGGCATTGTGGGCCGCGATGATTCGTTCTCGAAGTCGATCAAAGTAAGTCTGATCAAATACCGAAAGATCAAACTTCGGCTTGCCGTCCTTGGCGGACCCGGGGCCGATCCGCGACCACGGCTGCGGCGTCATGCAGAAATGCACGTCGGCAGGAGCGAGATGGCCCCGAAACTGCTCCCAGCGCCAGAGGCGAATGAAGTTATGGCCACGCTCGGACAGCAGCCCGAGGTAGGCGTCGAAATCGAACCGCTCCGGGTCGTCGGGGCATTCCTGACCAAGGCCCAATCCGTCGTGGAGATTGTTGTTGACATGCGAACCCGTCAGATAGATCAACTTCTCCGGTGTCCCCGCAGCACCAGGAGCCGCGAAATACCGGGGATTGGTCTTGGACACCGCCAACGGGCCAGGCAATTGAGCCATCAGATGTCACCAGCGGCTGCCACGGCTGATGCCGCGGGCAGAGTGCACGTGCGAATCCCTGTGATCATCTTTCATAGCCTGGCACGTTCCGGCACCAGTCTTGTCATCAGCCCCGGCTGGTCCGTCGTCTGACACTGTCTGACTGGGCGCCAGACTGGTGGCATGAGCAGCGAGCAAAAGGTGGTCGAACGAGCGGCTCGCATACCGAGCGCGGGCATCCTGCTGGATGGCGATCTTGCCGTTCCCGCTGAAGAAGCGCGGGGAGTCGTGCTCTTTGCCCACGGCAGTGGCAGCAGCCGCCATAGTCCGCGGAATCGGCGGGTAGCGGGTGCGCTGCAAGGGATCGGCTGGGCGACATTGCTCTTGGACCTGTTGACGCCGGAGGAAGAGCAGATCGACCTGCGTACCCGCGAACTGCGTTTTGACATCTCCCGGCTCGCGGTCAGGTTGACAGCAGCGGCCGACTGGCTGGCCGAACAGCGCGATACGGCCGAGCTGCCGCTGGCCGTGTTCGGTGCAAGCACCGGCGCTGCCGCGGCGTTGATCACCGCCGCCGATCGACCAGAACGGGTTCGGCTGGTGATCTCACGGGGCGGTCGGCCCGATTTGGCCGGCGATGCGCTCCGGCGCGTGCTGGCCCCGACACTCCTCATCGTCGGTGAGCGGGATCCGCAGGTGCGCAAGCTCAACGAGGGTGCGGCCGCCGTGATGCGGGCTCCGGTCACCATTGAAGTGGTCCCCACTGCCACTCATCTGTTTGAAGAACCTGGTGCTCTGGAGACCGTTATTGATCTTGCGGCCGGGGCTTTGGATCAGCAGCTTGATTGAGGCGTAGATGGAACTGCATTGCGATGTCATTGGCGCGCCGTCTAGTGCCGGGGCTCCCGCGGCCGCACTCGCGCGGCGATGAATTGGGTGGGGACGAGCAGGAGCAGAGCCCAGATGCCAAGAGAGGGTGAGAAAAACGAGATGATCACCGCGATCAGGAGTGCGGCAATACTGAAGCCGCTTGCAGTGACATGTTGGCGGCTATCAGCGGTCGCTTCGCCGTCGGTCAGTTCGGGATGATGCGCGAGGTAGTTGGCGAGGAGAAGATTGAGGATGGAGACGACCAGCAAAGTGCTGATGTAAAGAGTGCTGAATCCTCCC